>Ga0209343_10000108_pt1 | contig 102670 bp, 88 predicted proteins | sample RifCSPlowO2_02_FD_184026 | JGI IMG/M metagenome (GOLD analysis project Ga0209343, IMG submission 184026) | Groundwater microbial communities from Rifle, Colorado - Rifle CSP2_plank lowO2_0.2 (SPAdes) (version 2) | ecosystem: Environmental > Aquatic > Deep subsurface > Groundwater | place...
GATTCAAGAATTGCCAACATTTCTGCGAATTTAATTCGCCCGGGTTCTTTTGCGGTTTTGGCTTCCTGAAAGGAAGCGACAATTTCAAGTTTTTCTTTGGCGGCAAATTCTTTTAACTCAACAAACTGGGCTTCAATTGAAAGCACTTGGCGATCGTCTTCTTCGGTGCTCTTACGAGCGTAAAGTATGTATTTCATAAATTATAGAAATTAATGATTAAAAAATTTTCTTCCCCCAAAATGCGAAACCGCCAATTCGTTTTTGCCCCCAAAATCCAATACGAATTAGTCGCCGAGCGGAGCGAGGCGAACCTTTCAAACTTGCGAATTCCTTTCTGGTGCAGTATTCTTAAATTAGTCCGAACGCATTTCGCCGCCGCAGGCGGCGAGGAAGTCCCCCCGCGAAAATTTGGAAAGGCGGCGGAGCCGCACCGCTGAAAACCGCAAAAGAACCCGGAGAAAAACATCGGCTTGCCTGCCCGCCTCTGGGGGGAACCATATTTTAATTTTGGGGGAAGAAATTTTTTAATCATAAATCTATGAAAAAATACTATTGGCCAATTTATTTTTTGGTAGCCATAATAATTTCTTTATACTCGCAACTAGCCGCGACAAAATTTCTATATTTTTTGCTTGGTAGTTTTATAACTTTTCTATTTTTTGTCGGCATATATTTTTGTCTTAGAAATATCTTGTTAAGTAAAGTGTGGTTGCGAGTTATAAGATCAATTTGCGTAATCATACTTTTGGCTCTTGTTTATGTGTCGGGGACTTTAGCTTCATTTTCCGGGTTTCATAGTTCTTATTGTTACAATCTCGTAGCTAAAGATATGTTTACCGGAAATATCAAAATTCATTGTAATTTTCCTCCATGGCACACGACAATTATCGGTGGAGAGGAAGCCAGGAAAATACTTCTCGATAATTGCCTTAGCCGAAAATCAGAATTTTACGACCAACATCCTGATTATTGTGATGCTTACAAGAACGCTCCGACTGACAAAGATTGGACGAAAGGACCGAACCCGTAAAATTTCAAAGAATTTGCCACCAAAGAAAAATTGGAAATTGTTATCGGTGCGGCTTCGCCGCAAATTCTGAATTGTTTCGCGGGGGGATTTCCTCGCCGCCTGCGGCGGCGAAATGCGTTCGGACTAATTTAAGAATACTGCACTATTTTACTTTGGAATATATAGATGCTATATTTTTCAAAGATATTTGATTTAAGGAGTGCTTAGATGGCAAAACAATGTAAATCAACACAACCAAGTTTTAGTTCAGATGGTGAAACTCGGTGTCAACTTAAAGAGGGGCATAAAGGATTTTGTCAGTATCGATATGTGACAAACATTCACACTTGTACACGTGAGTGTGCAGACCTTCATCCAATGTAGTTTCATCGCCACTTAGAAATAGGTGGCTTTTAATTATGGCCGGTAAATGTTAAAATATCCGCGAATGATAGACCTTAATCAAAAACCTACCCCGACGACAACGTGTCGGGGTCCCGACCTAAGCGTCGGGATTGAACAACTAAAAAGTGTGGGGCCGAGAAACCTACCAAGGCTAAAAAAACTCGGCATTAAAACAGTCAAAGACCTCCTCTGGCATTTTCCTGTGCGCTATGAAGATTTCAGCAGAGTAATTTCAATTTCAGAAATTGAACCCGGTCAAAAAGTAAATATTCAGGGAGAGGTTTTAAAAATGAGTAACCGAATGATATTCCCCAGAAGAATGTCTATCACTAACGCCCTGGTCGGAGATGAAACTGGAGCGGTAAAAGTAGTCTGGTTCAATCAGCCGTTTATTGCCAACAGTTTACGAGAAGGGACCCTGGTGAGCTTGGCCGGAAAGGCTAACTTAGATAAACACGGATTATATCTCTCCAGTCCGGCTTACGAAAAAATACAGGATGTTGAATTCAAGAAATATGACCTAACTCACACCGGAGGGTTGATACCGGTTTATCCTGAAACAGAAGGGGTTACCTCAAAGTATCTTCGCTTTCTTATTAAACCAATCTTAAAAGACTTGGAAATTCCAGACCCGTTGCCGGAAGAAACAGTTAAAAAACATGGTCTCACTTCCCTAAGCGAAGCTCTAAACAAAATCCACTATCCTATCAGCTCTGCTGAAGCCGAAACCGCAAAAGAGCGTCTCGCTTTTGACGACCTGCTCCTTTTTCAATTAAAAGCACTCCTGGAAAGAAGAAAATTAAATCAATTAAAATCAGTCCGGGTTAAATTTGATCAGGAGCTTATTAAAAGTTTTATCTCCCGTCTTCCGTTTGAGCTGACAAAAGACCAAAAGGTCGCCGCTTGGGAAATCTTAAAAGATCTTGAAAAAACTTATCCTATGAACCGGCTTATGGAGGGAGATGTCGGTAGTGGTAAAACCGTTGTTGCATTAATGGGTGCTGTTCAGGTCGCCAAATCAGGATATCAATCTACATTTTTGGCCCCGACAGAAGTCTTAGCAAACCAACACTTTAGAACAATGACGGAATTGTTGGGCAACAATTTTTTAAACATCGGGCTTCTAACCGGTTCTGACGCCAAATTAAACGGAAAAACGGTCTCAAAGCCGGAACTAAAAGACAAAATCTCTAAGGGTGGGGTTGATGTTATCATAGGAACTCATGCTGTAATCCAGAAAGATGTTCATTTTAAGAATCTCGCTTTTGTGGTTATTGACGAACAGCACCGTTTTGGTATCAATCAGCGCAAAGCGCTGATTAGCGGCTCAACGCAAGGGCAATATCGGCACGGGGACGCCCAATCCCCCGCCCTATTAATCCCACACCTGCTTTCAATGACAGCAACACCAATTCCGCGAACTTTAGCCCTGACCATCTATGGCGACTTGGACATTTCAATTATCAAAGAAAAACCAAAGAACAGACAAAAAATAATTACAAAGGTGGTTTCTCCATCCCAAAGAAAAACTGCTTACAAATTTATCCGTGACGAGGTTAATTCGGGCCGACAAGTTTTTGTGATTTGTCCTCGTATTGAGCTTGCTGATCCAACAAAAGAAATCAAAGGCAAAAACGGCCAATCCAAAATGAATATAATGTGGGCCGAAGTAAAAGCCGTTGAAGATGAGTACAAGAAGTTGTCGGAGGATGTATTTCCAGATTTAAAGGTGGCGATGCTCCATGGAAAAATGAAACCAAAAGAAAAAAATGAAATTATGTCCTCCTTCGCTAAAGCTTCGGAGGATAAAAGAAAAATTGATATTTTAGTTGCCACTTCCGTTGTTGAGGTGGGGGTAGACATTCCAAATGCCACAATTATGATGATTGAAAATTCTGAAAGATTTGGCTTGGCACAACTGCACCAATTCAGAGGAAGAGTGGGCAGAGGAGAACATCAGTCGTACTGTCTTCTTTTTTCTTCAACACCGGATAAGAACATCAACCAAAGACTGAAAGCTTTGGTTGAATGTGATGACGGATTTATGCTTGCCGAAAAAGATATGAGTATTCGCGGACCGGGAGAATTTTTTGGAGTTAAACAGTCGGGTCTCCCCGACCTTGCCATGGCCTCTCTTGCCAACGTTGAATTAATTAAAAAAGCCCGGCTTGAAGCCCGGCTTTTGTTAAAAGAAAACCCCAACTTGAGCAATCACCCACTCCTTAAAGAAAAATTAGATAGCTTTCAGCGTCTCACTCATTTTGAATAGCAGCTTCGCCCCATCGCTTTTCTGTCACGGTTCCTCATCTCGGAAACAGATTCGGTATGATTGAATTGATTTAAAGCCAAAATAACAGGTAACCCTCGCTTGCCTCCCCGTCCATCATTACGATTGGCGGGGCGCTCGACCTATTATTTTGGAAATCAATAAAATCAACCAACCTCATCTGTTCCCTCGCCTCGTCAAAGTGACATAAAAGCGACGGAGCTACGCTTATTAAAAAGAACCCCAACAATTTGTTGGGGGTGAAGTGTGTCAGGGTCCTAGGACTGACGGTCACCTCTGGGTAGCGTCACGGAAGATTCGAGCAACCTCGCAAGAGAGCAACTGTACGCACTTTGGGCGTATCTCCCAGCTTGGCTCCATCGCCAACTCTTGCCATCTATACTATAGCAAAATTTACCCCTACTGTCAAAAAATTATCCTTTTGAGCCGATTTTATCATTTATTTGAATCTCTATTGCCAATTGTCATTTAACTACCTATGCAACCGGCGGAGGGTGTGCCCTTTTTATAAAATTAGCAAGATTTTAGAAAAAGGGGCACCCCGCAGTCATGCATGGAGGTTGTGTCAACTATTTAAAACGGCTCTTAGGCGTCACCCAGAAACCCATATATTTGCCGAACATCAAGCGGGTTTGGGCTTCCAATGCAGGAATAGAGCCGAGAAATATTGTCGTTGCTGGAAATAACACCCACTGAACCAACATCCAGAAATACTTAAACTTGCCATACTTTAACGGTCTGGGCGGAAGAAGAACAATAGATAATACAGCAGAAGAAACAAGGCCAAGCATTGAAAGGGTCATGATTATTCTGGTCAGATAAGGCAAGTTAAAAGAAAGAACGGTCCTGTTGAATTCTTGTCCACCAAGAAGCACCGGCAACCAGCCCAGCACAAAAATAAGTAGAGCATTGGTTGCCCATGAGTGGTTTCCCTCAATAACCATGAAGCCGTAATACCATTTTTTGAAAAGCGGGATTGCCTTGTTTCTCATAAAACCGAACATAAAATAAGGGATATTCTCGGCTCCATATGCCCAACGCCTTTGTTGTTTGTAAACGTTCTTAAGTGTTTGAGTATTAGTTGAAGTCACATTGGCATCCATAGATACAGGATAAAATAAAGACACAACCCTATAGTCACCGTCATATCTCAAAAAACATTGCCAAAATATTCGCGAATCCTCTGAAACCATGTTCTTCTGCCAGAATCCAACGTCCACCAACGCCTGCCACGACATTGAATGAGAAGAAAACGTAGTGGCGGTTTCTGACTTCTCCTGCTTTACGGTGTGCCAAAACGTTGCCGCAAAGGCAACCACTCTCGCAAAAGACGGGGCTTCCCAAATGTTGTTCACATACAAAGGAATCGGCTGATATGAAGCCCGCAAAGGATTTTCTGTAGTAAGAAAAGTATAGGTTAAAACCCCAAAATATTCAGGAAAAACAACCGTGTCTATATCAAAATTGGAAACAATAATATGCTCATATGGAATGTGGCGGGCATCAACAATGGATTTTTTGACTATTTTTGCAGCGTGGGTAGTATTGGAACCTTTGCCGGGGATTTCACCGGAAAGACCGGCCGGATGCATTATTGAAACAAAGTCCAAAAAAGAGTTTTTATAATTTTTTTCTACTTCTCGGACGACGTCTTCTGTTTCTTTGCCTCCCCTCTCTTCCCAACACACAACAACTATCATTTTTGATTTCGGGTAATTTGTTTTTAAAAGACCCTCTACGGTAGAGGCAATAATTGAGTAGTCTTCTTTATAAAACGGCAGAAAAATTAAGTGGTAAACATCTTGCCAAGATTTAAGTCCTTGTAACTTATAATCTGCAGTTTCTAATTTATTAAGTTTGTCTAACCAATTTATTTTTAAATTTTGTTTTAATTTTCCATAGGAAACTCTCAAATGCAAAGACAGATATACGGTCTTGATAAGCCAATAAACATCAAAGGCGATAATAAATATCGCCATAAACGTGGGCATAAAAAAAGATAGCACCACCACAAGAAACAGTGAAAACCAAGCCAAAAAACCGGGCATTATTTCCAAAGCCCTAAATAGCCGACGATCTTTGTTATCTGATAAGTCAGTTGCCCGGCCGATGTGGAGATAATGACGATCCATAATTCATATCTTATAGTTTGTAGAAGATAAAAACAACCCGGACCCATCTTAATAAAAAGTCCCATTTTCTGGGACTAGTTAGGATCCAAAGCTTAGTTTTCCGGAAAAACTATCGGCAAAATTTCCTTAACGTAACTTACATAATGAAACTTAATATTTCGCTTGATTTCATCAGGAATTTCTTTGTCTATATCACGCTTATTAGTAGCCGGCAAAATAACTTCTTTTACTCCATCCCGATAAGCGGCCAGAATTTTTTCTTTAATACCACCAACGGCTCGTATTCTTCCCTTGATTGTAATTTCTCCGCTCATGGCTACATAAGGTTTTAAGGGTCTACCAATCAATTCTGAATGCATGGCCATTTTCATAGTAATTCCGGCTGAAGGACCGTCTTTCGGAATAGCTCCCTCTGGAACACTCACGCACATTAAGTTGTCCGTTAATTTCTTCATGGTCTCTTTATCGTTTCTAAGTTCGTTTTTGACAACGGTAAAGGCATTTTTATTAGCTTCCTCAAATATTTTGCCCAGATTACCAGTTTGGGATATATCTTTTTCCGTACGACCGTGAGGGGTCAATTGAGCTTGAATATAAATAGTGTCTCCGCCTACAGGGGTCCAAACAAGGCCAATAGCTTCACCAACTTCGGTCACATTTACCCGTTCATGAGCTTGCTTTGGCAATCCCAAAAATTTCTCAACTAATTCTTCTGTAATTAAGATTTCTAACGGTTTCTTATTGTCGTCTTCTTTTAGATATTGCCTGACCCAAACGGATAATAATTTGTGAATCTGCCGCTCCAATTCTCTGACTCCGGCTTCTCTTGTATAGCCACCGACAATCTTTGAAATAATCGGGTCCGGATTGTTGTCGGGCCAGCAAGGACTCACTCCCCCGCCAGCAAGACCAGTTTCGACAAATTGCTTGGGAATCAGAAACTTTTTGGCTATCTGGATTTTTTGAAATTCCGTATATCCAGAAACACTAACCACATTCATACGATCAAGAAGTGCAGGCTGTATCCCAGACGCAGTGTTGGCAGTACACAGAAACAACACTCCCGACAGATCATATGGAGCACCAATATAGTGATCTTGAAACGAGTAATTTTGCTCAGGGTCAAGAACTTCAAGCAACGCCGACGATGGATCTCCACGAAAGTCATTACTAAGCTTATCAATCTCATCAAGCATAAACACAGGATTTTTAACACTACTTCTTACAATTTCCTGAATAATTTTTCCGGGTATTGCACCTATGTAAGTACGGCGGTGGCCCCTAATTTCGGCCTCATCTCTGATACCACCCAAAGATAAACGGATAAACTTCAGATCAAGAGATTCGGCAATTGATTTGCCAATTGACGTCTTACCAACTCCGGGAGGACCAACAAAACATAAAATTGGAGCCTTACCTTTAGGATTCAGGGTTTTAACAGCAAGATGATTATAAATTTCACTTTTGACATCTTCTAACCCATAATGACTTTCGCCTAATGTTTTTTCGGTCTTAGAAACATCTTTTTCCATAGGAGTATCAGTAGTAGAATACAAAGCAAGGAGCCAGTCAAGGTGATTTATAAACATATTATATTCTCCTTGTCCAGACTGGCTACTTCTTAGACGAGCAAAGTCTCCTAAAATTTCTTTTTCTTGAGCATCGCTAAGTGTATCCTTTATTTTCTTATATTTCCCCCACCTTTCAATTATTTCTGGCGGTGAATTGGCACCAAGCTCGCCCTGATCCTTCGAACCTGTAACGGGAATATTATTATTTGCTCTTGTTTTATTTCCATCTTTTAATGATCCTCGTTTTTGAATCTCTAAAAGCCCCAACCTTCTATTTAGTGTCTTAACACACAGCTCAATCCTTTCCGGCAAGCTTGTACTCTCTAGAAACGGCTGTTTATCATTCTGAAAAAGATCAGGAACAGAGCTTAATACTGCCCAGATAAAATTATCTACTTCATCTTTGTTCCCCCAATCAATATTTTCAAAACTATCAACAGTCCTTAACATTAATCTGTTGTCAAAGTTGTAAAATCCTTTGGCTTGAGTCGTAAACCAAATAAGTAGGGTTTTGATCTTAATCATGTCGGCCATGACTTGCTGATGATTCTCAACAAAATAGTTATCGCAATTCTCGTCTTCTACTTTTTTAGTCGTCACCACCCAAAATTCCCAACCGGGGCCTTCAACTCTTCTAAGTTTTAGCCTTTCCGCCCTGAACATGCCCCTTAGGTTAACTATCGGATCTTTCGGATCTGCTTCTACTTTCACAATTACACCGGTTCTGTAAAATCTATCTGGAACTTCATCTATCCGTGGGTCTGACATTACTATAAAAAAGGATTGACACAAGCCGTTTCTAGCAGCTTGTAAAATCCTTTGAGAGGATTCATTTTCTTCCATAATTCTATAAGAACCCATTCCTGGCATTATCATTCCAGTCGGAATAACATTTACCAAGACATGTTCATTAGGAGAGAAGATTTCCCGATTTGACTCCATTTTTTACCTCTTAGATTGTTAACGATCTTGCCGATAGTATACATATAATTTAAGCAAAATCAATAGTTACAGGTAATGTGTACACACATTATCTGTAACAAAAAAGCAGCCTTTTGCTGCTTATGGTAGACTTCGGATTAATTATTTTACAGAAAATTTTTCAACTAACTTCTGATCTACAACATAAAGACAAATTTCTTTCGCCCCCCTTTCGGTATAGCCAAATTTCTCCATCAAGTTTTTAATCATGTAGGCGACATGTTCTTTAAGCCGGGTATCAAAGGTTTCAAACTCTTTAGTTCCAAAGAACTTGACTGCTTCTTTAAAATTGTCATTTTTAAGAAACGGCTTAAAGGTCTTTTCTTTTAGGACTCTTACGCAAGAAGAAAAAAGTTCCTTGTACAAGTCCGTCTCGGTTATTTTTATGCTTCTTTCTTGGGCAACGGCCTCAACATACTTCTTTTGGACATTCCTAGCAAAACCCAACACATCCTCGTCTTTCATCTCCCTGCCGACAAAATAAGCACTAGTTGTCCTCAAAAACTCGATCGTAACTTCCAGTTCTTGTCCGGTCCATTCGCACTTGATCTTGGTTCCAATATCATAGTTAACGGCATACAGGTAATTCAACACGATTTCCGAAATTTGCTCCTCGTTGTAAAAGTAAAGAGATTCTTTAACTTCGGATAAAACCGAATAGTCATACCAGCCAATAAGCGAACCAATGAAATTCTTAGGAATATATTCGTTCCTTTTTTCTCTGCCTATTCTGTGCTTAAAGTAGTCCGAAACATTGCTCATACTTATCAAGTGGTAATTTTTTTCATATCTGCTTAAAAGTTCGCCAAAAGCCCTCACTGATTCCCTGCCGGAGAAACCCTTTATCCCTTCTCTCTCCCCCTCTGATATCAGTTCTCGTCTGATTTGAGCAGTCAGTTTTTTTCTATCTTCTTCGGATAGCCACGTGGGTATGATTCCACCGTATATGTCCATCCTTAAAAGCAGTCCCGCCTCATCGCAATAGCGCTTATATTTTTCAACATCCGGGATCCATTCCTTAAGCGGCTTGCAGTCGGGATTCATTCTGGAAGAAATTATCACCCTTGCGAAATTTTCCAGAACTCGTGGCAGAAAGCACAAATCAACTTGATCTCCAAAAGTACTCCGATAAATTTTAACTTCAGTCGGCACGTCCAACACATAGGGAATCTTGTTGTACTGGATCCTACCTTGAAACGATTTGGCGCCTTCTTCTTCTATACTTTTTTTATCTTCAGGATTCATTAGGGCGAGAAAAATCGAGCTTATTCTTTCTTCTATCATCCCGTTAATTTTATGAACGCCCTCTGAAATAACGTTATGGAGCTCCAAAAGACGTTCTTTGTTATGTGACTTAATATCCATCAAGACATATATGCCGTTATTGGTCTTGGCATGCGGCGAGAATACATATTTTACAAGATTGGCGCCGAACATCTTGTCCAGTTTTTTTTGGATCTGTTTGTCGGTGAGAAAGGTCTGTTTCAGTGGCTTATCGCCAGGGTTGAATACACTGATACCTTCGCCTAAACGCCGATCAAATTTATAACGACGGACTTTGACCATACTCAAGACCTTTTCAAGGGAACCGAGCTGGTCAAGCAATGCCCAGAAAAGAGATCCGCAAATCGTGCAAACCTCTCTTTCAAAAAGCCACTCATACTCTTTTTTACAGGAAAGACGGTGCTTGAACTCGGTAACTTTTTCTGACAACAGTTTGTCTAAGAAGACACTACGATGGTTTTTGGGAATTAATAACAGGGGGTGGTCGTGACTAGGACAAGGAGCTCTTGCCTTACCTTCTTTAATTTCTATATCCCAAAGTATCTCAAAACTTTGCCCTTCTTCCGTATTCGTGTACTGCTCAAAGGACCTTAAGAGATTATTCAGAAAAGTGCTTTTACCGCAGCCGTGAGGTCCTTCATAGATGTATATCATGTTCTGTTGAGATCCCTGCCTTAACGCCTCTGCTTGTCTGACAAATCTGTTGGCGAAAAGCCGATCAACAAAATATGGGTAGTTTGACCCCTGAATAAAAATCCTGGAACAGTCGTATTTGACGAAACCGATGTTTTCAGGATCTTCAGGATTCTCGTCCTCTCCCTCTCCAATATAACTTTTAACCATATCATGAAACAACTGAAATGTGTTGCGGATGGTTCTTTGAGGATTTTCTATCACTGTCCCAAGAAACTCGTCATAGCTTAAAACTACTCTTTTTTCGTCACTTTCAAGGTCCGACTTTAAGAACTCAAGGGCATGCTTAGCGTCGCTCATGATTGCGCCTCCTTTTCCTCGTCAATCACTATTCTTTTCACGTCTTGGCCGTCGCAAATATAGAGAACCCTGACTTTTTTATACTCCGGTTTATATTCCGGATCGATCAACCGAAGTTCATTTTCGTCTTTACCCATTTTAAATTCAGTCGTTTCAAGTTGAACCAAGTCCCCCCAAAGATAAGATAGGCCTCCCAAAACGGCAGGAATATACTTTGTAACCAAGGTTCTGCCCTCAAAGATATGGTCAAGATAGAGTTCCCCTTTTTCGGCTTTTTCTTCATTGATCAATATATGAGGAGGATGGTACAAGCTGTCATTCAACATTTTGCGATACTCTTTGCCATTTCTGGACTTGACAAAAATCTCCACCAACGGCTCGTCTTGACTGATGCGCCGTCCGGCGACAAAAAGTTTGCGCTTATTAACCATATCCTGAAAGTCGTCATCGGAAAGAAAATTCACAAGCATAAAGTCGTCAAAATTCCTGACTGCTTCAAACAACGCTTCTCTGCCGACTTCTTCTCCAAGTTCTCTGTCAAAGCGTTTTCTTGACTCCAGATCTCTCGTCAGCTGGTATTCGTAAGAAAGCTTGCCTTTCGCGGCTAACTCTTCAATATATTCAAGGATATGCTTACAGGAAATATAAGGGTTCAATCCAATCCTCGGATCAAAAACCACTCCTGAATTTAATTTGGCAAAGTCAACTTCATGAGAGCCAATGCGCGGATCGGCAATAAACAACCTCTCGTGCATTATGCTGGAGAAACTTTCATGAAGCCTTTTTGTTCTTATCTGGGGCTGGAAGAACAACGACGTTCTTCTCACCACATCCAAAACATCCTTCATCCACTTATTTTCCTCTTTGTTCATAAACTCCGAGTTTTCTATAAGGTATTGAAGAACATCTTTCGCCGTTGGCTTTTTCTTTTTTTCCTCGCGCTTTCTGAAAACGCCGTTAAACTCCGGGAACTTATTCTTAAAGATGGGATCGTCAAAAAACGCTATCTCTCCGCGTTTTTGGCCAAATTGCCTCTGACAGACGTTCAGACGATCCAATTCTTCGTGATAAAACTTGGTCGTCGCCGTTTGATCCTCAAAACGCTGTCTCAAAAACTCACCGAAATAAAAATTAATTTTTTCAGAGAAAGTTCCAAGAATATTCCCCGCCTGAACCCGGTCTTCTTCTCCAAGTTCCCGATAATAGCCGACAAGATTATCAATCCCTCTGGCAAATTCAATCACATAGTCAACCCATCTTTTATCAGCGCCCATCTCTTCGCGAATCCTGTTAATGAGCCGTTTATCGGCCAAGGCCTCGCCGCAAAAGTCCCCATGCCATGTATTTTGGAAAAACACATTATTTTGAAAAAGCCATATGTGCCCCAAAACATGGTCGAAGATCATAACATTCGCCCAATCGGAGTTGTTATCGTTGTAGAAAGATATGGGCGGTCGAGTGTTAATAACGGTCTCATAAGGATTGTGAGGATAGGCCTTGTAAAGCCACTTATCTCTGACAACTTCCACGTCATCAACCCAGTAGTCGAAAAGAGTGGGGATCATTGCTTTGGGACCCAGTTCAAGCATGTCCTGATTGGTAACGATATACTCAAGCGTTTCTCCCTTAACATCCAGGCCCATAGCTTTGGCTCTTTCTTTACATTCTTCCATTATTTTCTTAGTTCTTTGGTCTATCAGTTCCACTTTGCTTTGCCTCATTTTTAACGTACTTTTACCACTACTTTACAGAATTTACCAATAAATACAATGAGGTCATCTCCAAACAAAAAGCGGACATTGCTGTCCGCTACTAACACTTTCAATCCTGCGCGACCAGCGCCCTAATCGCCTCTTCGTTTTTTTCATCGGTTACATCTCGGTTAGGCAAAAGATGCATTCTGAAAAGCGTCTTTTGATCAAGGAAACCGCCTTTTTCAATGTACTGTTCAAAGATGGTCTTCTTTTCACCTTCAGGTTCTCTCTTAAAAACACTGACCCCCATGCGGTTGACGTATCCTAATATCTTCTGAATTTCCGGGATTGCCTCTTTTCCATCTCTATCGGCATCGTCACCGTCAGTTCCTTGAAAAACATAAATATTGTAATCCCTAGCCAATCCTTCACTTTCAACTATCTCGTTAAGCAACTTATAAGCAGAGAGGATATAAGTACCCCCGCCGGAATTTACCTTAAAGTATCTGTCAACGGAAACCTCTTTGGCCTCGGTATCGTGAACAATAAATCTCGGGATAAGTAATTTTTCATGTTGAAACAAAAGCCAGGAAAAGATCATCAGATGCTGGGATATTACGGCTGTGGTCGGATCGCCAAGCATAGAACCAGAATAATCCCTCAAGAAAAATACCACTGCCGGCGATTTCCAAACCTTTTCTTTTGAGAGAACTCTATAAATTTTATCCTGCGGACCGACAATTAGCTTAGCCGGATCAATGTTGCCGACGTCAACTCGGCCAAGAGCGATATTGCTCCTTACAACTCTTATTAAGGTTGCTTTTATGTCTAAAACCTGGCCCAAACCGCGATGTCTGTCGGTTAAGTCATAAGTATATTCATCTGTGGGAATCTTTTTACCCTTGTCCTTCAAATTAGGAAGCTGGAGTTTCTCTGAGAGTTCTCTGCCTAGTTGATAGGCATCGGTTTCAATGCCATGTTCGCTCTCGCCTTCACCGGCTCCGGAATCGGGGTCATCTCCAGAATCGCCGTCTTCTTCGCCGCATCCCTGAAGAGGCGCCCGGCCAATCACTTCTCCGACTTCACCCTTGCCTTGTCCGGCCAAATCTTGGCCATGCTCGCCGGTTGGCTCAAACTCTCCGTGAATGAGCTTTTCCTCTTCAACAAAAGGAACGACGACAACCTTGTTGCGGCCGGCTAGCACCCTTCTTATCTTTATTTTTTTGGCAAAGCCATCCTCTTCTCTTTGCTCATCTCTTTTTAAGAGGTCATCAAATAATTCAGCCATTTAAATCACCCGCTTTAGCTCTCATCTTCCTTCTCGCAGAAATATTCAATTGTTTTCTGGGCACAAGTTAGGCAGTAACCCAGTTTTTTCAGCATTGTTTCAACCATTCGATTGTAGATCTTCAGATTCTCCTCATTGGTTCTATTGGCCAAAGCGCCAACCAAACTGCCTGCCCCGGCAACATCCGATTCCAATCGCACATCGGTTACGGCTTTGACCAGCAGTTGGTTATCCATAAAATCGTAGTTCGGATCTACAGAAACTTTCTGGCCGTATATCTTGCGGATAGTGTTCCTAAACGATTCCCGTCTCTCATTGTTGGAAAGACCCATACGATTTTCAACGCTGTCAATATATTTGGTGTCAATTTTGATTGACTTAATCTCACCGGTTTGCGGATCCTTGTACTTCCAAAGTTTGTCCGGTCCCAAGTTTTCCGCATCCATTCCGATAACCATATTGACATAGGTCATAACATCCTTGCGAATGGCTTGAGGATCGTCGCGGTAAGCGTTAAAGATAGCGGTCTTTACTTGTTCCCGGTAAAGTTTCCGGGCGGTCTTCAGATCTTTCATAAACTTATCGCGATCCGAGGCCTCCGGAACATAATCAAGAATTATCCGCTCCAGCGCCTTGAATACATCCTTGGCGAACAAACATTTGCCTTCGTTGCTCTCGTGCATTGCTCCCAAAATTTGTATGGCCTTGCCCTCATCGCGATGACCTATTCCACTCTGACCCCACCTCTTGGTAACGTCGGGATTGGCATTGGCGGTATCAACCACCTCTCTCAAGGTTTTGATGCCTTTTTCTCCGGCTGTTTCACCGGCCGCCAACTTCATCATTTCAATAGGAGTGAGTTTCTCCGAAGTAAGCAAGCGGGTTAAAACCACACCAACAGAAACAGCGAAATTAAGATTCGGATCCTCGTGCATTTCTTCGCCCAAGATCGTAGTTCTCTTCTGGTTGCCAATAAGATAGGATGTCAGTTCCATTTGAAGTTTGTAGTCGGTATTATGACCGACATAACAAATTCGGCTCCTGCTTTTCAGCGGCGATTCTTCTTTCAGATTATCAAGTTTTTTATACTCTTCAGTGTTGGAAGTTGCGATTACCAACATATCCAGCCACCACTTATACGCACCCAATTCTAACGTTCGATTTTGAATAACCTGAAGATAAACGTAGTTAAAATCGATTTTATTCTTGTATATTTCGTCAGCAAAATGTATTCCTGAACCACCAACTCGGGCTAAAGCGCCTAATTGTAGATCGTATTTATTTGGATCTCCAATCGGCAGTAATAGCATCAATTGGAGGGATTCCTCTCCTAAAAGATCAGCAGCTGAAGCGGTAATTTTATCTTTAGCTGAATATTTTCCCGTAACAACGCCCAGGCTTTCCCGCATCGGAACGGGAACTATTCGGATATGTTCAAGACATTTATCAACATCGCCGCCAAAACGGGCCATCAACTCATACCACAGATATTCAGTGGAAGCCCCCAGGGGACGATAGCAACGCTCGTACATCGCCTCAATATCCTTAAATCCGACCTTGGACAACATTGCTTTGGATTCGTCAGTACCCCCAAACACATTCATCGCCAAAATCATCGGATCTTCAAATGTCAGCGAAGGCAATTCCGAAACTTTGTCATCGTATCCAAGAGCTTCATTCAAACCGACAAACCTAAAGGTGTACTTCAGGTTTTCCGGTCTTGCCAGAAAACGCCGGTACTTTTCACAGATATATTCAACAAAAAAGGTTTTGCCGTTGCCGGGTTCACCGACAAGAACAAACGCCAATTCAGCGGCTGAACCGCCTTCAGCGGCATCTTTGACAAAATGGACAAAGTCATTTATTTCGTCGTACCAGCCAACAATATGTCTCTTTCCTTCACGGAAAAATTTAAAATCATAGACAGTCCTTCCGGCATGAATCTTTTTTTCAACTCCTTTCCCCAAAATCATTCTGGAAACGGCTTGAGCAGCCGTCTCAAATCTTCTGCGTCCTTGAAGAACTTCTTGAACATGGAAAGACAACCTCTCGTTTTCAGCAACCAACATTCTTTCAGTCATTTTATCGTTTCCTTGTTTGTTTTTAAAGACCTAAAAAGATGCTATAAAATATAACCTATCTATAAAATTATGCAACTATTGCTTCCTGCTCTTTATGCGAGAATGAAGTTAAATAAAGAATCGGTTAGATTAGCGATCCCTTCTTTAGAGCGGGTATCCAAATCCAGCAAATGGCCATAAACATTTTTTAGCTCGGCCAAGCTGAATTTACCTACGCTCTGATATGCTTTTCTAGCCACAAATGGATGAAGGCGGGCCTTCTTAACTATGTCATCAAGAGACATTCTCCTGTCGGACAAATCTTTAACCGTTAGCAGATTTCTAAAACCGTAAACAATCATCGTCAAAAGATAATACGGATCCCGGCCGTTTTTTATTTCTTTAAATAAAATTTCATAGGCCCTTGCTTTGTTTTTTCCGGCAATAGCATCTACAAAGTCAAATATGTTTAAGTCTGTTTTTTTAAATCCAAGAAGAGCTACATCTTCTTTTGTTATACTGGTCTGACCAGTATAGTTACTTAATTTTTCTATCTCGTTTACCAGGGCCCAGCTATCATTTCCTGTGGTTGTAATCAATTCCCTTATCGCATCTGGTTCTACGGAGCATTTTCTGGCCATAAATTCATTTTTTATCCAGTTGGCTAAACTTGCCCCCTGAAGATGTTCAAAATTCTTTACCATGTTAACTTTTTCCGCCAATAAATTAAAAAGTGTTTTATTCTTGGCCAATTCTTTTTCTTCTTGATGCTCAATAAATAGGAGGACGGTATCTTTTTCTTTAAGAAGATTTTGAGTCCTAATCAATTCCCCCATTCGTTCCGATCCTGCTTTGTTGGAGAATACGTTTTTAAGAACTATCAACTTTATCTCACCAAACAAAGAACCACTCTTAACAGCGTCTTCCACTTTTATTATTTCGCTCGTATCAGATAAATCGTATTTAAAAAAAACTCCGCCCGGATGTTTTTTTCGGTAATTATTCAAAACAACATTACTATTTTGTTTCAACCGATAGCTGTCCGGCCCGTATAAGAATATAAGCAAACAATGAACAATGAACAATGAACAATGAACAATGAACTTTTTATGTTCACTGCTCAATGCTCAATGCTCACTAATTAGACACAATTTCCACCCAAATCTTGCCTGGAGCGAATTCAATTTCCTTTCCCGAATCATCATAAAAATACAATTTGCTATCCAATCGAGCGGAATCCTTGTTCCATTTTCCGATTATGACACCGCCGTTCTGATATACTTGTGCCACGCCACTGCCTAAAACATCAACGCTTATATATTGTTCTTTTATAAATTTTGAAGTTGTGTTCATCACAACAACAACTCCGGCTTTGACTGTTTGGCTGTTATCTTTATCAATCTCGACACTGTTGTTCCTGTATCGGCTGTATAAATTAGTTTCGGAATCATATGTCCAATAAACAGCATGGGTTCCCGGATAATTTACGCTTATCCGGTCAGTCAAATTGGACAAGTTTTTCTTCGGTTCTTTCTCTTGGTGTGGGTATCCGGGGAAACTATTTTTTAAATCATATTTAAGGTCTTGGGCTTTTTTTGTTAAGAGATCTAAGTTGGTAAATCCATTATGAGGCGGACGAATTCCCGCTTTTCTGTAAAAAACTGTGCCTTCATATTTCATAGCATCAATGTTGTCTATAACGTGGGCATCCAATTTTTCAAGAGCGCCAAGCTCTCCGCCCCAATGAGCAAAAATAGTTCCCATTCCTGCCGCCAGAGAAATAAAGTCCTCTCTGGCAGACCTTACTGAACCAATTTCTTTGGGTTTTTCACACTGAAAAATGGCCATAAACCTAGTAATACCCGTCGGATCAACGGGCATCTCAAAAACCATATCAGCCTGACTTATTCCAGAAAGAGGTCTAGCCTCAGGATCAGATGCCAACATAACAGCGATAGGCCTGGCGTCAGCACCAGAACAATCAAGCCCCGTAATTAAACTTTTAGAAACATTGTCTTTATCCTTAATACTTATTCCATTATCAATAACGATCTCTTTGTTCCACCAAATAATAAATATGACAATAAGGATAAGCACGACTGCGCCTGCAATTATCAGCAACTTATTTAAGTCAAGGTTTTTTAAAAATTTAAAATTCATTGGAAACTATTTTAGGATTTGATGTTTCGGACAAAAATGAGCTGAACGACCACCGAGCTTGATGCGCTCAATAACTCCCCCATCTCTCTTTTTACAGGCCTTGCCTGTAGATTGATAGGCATTCTGCATGGTTTGAAATCTGCCCTTTTCTCCGGATGGAGTTCTGTAATCATCCATGCTTGAGCCCTTATATTTTATCGCTTTTGTAAGTATTTTTACAGTAGAATTAAAAATTTTATTTAAATCTTTTCCGTTTAAGTTTTCTGTCCTCGAAAGAGGATGATAGCCGGCATCCCACAAAATCTCATCAGCATATATGTTCCCTATTCCGGCAATGAAAGTCGGGTCCATCAAAACCTGCTTCAATCTCCCCTTTTTTCTGTGTTTGGAAGTTGAACTTCCAAACAACTTCTCAAATTTGACGAAGCTTATCTCTAACGGTTCCGGACCGAGACTACTTATCTCTTTCAAATCTTTGACCTTATCATCGTCCACCAATATCACTTTTCCGAATCGCCTCAAATCGGATAGCGCTAATTGATAACCGTTATTTAGCATCAACACAAACCTGATATATCCATTCTGACGGTCGTCCTGAAGGGGGCCTTTGATAACACTTTTCCATCCCGTACGAAATAGCCCGCCCAAGGGCCTTTGGCCTGCGCCTTGCGCAGGCGTGATTTCGTTCGGGATCCACTTGCCATATAACATATGACCCGATATTTTCTGATGTATAAAAATTGTCTTTTTGCCCTCTATGTCCATTACAATATATTTCGCCCGGCGTCTTACACTTAAGATTTTTTTATTCTTCACCTGCTTTTTAAAACCATCAATTCCGCCCGCTTGTTTCAGGGTTTTGGGCCAGTCAGCCCAAACATCGGTTATTTTCAAACCTACAATTTTCTTTCTCAAGTCCCTTACAATTGTTTCTACCTCTGGTAGTTCCGGCATGCTTTAGTTACCCCCTGTTTATCGGTGACATTTCGGACCAATTTTGGCCAAGTTTGGCGTCAGCCACGAGGGGCACGCCAAGTTTGTGAATATTTTCCATAATTTCTTTTATTTTTGCCGTCCATTCGTCTACTAAACCGTCTTTTATTTCAAACAAGAGTTCATCGTGAATATTTAAAAGCATTTTGACACCTTCTTTAGCTTTTTCTTTGTGAATAAGGTCATGGATTTTTATCATTGCCAACTTCAACAAGTCTGCGCTTGTCCCTTGAACGGGCATATTAACAGCCATTCTTTCCGCCTGACTTATAAGCTGAGGCATTCCAGAAAATATTTCCGGCAAAGATCTTCTTCTTCCAAAAATCGTCGTCACAAAACCATCTTTTCTGACTTTTTCTTTCATGTCGTCCATGTACTGCGCAAACCCTGAAAACTCATGCATGTATTTGTTTATAAATTCTTTAGCCTTGACCCTGTCAACACCGGAAGCTCTCTGGAAACCAAGAACTCCCATGCCATATAAAATTCCAAAATTCAAAACTTTTGCCTGCCTTCGCATACCAGGAGTAACATCTTCGGCCTTAACGCCAAATATCTCGGCAGCAGTCCTCGTATGAATATCTTCTTCCCTCTTGAATGCCTCGGTCATTTTTTTGTCTTTAGAAATATGCGCCGCTACGCGAAGATCCAGTTGTGAGTAGTCAAAAGATACAAATTTATATCCAGGAGATGCAATAAAAACTTTTCTGAATTCTTGGCCAATATCTGTCCGAATAGGAATATTCTGAAGATTTGGCTCTTCACTTGAAAGACGGCCCGTGGTAGTACCGGTTTGATTAAAAGTTGTGCAAATACGCCCATCCTTATTAATTAAGGCTGGGAAGGGTTCAATATATGTTGTTTTCAGTTTCTGAAGCTCTCTATATTTCAATATAAAGTCTATGACTGGATGCGCTCCGGACAGTTTTTCCAGTTCCGGTGCCGCTGTGGAGATGGCGCCTTTGCCTGTTTTTTTGAGTTTTCCTGTTATCTTCAAGTGTTCAAACAAAATAGCGGACATCTGTTGAGGAGAATTAATGTTAAATTCCTTACCGGCAAGCTCGTGAATTTTTTTCTCCAGTTTATTCAGCTCTTTGACAGTGGTTTTTTCCAGTTTTGTTATGGCGTTTAAGTCTATTTTTACTCCGCTTAACTCCATCTCGGCAAGAATAATGGCTAGAGGTAATTCAATTTTTTCAAAAACCCAGTGAGTGTCGCTAAATTTAAGCTTGGCAACAAGTTTATCTCTTAATTCTAACACAAAACTTGGTCTTCTTTTCGGGTCTGAACTCATGTCCTTTTTAAATTCATTAAAATAAATTTTGTCTAAAGAATAGTCTTTAATGTCAGAATTCAGAAGATACGTAGCAATTTTTGAATCAAAACTTATTCCCTCAACATGAATACCCCACCCAAGAAAATGTTTTGAAATAGCCTTAAAATCATGACCCGCCTTACTTATTTTTTGATTCTCCAACACGGCCTTGAGGTCAGACCCCAAGGCCGTGTTGTCCTTAAAGAAATATTCAAATAGAACCGAAAAACATTCTTTGGAATCAAAAGCAAAAGAAATGTTGTCTTCAAACACATCCACGGCAAAATCTTTTTGCTTTGTTATCCTGGCCAGCAAATTGGCTATATCTTCATTGGTTTTTAGCTCTTTTACATTTGGCCCCGTAGTTATTGGAGGCAAAAAAGACGTCTGCTCCTGAACTGTACCGCCTGTGGTGAAAGAAGTTGAACCATATATTTCCGAAACTCTTTTAAGTAAACTATAAAAACCCATACTCTGAAATACCCGTGAAATTTCTTCTTTTTTCATTGTCTTTCGCCACTCTGCATCTTCCAGTTTAAAATCAATTTCAACATCTTTAATAATTGTAGAAAGTTTCTTGGAGAAAAATGCCATGTCTTTATTTTCTAATAGTTTCTGTATTAGTTTTTCCGATAGAGGCAGTTTTATTTTTGCTTTATCTCTTTTGGAAATTGGAAATTGGAAATTGGAAATTTTCTCATACAAATTGTCCAAGCTCCCGAATGTTTGTATGAGAACCGATGCCGTCTTCTCCCCTATTCCGGTAACTCCGGGGATGTTATCAGATGGATCCCCTTTGAGCCCTTTATAATCAACCAATTGTTCTGGTTCAAGATTATAACGTTTTCTGACCTCATCTTCGTCATACAAAACAGTATCCGTTACGCCCTTCCTAAGAGTCAAAACCACCACTTTGTCGTCCTGAACCAGTTGAAGCGTATCCAAGTCTCCGGTGGCAATAATAGTCTGAAGACCGTCTATTTTTCTGGTTTTTTCACAAACGGAGCCAATCATGTCATCAGCCTCAAATCCGGCTTTTTCAAAAATTGGTATCCCAAAAGCAGTTAGAACTTCTTTCACTCTCGGCACTTGCTCGTGAAGACCATCAGGAGCTTTCTCGCGATGAGCCTTGTAGTCGGCAAATTCCTCATGACGGAATGTCGGGCCGGCCAAGTCAAAAGTGGCCACAATGTAGTCAGGTTTTATGTCTTTGATTGCCTTAATTAAAACAGTGGTAAAACCATAAACAGCGTTTGTTAAGACGCCTGTGGGAGATGACAATGTTTGTGGCAGAGCGTGAAAGGCTCTATGGACCAGTGCGTGCCCGTCAATTAGAATCAGCTTTTTAGTCATTAGAAATTAGTAATTAGTAATTTTCTGGTATTTTCACTGATATGATCAATGTGAACTGTGATGTGTTTCTTTGGAAGTATCTCTCTCACTCTTTCCGCCCATTCTATAATCACAATATTATGCGATGCTTTAAAAATTTCCTTCAGTTCCAGAACTCTCAAATCTTTGTAATCCCTGACTCTATAACAGTCGAGGTGGTATAAAAATTTATTTTGTGCCATAGAAGCTTTAAAAGTTCTATTTTGTGCAAATGCTTTTTTTAGAACTTCCCGTTTTATGTTTTGAGAAAGGGGATATTTTTTCATCAAAACAAATGTCGGACTTTTTATTTTTGACCTTATTCCTAATGCTTTTGCGAACCCTTGTATAAAAGTTGTTTTACCTGCTCCCAACTCCCCTTCCAAGGCAATGACGGCACCCTTTTTTGTTTTGATAATCTTGTGAGCCAAATCAGAGGCAATTTTCTGAGTTTCTTTTGGACTGTTTGATAAAATTTTCATAAATTAAATACTTCTATAAAATTCTGTCTTTAACAACTTGTACACAGAATTATGCAAATGCTTAATTATGAATACACGTATTATTATTTCAAGTAAATTCCGGATCTTTCTGAAAACTTTCTCCGAAAAAAACCATCCTTATCCAAATCATGGGCCACAAAGAAGTGTATATATGGGTCCACTTCAAAGGCTTTTGCTATTATCGCCAATTCCTCTCTACACTCAAAAGGGTGGGTCCAAAGACTTTTTTGAGCCATGATAAATCCTAACTCCTTTAACTTACTCAGCAGTGCTTGTCTGGCTTGTTTCTTAGGGCCAGGAATATCAAACGAACAAAACCTCCAAAATCCGTCCCATTGCTCTGGTTGTTTGATTACTAAGTCATCCAAATGATATCTAGCAACCAAATTTTTGCCTAAATTAGTAATTTCTACATTATAACTGCCATCTGAATTTTGTGAAGCATTGATTCTTTTTCTATATTTTAACATATATAACTCTTTGTAAAACTCTCTCCACTTCTTTTTATCTAATTCTTTTTTAAGTGATCCGATGACGTTGAGTCCAAAACAAGGACTACCAGAAGCTAACACAACAGCACCGCCAATGGCCAAAACCTTTAAAAGTTGTCTGGAAAAAGAATCCTTATTTTTTATTCTAATATTTTTATTTTCATTTTCAACCATATTGAAACCCTATCATGTACACAGAATTATGCAAATGCATAATTGTGAATACGGCATAATAGTTACCAATGATCTATCCTGATTGCTGTTTTTTTGGTAAATATACTGAAGTAAAATGAAAAAACCGCATTTGCGATGGCCACGTGATGTGGTTGCAAATGCGGCTTGGACCAAGTCGGCCCTACTACTTAAGACTGTCGCAGGCCCCTTCAGGATCCTGCCCCAACGTCAGCACGTAGTGTCGCTGACAATCGGCTAAGGAATTCCACTGAGGCTGCTGCTGGGGCGCCGTGTTCTGCTGAAGCTGAACAGGCGGTGGTGGTGCCGGCGCGTAGGTCGTTGCCGGCTGTGTTGGCATGGAGGCGACGGGCTGGACAATCGCCACGGGCGCAGGTACTGAAGCCCCTCGCTCGTACCGCCACTCCCCCAGCCAGAACATCAGCGTCCCGAAGATCAGGAACACGCTGATGCCACCGACGAAGACCATGACCGTCTTGAACCAGTTCCATGTCGGATCCAACACGACCTGCTCCAGGATCAACGGCTCCGGGAGCTGTCGCAACCTGAATGTCATGTGTCCCCTTCGACCAATCGGGGGTGTCGGGGGTACCACCGGCGGCACGAGTACGGTTGTCGGCATCTTTCTACCTCCACACCAGGACGAGGCCTGGCTTGCTTTCGGGTTTTGCCGGCGCTACGCCGACTCGTCCAGTCGTTCCGTCACGACTGACCACCATCGCCATGATCTCGCCGGTGTAGTTCCCATCCAACGGAGCACACAACTGCTCCTTCGGCTTGAGAACCTCAAACGGCTGACCATCCTTGAATACACGGAGTGGACCAGCACTCTGGTTGTCCAGGGTGAACATGCCCTCCTCCATGCAGTTGGGACGAGCACTCGGGCCAAAACCCCAGAACGGAGCCGTTCCGCCACCAGTTGGCACACCTTGGCGCATGCTCCCCCGACCTGACGGCGAAGGCGTCACGATGACGTCACGGTTTCTCCCCCTGCGATTATTCAACAGGGTTCCAGCCACTTCACATGCGGTGGCGGAAATGAGCCCGGCGCCGAGAACTCTCTCAAGTCCTACCTTCAGGACCATCGCGACGCCCGACCCACCGAGTCCGCAGAAGATTGCGAGCTTGTCGGTTGACGACAGTTGACGACCACTAATTCCGCCCTCATACATGGGAGAGGATGAGTAGCGTCCAGCGTTTCCACCGATGTCTCGAAGACACCGATTGACGGGTGGTCCGACGAAGACGTCGCCGGGGCAAGTCAGTCCGAGGTTGCCGGCGACAACGTCACCGAGCGGTCCCGGAAATGGCTTCGGACCGATGTATCCGCCACTCGCGCAGCCGACGGTGGCAGAAGCCACCACCAAAACGAACACCGCCAACGAAAGATTCTTGGTCATTCTGTCTCCTTATCCTGAAAAGTTGTTAAGATTCAATCTCAACTGATACATATATTGTATCATATTTTTGTATAAAAGTAAAGAGCCACAAAATGTGGCTTAAAGTCAATCGACCAAAGGGGAGCGCAGTACCCAGTGCCAGTAGAGTCAGCGGGTAATGGGTTTTTGAGCTTATTTTCTGAAAAAACGCCAGCCCCTTAGAACTCGGCCATCTTTTTCGTCTCTGTCGTAAACATAGCTCTTGACCTTCTTAGGAACAACCTTATTCCCCTTTGGGACGGAGGCGACGGCAGAAGCAACGCTTGCTCTCACATACCCCTGAGGAATCTTGGCATAAACTTCGCTGTCGGGCGTAATATCAAAAGGCCAACGCTCTTTTACTCCATTTGGAAACTCAACCAAAAGAACAACCTTCAGCGGAGAACCGGTTCTATTTTCCAAAAAATAAGGAAGAGTCTGTGTCTTAGCTAAAGGCCTTTGCTCGTAGTAAGGACGGTGATACATCTGAGCACTTGCCACAACCGGATAAGCAATCAAAAGAACTAAGAAAACAAGAGCTGACTTCTTCATGAGTTTTCCTTATTCGTATTTTTAACGATCCTCCAAAATTGTATATAACTAATAATTTTTGTCAACTTTTTGTTCCCATCAGAGAGAGTTTGAAACTCTATTGCCAAATGTAAGTTATATACCAATCAACCAGCGGAGGGAGACACTTTTTACAAAATTAACCTCGACGCTTCTCCGACGCTATTGGTCGGAGTTCCTGTCGGGGTCCCGGCACGTTGTCGTCGGGATAAATTTTTAAAAAGGCGTCTCCCTCCGTACACGTGGAGGTGGTGTGAGCTGTTGAATCAAACATCAATATTTTTAAAGTGTCTTATCTTGGCTACCTCTCTTGGCTCATCTAGACCAATCGAAATTACATCTATTTGCCATTCTTGTTCAACGCTATAATGTTTTTCAGCAAGATAAGTTCTTGCGGTTCTGACAACTTTTTCAATTTTAGAACTATTTGCCCTCAGTTCCGGCTCAAAACCGGCAATTATTTTTCTATTTGCCTTAACCTCAACAAAAACCAAAATCCCCTCTTTTGAGGCAATAATATCTATTTCTCCCCATGGTTTTCTGTAATTTAAGTCTAGAATGGTGTAGCCCTTTTTTTCTAAATACCGAGAGGCCAAATTTTCTGCCAAAAATCCCAGTTCTAAAGTTTTATTTTGTGCCATTTTAGAAAAATACCACCGAATTACCGTGTTGACAACCAAATTGACTTTTTGGGTCAAAAAGTGATACCATCAAAAGGTAGTTCTCGCAAAGAGAACTTTTGCTTTTAAGCCGTTTTTGGCATAAATCTTATTAGTAAACTACTCAAAAAAATAACAGCCCTTTCGACAAAAATCGGAAGGGAAGGGTCGTTCCGTGCCTACAGTAAAGCAAGTTGGCCCAAATTAAAAAGCTTCACCGAAAGTCGTTTGTTTAATTTTTACGGAACTCTAACCCTAGTTTTGTTTATTTTAATATTTAAGGGTGCGGGCGATAGTGGGCAAACCAATTTGTTCAGCGGCCTCGTAAGGGGTTACATAGAAGAAACATCAGCATCTATAATAAATATTTCCCAATCCCAAAACCAATTAGCCGATATTAATAGCTTAGCCGCCTTAAGTGGTCAAAACATGGGACGAGGGGGAGAGTGGTCAAACGATTTAGACCCGTCAACAATCCAAGAAAACTCTTTTGTGGCCAACAATCCCCCCTCAATAGACTACATAGAAACCGGCTTCACCAGCAATCAAATAGCAGAATATACCGTCCAACCGGGAGATTTGTTATCTTTTATTGCCTCCGACTACGGAGTGAGCATTGAATCAATCATGTGGGCAAACAACTTAACTAACGCTAATAGTATCAAACCGGACCAAGTTTTGAGGATTCCACCAGTTTCAGGAGTAATACATAAAATTAAAAACGGAGACACCGTTGCCTCAATTGCCAAGAAATATGGGGTTACTATAGACAAAATAATCGCCTTTAACAACCTGTCAGAAGATGATTCCCTAGACGTTAGTTTAGAAATAATCGTTCCGGACGGTCAAATTAAATCAGTAGTTGTAACAAAGTTAGGAATTCAATCAACAACCAAGAGATTTTCTTATCTTCCTGATCTGGGTGATTATTTCATGATTCCGACCCAAGGCCGAATCAGTCAAGGGCTTCACGGAAGAAATGGAGTTGACAAGGCAAATTCTTGTGGTACACCAATCTATGCGGCAGCTGATGGGAACGCTGCAACAGTTGACAATGTTGGATATAATGGTGGATTTGGAAAATTCATTAAATTGGTTCATCCTAACGGCACAGAAACGCTTTATAGCCACGCAAGTAAACTATTGGTCGTTCCCGGACAAAGCGTCGCTAGGGGTCAGTTAATAGCTCTTATGGGCTCTACAGGTCGTTCAACCGGTTGCCACCTCCACTTTGAAGTCCACGGGGCAAGAAATCCCCTTCTGAAATACTAAGAACCACCGACAGGTGGTTTTTAGGTGTGAGGGTTCCGCATGGAACAACCTTTCGTCCACCACTTCATTTCAATAGCACCTTACAACCTCTATGCGTGCTGCGTAGCGTGCTTTTCTGAAATACTACCCCGACGATAACGTGTCGGGGCCCCGACTGAAACGTCGGGGCTGATTTCATAAAAGCACGCTACCTCCGCCGGTTTCTTAGGTTTTAAATAACGATTGGCAATAGAAAGTCAGGCTCATCTGAAATAAAGTGGCAGACTTCGCTTTATATTAAATTTATAAAATAAAGAGCCCGCGGGAAGCGGGCTCCGTCGCGGGCATTGTTTATGTTCAGCGCCTTCGCCGTGAACTGGACGTCTTGGTCGCCGTTCCTCCGAACTTGCTGAAAGCAACCATCCATGCAATGACGCACAGCACAGGATTAGTGTTCCAGTAGTAGGTTGTCGTCAGGATGGCCACAAGGAGGGAAGGGGTGAATACCCAACCCAACCAAGCGAGCCAGCCGAACGGTAACGTCATAGCGAACAACATCGTCAGCCGCGGAAACATGGTGATGAAAATAAGGAACCAGATTCCATGTGCCTGCCAGAAGTCCATCTCATCCTCCCTCCTCACGCGAAGAGGTTGTGTCAGCTGTTTAAATAAAGTTCCGAGCGGAACTTAACCCAACTCATTCAACATTTTCTCGTTCATGCGCAAATTAACCGCTTCGGCGACATGTTCTTCTTTAATTGATTCAGAACCGTCTAAATCGGCTATGGTTCGCGCCAATTTCTTAGTTTTGTGGTAAGCCCTTAACGACTGGTTCTTTGCGTTTATAGCCTGTTTTAAAAGATTCTCGGCCCCTTTCTCCAAAACACAGTATTTGTCTATGTTTTTATAATCAATCTCGGAGTTTGCTAAAAGTCCGGTATTTTTAAATCTGGCCAGCTGAATTTCTTTAGCTTTGTTAATTTTATCTTTTATTTCCGGCATTTTTGTATCTTTTGATGGATAAATCTGTCCAACTGTTTCGCGCGGAACGTTTATCTGTATGTCTATTCTGTCCAATAACGGCCCAGATACTTTTTTTCTATACTTTAAAACCTGAATAGGGGAGCAGTAACAAACTCCTTTCTCCTCACCAAAATTACCGCACGGACAAGCGTTCATTGCCGCCACCAAAGTAAAGTTTGCGGGTAAAATAACTGACCCCGAAGCCCTTGATACGGAAATAGTCCCTTCTTCCAATGGTTGTCTTAAGCTTTCTAATACATTTCTTGGAAATTCAGGAAGCTCATCTAGAAATAAAACCCCTCGGTGAGCCAAACTTATCTCTCCCGGCTTTGGCCATGTACCACCGCCCACCATCGCCGGGGCAGACGTTGTGTGGTGCGGACTTCTAAAAGGTCGCTTGAAAGATAGGGGAGAGTTCTTAATCAATCCCACAGAACTGTATATCTTGGCGACTTCAATTGCCTCCTCAAAAGACATTTTTGGTAATAACTCAGCTAACGCCTTAGCCAACAATGTCTTACCCGAACCAGGAGGACCGGACATAAGGATGTTGTGAGCACCTGAAGCGGCAATAATTAGTGCTCTTTTAGCCGTTTCTTGGCCTTTTATAGATAGCAACAAGCCATCTTCGTCTTCTGGGCGAGGTTCTATTATTTTTATTCTTTCTGAAGACAACGGACGCGTATTGTTGAGATGATCAAATACTTCTTTGATATTCATTGCCCCAACAACATCAATACCTTGAACTATTTGAGCTTCGGCAAGGTTGGGATAGGGGACTACAAGCTCTTTAAAACCGAGTTTTTTAGCCAAAATTGCCGTAGCAAGAACCCCGTTGGTGTGTTTTAAAGAACCATCCAAAGAAAGCTCCCCGATAAACAATTTTTTAGAAGAGTCAAACTGAACTTGCTTGGTTTCCATCAGATAACCAACGGCAATTGGGAGATCGTAAGAAGGACCTTCTTTTTTAAGGTCGGCTGGAGCTAAATTTATGATAATTTTCCTATGTTTTGAGTTGGGGGCTGCTAGAGAGCTGTTTTTTATAGCCGAAGCAATCCTATCTTTTGACTCTTGGACCGCCTTATCAGGAAGACCGACAATATTAAAAGCGTGAATGCCGGGAGTTGAGTCAACTTCCACCTCTATGAGTTGCGCGTCAATGCCATTTATTGCTGAAGAAAAAAGCCGTATGGACAAAAAAGGGTATCGCTCCCTCCTGCGATAGTTAAATATGAAGTTTAGTATAACTATTCTGTTTTAGAAAGCAAATAAAACAAATACACCATCATTTCCCCATCATTTTCTCAACCTGTGTTCCGGTCTAGACAAACAATAGCTTTAAAACCTCCGGAATGCCTTCCGGAATTCCTTACCTTAATTCTTTAAGGAATTAAGGAGTCAGTTCCGGCTTTCCTGTCGATTTAAGGTAAAGCTTTGTTTGTAAGCTATCCCTCCACAATGGTTGTGAAAATGATACGGGAAATGCTTAAAGCTTAGCCCCATCGCTTTTATGTCACTTTGACGAGGCGAGGGAACAGATGAGGTTGGTTGATTTTATTGATTTCCAAAATAATAGGTCGAGCGCCCCGCCAATCGTAATGATGGACGGGGAGGCAAGCGAGGGTTACCTATTATTTTGGCCTTAAATCAATTCAATCATACCGAATCTGTTTCCGAGGTGAGGAACCGGTGACAGAAAAGTGATGGGGCGGGAGCGAAAGACTATTTAGTTCTAGACACTATAAAAATCAAAAAAGCGCAGAACGCTCCTATAAAAATAGTAGTGTGAGCTCTGCGCCTAATGTCCTCTTGCGAGGAAAAATTGCCGACCATCCACGGGTGTGTCAGATGACCAGCGAAAGGACTAACTTAATTATATAAAGTCCTTGGTGACACTGCAATAGCAAAACTGTGGATAACATGTCACCATGTCACCTTGTGACAATGTCACCATGTCACCATGAAAAATTGGCTTTAAATAAGGAAAATAATTAAATAGTCAGTCTTCTAGTCGACTGACTATTGGTGACATTTTTATTGGTGACAACAGGTTATAAACAATCGTGTCACCAAGTGTCACCAACCGCGCGTAGCCGAGCAGTGGTCGTATGACCACTAAAATCACTTGAGTTTATCTATCGTCGCATACATAGCTTCTCTTGAACCAGCCATGACTAGATACGATTTACCGTTGAAAAGAGAGATTACCGCATAATCTACACTCCTGTCCGCATACTTAAAATTCTTATATCTGATAGAAAAACCGCCATAAAAGTTATCACTAAAATCCATACTTTCTTTCTTCTTAGGGTCAAATTCAAATATGGGTCTAAGATCTTCATTCATGTTCGCTTCCCAGTCTTTACCCAACTGGACCGCGGTCAAGGCATCTTTTACTTCGTTTATAAAAACAAGACGTTTTTCCACAACAGAATTAATTTTAAGTTGACCATTAGAGTCAAATATCTCTTTCTGGCCATAAAGAAGTACTTTGTAATCAGAACCCATATTATCTATCAGTTGTTGAACTGGCTTAGCTATAAAATCAAGTAATCCTAATACAAATTGTCCTTTTGATTCCGATGTAACATTTAAAACTTTAAATTCTCCGCCATTTATGGCCAAAATTTTGGTGGCAGTATTTAAATCTATAGCAGGATCTTTAACACTGATGTTCTCCACGTTAGTACCCAAGAAGATGGAATTCAAATCTTGAATAGGTATAGCAGTTGGAGTAGGCGTGGGTATTTCTGTAACAACCTCCGGAGCTGGTAGTCTTAAAACAAAGAACCAATATGCAATCCCCGCAACGAGAATCAGGGCACCTATTCCAATAAACAGTATGTTTCGGTTACCACCTTTTGTTCCTTCTTGGGGAATATAAATTTGTGATTTGAGATCTACTTTTGGCACAATTGGCACAGAACTAGGCAATGACTGATTTGGTCTTGAAAAATCTTTCGACTGAGTTATTGGACCAGTTTTTTTGGCTTCGCCGAGATTTACGTTGGGAACCTTAAACTGCGGGCCTGGCATTGCTGGTTTAAGTGTTATTGGCTGAGGAACTGGGGCAACCCGTTCGACCTTTCTTGGAATATCAACTCCCACGGGTTTTTGACCCTGTTTAATCTTAGAAATATCCTCACTCATTGTTCTTATAGATGATTGATATTCTTTCACTCCGGGAGCAGGAGAAGGTGTAACAATTGGAGGAGGTACTACCACCGATTTTGGTTGGCTAAGTGGTGGAAGAGCGTTAAACTGAGGTCGGGGAGTGACTGGTGGTTGAATTGGGGTGGTTGAAACTGGTGATCTGGGTACGTTGATTGGTGGAGGAGAAGTGGGCAATGAATCGGACGTTGGAGATGACACAGATGGTTTGAGAACAGAAAAGGGAGACCTACTTATCTGAGGAGCAGGTCCGCTAGTTGGCGGAGGTGTCACTGGACTTGTGGAACTTTTACTTAATTCTCTAACTAAATCGTTTATGTCCATAGTTTTTTGTTTGGTATTCTGGTCGTCCGCCATTTATTAGTTGATAGTTTTTAGTTGATAGTTTTTAGTATTTAAACTTAAAACTATAAATAGAAACTAAAAGTTTCATTAATAAAATAATTTTAACACAATCAGGAAATAAGTTGTAAACACTCGCTCCGCTGATATTTTATTTCAAAACAGTTGACACAACCTCTACGCAGCATGCATAGAGGTTGTGTCAACTATCTGCGAGGAGGTTTCATGGTCAAACTAACCTTGTCCATATCGTCAACGGCCTTAACCCAAACGTGAACTTTCTGACCGAGTTTTAAGACGTCAGTTACTTTATTTACCCTTTCGTTGCTGATTTCTGATATATGAACCATACCGTCTTTGCCGGACATTATTTCCACAAAAGCTCCGAAGTCTCTGATGCTTACAACGGTGCCATCAAATTCGTCTCCGGGTTTTACTTCATAAGTCACTTCGGCAATGAGCGCCAAGGCCTTTTTCATGCCCTCAGGTGTCATAGATGTGACAAACACGGAACCGTCATCTTCAATATCTATTTCAGCTCCTGTCTGTTCTATAATTTCATTAATCACCTTGCCTCCTGGGCCGATGAGAGCTCCAATTTTGGCAGGATTTATTTTTACAGTTTGGATGCGTGGAGCGTGGGCTGATAGTTCCGGTCGGTGAGTCGCAATTGACTTGGTTATAACATCCAAAATTTCTAAACGAGCCTTACGGGCCTGAGCCAATGTTTCTTCAACAATTTTTGGAGTAATACCGTCTACTTTTACATCCATCTGCATTCCAGTAACACCATCTTTGGTTCCGGCAACTTTCAAATCCATATCTCCATGATGATCTTCCGGACCTTGGATGTCGGTAAGGATTTTATATTTCTCGTTTTTTTCATCAAACATCAAGCCCATAGCAATACCGGCAGCAGGGGATTTAATGGGCACCCCACCATCCATCAATGCAAGAGTTGAACCGCAAACTGAAGCCATTGAAGAAGAACCGTTAGATGACAAAATTTCTGACACCACGCGGATGGTATACGGAAATTCATCTTTGTTCGGTATTATCGGTTCAAGTGAACGCTCTGCTAAATAACCATGTCCGATTTCCCGACGGCCAAGAGCTCCAACACGCCTTACCTCTCCAGTTGAATAAGGAGGAAAACTATAATGATGCATAAAACGCTTTTTGGTGAGGTTAATCTCCATTGTTTCAAGCCATTGTTCCATGCCCGGGGCAGCTAAGGTGAGGATGGATAAAGCCTGAGTTGTTCCGCGATTAAATAGCCCCGAACCATGCGTGTGTGGAAGGATTGAAGTGTCAGCCGAAAGAGCACGAAGCTGGTCAATCTTTCTTCCATCTGGACGCTTTTCTTCTTCAAGAACATTTTTGTGAACCATTCTGTCTATTTCTTCTTCAAAAATCACACTCACCTCACTTAGTTTTTTAGCCAAAGTAAGATCGGCGGCGTAGGTTTCTTTAAAGTGTTCCATTAGTTCAGATTTGATTTTTCCGATTCCCTCATAAAGTTCGTCCTTGCCTTTTCCGGGCAAATAAAGAGCCACCTGAAGCTTGTTTTCTGTAAGTTTTCTAACCTCTTCAACCAAGTCTTTGTCGTGTTCAGCAATAGTAAGTTCTTTCTTTTGTTTTCCGACTTCTTTTGTAATTTTTTTCTGGAAATCTATTAGTTGCTTAAAAGTCTCAAAACCAGCCTTAATTGCATCGGCCATATCTTTTTCGGGCACGATTTTAGCGCCGGCCTCAATCATATTTATTCTATTTTCTGTTCCCGCAACAACAATATCAAAATCGCTTGAAATTCTTTCAGTATAGGTTGGGTTAAAAACTAATTTACCGTCCACTCTGCCGACACGTACACCGGCGATTGGTCCATTGAAAGGTATATCAGAGACCATCAATGCAAGAGAGGCACCGAAAAGGGCTGGTATGTCTGAATCATTGACACCGTCAAACGATAATACTGTTGCCACAACCTGAATTTCGTTTCTGATTTTGTTATTAAAACGAGGACGGAGGGGGCGATCAATTAACCGGCCTGCGAGTATCGCTTCTTCTGATGGCCGGCCGTCACGTTTCATCCACTTTGAACCTTTAATCTTTCCGGCAGCGTAATATTTTTCTTCGTACTCAACCTGAAGGGGGAGATAGTCAACCGGCTTTTCAGCAGCCGACATGGTGGCATTGACTATGACAGTAGTCTCACCATATTGAACAACGCAAACACCGTTAGCTTGACCACCAAGACGACCCAACTCAACCTTGAGGGGTTTCCCCGCAAAGTCCATACTATATGTTTTTACTTCTGCCATATGAAATAACCAACAAAAGAGTGAGCCCATCCTTCGCTAAAGCTTCGGAGGGTAAAAAACAATCCTGGCCACACGTCTCAAATTCATTTAAGAAGTATGGCTAAAACTGCCCCATTTCGATTGCTTACTTTCAACTACTTTTCATTGGTTGTTAATCCCGACGCCCAAAGGGGTCGGGACCCCGACTGAAACGTCGGAGTTAATCTCTAATATGAATATATCACAGCACTTTCAAAAAATCCAGCACCTTATTTCTAAATTAATAATGTTGACTTAATAATATTGACCATAAAAATATAGTTTATTATAATTCCAGCGTACGCACTGATTATAATTAGTTATAATTTTCTAATGAAAGGTGATTTTATTCCAAAATTTATCGAAGCAATTATCAAAACCGGCAAGGAATTGCATGAGATATGGAGTTGGGAGCCACTTTATTATAAGGGCATCAGGGTTAGTGGGCCCGATCGCCGAAGAGCTGATTACGGTCTAAGCAACTTAAAACAACGCGGCATTGTCAAAGAAATATTTGAAGGAAAATACAAATTTACCGAAAGGGGAAGAATATGGTTCAGTAAATCTTTGGTAAAATATCACAAACGCAGAGGTACCAAGTGGGACAGAAAATGGAGAGTGGTGATTTTTGACATCCCTCAAGAACTGCATAAAAAGAGAAACAGTTTAAGGAATAGATTAAAATGTCTCGGATTTTATATGCTTCAAAAAAGTGTTTTTGTTTTGCCGTATCCGTGCGAAGAGGAATTGGGTTATGTTTGTCAGAATCTGGAGATAAGCGATTATATAGATGTGATAATTGCCGATTCCATTGGATTTAGAGAAAGTGAAATTAAAAAATATTTTGAAATATTATAATTTCAGCATATGCATGACATATAACTTAAGAATTTTATGAAACTTCCTAATAAAACTTTAGAAAAAAAGTTATTCAAGTCCGGTTATCAGTATGTTTTTGGTGTGGATGAGGTGGGGATGGGTTGTCTGGCTGGGCCGGTGGTGGTATGCACAGTTAGCGTCACAAAAGATTTTTATAAAAAAAGTCATCCTAGACTGCGTGGTTTGCGTGAGTCAAAGTTGCTGTCAGCTATTCAACGGGAAAGATTTGCGAAAGAATTAGTCAAAGAAAAAGATTTTGTCTATGCCATTTCATGTGTATCTTCAAAAGTAATAGATAAAATAAATATTTATCAAGCGGCAAGGGAGGCAATGAGAAATGCTATTAAAAAGCTGATTCGAGATTTAGGATTTAAGATTCATGAATCTATATTCGTAAATCATAAATCTAAAATCATGGTTCTTGTTGACGGACCTCACAAAATTAAGGTCATTGAACATGACCAGCAGGCAGTCATCAAGGGTGACCGCAAGGTCTTTGCCATTGCCTGTGCGTCAATTATCGCCAAGGTTCATCGTGACAAAATGATGGCCCGCTATGCTAAAAAGTATCCAAACTATGGTTTTGAAAAACATAAGGGTTATGGAACAAGATATCATCAGGTTCAGTTAGTCACATTGGGCCCTTGCGAAATACACAGGAGGTCATTTGCTCCCATGAGAAAACTCGTTTAGAATTAAGACATGGCAAAAATAGCAATAAATGGATTCGGTCGGATTGGTCGGGCGTTTTTTAAATTGGCTTTAATGAAGCCGGAGTTGGAGGTTGTTGCGATAAATGATTTGGGTGATCTTGAGAATTTGGCTTATCTTCTTAAATATGATTCCGCATACGGAAGATTTAACAAAGATGTCTTGGTTAAGGGCGGAAAATTGTTGGTAGACGGGAAAGAATATCTTTTTCTTCAGGAAAAAGACGCAACCAAACTTCCTTGGGGTCAACTCGGTGTAGATATTGTTGTTGAGTCAACAGGTGCTTTTGAGAGTTTTGAAAAGGCATCGGTTCACAAACAAGCGGGAGCAAAGAGGGTGGTGCTTACAGCACCGGCAAAAGACGAGGACACGGAAGATGCCAAGACTGTTTTAATGGGTGTAAACGAGGACGATTTAAAAACTTGCTTCATTTCTTCTAACGGTTCTTGTACTACCAACTCTGCTTCGCCTATTTTGCAAATACTTTCCGAAACAGTTGGTGTCAAAAAAGCGTTTTTGAATACTACGCATGGATATACAGCAACTCAGAACTTGGTTGATGGTCCAGTTAAGGGTCATGATTTTCGTCGTGGCCGATCAGCCGGAGTAAATATCGTTCCCTCATATACAGGTGCGGCTATTGCTGTGGGAAGAGCGGTCAAATCAGTTGAAGGAAAATTTGAGGGTACTTCAATGCGTGTACCTATCGTAACTGGTTCTCTGTCTGCAATAACTTTTGTTTCTTCAAAACCAACGACGGCCGAGGAAATTAATAAAATATTGCGTGATGCGTCTGACCAACCACGTTGGGAGGGGATTTTCAGAGCTACTGATGACCAAATTGTTTCAAGTGATATTGTTGGTGACCCTTATGCCGCGATTGCAGATCTATCACTGACCAAAGTTGTTGATGGTGACCTCTGTTGTGTCTATTCCTGGTACGATAACGAGTTTGGGTATACGAATTCACTCATACAGCACATTTTGAAGGTCGCAGAAATTATGTAGTAAGTAAAATAAAAAGTAATTGATGACCAAGTTCTATAATAATATTTATAAAATATTTGCCGTCACCCTTTTGGTGACAGTTGTTAATTTTTTTGTGGCAGCAGAAGAGTTGTCATTGGGATGGAGAAATGGAGGAAGCAAAGGATTTTTTTGGGGCTTAGGTCTTGCCTTAGAGATACCTTTGGTTTTAGCATCTCTTGGCTTTTTTATTATATCTATTATAAGAATTTTTAAATTCCGAGAGTTTAGGTATTTAGTCCGGTTGCTGATATTGTTTTTTATTGCTTTTTTGCTTCTCCTTTTTATTGATAACATGATAACAACCTATTAATGTCTAACAATATTAACGAAGATAAAATTGAAGGTCCGAAAGAAAATTTATGTCCGAACTTCATCTAATAGAAAATCCTATAACCAAAGCAGATCTTAAAAAAATCGCCGAAGAAAGATTCGGTGATTTAAGAGAACGAGAATTGTTATCTTGGGTTAAATTTCACTTTAGACAATACACAACAAAAAATATTTCTAAAGAAGAACTTCGAGAATCTTTAGTTTTAGGGATAGATGACGTGCTTAATAGATAACTTTAAATTTTGATTTTTAAATTTTACATTTGAAACATGCCCCAATATATTCACGAGCAAAAAATTGAAGAGCTGGAACTCAAAGCCAATGAGGCTCGTGAGCTTTTGATTGAGATGTTGACCGAAGCGGGAAGTGGGCACACGGCGGGACCGTTGGGTATGGCCGATATTTTTACGGCTATGTATTTTCATGTTTTAAATCATGACCCGAAGAATCCGATGATGGAAGACAGGGACAGACTAATTCTTTCAAACGGACATATTACCCCGATAAGATATGTGGTGATGGCTATGGCAGGTTATTTTCCAGTAGAGGAGCTTAAAACACTAAGAAAATTTGGCACTCGACTACAAGGACATCCGGAAAGAGAAAGATTACCTGGAGTGGAAACGACATCGGGACCTTTGGGTTCGGGGCTTGGTCAGGCATGCGGTATCGCCTATGGGTTGAGAATGGATAATAAGAAAAACAGAGTATATTGTCTCATGTCGGATGGAGAGCACGATTCAGGCTCGTTGTGGGAGTCAGTAATGTTTGCCGGCAAAAATAAATTACACAACTTAACGGCAGTTATTGACCGCAACAACATTCAGATAGATGGAATGACAGAAAATATTATGCCCTTAGAAAATTTACGGGCAAAATATGAAGCATTTAATTGGCACGTTTTGGAAGTTGACGGTCATAACATTGAGCAGTTTGTAGATGCCGTTGAAGAAGCTAAAGCGATATATGAAAAACCGACCGTTATAATTGCTCACACAATACCCGGAAAGGGAATTAAGGAAATAGAGTTTGATTATAACTGGCATGGAAAATCGCCAAAACCGGAAGAGGCGCAGAAGTTTTTATTCGAACTTAGGACTTTAAATGGTAAGATAGAAAGTGAACATCAATAAGGGGCAAATGCCCGGTCGAAAGTTAATTTAATTAAGGTTTAAAATATTATGCACGGAGTAAATTGTAAATGTCCTCACCATGTAGTGGACAAAGTGTTAATGCTATTGGTTTGGGTTGCCGGTGTTTTATTTTTCTGGTCCAGCTGGGGAACAAGAACATTTTGGGGTTTTGACGCCTTGTATTGGGCATGGTCTTCGGTGGTTTTATTTGTAATGAGTAAGGCATCTAAATCTTGCGGATGTTGTGGCATACACAAGATGAAAATAGAAGGTGGCAAAGTTTGCAGTCACGATAATGGTTGTGTTTGCGGAGATTGCGACAGATGTAAGTAGTTTCTTTGCCCAGCTCTTTATTTGGATTTATAGAAAGGGCTGGGTTGTAGAGACATGATAAATCCAGACGCAAAATTAATTAAAAACTTAACAAAACCGGAAATGGTGCCAACCCGTGATGGATACGGGAAAGGTTTGGTTAAGGCGGGAGAAAAAGATGAAAGAGTCGTGGTGCTTTGTGCGGATTTAACTGAATCAACCCGGTCTCTTTGGTTTGCCGAAAAGTTTCCGGAAAGATTTATTGAATTGGGCGTAGCGGAGCAAAATATGGCTCTGGTGGCATCGGGTATAGCAAATTATGGCAAGATTCCATTTATATCTTCATACGCAACATTCAGCCCTGGTAGAAATAATGAGCAGATAAGGACAAACATCTGTATTAATAATGTTCCGGTTAAAATTGCTGGTTCGCATGCCGGAGTTTCGGTCGGACCTGATGGAGCTACCCATCAAGCTCTTGAAGACATCGCTTTGATGCGTGTTATTCCGAGAATGGTTGTGGTGGTGCCATGTGATGCAATTGAGGCGGAGAAAGCAACATTTGCCGCAGCTTTTAACGGCCAGCCGACATACATCAGATTTGGGAGAGAAAAATCTGCTGTCTTTACGACAGTTGATTCTCCATTTGAAATAGGGCGGGCTGAAGTGTTAAGGGATTGTAGTTCCTCGTCGCAAGGCTCCTCGGGACAATTATCGCGCTGCGCGATAATTGGTTGCGGAATGTTGCTCCATAATGCTTTGCTTGCGGCGGAAGAATTAGCCGACGAAGGTATAGACTGCATGGTTATAAATTCTCACACCATAAAACCAATAGACGAGAAAACCATCATTGAAGTTGCTCAAAAAACAGGAGCGGTGGTTTCTGTTGAAGAGCATCAAATAAACGGGGGACTTGGCTCTGCGATTGCTGAAATTTTGTCCAGAAACTATCCTGTTCCACAGGAATATGTCGGAGTTCGGGACAGATTTGGGGAATCAGGAAGTTCGGACGAACTGATAAAGGCATTCGGAATGGGTGTCAGCTCAATCAAAGAGGCAGTGAAAAAAGTAATTTCTAGAAAAAAGTAACAGAAATACAAAGTTTTATAATTCAGTACGTGCGGAATTTATAAGATATCTAAAAATCACCTGAAAAAGGTGGTTTTTTAGTTATGCCTCTTTTGAGTCAAGTAATTTCTTTAGTTTTATGAAGTCCAGTTCAAGGATTTTCTTAATTTGCGGATCTTTCAAGGCGTGGTCAGGATGGAATGTTGGCAAGAGTTCGTAGCTTCCCAAATTAAATGTCCGGCCGTGAACATTGTCCAATGGCTGTCTCATTCCGATACCGTTTAAGGCCATATTTCCAAGCGTAACTACAAGCAAGGGGTTGATTGTTTTTAGCTCTTCTTTTAGAAATGGAACGTAGGACTTTATTTCTTTTGCTGTAGGGACTTTGAAAGCAGAAGGATAATATTTGAGAACATTCGTGAAATAGACTTTGTTTTTGTTTATGCCGGCAGTTCTTAAAAGTTGATAGAGTAATTTTTCTTTATTGCCCGCGATTGGTTTACCGGAACTTTCTTCATCCTGTCCGGGAGCTTCACCAACAAAGACGATTTTTGCGGTTGAAAAACCGCTCCCAAAGACTAATTTACGGTCTTTGAATTTCCGTTTCAGGGAATCATTTACTTGATTAAGTTTTTGGGTTTCTTCGCTCATATGCGGGCAAATATTTGATATTTCAAGATTACCATATAATGATAATTTTGGCAAGGGTTTTTGTCCTAAAAACTTGAAGTTTATTTAAAAAGGACTAATATCTGTGAGGTTGGGTAGCACTTTAAAAAAGAGGTAAACAACATGGCAAAAGGCGGAGAATTTATTATTCCAAGCGGTAGTTTGCCGGACATTTTTACTGTAAATGATCTCACGGAAGAGCAGAACATGATTCAAAAAACCATGAAAGAATTTATGAGGGATAAGGTGCTAACTGATAAAGCAAATGAACGAATAGAGTCAAAAGACTTCAATTATACTCTTGAACTAATGCAGGATTTGGCCGGGCTGGGTCTTTTGGGGGTTGAAGTGCCTGAATCCTATGGGGGGTTGGCGCTGGGCAAAATTACCGGTACGGTCGTTGCTGAAAACATCGCCCGTCAAGGTTCTCTTGCTTGTACTTTTTTGGCTCATACAGGGATTGCTACTTATCCGATTCTTTTGTTTGGCACCGAGGAACAGAAGCAGAAATATTTGCCAAAACTTGTTAGTGCGGAATGGATGGGCGCTTATGCCCTTACTGAAGCTGGAGCCGGTTCTGATGCGGCGGCGATTAAAACCAAAGCTGTGCCAATTGAAGATGGCAAGTATTTTGTGCTTAACGGCGAAAAGATATTCATTACCAATGGGGGATTCGCCGATATATTCATTGTTTTTGCCAAGATCAATGGCGACGATAACCTGCACAGCGCGTTCATCGTTGAAAAATCTTTCGGCGGGATTGAGATTGGTAAAGAAGAGCACAAGATGGGCATTGTTGGATCTTCAACTGTCCCTGTTAAGCTAAATGATGTCAGAGTGCCGAAAGAAAACATGCTTGGCCAGCCCGGCAGTGGTTTAAAGGTTGCCCTCAATGTTCTCAACCTTGGTCGGTTCAAGCTTGCAGCAGCAAGTTTGGGTGGCGCAAGAGCTTGTCTTGAAAGCGCGCTTGCCTATGCCCGCCAGAGAAAACAGTTCGGGAAATATCTCGTTGAGTTTCCGGTGATCAGAGGAAAATTGGCGATGATGGTGGCACATATTTACGCCATGGAGTCTGTCGTTTACAGAACGGCTGGATTGCTTGAGGACGCATTGAAAGAAGTTGATGCCAATGATCAAAAAGCCATGCTGAAGGCTATCGGAGAATTTGCGATTGAATGCTCAGCTATCAAGGTGTTTTGTAGTGATGTTTTGGATATGATAGTTGCGGACGAAACAGTTCAGATTCATGGTGGGTATGGCTATATTATTGAAGACAAAGCCACATGTGCGGCGCGGTATCTCCTCAATGCGAGGATTAATCGTCTCTTTGAAGGAACCAATGAGGTCAATAACCAGTTGATGTTTGTTCAGTTGATGGCGAAAACCCTGCGTGGCCAACTGCCATTGATGAAAGCAATCCAAAAAGCCCAATCCGACGCGATATCCGGAGCGACAGAACCGGAGACGGACTTGATTAAAAAACTTTCCAAATCTTTAAATGGTGTGAAAAGTTCGGTGCTTTTGAGCGGGGGTGTTTTTATCAAGAATTATTTTCCTCCAAACTTGAGTCCGGAAGAAATGAAGCAGAGATTTTTTGAACACCAGATTATAATTGATCATTTGAGTCGCGGTTTGGCATCTGTTTATGTGATGGAAAGCGCTTTAGCTTCTTTGAATAAGCACAGAAATGAACGGGACGAACGCAAGGTTCGTTGGCTCTTTCATCAAACGCTGAATGATGTTGAAAGATTGCCGAAAGAAATTATCACAATGTCCACTAGTGGCGACGAAGCAAAAACTGTTATAGCAATGTTCAAGCGGCTCATGAAGTTTGAACTTGAAAATAAAGAAGTGTTGGCAAATCAGATTGTCCAAGACTTGCCCTAAAGAGGTTGAAAAACCTCTTTTTATTTGATAAAATAGATAAATTGATTCATAAACTTGATAAATTTGATAAATTTGATGGTGCCCATCATGATTGCAAAAAGTGTGTTATAATATATAAAAAATTTGCGGGCGTAGTTCAATGGTAGAACGCTGTCCTGATAAGACAGAGGTTCTTGGTCCGATTCCAAGCGCCCGCACAAATAAAAATAGACTTGTTTAGGGTCTATTTAAGCTCAAATGATATTCCGCAACCGCAAGCCGATTTAGCGTTCGGATTATTGAAGATAAATCCTTCAAAAATATTATCAGATTTGTCTATTTCCGTTCCGTCGACAAGGGGAAAACTTTTGGGATCCACAAATATCCTAATACCTTGAGACTCAAAGACTGAATCTTTTTCATTGGGTTTGGCTACGATTGAGAGGGGAATATATAAAAATCCAGAACAAGCACCGGCTTTTACGCCGAAACGGAAACCAACAGTCGATCCCTTAACGGGACTAATCTCAAGTAAATGTTTCAACCCTTGTATAGCTCGTTCGGTGATAATAATCATGACACACTAATCCGTATTGAACGAGCTACCACAACCACAGGTAGATTTTGCGTTTGGGTTTTTTACTGAAAATCCGCCATTGTCTTCAGAGAAGTCAATCTCAGCGCCACTGACGTACCTAATACTAATTGGGTCAACAACAATCTTGATACCATTTGATTCAAAATGAGCGTCGGAGGAACTGCTTTCTTCGTTTATCATTAGACCATATTGAAAACCAGAACAACCTCCACCTTGAACAAACACTCTTAGGGCATCTTTTTTGGGGTCTTTGTTGTCACCCCTCATCACTTCACACAACTTTTCAGCAGCTCTAGGGGTAATGGTAATAGGTGACTGAACAGATTCAGTGGGAGTTTCGGTCACAGACTTCCTTTTAAATGTCAATGAACCGTGTTATAATATAACATGAAGGCTATTAATTTCAATTAATAGCCTAAATTTCTAATTACTAATATCTAATTTCTAAACAAATTTAAATGTCAAAATCTTAAATTATCAAAGTTTAGGATTTAGGATTTTAAGAATTGGGCCCATAGCTCAGCTGGTAGAGCGCCTCATTTGCAATGAGGAGGCCAGCGGTTCGAATCCGCTTGGGTCCACCAGAGAGGAAATTGCAAGTTTTTGGGCACGGGGCCGCCGAAGGCGGCCACCAAATCGTAAGGAATTTTGGGCGAAAAAATCAGTTGGCGATTCTGCAAAATGCAGTTCGAGCCGATATTTTTATCAGGTTCTTTGGCAGTTTTTAAGTTCAGAATTTCGGTTCGGAATTTTTGGCCAGACTCCCGCCGCCGCAGGCGGCGAAATGCGTCCGAACTATCTCAAATATAGACCACAACGTGTGATAAATCGGCAGACGACTGCTCATTTATCGAGTAAATAAGCCCTAACTTAGCGGTTCCAAATCCGCTGATTTTCAGTTTCAAGAAACTGGGTAAGAAATAGACCTTTTGGAACTATAAAATTTAAACTCTGTTATTTTTTCAACAGATAGTATAGATTTATACATCATTAGTATTTTGAAAATTGGAGGAATATTGAAAAATAGAACAGCCATTATCGTGCATGGCGGTGCTATCAAGGGAGCATTTGCCGCTGGTGTAATGTATCAGTTATATGGCATGCTCATATTTTACTCCTAAGTGTTGCAAAGGTATTGAAACATTACGCGGGGTTGACATTGCCAACTTTTCAAGTTATGATGTTTAGAAAATTTAGTCTGCTTTTTAACAAGGAGTAGGCATGTTCGCTAAGGGTTGGGCGATCTTGATCTACGGTATGATAATTGTTTTTATGCCAAGTCAGACTTCTTCCAAAGACAAGGATTTGGATTCAAGTTGGAAAAACGCTGATTTTGTTATAACTGACTTTTCCGTCCTTCAAGATTATTCGATATTTGGTGATAGCAAAAAAAACGAAGGGAAAGTGTCTTCAAGGGACCGAAATGAAATGCAGGCATGGTATTTTGCCTTAAGGAAAGCATCCGCACTCTTGCCGACAGATCTTGTAAAAGAAATAGCAACGGATTTTGATGATGATTGTCTGTGGGGCAGGAACATGGTCTCAATGACGCATCATGTGTCTCAATGTGTTCCAAAATGGATAAAGTTCAAATTCTTTATTGATAACACTTTCTGGGGGACAGCATTTCCAGACAGAATAAATCTTCGACCTAGCGTTACAGACTTGCCGAACTGGTTAACATGGGAGCCGTTTCCAAAAGATGGGTATTCCGAAGAAGAGCGCATTTGGATTGCGTTGCATGAATTTGCACATCGTTATCGACAGGTATCTGGTCAGAATTTCGTGTTGTCTTATATAACTGATTCGCCGTCAACATTTTACGGGTGTGCCATGGGGCCAGAAGAGACTTTTGCCGACACTTTTGCTTTATATATTATGTTTCCAGATCGTCTTACGCAATTCTCTCTCGTCTACGACGAAATTAAGGGTATTCTTGGACGGGAATACCAAGCGCAATTTCAGATGCCTAACTCTGTGGCAAGTAAATTAACTAATCTCAAAGACGGGTGCAAACAGTATGACGAAGATGTTGCACGAATAAGAGCTAACCAGGGTGTGGTGAATTGGGACATCAGGTAAGATCGCTTAAAGCGGTTTTTTTAATATTTGTCTGTGAAGTTTTCTATAATATCCGATTGCGAACCTGTGAGCTTCGGAGTCAATTTGGAGAAGAAGGTTTCTGTCGGCGGAGGGGAGTTTTGTTAATAGAATCGGAGTTTTTCTGCCAGAAATATATATTTTTTCACCAATGTGTTTTTTGTTTTTCGTCACCGCGATGATTGGAATTTGTTTAGGATTTGCAACGGCTTCTACTGCCCTAAGCTGTTGTTTGCCTCCGTCAACAATAATTAAATCAGGGAATGGCCATTCAACGTGTCTGAAACGGCGTTCAAGTATTTCTCTCAACATTCCCGTATCGCCCAGTTTATTATCTGACAACATACTACGATCGTGGTGGGATGTAAATTGGATTTTAAACTTGCGGTATTGGTTTTTGTCAGGTTTTCCATTTGTAAATACTACCATCGCACCGGTGGCGTGAGCCCCTTGAATATTAGAGACATCATACCCCTCGATTCTGATTATTGGTTTTTTAAGTTTTAATAATGATTGTAATTCAGAGATGTGCTCTTTTAAAATGTCGGAATTTTTAATTATTTTTGCGTTTTTGAATATTCGTTCTACGTCTGTTATTTTATTTCTTAACTCAATGGCTTTTTCTAGTTCTCCCTTTTGGGCCAATTGTCCCATTTTCCCTTTTAAATTTTTAACCAAAGATACTTTTTTTCCGTCCAGAATGTCTCGGATGGCCCCAATGTTACTTTGGTACCTTTTCATGTTGTGCAAAGGGTTGTAAGCTAAATTCTTATAATTTGTCCGTACGGGCAAGTTATGAGAATTTTTTAAACAGCAATATCCGAGGCATTTCCCGATGTGATAATTGAGGCAATAATTATTGTGCAGTTGTTTGCAGGTGCAGTAGGGAAATATTCGGCGAAGAAGGCGGAGAGTTGTTTTTAATGCCCCAGCGTCAGTAAATGGCCCGATTGTTTCTTTGTGGTTTTTGGGCTGGTGTGTTGTAAATATTTTTGGATAGTTTTCTATAGTAAAAACAACAAAAGAGTATTGTTTATCATCTTTTAACATTATATTAAATGGTGGCCGGTGTTTTTTTATGTATTGAGACTCAAGAATTAATGCTTCAATTTCTGATTTAGTTTCAATGTGGTCAAGTTTTTTTGATTCGGACATCATTTTTTGAAGTCTGGTATCACTGGTTTTTAAATAATGCTTAACTCTGTTTTTTAAATTTAAAGCCTTGCCTATGTAGAGGGACTTATTTTTTAGCCCCTTGAATACATATATTCCGGGTTTGGACGGAATTTTTAGTATCTTTTTTCTCAAGTTGTTTTCAATCATGACAGGGTACTTTACGATAAAAAAATATGATTGACAATGGTCATTTTTGGGTGTAATTTCGATTCAACAACTGAACTTTTACAAACACAGAAAGAATAAATCTAATGACAAAATCAGTTAGAGCAATGAAGGAAACTAAGTTTTTTTCAGCCAACAACTATCATCCATTACCGGTGGTAATGACATCAGGTAGTGGAGTTTGGTTGACGGATGTTGAGGGAAACACCTATTTGGACATGTTTAGTGCTTATTCAGCTGAGAATTTTGGTCAGTGTCATCCTCACATTGTTTCAGCATTGATAAGTCAAGCCCGTCGGCTTGGAACAACTTCTCGCTCAGTTTATACCGATATATACGCTAAATTTGTAAGAGTCATTGATGAACTTTGCACGATGGATAAAATTTTGCCAGCTAGTGGAGGAGCTGAAGCTGTGGAAACTGCAATTAAATTAGCCAGAAGATGGGGCTATGAAAAAAAGGATGGGGTTAACTCAGGTCAGGCCAATATAATATTTTGTGAAAATAACTTTCACGGAAGAACGGTTTCTATAATTAGCGCTTCAGATTCTGTTGAAAATAAAAACAGTTTCGGTCCGTTTACTCCTGGATTTTCATTGATTCCATTTGGCGACTCTAACGCTCTTAGCCGAGCTATTACAAAAGATACGGTAGCTTTTTTGGTGGAACCCATACAAGGAGAGGGGGGAATTGTTGTTCCACCAGATGGATATTTTAAGGAAGTAGAAAAAATTTGTCTTGAACAGAATGTTCTTTTGATTTTAGACGAAATTCAAACTGGATTTGGAAGAACGGGACATAATTTTGCGTATGAACATGAAGGTGTTAGGCCCGATATATTAATATTGGGCAAGGCTTTGGGCGGAGGCATGACGCCTGTTTCGGCAGTGCTTAGTCGGAGAGATGTTATGGAGGTTATTAGGCCTGGTGATCACGGAAGTACTTTTGGTGGAAATCCTTTAGCCTGTGCCGTGGGAATTGCGGCTATAGAGTTGTTGACCCAAGGAAATTTTGCCTCAAAGTCCAAAGAGCTGGGAAGTTATTTTATGACTGAATTAAGAAAAATTGAAAACCCTCTTATAAAGGAAGTCAGGGGGCGGGGCTTGATGATAGGGTTAGAGCTTGTTAAAAATCCGGGTATTGGCAGGAGATTTTCTGAAGCCATGCTTCGTAAGGGCATTTTATGCAAAGAGACAAAAGATAACGTAATACGTTTTACACCGCCTTTAGTTATTGAAAAATCAGAACTGGATTGGACCGTGGAAATGACAGAAAAAGTTCTTCAATCTCTGGAGAGAAATTAGGTTGTCTTTAAAAATCGGAATAGTTTTTATTTTTGCCAGTCTTTTGATTGTTACCGCGGGTTGTAATGATCCCATTGAACGTCGTGAGTTAAACAAGTATAAGGCGCAGAATCGCTATGTTGAAAAACAAGACTTAGTTACACAAACCGCATTTTTGGCCATGGAGGTGGATGGTAAGCTTCGTTATGATTTTCAGGGAAACTTAGAAGAGGGCAGTTATGCTTCAGGTTTTTTAATCTCAAAAAAGAAAGGATTATTCAAGACAGCGTATCACTTTGCAGAGCATTTGGGAGAGAATGGCTTTGACTGGTGCCGGCTGTTCATCAACGGTCGAGTTTATAGGGCTGAACTATATCGGGCTTTATCCAACAGAGATTCCGCGGTTATAAAAATCATAGACAACTTTAGTGAGACAGATTTTCCTGAAGCACCTGTTTTTTCCAGCCGAAAAGTTAAAGTAGGAGACAAGATATTTATTGAAGGATATCATCCGCACCCCTATTATATAAGGCTCAAGGATCAAGAATCTGGCAAGAAGTTTCAGATAATTCCCCTGCTCAAGAATTATTATCAGACAGTTAACATGGACAAAGAAGATTATACGGAAGTAGTATATGAGGTTTTGGAAGCCGAGGTTATGGCAGTAGATAAATCATGGGCGGACCTTTTAAGGGAAATTAAGGATAAAAATTCTTCCAAGGATAATCTTCAAGTTACTTTAGAAAATCAGATTCAAAACTTTTTTGTGATAAGGACGGAGGGAGATCATTTATTCAGTTTTGGTGGTTTGAGTGGTACGGTAATAAAAAACGACCGGGGTGAAGTCGTTGGGGAAGTTACCGCTGGACCAGCTCTTCAAAAAGAGGAAAGAATCATCTGGGTAACTCCGATTGAGTCCGAGATTGATGAGATTAGAGATTTGATAGATAACTAAAAGAGATAAAACAGGAAAATGCCCTGTTTTTTATTCAAAAACTTCACTTGACTTGTTCACAATTTTCTTTTATTCTCTTGGCAAAAGCACGTTGATAATTAGGAGAAGATCATGGCTGATTTGAAGTGGTACGAAGAACCTTTGGAACCGATGGACGAAGATCGTGCCAGGGAGATTATTAAGAGAGTTCAAAAAGAACCGTGCAAGCAGGTCATAGGTCAAGAATCTGTTATTGAGAAGGCAACTGTCGGATTATTTTCAAGTATTGTTTATGCTAGAGATAATTGGGTAGATGTCGGTCCGGGTCATATTATTTTTAATGAAGTGCCAGGAACAGGTAAAACAGTTTTGGCCAGAAGACTGGCTGATTCTATTAACGCAAAATCTTCTTTCATTGCCTGTCACCCGGAGATGAAACATAGCGATCTATTTGGTGGGGATATGCTCAATAAGCAAACGGGTGAGTTTTTCCATTATGAAGGACCTGCGTACGCCCATATTCTGATTAAGGATGAGCTTAATCGGGCAAATCCGAAAACCCAGGCTTCCGGTCTCCAGACCATGGAAGAGAGGATGGCAGTTACTCCGCGCATCAATATGACCCTACGTAAAGTTGTGAACATGATCAAGTATCTTTATCCGATTAAAGATGGATCACAAAGGACTTTATTCTGGGTAGTAGCCACGGTTAATCCAGTTGAACAGGAGGGTACCTATCCTATTCCGGAAGCGATGCTTGATCGTTTTATGTTGCGACTTAGCATGGATCAACTAACCAGAGCTCAGGAAATGACGCTCAGGGCCACTAACCTTCAGAATCCCTTCGGAAATTATAAAGAGGCGCCCAAAATTGAAAAAGTAACAAATCCGGCCGAAGTTCATAGCGTTGCCCATTTTATTGGTCGTAATGTTACACCAATTGAACAAACACCTGTGGTCAATAATTACATGCAAAGTATTGTTGAAAATACAAGGCCGTTCGATCCCGAAAGACTGATTAGTAAAGATCGACCTAATGCGACCAAGGGACTTAAGCGAGACATAGACAAATACGTTAAAGTAAGGGGCGGATTGTCATATAGGGCAGATATCTATTGGGAAGCAGCTTTGAGGACTCTAGCTTTTTTCCGGGGAAAGAAACAGATTACTTTTGATGAACTACGCGATTTGGCAATTCCGGCTCTGGCACATCGACTTCAACTTTATCCGTATGCGAAGGCTCAGAATATTAGTCAGGAGGATATTATCAGGGAAGTCCTGAAGTGGACTAGGTCATGGTAAGGTCAACAAGACACAAGGGCATGGCTTTTTCGCTCGGTGATATTTATCGGAACGTCCGTCGAGTGGCAAGTGTTTGGCCAATTGACTTTAAGCCGGAAAATATTTCTTTTGGCGAGCATTCAACCCGTAGAATTGGTGAGGGTATAGATTTTGGTAGAGTTACTACATTTGATCCGACAGTTCATAGCCCTTTTCAGATAAATTGGTTGACAACAAATCCTTTTGATGAAGATGAGCTCTATGTTAGAGAGAATATAGAGACTAAAGAGGCCACATTTCTTGTTGCCTGCGATCTTTCAACTTCAATGATGTTCAGTGTCGGAGATCAACAACACAAGGAAAGAATGCTTTTAGAGGTTTACGGCGATTGTGCTCTTACTTGTCTTCGAGCACAGGACCCGGCCGGAATGGTCGCTTTTGCCAATGATATTCTTTTTTATGATTCCCAGCCTCGTAAAACTGAGGATGCGATTCATTACAATATCGCCCAGATGTATGAATTTTTTTCCCAGGTTAGAACCGGTGGTCGGGGCAAACTGAAAAGAAGTGAAACTGACTATCTTCGTTTGTTTGAATTTATCAGAAGCCATTATAGCAACAGAAAAATTTATATAATTATTATTTCTGATTTTATCGGAATTGAAAAACATGACCCGGAATTTATCAGAGAATTTATAGGTGACCATGAAGTTTCCTTCATCTATCTTGATGACCCTGATGAGTTCAGGGTTAGGAGTAACTCAGGATATATCTGGCATGAAGATATTGAAACCGGAGAACAGATAATAATAAATGCTAATGATTTGCCGGAGATAGAAACCGAAATCAGAGCAGTCAGGAGCAGATACAGGGATCTTTGCGATGAACAGGGAATTCACTCAATTGTCCTTGAATATGGCGATCGGGAAGATTTGAGAAAATATGTTGAACGACTGGTGAGGTTTGTTTACATCAGAGGGGCTTCAAAATAGAGGAGATTTACTCCTCTTTTTTATTTTGTTATCAGAAAAGATGCGAGGTTGACTTGTTGATGATTTTACATTATTCTTTTGCCAAAAGCATCTTGACAATAAAGGGGTTGATCATGAGATTTAGATTCTTTTGGGTCTGTTTATTCCTGTTAATGGTGGCTTCTCTAAGTGCACAGGAGAAGAAGAGGGTGTTAAAGCCTATCTCTTTCAAGGTTATGAACGTGGAGCCTACGACATTTATTACCTACGAACCGTTCATGGTTAATTATCGGCTTGAGTATTTGGGACCTCGTAAGGGAAAAGAAGTTCGGATTTTAGACAGTCTGGACAAGAACCATTTTCAGAATGCTCTCGGAACTCCGGTAGATGTTGATCTTAGGGAACTTAGAAAAAAATATGGAGACAAGGTCAATCAATTAAAAATTGATAGCGGGCCCAGAATTGTTGTTTCTGACCTTCAAGCCACGCAGGAAGAAGTTGTTGGAGATAGGATTCGGAGAGATTTTGTTGTTACCCTTAAGTTAATAAGAGAGACGACTACGGTAGCACCAATTCTAATGATTAGACTGGAGGTTCCCGATGTTTCGGTATCGTGGGCCGTTGTCCAACTGGGCCAAAAAGAAGGCGAATATCAACACGAAGAACCTGTAAAATCTGGAAAGGTGATGGTCAATCATGTTTTGACTACGCCAGTTCATGACCCTAAACTTAATTTTCGGAACAAGATAATGGTTCCAGGATACTCCTCTTCATCCATATCTTGGTTTTTCTGGGGTATTCCGGTCGCATCTTTTTTGTTGGTCGGAATATTGAGTTTAACCTTGGTACGATTGTTTAAACAGCCCGTATTGACCATTGAAGATCAGGTAACCTCTACAGTCGGTGGCAAAAAGTCTGAAACTGTATCTGGTGGTATTAAGCGCATGAAGTTTAACTACGCCAGAAATAATCTTTGGGAAGCGGTAAACGCCACTACACGAGAATCAAATTCCAAAAATTTAGAAAATCAGAACAAGTTCCTTGAGGATTTATATGGTGGTTTAAATAATCTATTGTTGGCGGCATTGCCGTCTGCACCTATGGGTTCTCTACCGTCTGATTTTGTCCGTATTCTGGGTGAAAACACCCGTCGTTCAAAGATGGAAAATAGTCTTTATGCGCTAGCCGGATTGGCTAACAGCTTAAGGCCATTTTATGAAGCCATGAACAGTGGTGGGAGTATTGTAAAAGACACAGAGGGTGGTTTAAATAATCAGTATGATCGTCTGGTTAAGGAAATCAAAGCCGAGACTCTTAATCTCTGGTGGTACAACAGAATTATTTTTAGGGGGAAGTGATGGATTTGTCCGCATTCTTCAGGTTACTTGTCGGAGGCCCAGCCTATTTGTTGGGTGTTGATTTAAACAGTTTGAAGTTCGACAACATTCAAATTGTTGGAATCTTGGGCGGGAGTGTTCTGTTGATTCTGATATTAAAGTTTTTGTGGATTATGATCGGCCGGCGTAAATTTTACAGAAAATTTTCCGGCCATTTTATTTTAAAGAGTCGCCGATTGGGTTTGACCAGGAAAATGTTGCGGTTTGTTATACCATGCATCCTATCCATACCGTTGATTGCGTTTTTGTTATCTCTTGCCGGTGGCCATAAAGATGTCAGTAGTGTTGAATATGTACAAACTGAATTTAGGCAACAGATGGTTTTGTTTGACTGCTCAATATCAGTTGGTTGGGAGAGTAACGAGCCAAAAAAGTCTTGGGCCGAGGTGATGAGAGATGGGTATATTGGTCTTTTAAACCTTAGGGCTGGGAAAAAAGATTACGTTTCTTTGTGGATTTTTTCCAGAACGCCCCATTTAATTTCCGATTTCGCAAACGACATTGACTATTTGAGAGATAAGGTCTTTAAGGCGCCATATGTATTAGTTGATCCGGGTAGTTTTAGATATGTATACGGACCGAAAGCCGTTGTTGATTCTCTTTATCCTATACCAAAAATAATATTACCCGAAGAAAAGGTAACGCAATTATCCGACGAGGGAGGTACAAATCTGGCGTCGGCTCTTCATGAGATGGTCAATTATTTAGACCGAGAAGGGAATGGTAATCAGGCCAACACTACTTTTATAGTAGTAACAGATGGAGCTCCGGATACACCAGTAGATAAAGAGCTTGAAATTTTGAGAAAAAAGAAAATAAAACTTCTTGTAATATATATGTACAATAGCATCTATGACCGATATGTTGGGAGGCCGGATGGATTTGGCAGGGAAGCTTCAAAAAAAATAGAACAAGCAAAGAAGTTTCAACTAGATGTAAAAAAATACGGAGGCCATTTTTATACAGCAACAAACTCATTAGAACTACGGGAAATGTATCAACAGATAGATGCGCAAGAGGTCGTGAAATATAATCAAAAGATTCACAAGGACAAAGAAGACTTTTCTGAAAATTTTTTACGATTCGGAATCAGTATTTTATTTTTTATTATTTTGACAGGTCTGCTGGCCTCAATTCGTAAGGGAACAAGTCCTTAGTCTAAAGCCGCAAATTGCGGTTTTTTAATTTTTTCCAAAAAAAGAGGAGGGTTGACTACTTGTTTAAATTACCATACTGTATGACCAAGTACTTTTACATTTTATTAGGAAAAAACGTGGTTACAAAACAGGAAAAATCTAAGTCTCGACTTCGCAAGGTTTTACTTATCGCCATGGTTCTAACAGCTTCACTGATGATTTCTGTTATTGGTTACCTAAGTAATTTATATGGTCATTTTCAGAAAGATTTTAACCGGTTGAGCGAGGCGATGCTTGTCGGTGATAGGGATATGGTTGAAAAACAAATGGATGCGATGATTCAATATCATAATCTAGCCGACAGGTGGCATCTAGCTTCGTTTGTTGACCGCCATCTTTTAAGGGATGTGTATATTTATAAAGCCGTTACTACTCTTCTTAAGGGAGATTTTCGGTCTATTGCCGAAGATAAGACATTGGTCCAGAATGCCAGTAAGGAGCATTTGGTGGCTAATATTTTAGGTCTAGCAAAGGCTAGACAATATCAAGGTTTGTACCAGGAAAAATTGAGTCAAATCAAATCTAAAAATAAAGAGCCAGACAAGAAAGATAAGGCTGACCTGGACGCCATTGTTAAAAAAGTGATTGAAGAGGCTCGGCCCTACTTTAGATTGGCCGTTGAGAATAGTCCGAGTAATGACTTATATTTTGAATATCCATTTAACTACGATCTTCTCCAAAATGAGGATTCTGCTCGCAAAGTCCTTGAGGGTCCTGGTGAACCAGTGCCTGACCCAATGGACTATGGTGACGCGCCTGGTGACAACCCGGGCAAAAAAAGTGACAACAAAGAAGGAGAGGATGGTGGCAGTCCTGGCAAGTTAAATCCCGGTAACCAAAAACCAGGCGGTGAAGGTCAGCCCAGAAAACCAAAGGGATAAACCATGACCGACACCTTCAGATATTTACAAAACGTCTGGTTCAATTGGGACAAAATTTATTTAGCTAGCCCTGAAAATCTACCCCTTTTATTTGTTGGTACTCCGATTTTGTTTTTGTGCTTTTTACTAACATGGCGGTTGAAGTTAAAAAAAAGACCAGAAAAAACACACACATCCAGATATTCTAAACTGATGGACTTAAAACTATGGCTAGGGATGATATCTGTTTATGGTCTTATTGCACTTGCAATAACCAAGCCAATGATCGCCAAAAATAGTTTTGAAACAAGTCTTGGGCCGGTTGAGGTTACTTTTATTGTTGACCTCTCTCTGTCAGTACACTTGAAACATTTCGGCTCATCAGGGCCAACCAGTTTGGAAGTAGCCAAAACCCAAATTCAAGCCATTGAACCGTTTCTTGGACCACAGGATCAGGCCTCAGTTATTTATTTTGCCAGGAGCGCTCATGAGGCTCATCCCATGTTTCCCCTCAACCAGTCCATACGACCCTTATTCAACAGAGCCGTAGAAGAAATTAAGTTTCCGGAAAAACTTAACGTTATTACGACTTATAATCCAACCCTGAACTTTGTTGATTCATCTGATATCGTTTCCGTTTTACAGGAGACTTATAAGCTTTATGACAAAACTCAAAAAATTAAAGATTCAAAGTATACACCCGACAATGCTGGTAATAGATTAATTTTTTTATTTAGTGACGGTGACTTTGTTATCAATCCGGCCGATGCTCGGTTGGAGGACGAAGAAAAAGAGATAAAAGATTATCGTCAAAGCATGTTTGTGGCATTGAGCGAACTTAGAAAAAGGGGCATGAGGATATATTCCGTCGGTATTGGTAGTCGTACTGGCGTCCCCCTTATAAACGCTTTGAGGAAATATAAAAAAGGCGAAGACTATACTCAGGATTATGAAGACTCTGTTATTCAAAAAGGTCTAAGCAAAGTTTTTCCATCCAACTTAAAGTTACTTGTTGAGGGATCTGGGGGGGATTCAAGCACAGATGTAATTATCTTAGGAAGTCTGGATGCTAATGCTCGTGAGTTTATGACTAGAGCAATTAAGTCTCATCGTCAGGGCAGTCAAGCTAAGACAGTTGAAAGCAGAGATGATGAACCGCTTTGGAGGTCAGTAGTTATTTTAGCCATTGTCGTTGCCACTTTATCTTTGGCAGGTTGGTGGGTGTTTATTGTTTGCTCTCTGTTCCTTTATATCTTTGGTGGATTTATTTTAAGTTATGTTCCAATTACTGAGTGGTTGGAAATGTTGTATTCGGTAATCGTGTCGAGCTTCGTCTAATAAGATCCCTAATTTGCCATAACTCCTTAGCGCAATGCTAGGGATTTTTGTTTGACAACTAGTCAGTTTTGGGGTATTTTTTGTTCGCTTTAGGTTCTTTAAAAACTGAAGGCGTGGTTTGAGAAATAAAATTCACATTATTTTTTTGTTATTTTTGTTACTAATATGTACAAAAAGCGGGACAAGTTTTGATTATAACTCTATTGACCTTGAATCAAAAAGCCGAAAAAACTGGTTTACCAAAGATTTCAAAATTAGTCCCAGTAAGATAACGACGGAAGATTTGCTTAGTGGTCCCGGAAGAAATTGGCTCTTGTATCATGGTGACTATAAAGCTAGTCACTACAGCCCTCTTTCCGAAATAAATAGGGGAACCGTTGGAAACCTAGTTACTAAATGGGTCTATCCGATTGCAAGTGGTGCAAGTCTGCGCTCATCGCCAATTGTTTACGAAGGTGTTATGTATGTTACAGCTGCCAATGAAGTACATGCTCTTGACGCAAAAACTGGCCAATGGATTTGGGCATGGCGGGCATATGAAAAACGCAGTAGCGGGGTTAATAGGGGCGTAGCTATTTATGAAAATAAAATTTTGTTTTCAACTTTAGATTGCAAACTTGTTGCTTTGAATAAAGAAACCGGTAACCTTATTTGGTCCAGACAGTACGCTGACTCTGGAAAAAAATATTTTTCAACCATGGCCCCGTTGGTGATTAAGGACAAAATTATTATGGGTGTGGCTGACAATAACGACCACGAGAAGGGATTTGTGGCGGCATTCTCTGTCTTAGATGGAAGGGAGTTGTGGAGATTCTGGACTCTTCCCGTCAACAGTGAACTGGTGGGCGCACCCACCTGGTTAACTGGGAGCTATGATCCTTCTGCCGATGTAATTTATTGGCCAATAGGAACTTTGCCTGACAGGCAGAGGGGTAACCGTGAATTATACAATACACACAATGCTTATCATGACAGTATTGTGGCCCTAGACGCTGTAACCGGAAAACTAAAATGGACAGTAAGGTTGGGTAAGTATCTTCCCGTTGACTGGGATTCTAATGAACCTCTGGTCTTGATAGAAAAAGGTAAAAGCAATTTAATTTTACAAGCCAATAGGAACGGAATGTTTTATGTAATTGATAGGGTGGGAGGTAAAATCATTTTGGAGAAGCCCTTTATTAAAAGAGTGAATTGGGGTATTAAGACCCCTTGTCCATCTGTCTGGGGTGCTACCAACTGGATGTCGCCCTCGTTTAGTTCTAGGACACAACTTCTTTATGTAGTGACTACCGAGGGGTGTGTAAATGAAGAGAACCCAGTTTATCTAAAAGCGATAGAACCTGTTTCGGGCAATGTTAAGTGGAGCTATTTAACAAGAGGGTCCAACATTGCAATGCCCGGAGCTTTATCTACTGATGGAAATATCGTCTTTAGTTCTGAGAGTTCTGGTCATGTTGTTGCCATAGATGCTGTTAATGGGAAAAGGTTGTGGGACTTTAATACGGGACGGGCAATTTTTGCTTCCCCGATTTCATATTCAGTTGAGGGGCAACAGTTTGTATCAATTGTAGCCGGATCCGATGTGTTTACTTTTGGTTTGCATACCGCACATTGACTTAGTTGGTTTAAAATAATAACATTTGTCTTAGTACGTTTTTATAATAAAAAGGCAAGTACGTGAAGATTACGCGAATTGGTGCGCCGTTTACCTTGTTGGTTATTTTGCTTGTTGGGCTTACTTATTCTTCCTCCTCTTCGGCTAGGGTGGGAAATTCCTTGGTTTATGGTCAGAGTGTTGCCAAGACTCAAATTCAGACCTCGACTACAGCCCAGGATGAACCGCAGTTATGTCATCTTGCCAGTAAATCCAATGCCAGGCTTGCATTATCGAACACCACCTCTATTCTGGGTCAAGAACAACAGCAGCCCGAAGGTGATAAGCGTTGTGAACGTCCTGATCCCAACGGAGATCCCAATGTGGGTGGGACCGATCCAAACAAGATTGGGTGTCTTTGTGAGAGGAAGTGTATAAATGGGAAGCCTTCAGAGAACTATGAAAATGATAAAAGATGCAAGGTGCACTGCAAACCCGATCATTGTGACTGTCCGGATCCTTGCCCCAAGACCTAGATTAGTATAAATTCCTGTCCGCAATTGCGGACTTTTTGTTTTGAGTTAGTATTATAAATATGTCTTTCTTGCATAATCCAATTCTGGCAACCCTTGTTTATTACGATATTTTTGATTTTCCGTTGACCATGTTTGAGGTACACAAGTATTTGATAAATCCTGAACGTTTCTGTTCTTCGAGGTCCGACCTTGGAACTTCTTTAAGGTCGGACCTCGGGGTTACCGATATTTCTTTGGGTCAGGTTGTGGAAGAACTTGAAACCCTGATTGTCAGTGGCTCTATCGGTTCCAAGAATGGATTTTATTTTTTGTCAGGCAGAGACGACTTGTACGAACTAAGAATAGAGAGGGAAAAAATAGCCGCTCAAAAATGGAAAAAATTTTTGAGAATAGCAAAGTGGTTTCAAGCAGTCCCTTATTTAAGGGCAATCTTGGCTTCGGGTTCTTTGGCGATAAACAATACTGACAAGGAAAGTGATTTTGATGTTTTATCGGTGGCCAAGTCTGACCGTCTTTATACTTGTAGAATATTTTTGTGTTTAGTCGCTTCCATTTTTAGAGCAAGAAGAACGAGGTCGGATATTATTGCTCCGGATAAATTTTGTTTTAACCACTATATTACCAATAAAAACATGAATATCAGATATGAGAGTTTGTATAATGCTCAGACTTACGTCAATCTTAAACCTGTTTTGGTGGACGGCAAAGTTTTTAGTCGTTTTTATATCGAGAACATTTGGTTGAAAAAATACATATACAATTTCATGCCGGCCGATAAGTTTATTTTAAGAAGTGTTGCTCCCAACTATGTTTTGGCGAGAATAGGTAAGCTTGGTGAATTTATTTTAAATTCTTTTTTGGGCGATAGATTAGAGGAGTGGGCTAAACAATATCAGCAGAAAAGAATAAGAGAAAATCCGGTGACACGTGAGTCGGGGGGTAGGGTTGTTTTTAATGACAGTGAATTGGAGTTCCATCCGCAATCTTTTGAAACTTTTGCCATTGATAAATATAACAGGGGATTAAAACAACTTGGCATCACTCCACTCACCGAAGAAAAAGATTCGGGGTTGAATGCCTAATTATTGTTTCAATAATTGGCACAACCTCCATGCATGACTGCGGGGTGCACCTTTTAAAAATTTATCCCGACGACAACGTGTCAGGACCCCGACTGAAACGTCGGGGCTGATTTCATAAAAGCATGCTACCTCCGCCGGTTGTTTAGTTTTTAGCTTACATTTGGCAATAGAGGCTCAAACTTAATCAAAAAGTCGACCATTAAAATCGGTTTTACGGAGTGGTTGACTTTTTGAGTAAAAAGGTGTATAGTTAAATCATGGTTCTTTAATTATTTAACTAATTGCGAGATTTGCCTTAGCATATAGTGGCTGATTTTATTCGGCCTTTGTCTGCTATGGCAAATCCGGAAGTACCCGGAAGCCCGCTGGCTGTATGCGACATCTTGAACAAGATGGAGCAAAAACAACGAAAGGAGATCCCGCCATGGGAGATCTGATCAGAATGTCTCACTCAGAGCTTCATGCAACCATCGAGCTTCTCGATCGGTTGGGCGTGACCCCTCACGACTTCGAGGTCTTGAGGAAGGCATCGTCATGGAGTCAGGCAACCACAGCTCGTGTCCACAAGACCGATCCGAGCGTGTGGGCTGCGCTGGAACTGGAAGACGCAGCCGTTCGTCTCGGGTTCACACCCGGAGAAATTCGGGCACTGGCCGGAAGGAAAGACCTGCTTCAGCTGGTTCGGCAAGCCCTTTGCGCTGGCGGGGCTACGGTAATTCCGTTGGTTCAGCACGTCGTGGACTGCGATGCCGACCCCTTCCTCCCGCAAGGTTGGAAGAAGGCGGAGTATCACAAGGGGGGTGGCAAGCTCACGCTTGATCCGTCCAAGATCAGGCTTCACCTTTTGCCGAACCAGATGGGCGGCAGGTACGTCGAGGGCAACAAGCTCCGCAAGGAGCTGGCGTCTGAGCCCGTGTTCAACGCTAACGTCCTGGACTACTTGCTGGCTCATCAGGAGCTCATTCCGAAAGAATGGAAGGGCAGGTGTGTGTTCTTCTGGGGCACCATCTACCGCAACTCCTACGGCTACCTGTATGTCCGGTATCTGTACTGGGACGACGGTGCGTGGGACTGGCGCTACGATTGGCTGGGCAGCATTTTCGGCGGCAACGATCCTGCGGCGGTGCTCGCAAGTTAGTCCTTGGAACTTGGGTCCTTGGTCAGCATTTGACCTTGGACCCTTGATCCTTGGAGGCGGCGATTGTGCCGCAAAGCTTCGAAGGTGTATGCGTACATCTTCAAGACCCGCATCGTGCGGGTCTTTTTAATTTCTGATAAACTATGAAATAGGCAGTAGGTGAATATGCGGGAGATTACGGTTTCTCGCTACTGAAACCCAGTATCCATGTAACCCAGAGTATCTTCGATCAAGGTTTGAGATAGCGTGGTATATGTGAAACTCAAAAACAAAAGAAACTTGGTATAGAGTATTATGGTATTACGATACCGAATACGATACAGCCCAGAGAGTATTCAATGGGCAGTGGTGAAGAAGATACTCTATACATAACCGCAACTCCAACGGCAACCTGTATGTCCGGTATCTGTACTGGAACGACGGTGCGTGGAACTGGAACTACAATTGGCTGGACAACAATTTCAACGGCAACAATCCTGCGGCGGTGCTCGCAACTTTCTCAAGTTCTCTCCTTTTATCGAGGAGAGTTTTGTTTTTGGAGCTGACCGTGCCAGCCGCCGACCATTTTGCCGATCTCATCAATTTTTGCCGACAGAGCAATATATTTTTTATTGTCCAGTGATTTGGTTTCCCACAATATCATGAGAAATATTTTTAATGTATCTACTTTTCTTATGGCCAGGCGGACATATGGCAGTTTATCTTGTCGAGATAAAAAGCTGGCAGTTGCCAGTGCTTCAATTATTTCAACGAACAGACTGTCTATTCTCTGACCAAGAGAATGTCTATGAGTTTTGGGGAGAGTTTGGTAGTATTCATACCAAAGCAAATAAGCACTCTTAGTTTTTTGTAAAAGCGGAAGCAAAAGCTGGGGGGGGGGCGTAGAAGGTGTATGAAAATCCGATTTACTCATAACTATGATAGTATCATATCTTTGGAAAATCTCCTTGAGGCATGGAAAGAGTTTGTGCGTGGCAAGCGGTCCCGAAAAGATGTTCAGGAGTTTGAGTTGCATCTCATGAGTAATGTGACAATGCTTCATAATGACCTTATTTCAAAGACCTATCGACACTCGCCCTATGAAGCATTTAATATCTCTGACCCGAAGCCAAGAAACATACACAAGGCACGAGTAAGGGACAGGTTGTTGCATCACGCTTTGTACAGAACCCTGTATCCGTTTTTTGATAAGGTTTTTATTTCCGATTCCTACTCCTGTCGGAAGGACAAAGGAACACATAAGGCAATGAATAGATTTCGGAGTTTTGCATATCAGGTATCGGATAATCACACAAAAACAGTTTGGGTTCTCAAGTGTGATATTAAAAAATTCTTTGCATCAATAGATCAGGAGACACTTATTAAAATCTTAGAGCAGTATATATCGGATCGAGATATTATCTTGCTCCTTTCTCAGATTGTTGGGAGCTTTAATTCGGGCAAGAATGACAAGGGATTGCCTCTTGGCAATTTGACCTCACAATTGTTGGTGAATATCTATATGAATGAGTTTGACCAGTTTGTGAAGCATAAGTTAAAAGCCAAACACTATATTCGCTATGCCGATGACTTTGTAGTTTTGTCGCATAATAAGTCGTGGCTTGAAGAATTGTTGTCCAAGATTGCCGATTTTCTTTTCGAACAACTCAAGCTTAATTTGCATCCCGATAAAATCTCGATCCGTACACTTACATCCGGCGTGGATTTTCTTGGTTGGGTTCACTTTACTGATCATAGAATTCTTAGGACTGTTACTAAAAAACGAATGTTTAGAAATTTGGAAACTAACGATAAGCCCGAAGTATTGGGTTCTTATTTGGGGCTTTTGAGCCATGGTAATACCAGTAGACTCAAGGAGAAAGTTACAAACTCGAGCCTCCTTGAAATGATTTAGGCCTGACCTCTCAGGAGGCATTATTTTAGGATTATTTGAACCCCTGTGGTTAAATGTCACTAAACTACTAAATCAACCGGCGGAGGTAGCGTGCTTTTATGAAATCAGCCCCGACGTTTCAGTCGGGGCCCCGACACGTTATCGTCGGGGTAATATTTTTAAAAAGTGCACCCCGCAGCATGCGTAGAGGTTGTGTGAACTGTAAAAAATGACGGGGCGGGAGCTATTGTGGGGTTTTTATATTTAACTTATACTTTCCGTAGATTCTTTCGGTTCTTTGAAAAGAGGACGAAATGAAAGGTTTGTTGAGATTTCTCGTTGTTTTTGTCTTTGTATTCAATTCTCAAATAGGATTTGCTCAAAATCAAGAACAGAATCTTGTCCTAACTCGTATAGGACAAGATAGTGACCAAAAACAACTTAGTGATAAAGAGCGTGCCGATTTTGAAACCAAAAGAAAAGAAATTTTGCAGATGATATTGTCCATTAAAGACCCGGAGATTATCAAAGAGTTGTCCAATTTTTTTATTGTATCTAGGGCGGTTCAAAATTTCTATGTCGATCAGGAATTACAATCAAGACTTTTGAAACTAGCTATGCACGGTATGATAGAGAGACTTGATCCTTATAGTAATCTTTTTCTTGATGAAGATGCCAAGTTGATAAGCAAGAAACTTAGCGGAGAGGACAACTTTGTTGGAATTGGGATTGAGGTTATTAATTTTTCTAAGAACATTGTTATCACTAACGTTTTTGATGGTTCCCCTGCTTCTAAAGCGGGACTTGCGGTGAGAGATATAATACTGAAGGTTGATGGCAAAACAACTTTTGGCATGACTACTGCCGAGGTGGCTCGTTTAGTGACTGGTCTCGAAGGCACCAGAGTCTCACTAGAAATAAAAAATCAGCATCTTCAAAAGCCAAAAGTTATTGAAATTCTTAGGCAAAGAATTATTGTTGAAAGCGTTAGTTATAAAGCGTTGAAGAATAATTTGGCTTACATTAAAATAAGATCTTTTCTTCCGGAAACGCCAGCAAGATTTTCTAGCGCTCTTTCAAGATCTTCTGGCAAGAATCTAATCATTGATCTGCGTAATAATGGTGGCGGGGATCTAGATTCTACTGTTAAAATGATAGGCTATTTGGTTGGTCCTGGTAAGTTGGTTACGACTTTGAAGTACAGGAACTCTAACGAAGAGTTTTTGACTCCAAATGACTACAGTTTTGATTCAAACAAACCATCTCGCAAGATTGTTGTTTTGATAAATAATAATTCTGCGTCAGCTTCTGAGGTTATGTCTGGAACTCTAAAATACTATAAGGTCGCTACCTTAATGGGTGTAAGAACTTATGGCAAAGCTACCGCTCAAAATTATTTAGGACTCGATAATCTGCCATTAAGTATTAGTAATTTAATTCTTGGGATTACGGTGGCAAGATTTTATCTTCCTGATGGTTCTAACATCACAGGTGAGGGAGTTCAACCGGATATGGAGGTTGAACAACCAGAAGATTTTAAACCGTTTGATTATCTAACCAAGAAAGATGTTCAATTTCAGGTGGCAGTCAAATTCCTTAAAAAGAAATAAATTCCACTTTAAGTGGAATTTTTTTATTTGGAGTTGACAACAATTTTTTTATGAGTAAAATACTATATACTATGACTAAAATTACACCACTATCAGACCACGTTCTAATTGAACCCCTTAAAGAAGAAAGGAAAAAGGGGGGTATTATCTTGCCCGATACGGTTGACAAAGAGAGGCAGGAGAGAGGCAAAGTTGTTGCTGTCGGTTTCGGTAAGCTTAAAGACGGAAAACGTATCCCTTTGGAGGTCAAAAAAGGAGATGTAGTTTTATTTACGAAGTACGGGCCAAATGAAATAAAAATAGACGGAAAAGAATACTTAATAGCCAAAGAGGAAGATATTTTAGCAGTTTTGGGATAAAACTCAATGAGCATTGAGCAATGAACATACATAAACAATATGCTCACTGTTCACTGGTCATTGCTTACTATTCGCATGGCAAAACAAATTAAATATAAGGAAGAGGCCAGAGAGGCATTAAAAAGAGGAGTAGACAAGGTTGCTAACGCCGTTAAAGTCACTCTTGGCCCCAAAGGAAGAAATGTCATTTTGGACAAAGGTTTTGGTTCGCCAGTAATAACCAAAGACGGTGTTACTGTGGCTAAAGAGATTGAGCTCAAAGATAAATTTGAAAATATTGGTGCGGAACTTATTAAAGAAGTTGCTTCCAAGACAAATGATGTTGCTGGTGACGGTACGACTACGGCTACTATTTTAGCCCAAGCAATTTTAGCTGAAGGTTTTTCGGCTGTTAATTCCGGAGCTAATCCTGTCGCACTAAAAAGGGGAATGGATAGCGCCTTGGAATCGGTGATTAAGTCTTTAAACAGCAGAAAGAAAAAAGTTACAAAAGAAAACATCAGAGAAGTGGCATCTATTTCGGCAAATGATCAGGAAATAGGTCAGTTGATTGCGGACGTTTTTAACGAAGTTGGAAAAGACGGAGTGGTAACGGTTGAAGAGTCCCAATCCACTGAAATGTCAAAAGAGGTGGTTGAGGGTATGCAGTTTGATAAGGGTTACTCTTCCGCATATATGGTGACAAACACCGAGAGAATGGAAGCTGTCCACGATGACCCACTTATTTTGATAACTGATAAGAAAATTTCCTCTATTCAAGAAATTGTTCCTTTGCTTGAAAAAATATCCAAGACTGGCAAAAGGTCCTTGGTAATTATCGCTGAAGAAGTTGAGGGAGATGCTTTAGCAACATTGGTAGTCAATAAATTAAGAGGCACTTTCAACAGCTTAGCTGTAAAAACTCCCGGTTTTGGAGATAGAAAAAAAGAGATGCTTGAAGATTTGGCGGTAATAACTGGTGGACAGGTTATTACCGAAGAAAAAGGAATGAAATTAGAAGCTGTTGAATTGAATATGCTTGGACGGGCAAGACGAGTCGTAGCCTCAAAAGATTCAACCACCATAGTTGGTGGAAAAGGTAAACCAACCGATATAGACAAGAGGGTTGCTCAAATAAAAAATCAGATTGCAAAATCAACTTCCGATTTTGATAAAGAAAAACTTCAGGAACGGTTGGCCAAACTGTCCGGCGGAGTTGCCGTTATTAAAGTCGGCGCACAAACCGAAACTGAACTTAAAGAAAAGAAGTTTAGGATTGATGACGCCGTTGCTGCAACTCGCGCTGCTTTGGAAGAAGGAATTGTTGCCGGGGGAGGCGTTGCGTTATTTGACGTGCTTAGAGATTTTAATAAAAAAATTACCGAACCTACAAAGAAAAAATCTGAAGAAAAAGATAACAACCTTTTGAACTCAACTGTCATAATGGATGATTTCTCTAAGGGCTCCGCGATAATTAAGAGTATCCTTGCTCTTCCAATCAGAGCTATTGCAGAAAATTCCGGTGAGAACCCGGATAGAGTTGTTCGGGAAATAATAAAAAAGGATCTTGGTTGGGGCTACAACGCTTCCAATGGTGAATATGGTGACATGTTTGAGATGGGAATTATTGACCCGTTAAAAGTGGTTAAAATAGCTCTAGTTAACGCCGTGTCTGTTGCCTCAACAATTCTTACAACCGAAGCGGTTATCACCGATGCCCCAGAAGAAAAGGAAAAAATACCTCCAATGGGAGGAGGAATGGGTATGGGTGACTACTAATCCGACCCCGACGCTTCGGTCGGGGCTCCGACAGAATCGTCGGAGTGGGTGGCATGGGCGGGGATTACTAAGCTTAGTTCAGTTCTTGATCTTGTAAGTTAAACAGAAGTGTGGCAGAGTACTCTTGGCTGGTGAACCCAGCGACGACCGGAGGCAGAAATGCCCCATGCCCGTGGTAATGGTTACCGCAGGCGACGGAAGTAAGGAGGGTGCGTTATGATGGACTGGTTGGTTTGGTTGTGGGATCGCGTTTTCGATCTTCCAGACTCTAAACGAGATTGGAGACGAGATTAGTTTAGGGGACATTTTCTGTTTTCGCCCCGCTGGGTGTTTCCAGGTGGGGCTTTTGTTTTCTTATGGCCTATTGTGACGCATGTTATCCAGCGCCCAAGTATACTCAATAACCAGGAAGGGTATCCATTGGGGCTCATCATAGATGGTGAGCATTATGGTTCCAAAAACCAAAGCCGTTGTATTTACAACAAAAAACAGAATATCAAAAAATTCCTCATGTCGAGATTTCTCTTCGTTATTGGTTACATACAAAAACCATTTCCAGAATTTCATGTATTTATTATGACTATTTTAGTGCTTTTTAGCAAGGCAATTTTCGCTCTCCCCCCTCACCACTTTAAGCGTAGCCCCATTGCCCCTAGACAATCTTTCGAATCCGGATTGCATGGATTGTCATAGGTCTTTAGACCTATGACAAAATCCGGACCGAGAATGAAGTGAGCATTCCTCGCGGGGGAATGCGAACGGTTGGATAGGGGCTATGGGGTGGAGCTGGATCTTTGTGGCAATAAAAATTATGATATTATGTTTATAATGAACACCAGATTTATTTTTGTTGCTGGGGGAGTAATGTCAGGAATCGGAAAAGGTGTTACTGTCGCCTCTACGGCGAGGATTCTCAAGGACTACGGATTTAAGGTCACGGCAGTAAAAATAGACCCATATTTGAATGTAGATGCGGGAACCATGAACCCCACCGAACACGGTGAGGTTTTTGTTACTGACGATGGCCTTGAGACGGACCAGGACATGGGAAACTATGAAAGATTTTTGGATCAAGATATTTTGCGTGACAACTACATGACCACCGGTTCGGTCTATCAGACCGTTATAAACCGTGAAAGAAATCTTGGATACAAAGGAAAATGTGTGGAGGTAATTCCTCACATTACAGATGAGGTCAGTAACAGATTATTAAAAGTAGCAAAGAAGAACAATGCTGATTTTGTTCTGGTTGAAGTGGGTGGAACGGTGGGTGAGTATCAGAACTTAACTTTTTTGGAAGCAGCCAGAATAATGAAACTTGAAATGCCCGGACAAGTTTTATTTATGCTCGTAAGCTATTTCCCGATTCCCAAAATGATCGGTGAAATGAAAACAAAACCAACCCAGCACGCCGTAAGGGCCATGAACTCTGCCGGAATTCAACCCGATATTATAATCGCCCGTTCTTCTTTGCCTATTGATGATGTCAGGAAAAGAAAGGTTTCTGTTTTTTGCAACATGGATTATCAGGATATTATTTCTGCCCCTGACATAAATGGTTCAATTTATGAAATTCCTGTAAATTTTGAAAAAGACAATATTGGTAGAAGGATTTTGAAAAAATTTAATTTGACTGCCAAACAAAAGAACTTCAGAAAGTGGAATGATATGGTGGCGAGCATAAAAAAATCTAATATTCCAGTTAAAATTGGTATTGTCGGGAAATATTTCGGAACAGGGGACTTTATGTTATCTGACTCCTACCTCTCGGTTATTGAGGCGGTAAAGCATGCCTCTTGGTCTTTGAATAGAAAGCCCGAGATAACATGGCTCAATGCAGGGTCGTATGAGAAAAACCCAGAAAACCTTAAAGAGTTGAAAAATTTTCACGGGATTATTGTCCCAGGAGGTTTTGGAAAAAGGGGAGTTGAAGGAAAAATTAAGGCAATTAATTTTGTGAGAAAAAACAATATTCCGTTTCTTGGTTTGTGTTATGGTCTTCAGTTGGCAACAATAGAGTTTGCAAGAAATGTCTGCGGTTTGTACGACGCTCACACTACTGAAATAAATCCTAAAACCTCAAAACCCGTAATTTGTACTATGGCTGAACAGGTTGAAAAAATAAAGGAAAAAAATATGGGCGGTTCTATGCGATTAGGTGCTTATGACTGCAAACTTAGCCCAGGAAGTTTGTCCAGAAAATTATATGGAGTGGAAAAAATATCGGAACGTCACCGTCATCGCTATGAAGTAAATAACGAATTTAGGGAAAAATTGAAAGCAAAAGGTCTTTTGATTGCCGGTGTAAACCCAAAACAGGACTTGGTGGAAATAATAGAACTACCGAAACACAAATTCTTTATCGGTACTCAATTTCATCCCGAATTTAAATCCAGACCATTAAGTCCTCACCCGTTATTTAGAGGGTTTATACAGGCGACGACTCTGGAAAAATAGCTGTTCAAATGATATGATTTTGCGATTAGGAGGGGTCGGATAGCGGTCTAGTGTGTCCGCTTGTTCCCGATTTGTTTGAGCGCATCCGCCAGTTGGCGGAGAGTACAATTACAAATCGCAATCCCGATGACATATTTTTCTCAAAGCGGAGGCGTCGCATAGTGGTCTAGTGCGCTTGCTTGGAAAGCAAGTATGGGGGAAACTCCATCAGAGGTTCAAATCCTCTCGCCTCCGCTTTGTGAAAAATAGTTATCGGGAGAAAGGCGGCGCCCTGCAAGGGGCTCGTGAGTTCAAATCTCACCCCCTCCGCCAGTTGGGAAATGAAGTCATTGCTTTGTTTTGTGTTTGAGTAGTATAATTATTCTATGGATATTATTGCCCTACTTCAAAGCAAACCTATTCTTATCGGTCTTCACCTCGGCTTTGCCATTGTTGGCATTGATGCCTTTTTGTGGCTGTTAGGCAAACTCAAAGACAATAGTGGTTCTCAGAAGAGCAGAGTTGTTACTGCGGGAATAGGTGTTGTTGCGTTTATTGCAAGCTGGATTGCCGGTGGTTATTACTACGTCATTTACTATGGAACGATTGTGAAGCCGGTGATAAAAAGCGGTGTTGCGCCGTGGGTGCATAATATTGTTATGGAAACCAAAGAGCACATATTTTTGTTTATTATCCCTCTTTCTGTAACCGTATTTTTTATCACCTTACTTGGTAAAGAGGATATTGAGCGTTTAAAAATTCGCAATATTGTTTTGTGGCTTTCCAGTGGGATTGCTGTTCTAGGACTTCTTATCGGTGCGATGGGATTTGCAATTTCTGCCGCTGCTCGATGGGGCGTAATTAACTGACATGTCTAACAACAAATTAAAACTTGTCATTTCGTCAGCCTACGCATCAATCATAACCATTGTTTTTGTGGTGATTATCACTGTTTGGGCAGAACTGTCCATGCCATTAAAAGATTGGCTGAAGAATTTTTCCGGCCATCATTGGACATCAAAAAGCATTTTTTCAATATCGATATATATAGTCGCTACTTTGGTATTGTGTTTGCTTCCCAATAAATACAGCGACGGGCATATTAAAAGATCACTCGAACTTGTTTTGATTGTTACCTTGCTCGGTATTGTTACCATTACGCTATTTTTTACTGGTCATCATTTTCAGATTTTTTAAGATGGAACTTGAATTTTAGTAATTTTTAGCTTAAAGTTTGTATATGGCATGGTTTAGAAAAGAGCCCAAATTAGGCGAGGTGAAGCCTACTTCAAAACCTCTCGAAGTTATTGCTCCCGAAAGTATCAAATCTAAAAAAGAGAAGCCCGATAGGTCAACTTTTGAATTTAAAGATTCAGAGTCAGCTGAAGAATATTTAGAATGGAAAGGTGTAGTACCGCCTGAATTCCGTCGCTTAGTAGAGAGCAGTCTCAAAAATACTGAATCATCTCCCAGCCAAACCGGCCTGCCTCTAACCGATCAATTTCTCAACAAATTTGCAGAAGCGATAAAAGCTAAAGATATTCCCGATACAACCAATGTAGATACTAAGGTTGCTAATCTTTTAAAACCCATGACCAGGGTTGAAACCAAAGGAGGTTATCTCAATGTTTTTGAGGCATTAGCTAATCCAGATGTTTCATGGAACCTCAAAAGAAAAATTTACGATACTCAAGTCAAAACAGCTTTAGAATGGCTAGCTAATCGGGATTTGGCAGAATTGGCAAAAAAAGCCCAAGAAGAACAGGAACAAAAACCCGAGCAAACTGGAGAATCTGCTGAAACTGGCGAGCAAGGCCAGCCAGGTCAAGGCGAAAGCTCAGATATTCCACCAACAAATGAAAGGGTAGAACCAGGCGGTGATACCGGCGAACGCAAAGAAGGCGAACCGGCCAGAGCTCTATTTTCAGTTAACCCTTTTTACGGTGGGTACTACAAACAGCTTCGATTCAACAAACTTGATCCCAGCAATTTGGAATGGCAAAAACCAGAAAATGAATTTAAAGAACCCGGAGCAGAAAATCTTGATGTTCTTGGGACTCGAGTAATTTTCGGCAAAGTTAGAGGACGAGCACCTCTTTCTATCCCGCTTCCCTACGACTGGACTGTTGATCCTGATAGTTTAACGACCGATGCTCCGGAAGGCAGTGCCGAGATTTTAAGAAACCAAGATGGACTTTGGTATTTGAAAATAGATGCCGACGGAGTATTTAAATATCAACTTCGTGCCAGCAGAAAACAAAGATTAAGTGAAGAGGCAGAACCAAGCCAGGCCGAGATAGTTGGCAACCTACCACCAGAACTCAAAAGCCAGTTGGACGAATTAAAGAAAAAAAGATTTCCCAAACTTAAGTTAAAAAGAGAGGCAGTTAAACTGATCAGAAATCATTTGAAATATGTGACTAGCGATGAACTCAATCAATATTACAAACAAAGTCCCCAAGATGTTTTTCAAAGAATCTGGCAAAGAAAAGAAGCTAATTGTTTCTGGGCCAATACATTAGCCGCAAGAGCTCTAGCCGAGATAGACAACAACTGGGGATATATCAGTGGCTACTCCATCAGGGAAAAAGATGATAACGGCAATGCTATTTTGCACTCCGGCAACGGCCATGCCTGGCTTGAGGTTTGGGACGAAGCCAGCCAGCGAGCTATTAGGCTTGATGCTACTCCGGCTGGTGATCCAAATGTTGATCAAAAACAACAAGAGAAAGAACTTGATGGGAATCCGCCAGCTGGCGGAGGCGAGGGCGATTACGGTGAAAATAAAGAATTAGCTTCCGATTCAGACGTTCAAAAACAAATCAAAGATCTCAAGAAAAAAGAAAGCGGCGGTTCAAAAAAGAAAGAAAAATCAGGTTTTGACCTAATGGAACAACAATTCTCTGAATTGGCCGAGTGTACTCCCGAGCAAGCCAAAGAATTTCTCAAAGCGCTCGAGCGCGTCAGAAAAATTGAAGACGAAAACGGCATACCGATAAGTGACTTGATGAAAGATGAATGGCGCAAGATTATTGAAGAAAGAAAAATTGAATCTCTGGATTACCGAGGTCCGGTGAGAATGGATGAGGGCAGTCGCCTTGAAGATCCGGTTAGTGCAAGAATAGACATCAGATCGAGAGAGCTTAATCCGACTGGCTTTGAGAGAGACGAGATAGTTGAAAAAACTGAAAATGACTTCGGCGGCCTCGATATATACTTCTCCTTTGACCTCTCCGGCTCTATGAGCCAGCCTGATGGCGCTTCCGGCCGTATCAAGGCCGATGTCCAGCGTGATGTGGGGCTTTTATTCGCAGATAGCCTCATGCAGTTGTCATATATGACTCGCCAGCACGGTGAGCAATCAGATTTACTGCCTATAAAAATCATGGTAACATTGGCTTCAGATACCGGCGATGTTAAGCTCCATTTAACAGACAAATGGGGGCCAAAAGAACAATGGGCTTTCTATTCCGCTCTGACCCAGCTTGCACGAGGCGGTACGCCGACCCATAAGACCCTGGAGAAAATAGAAATAGACTTTGATCAAGAGCTGGTTGATTTAAGAAAAAAGAATATCCCTCAAGCTAAACTGCCGATACAATATACCGCTGAAATATCCGATGGCGCTCCAGATGACTTTAGTGAAACAGAGGCTTTGCATCAAAAGTTAAAAGCCAAAGGCATGAGCATCAGAAGCTACACTATAGGCGGCCAATCAGCTAGTGCCGATGCGGCTGAACCGCTTGAAACATTTTCGCAGTTACCAAAGATATTGGCCAAGGATATAATAGAGCAATTTAGAAAACTAAGGCCGAGAAAAATAAAATCATAATGCCAAAAGAAACTCCCCCAAATCCATTGCAAAAATCCGACCAGCCTTTTATTTTGTCCAAAGGCGAACTATCCAAGAAGTTTCGCATACTCACGCCTGCTGAAGTAGAGAAACTAGGACTGACCAAAAACAAACCTAAATCTTCAGAAAAAAGAAAAGAAACAGGAATCTCAATAGAACAAGCCAAAGAAATTCTGGGCGAAGACGTATTAGGTCCCGAGGCAGTTGAGGCAACCTTTGGTTTCAGTCCCGAAGATATTCCGCCGATTCTATTTTCCGTTGAAGAATTGGAAAGAGCTAAGGAACTAAACCAATTCTTAGAGTTGAGAATAGACAAAACCGCTGATGGTAAGCCTTTAGATATGCATAAGATGTATGAACTTCTACAGCCGGAGTTTACTGCCAAGAATCAAGGCAAAATACTGAATAGTTATGGCCAAGATAACTCTTGGTATAAGAATGAAGATTTTCTCAAAGATGTCCCCCGAGCTTCCTGGGTTTTGGTTAGCAAGGATGTCATACCCAATTCATTGAGCAATAACTTTTTGCAGCAGACCGAAGTTATAGCCAATTATCTAAAAACTGATATCTTCAAGGATCAGGAAATGCCGGAAGTATACAAGGAGGCCATAGAGGAATTTGAAACTAAAAAGGCCGGTATCCAAGCGATTCTCACCAGCAATTGGCAAGAAGCTGCCAAACAACTTTCCGAGTTAAAAATCAACCAATTAACAAGACAATTACCGGTGGAGACTATGTATGACTTCCTGATGTATTTTAAGAATAATAAGAAGAGATTGTTGGAAAGCAAATACACCTGGACCTACCGCCGCGCTTCGGGTGGCGGGCTTGTGCGCTTCGGCGGCTCGGGTGCTGGTGGTGCGGGCGTCGGCAGGTGGACGCCTGACGATGTTGATGGCGATCTCGGTGTTGCTTTCTCCCGCAGTCTTTAGCCTGAGCCTTTGATATTTGATTATTGAAACTTTGTCTTCGAAAAAATTTTTATGGAAAGACTACCAACAACTAAAGAAGGTGCGATAGTAGAAAAGAAAGGGGCAAAACAAGACCCAGTTGGTTTGTTTTTGGAACAATTAGAACAGAATCCCGATCTGGCCAAAATTAAGCCCAGCGAGGCTGATTTATCATACCTTTCAGCAGAACAAAGAGCCGAATCTCTATGGGCCACTTTTCAGAATATTAAGGGGCTAATGAGTGGCAGGAAACGAAGAGGAGAGAAAACAAAAGAGGGCCAATTAGCCCCAGCAGATCAGAAGAAACTAGAACTTGGATTTTCCATCCTCAAAAAACTTTATGAAGACGAAGAAACTCAAGCTGTTTATCTAAAGGCTAACCAAGAATATCTTCAAGAAATAGATTCAATCAATGGAGACTATGAAAAATATCAAGCTTTAGACTGTCAAATCAAGGAAGCCCAATCGGCTTTTGACGCTTCGGCCAAGAATATGTTTACCAAGCGCGGCGAAGGTGCTGATGAGGTTGATATTCTTATGTTTGAAACCAACCAGAGGCAATTGGAAATAGCTCGCCGACAGTTGGAAGAATTGATCAGGGAAAAACCTGAACTAGGTGGTTTAGTAGAATACGAAACCCTCAGAGATTATTCAACTCAGCTTAGAAAAGAAAACTTTATCTGGTCGCCCTCACGACGCAAGTTGCTTGAAGAAATTGAAATGGCCGCATTAAGTGGCAAGCCGATACTTCTTTCCGGAGAATCCGGTACAGGTAAGACTCGATTAGTGGAACAGGCCTCGCTGACTTTAACTGGCAGAATTAATAACGAAACACCGGGTAAGGATGTCAGGTTTCAAGATTTGATTGCCAAGCCCAAGATAGGGACCGATGGGGCCACTTATTACGAATACAAAGAAATCGGCGAAGCGGTAACTGGCAAAGACACTACGCTTGAACAACAGCCCCAGCATGGTGGCCGTATCATTGCCGATGACGAATTCAATCTATTACCCACTGCCGAACAAACTGAGCGCTTGGCTAGAATTGCCGCTTGGACACCGGGTAAGAGAGTCAGAATGCCGGTTACTAACGAAGAGGTAACCATAGCACCTAAGTTCCTTTATTGCGCCATGGTCAACTTGGCTTCTGAAAGATATGATCGTAAGAAAATCCCACCGGAAGTGTTAAGAAAATTTGCCAAAGCAGATGTCGATTATCCGGAACAGACAGGATCTAATCCTGAGATTTATGAAATGATGTTGGCGGCATTAATGGATGAGAACGGCCGAGTCAGAGCAGCCAAAGAAGAACTGGAACCATTTTATGAATACAGAGAAGAAGCAAAATCAGTTAAAAAGAATGGCGAGACTATTAAGAGAACTGTCAGAATCAGAGAATTAAAAAATCAAAAACAAGAAGGCACAAAGACCATACCGGCTGGTGGATTTTTGTGGCGCTTGGCCAGCGTTATTAATGAGCTGAACAAATCCTTCTCTCATCGCGAGACGGCTCTAAAGAGCAAAGGCGAGGCCCAATATCTAAAGGATTTGGTCATAGATATGGGTACAATATTAGGTTGGCTCAAGGAATACAGCACTTTTGGCAGATCGGGCAATCTGCAAAATTTTATGGCCAAAAAACTCAATAGTCAATTTTTAAGCAAAGCCGCATATTCCGCCGATGACCGTCAGCTTGTAAAAGAATTTCTCAAGTATTACGGAATTGATATTGCTAAACCAATAGAGGAAGAACCAAAATTTGAGATATTAAAACTACTAGACATCGGCCTCCTCTCTCCCAGGGTTGCCTATGAAAAAGTTATAGAAGAAGAACCGGTCTTAACCGAGGCATATTTCATTACCGAAGAAGGTGAACGGGTTGAATACTATATCAAACCATTCGAGGAAGGCGGCAAGAAATACATCCCTGGACAGGTCATGCAGAATACGGGAGATAGCAGACTATATGAGTTTATGGGAATTACCAAGGCCGACGGCGCCCCAGTACTCCTGCCCTACAAAGAGAAAGCCAAGAAATCAAAAGAAAGAAAACCAGAAACCGTCAGTCTAACCGTAGAAAGAGCGCAAGAAATTATGGGAGCTGACTTTTTGGGTGCCGAAGCCGTAGAAAAAACCTTCGGTTTCATGCCTGAAGTTGTTCCGGCTCTGCCGTTTTCAGAGAACGATCTTGAAAGAGCCAAGGAATTAAATCAATTCTTGGTTTTACGATTAGACCAAACTACTGATGGTAAGCCTCTTACTATGAAAGAGATAAATAAGATGCTGGAGAAGCAGATTAAAAAAGAAGGCAAAGGTAAAATTTTATTTGATACGGATTGGTATAAGAATGAAAACTTTTTTACCAAAGACACGCCAAAATTATCGTGGGCCTTAGTAAGTAAAGCAGAAATTCCCAGCTCAACTTCAAAAAATTATTTACAGCAGACGGAGCAAGTCACTAAATATCTTGCGGACGCGGTGTTTAAGGATATAGATTTGGACAAAGTCCCTCAAGAATATGTAGAGGCTATGGCCGAGTTTGAAGCTCAAAAAGCAGATATCAAGGATTTAATGTCAATTGATCCCACAACGGGTTTAGCCAAAAACTGGCAGGAAGCGGCTCGAAGGTTGTCAGAACTGAAAATTAACCAGCTGACTAGGCAATCCCCCGTAGAGGTTTTATATGACTTTTTAATGTATCTGCAAAACAATAACTCCCGGCTTATGGAAAGCAAATATACCTGGACCTACCGCCGCGATTCGGCTGGCGAGCTTGTGTACTTCGGCAGCTCGGATGCTGCTGGTGCGAGCGTCCTCGGGTGGGCGCCTGACGCTGTTCGTGGCGGTCTCGGTGTTGCTTTCTCCCGCAGTCTTTAGCTCGATCCTTTGATATTTGATTATTGAAACTTTGTCTTCGAAAAATTTTTAGGATTTGAAATTATTTAGAGGATCCTATAGACTCTACCTTGGCTAATGCAGGCGCGTTTACGGATGCGTCTCGCCAATAAAAAAAGACTGCTTACACTTTTCTAGAGCGGATTCAGCCATTACGGCTGATCCCGCCGCATATTTATACAGGCAACGCCCGGTTTAACTGCGTGTTGCCGCTGACAAGGATGGAAAGGTGTAATAGGAACGCCGCGATTCGGATGGCAAGCTTGTGAACTTCGGCAACTCGGATGCTGATGGTGCGAACGTCAACAGATGGACGCCTGACAATGTTAATGGCAATCTCGGTGTTGCTTTCTCCTGAAGTCTTTACCTTGCCTTAAATGGCGAGGTTTTCTTTTTGAGTGCTCTTGATCCAGCCGCCGAGCATCTTGCCGATTTCTTGCAGAGATTCCTCGCAACGTATATATTTGTTCTGATCAAGAGCTTTCACGTCAAAACAAAGCCGGATCATGGTTTTGATTATTTTAAGTTTATTATCCAGTTTTTCCAGCAAAATAAGTCTTTGCGGATCTCTGCTAGAGTTGGCTTCGTATAACGATTCAAGAAATTCTAGGGTTAGGGCTTCACATTTTTGGCCAATAGAATAACGATCTTTCTTGGGAAATAAAGATGTATAAGAATACAAAAGCAGATAAAACTTATAGCTTTTATGAATTATAGAAATTTCACTAAACATGCAGGTGGGTTTAGTAGTTATGATTTTAATTTATTTGAAAGGATAATTTCTCTTGAAAATTTGTTTTCTGCCTGGAATGAATTTCGTTTAGGCAAGGAAGGCAAGCTTGATGTTCAAGAATTTGGCCTAGATCTTGAGGATAATATTTTCGAATTGCACAATGATCTTAGAAATAATAGCTATATACATTCTCCATACAAATCCTTCTATCTTCATGATCCGAAGCTCAGGCATATTTTTAAGGCAAGGGTAAGAGATAGAATATTACACCATGCTATCGTCAAAATCATCGGCCCTATTTTTGAAAAATCATTTATCTTTGATTCCTATTCTTCACGTAAGAACAAGGGTACGCACAAGGCTATTGATCGCTTTCGATATTTCGCTCAAAAACTGTCAAGAAATAACAGTCGAACAATTTGGATTTTAAAATGTGATATCAAAAAGTTCTTTGATTCAGTCAATCACAATATACTTGTAGATCGAATTAGCAACAAAATCAAGGATGTGAAGACCATTGAGCTCATAAAGCATATAGTACATAGTTTAAAAACTAGTCAAAGTGATGGCATACCTTTAGGCAACCTTACTAGCCAGCTTTTTTCTAATGTTTATTTGAATATTTTAGATCAATTTATTAAAAGGCAGTCGAGGGTGAAGTATTATGTTAGATATAACGACGACTTTTTGATCTTAAGTAAAAGTCGGGAATTTTTAGAAAATCTTATTCCTGTAATGGGCAATTTTTTGAAGGAGAGGCTGAATTTAGAACTACATCCACAAAAAATTATTATCAAAAACTGGAATCAGGGAATAGATTTTCTGGGTTATGTTAACTTTCCTTACCATACAATCTTAAGAACAAAAACCAAGAAGAGAATTATAAAGGAAATAACCAAAAGACTTCAGGAATCAAGAGCTGGCATAATAGATCATAAGTTATTTAACCAAAGTCTTCAATCCTATTTTGGAATGCTAAAACACTGTAGGGGGCGATCTATTCACAACAAAATAAATCAAATAATCTCTACGAAATAAAAAACTCGCTTATGCGAGTTTTGTTTGATTGGGGCCGGGGGTTAATTTGGCCGGATATTCCTTGTTAAACCACCTTTTCCATTTTTTCATGGAAACATTTCTTTGGTGAATACGACCAATTCTGTCAGTCCACAATGAGATAAACCCTGACCAAACGACTTTCTTGCCGGTCTTTTTGTCAAAAATCGTCAGATGGTCTCCGTCATTCAAGACCCAAAGACCTTTGTAATTCCATCTTTCATGAGGCCACTGGGTTGTGGGAGGAAGAATGTGTTTGGAGTCCCAGAATACCCAATAGACAGTTTCCAAACCTTGCTCATTGTAGAAGTGACAGACACCTTCAAGAGCAACAGATTTTTTCACTTTCAATCCCTTCAAAGAACTCTATTGATTTATGATATCATAAAAGGTAAACTTTTTTAAGTTTTGGTTCCTTGAAAGGATGGGAGTCAGATATGGGAAGTGGGATAATTAAGTATAATAAGCTGGTTAGAGATAAAATTCCTGAAATAATTGAACAAAGTGGGATTAAGCCGGTTGTCCATATCGCAGATGATGCTGAATTGTGGCTTAAGCTTGGAGAAAAATTATTAGAAGAGGTGAAAGAGTTTGTTGCGGCTAAACCTGAAGAACAAATAAACGAATTGGCAGACATTTCAGAAGTTATCGATACTATTATGAGGTTTAAGGGATGGTCTTTGTTTAAGTTGAATCTGGTTAAAGATAAAAAAAGACAAGAAAAAGGGGGGTTTAGAAAGAGGATTGTTTTAGAAGAAGCATGAACTACGAGGCTGGAAGCCTCGTTTTGATTTGCAAAAGTTTCTTCAATTGATATACTCGGCTCAGATTTCGGTTCTTTGTCAATCAGGAAAAAAATGACAAAAAGACTGATTCTTCTTGTTTTAGCGATCTTACTAATGCCGTTGACGGTTTTTGCCCAGTATGGCAAAAATCAGGTTGTTTGGGAAAAGACTACCTGGAATTTTTACCAGTCAACCCATTTTGATTTTTTATTCTCACTTGAGGTTAAAGATGAAGATGTTCAAAAGCATTTTGCCGATCTGGTTGCACATCTTGAGGGTTCGCGAGAGTATCTTAGTTTTAAGCTTAGTCATCAGTTGAAAAAGCGTCCAATTGTAATCGTGTCGCGTACGCATAGCCAATTTGAGGCACTTCACCTTGCCGGTGGCGAATTTATGCCTGAAGGGGTAGGAGCTTACGCGTTTCCGCGTGGTTCTCGTCTGTTGCCTGATTCTGATATGATTCTTGTGATTAAGCCGGACTTTTTACCGGTTTTGAACCGTACCATATATACTCACGAACTGGTTCATATTTTTCAGTTTGACATGATCGGCTGGAGTTTTATCGGACGAGCAGCTGGCACCAACCCAATTGAACAATGGTTATATGAAGCTACTGCAGACTATTTGGCTAACAAATATGCTCCCTATTCTCGTGACGATATTCGCAAAATGGAACAGCGCATAGCAGGAGCAAATGTAAAAAACCCTCAAATGGGCGGTTTGCCCACATTGGAGATGCTGTCAGAGGGTCAGGCTAATCCTTATTCTCTTGGAGCCATGCCGTTTATGTTTCTTGAATCCAAATACGGCGAACAGGCCGTTGCAGATTTGATTATGAGTATTTTCAAAGAAAAGGGTCATAAGTTTGGTGAACTGTTGGCGGACATTTCAAGAGGAGAATTTTATGGCGCCGAGGCATTTGATCAGGCGCATAGAAACTACTGGGCGTCTAAATACGCCAAAGATTCTTTAGACCGGCCAAAACCCTATCAGGAAACATCCAGCATTAAGGGGCGCCAAATCATCAAACAACCTTATCCGTTTCCATTGACCTCACCCGAGGTATCACCTGATGGAAACTTCTTGGCGTTTATGACTTTCAATCCCAAGAACGGCATTGTTTTGGCGGTGGCGCGCATGTTACCACGGGAGGACCCGCCATATGTACCACGAGCCAAGCGTAAAAAGTTTTGGATGTTTGGAAGTAGGGTAACTGCACAAGGCCCGCCGTTACGAGTTCTTACGACATTTATGCCTCCTAAGCATTATGAGTATATAATCGCGCAGGAGCTTAATGTTTGGCCGTTCAATGGTTCTGACTTGGACTGGTGGCAGGACCCAGATTGGGTGAGTGGTTTTAAGGAGGCGTTGGCCAACGCAGAAAAGAATAAAAAAGACATTCAGGACCTAAAAAATGAAATCGTTGCTCTAAATTTAGAAAGAAACAAGACAAAAGATAAGGACGCTAAATCTAAGGTAGCGGACAAGATTGAGATCAATCGTAAAAAGATTGTTGTGATTGAATCTGAAAGCGTACTTTTGGACAAAAAGTTGGCGGAAATTAGGAAAGTGTCAAATGTGAGCAAGATTGCATTTTTTGGCCGAAAGAATAGAGATCACGCATTATTTATTCTCGATGTAAACACTGGCAAATTTATTCAGGAAGTAGAACTTGGGCTTGATCAGGCATTTTCTCCTGACTTAAGTGCTGACGGAAAAATTGTTTATTTTTCGGCAGCCAAGAATATTCAACGTGATATATATTCAATGAATCTTGAAACTTGTGAGTTGAAAAATTTGACCAATGGTGGTGTTTTCAACAGTGCACCAAAAATTTCACCTGACACCACCAAGTTGGCGTATGTGGCATTCGTTGGGGGCTATCAGAAATTATTTATTTTAGACATAGAGACAGGTGTTAAGGAGCAGTTGACTCGTGGTCGCTGGAATGACAATTCGCCCAGTTGGTCGTCAGATAGCTCTACTCTTGTGTATTCTTCTGATGAGAAGGATGAAATTTGGAACTTGTACACGTTTGATTTGGGAACCTATACCAGTAAACAGTGGTCTGAATTTTATGGCGGTGTTTTTGTTCCGAAGTTTGTTCCGGGTGAGAATGACCGTGTTGTGTATTCTGCTTATCTAGAAGACGATCAATTTAGGAGTTATATCTTTTCTGGGTTTGAATTGTTTGACGTCCGCTTAAAAGAACCGCTCAGAGCCGTCGTTGCTGATAATAAAAACGAGAATATGCAGCTAGCTTTACGCAGTCAGGAAGTGGTCACTGAACAGCTTGATCGTCAACAGTTAGAAAATCCTCAGAAACCGCCTTCCCGCTGGAAGTTCTCCGGATCGGACGTGACCATTGGTTCAAGTACTTATTGGGGAGTGTTTGCTTCCTCTCAGTTTGTTGTTGAGGATATTTTGTCCAATCGTACACATCAAGGGCTTTATGCTCAGCAAGGCAGTTTCCAATATGTTGATTACACATATTTAGACAGATCTCGTCGTTGGGGTTTTGCAGCAAATGCCAATTTAGCACAGTATCCTTTATATTATCTTTTGCGAAATTTTGAAGGTCAATATCCGCGTTACCCAAGTCCCAATGAAGATCAAAATCAGATTATACTAAATAATACTTGGGCAAAAGAATCCAGCGCCACGCTTTATACGGAATACCCGTTCAATAAGTGGACTCGTGTTGAATTCGGAATCCGACCACGCAAGAGGACGTATTTTTTACCTTTCTCTGATGCTGACATGGCTTATTTTGGAGATCAAATTCCAGAAATTGATAGACAATTCTATAACTTTTTTAAGGATTCAAACGGTCAAACCAATATTGGCTTCACTTCGGCATTTGTTCATGATACAGTTTTGTATTCAAACGATGCCCAGGGGCCTTTGCATGGCGATGCATTGCGCGTTCAAGTTGAGTATGGACCGGGCTTGAACAAGAATTCAGCCCCGTACTTATCAGCTCAAGTTGATGTCCGTAGGTATATCCGGCTGTCCAATAGTTCATTGTTTGCGGTTAGGTTTAATGGACTCACCAGTACGCGATCCAATGGAGATGTAATTCTTTTAGGAGGTAATGATACCTTGCGCAATTATCCATATTTCAGTGTTGCTGGTAATCAGGTGGGTTATGGGAGTGCGGAACTTCGTTTTCCTGTTGCCGATGTGGTGCTTTTCAGCGCTATCCCATTCAGACTTCGCGGAGAGTTGTTCAGTGACTATGCAGTAACTAGATTTAGCAACGATTTGTTCCCTGCTCGTGGTGAGTGGGCATACGGTTTCGGGTTACAGGCCAATTTGTTTTTGCCGATGAACTTTGAATGGGCGAAGACCAAGTTTGCTCCGGACAAGTGGAATTTCAATTTCAGGATTGGTTTTAATTTTTAGTTGTTGTGCCCCGCATTTTTGCGGGGCCTTTTTGTGCTTTACATTTCTAGAAAGTGGAATATAGTTCCAGATAGATTGTTGCTCCTTAAAAATGGGGTATTCACATGTTTTTAGCGCTGATGCTTCTCCTTGCCATGGAAATTCTTACCGGTTCAGGAACAGGTCCTCCTAACGTTGCCGGCTATACTCCGGTTTTGTCAAAAGAACTAGATTTTCAGGTTGACGATTACACAACCTGTTTTGTTGGCCGGGTGGTTGTTTATCAGAATCCGGATGATTTGAACGAGTTTATCCGAGTTTATTATCGACAAGTGGCCATTTGTTCTGAACGAGCTAAACAAAAAAGTTCTTCAGAATCAGGCAGTCGTGACAGTAATTTATCCAACTTAAACTACTTTCGCAAACAGGAATCTGAAGCCATTGGCAGAGTTCAGCAATCAACTGATGCTTTTGCCTATATTCAATGGCAGACGGTTCGTGATTCACGAACGGGACAGGGTATCCAAGATGGTTTTTTCAAGTCTTGGCTTTTAGACCAAAATGGGAGTTGGACGATTGCTTCTGGTTATAATTTAAATACTTCGCCGTTTTCTGAACCGTCCAAATCCTATCCGAAGAAGAGGATTATTGTCGGGATTAAGTTTGATTTAGCCGGCGCAGTTCATATTGTTCGAATTGATCAGGACGACATTTTATCTCTGGTCAAGGAGATAACTAATGACAAAAAGTAGGATGCTAATATCTGCGATTATTGTCTCGGTAATGTTTTCTGGGGGCTGTGCTCTAAGAGGTAACAAAAAACCATTGATATTCGTTGATCAGGCCAATAATATTCCAGCCGATATTCCATCTCAATTTCCGGATAGATATTACTTCCTTATTGATAAAGAGCGCAAGGAATTTGAGAAACTTTTGACAGATGAAGATAGGCAAGTTTTTGTTGATAAATTCTGGGCAGAAAGAGATACTGACCCTATGACACCTGAAAATGAATATAAAGAAAAAATTGATGAACGAATTGAAGATATTACCAATGAGCGATTTTTCGGTACACTTGGTACGACTGGCATACTATTCCGCTCAAATGGAGGGTTTCGTGGTAATATGGCCAGGGTTTATCTTCTTCATGGAGAACCCGATGCAATGGACATGCTTGAAGGTCGAAGGTTTGTTGATTTAATGCTCTGGTTATATTTCAATCCTGAAAATAGCAATATTCTTTACGCTTTTCTGTTTTATCAAAAGGGTGGTTTGGGAGGGTCATTTTATTTGTTTCCACAGGACATATATAAACTTGACCCTTGCGGGGCTGTTAACGAGATTACAGAGAGCAAAGATCGTGACTATTTTAGTGGTTTAGGTCAAGCTTGTCCAGCCGAAGTGGAACAGGTTTATCAGGAGCTTCAAATGACAAGTGGTAAGGGTGGCATATTGGACGGATATGTGTTTGCTTGGGCATTATTTAACTTCTCGCAAGATAGTACCCTTTTGCAAGGATCGGTGCTTGATCCACCCAAACCAGCATCAGAAATCGCGAAAGATTCAAAAATAAGCGTAACCGGCGAGGCGACTGGTCTGACCGGTATAGCCGGAACAGATTATATTCTTGCTTCATGTGAAAAGTGTAATTCTTTTATCCCGGCCGAGCTCCGATTGGGCAAAGAATTCACGTTGTTGATTCGCAGGGGTGATATTGATTGGAAAGTTGTTGGCGATCAAGCCGAAGTTGAACTCAAGGTAAAGGTTACATTAGAAAATACATCGAGACAGACGCCGTTAATTTTTGAAAATAAAGTTCTGTTTAAAGACCAGAAAAATCTAACAGTTTCTAGTCCCCAAGAACAAATTGTTATTGTTTTATTGACTACTGACGAGGTAACAAAAATTCCTGCTGGGACTTACCGCGTCAGTGTTTACGTGAAAAATGCAACTTCCGGTTTAATGACGAAAAAGTATAATGCTTGGCAGAAAGAATTTGAGAAGTAAATCTCCGAATTGACGGAGATTTTTTAATTGATTAAAATAGTTACGTGTTTTTTAAAAAATAGGATAACAAATGTGTGGAATATTTGGCCTAGTTTCAGCTAAAGCAGAACCTCAACTACCCGATTGGGTGTTTTTTGGTCTTTCCCACCTTCAACACAGAGGTCAAGAAAGTGCCGGAGTGGCATATTCTGACGGTGAAGTTGTCGGGATAGAAAAAAACTATGGTTTTGTAAGTCAGGTTTTTACTTCTGATACGATTAAAGAAATGGTTAGTCACAAACCCGTCATTATTGCGGGACAAACCTGGTATTCAACCAGCGGAGGAAAGTCTAGAAGAAACATACCCCCACAATATTTAGATATAAATATGATTGGGCGAGTTGCCTTGATTCATAATGGGAATATTCCAAATGTGGAGGAGAAAATAAAAGAGTTAGAAAAAAGGGGTGTCGTATTCAATCGAGGTTCTTCAGAGTCTGCTAATGACACTGAATATATGCTTAGAAAGATAGTTTGGTTTATGGAAAAAGAAGGTTTTGAACCGATTGAGGCCATTAAAGAATTTATGCGCTCTACCAACGGCGCTTATTCATGTGCCTTTCTTTTTCCGGATAAGGTTTTCATTTTTACTGACCCTTGGAAAAATAGACCTTTGTTTTGGGCTGAAAGTGATGGCATATTCTTTTTTGCTTCAGAGACATGTGCCCTAAACGACCATAGCGAAATCATTAGGAAGGTTGATCCTGGTCAAATCATAGAATTTAAACCCGGGCGTAAACCTAAGATTACTCATGGACCAAATAAAATTCCTTTGGCACAATGTGTTTTTGAGAGGATTTATTTTTCAAGACCTGATTCTCAGACTTTCGGCAAAGAAGACGAAGAGAGTTTTAGAAATCGGTTGGGTCAGGAATTGGCAAAACTTTTTCCTGTTGATAATGCCGACCTTGTATCTTACGTTCCGGAATCAGGTGCACCGGCAGCAGAAGGTTTTTCAGAAAAAAGTGGAAAGCCCTTAAGACGTATTTATGTCCGAAATCCTTATTTGCGGGGTAGAGGATTTATAAATCCAACTCCAAAGGATAGGGAAACATATTCCAAGTGGAAATATCATCTGCTTAGAAAAAAAGTAAAAGGGAAGGTTATCGTTTTGGTAGATGATTCCATCGTGAGAGCTATTACCTTGAAGGGTAAGGTTAAGCAACTCAAAAAGTCTGGTGCCAAAGAAGTTCACATAAGAATAAGCGCCCCTGCCATAATTAAGCCATGCTATTACGGTATAGATTTTCCAACCGAAAAGGAGCTCATTGCTTCCAGCAGATCAGAAGAAGAAATCAGATATTTTCTGGACGCAGACTCTCTAAAATTTCTTCCCGTGGATTCTTTAAGGAAGGTTATTAATGAAGGAAAAGAAGACAGTCAAAATTATTGCCAGGCATGTTTTACTGGGGAATATCCTATACCTCTACATTAAGCCCTTTTGGGGGCTTTATTTTTGTCAAAAAACATGATATAATGACGTTTCATGGAAGATAATGTCTCCAAAATTAAGGACAGGCTTGATGTTGTTGACGTTATTTCCGGGTATTTGAAGTTGCAAAAAACGGGCATTAATTTTAAGGCCCGTTGTCCTTTTCACAATGAGAAGACGCCCTCGTTTGTTGTTTCTCCAGAACGCCAAGTATGGCATTGTTTCGGATGTTCTAAGGGGGGCGATATTTTCAGTTTTATACAGGACATAGAAGGTGTTGAGTTTCCGGAAGCTCTAAGGGTCCTTGCTACAAAAGCTGGCATAGAACTTGAGTCTTTTGATCCTGCTGTTAAAGACGATAAAGCAAGATTATTTCAGGTGTGTGAGTCGGCAACCAAGTTTTTTGAAAAACAGTTTCAGTCAAATATTGGAAAACTTGCTTTGGGGTATTTAAGAGATAGAGGAGTCGCAGATTCTACCATTCAGGAATTTCGTTTGGGGTTTGCCCCAAACGACTGGAATGCTCTGGGAACTTTTTTGAAAAATTGCGGTTATTCAGAAAACGAAATAGTAGGGGCGGGATTAGCCATTAAGAGAAGCGATGGTTCTGGGGTCTATGACCGTTTTCGTTCTAGGATAACTTTCCCCATTTCTGACTTAAACGGACAAGTAGTTGGATTTACCGGAAGGATATTTGCTGTCCCGACGCCTAAAGGGGTCGGGACGCCGACCGAAAGCGTCGGCGCTAAATACATTAACACTCCTCAAACCAGAATATATGATAAGTCCAGAGTTCTTTACGGTCTTCATATGGCGAAGATGGACATTAAGCAGGCCGATCAATGTGTTTTGGTAGAAGGGAACATGGATGCTTTGATGTCCCATCAGGCGGGAATAAAAAACGTGGTAGCTTCTTCTGGAACAGCTTTAACGCCGAATCACTTGGCATTGCTTCATAGATATACTACCAACTTGGGTTTTTGTTTTGATACAGATCAGGCAGGAGCAATAGCAACAAGACGGGGCATTGGGCTGGCATTGAGCCAAAATTTCAATATAAAAGTAGTAGAGATTAACGATAAAGAGTGTAAGGATCCGGCAGATTTGATTAAAAAGAGTGATTTGAATCCCGACGCTTCGGTCGGGACAAGCTGGTCTGATGCCGTAGGTCAAGCCAAGCCGGTTCTGGAGTTTTATTTTGACAAAGCTAAGACCGGATTTGACCCTGACTCGGCTAACAGTAAAAAATCTGTTATTTCTGTGTTGGCGCCATTTTTGAAAAGATTAACCAGTCAAGTTGAGAAAGCTCATTGGTTAGCCAGGTTGGCATTTTTATTGAGAGTAAAAGAGGAAGCGATAGAAGATGATATCAATACCGCCAAAGACGACCTTGAGGCATATGATCGGGAACCCGTATTGATAAAATCTTCTACCGACAGCGTGGAAGTCAAGGGCATTACCGCGACAACTGACTTACTTAACGAAACACTGTTATCGTTAGTAATGAAAGACCCCATATTTTTTAAAGACGAACTTAAGAAAGTAAATCCTGAGTTGTTAGACCCCCATACAGCCGAAGCGATTTTTAAATTAAAAGAGATTAATTCTGAAAATGTAGCCGATTTACTGAAAGATTTCAGAGATAAAAATCAAAGCTATAAACTGGAGTTCGCATATCTTAAGTCTCAGGAATTTTGGAAAGATTCCAAAGATGAAGAATTAAAGTTAGAATTCAATAACTTGATAAATAAACTGGAAGAACGTCATCTTCGGACCAGACTGGAGAAAATAGGATTTGAAATTAGGGCCGGAGACGATAAAGATAAAAAATTGGCTTTGGCCACGGAGGCTAATAAAATTTTAAATAGGCTGGGGGAGATACAGAGGTAAATAAATTTCTAATTTCTAATTATTAATTTCTAAACAAATGAAGAAAAAAATAAAAAAAGTTAAAAAACCGGTAAAGAAATCTGCTAAGAAATCGGCAAAAACAAAGAAAAAGCTGGTAAGAAAGAAATCAGTAAAAAAATCCGGTAAGAAAGTTAAATCAAAGTCGTCAACCGGCAAAAAGAGCCCGATTTCGGAGAGCGGAGTTTTGGCTTTAGTTGAAAAGGGCAGATCCAGGGGATTTGTGACTCAAGCCGAAGTTCTCAATGCTTTTCCAAGTATAGAGAAAGACATCAAGGGATTGGAAGCTCTTTATGAAAGATTAGAATCGGCAAACATAAATATTATAGAGTCAGGAAGAGTTTTTGAGGAGGAAAAGGTCAAAGAATATGATGAAAAAAAGAAAATAGAAACTGAATTTGGCGATGTTGCTTCTGATTCGGTCCAGATGTATTTGAAAGAAATAGGCCGATACCCTCTTCTTTCTGGGGACGAAGAGGTGGAGCTTGCCAAAAAGATTGAAAAAAACGACGAATCGGCAAGACAAAAAATGGCTGTTTCAAACCTTCGTCTGGTCGTCTCAATTGCCAAAAAATATGTTGGCCGTTCGGCCAACTTAACTTTGCTGGATTTAATTCAGGAAGGAAATATCGGCTTATTTAAAGCCGTTGAAAAATTTGATTATAAAAAAGGATATAAATTTTCCACCTATGCTACTTGGTGGATAAGACAAGCTATTACCCGTGCTTTGGCGGATCAAGGCAGAACCATTAGAATTCCAGTTCATATGGTGGAAACTATTAATAAATATCAGCAAGTTGTAAGACGTTTAGTTCAGGATCTTGGGCGTGACCCGATGCCCGAAGAAATTGCTTCAGAAATGGGAATGGAAGTAGACAAAGTAAGACATATCCAAAAAATATCCCAGGAGACGATTTCTCTTGAAGCACCGGTGGGAGATGAAGACGAAGACAGTTCATTGGAGAGCTTTATTCCTGATGATGATTCTATTTCTCCCTCAACATCTGCCGCGCGCAAAATTCTAAAGAGTTACATTGACGAAATAATCGCTGACCTTACACCCAGAGAGCAGAAGATTCTTGATATGAGATTTGGTCTTGACGACGGTGTGACCCATACCCTTGAAGAGGTTGGCAAGGTGTTTACAGTTACCAGAGAGCGTATCAGACAGATTGAGGCCAAAGCTTTGGAAAAAATTCGCCAGCACCACAAACTCGAAAAATTGAAAGGTTACGAATAATAAAAACCAAAGACCGCCTTAATGGGCGGTCTTTGGTTTAGGATTGAAAAATCAACGTCTTTTTGCTACTCTCTCACTAGTCGTTCTTTTCAAAAAGGAAGCACATGCTACCTGTTGACTTAATTTTGGTCAGACATGGACAGTCGGAAGAAAATTTAGCCATCTCAATGAACAGGGGTGGTGATAAAAGTTTTTTTACCGACGAATTTAGAAGAACCCATGATCGTGCATTTCGTCTTACAGACAAAGGCGTTGCTCAGTCAAAGGCTGTTGGAGAATGGCTCAAGAAAAATGTTCCCATTCCGTTTCATTATTTTTATGTTTCTGATTTTATTCGTGCCAAAGAGTCTGCTTTCTATCTTGATCTTCCTCAGGCCAAATGGGAAGTTAAATATGAGCTTAGAGAACGAGATCAAGGTTACAGAGACAAGTTCCCCCCAGCAAATTTATCCGGTCTTGATCCGTACAAATATCCCCACGATGAGTTTCTTTCTTATCCTCCCGGTGGCGGAGAATCTTTTGCCACACTTTGTTTAAGAGGAAAGACCGGTTTTATTGACGATTTAGAACGTAACTGTTGGGGAGATGAAAAAGTGATCGGGGTCAGCCATGGTTACTATATGCGGGCTGTGCAGTCGGTACTTGAAAATCTTAGCCGTGCAGATTTTATAAGACTCAACGAGTCCCAAGAACCGGCCGACAGAATATTTAACGGACAAATTCATTGGTATTCAAGACGAGACCCTGATACGTTGAAGGTGGAGAGTTCCAAAATGGTTGCCGTCCGTTCTGTGTGTGTCAGTGGTACGGTGGGCGACTATGGCTGGCGCCGTATCGGGCCCAATCTTCGTTCTGGCCAAGACCTGCAAGATGAGATTAGTAGATACCCTCGCCTGCTTAAAGGTTAAATTTCCGCAAAATGCGGATTTTTTATTTGTTAATTGATAAGATTAGATGTTTTTGTTAATGTTTAATTACATGCTACCAATTGACTTAATATTTGTCAGACACGGTCAGTCAGAAGGAAACGTTGCCAACAAGGCAAGTCGGAAGGGTGATAATAGTTTTTTTACCCCTGAATTTCGTGAGCGTCATAGCAGAGCTTTCAGGTTAACAAATAAGGGTATTGAGCAAGCCATGTCTGCCGGTTTTTGGTTGAAGAAAAATATTTCCATGCCCATGGATCGTTTTTATGTTTCAGATTATGTTCGAGCCAAAGAAACAGCCGTTCACCTAGAGTTACCGGAAGCACAATGGCGTGTTGAATATCAGCTTCGCGAAAGAGACAAGGCATTGATGGATAATTGTCCGGTAGATGAACAGAAAAACCTATTTTCTCTTGAAGAAAAACAATATCAACTGGATCCATTTCTTTCCTACCCTGCTGGAGGTGGAGAATCAATCCCTCTTCTGTGTTTGCGATTGAAAACAGATATTCTCAGCCATCTTGCCAGAGAGTGTAGCGATAAAAGAGTTGTTATCGTCTGCCACGGTCATGTTATTCGTGCTTTTCAGTTGGAGCTTGAAAACTTGGGACACGACGACTTTATTCGTTTAGACGAATCAGAAGATCCGGCTGAAAAAATAAGAAATTGTCAGATTATGTGGTATACAAGACGTGATCCGGAAAATGGAAAACTTGAACCTCGTTTGGTGGCTGTCCGTTCCGTTTGCCCATGGGATTCCAATGGTGATTACGGTTGGCGTCGTATTAAGCGCAATCTTTATTCTAATAAAGATTTAATAGAAGATGTTCAAAGGTATCCTCGCCACATTAAAGAATAAGTCTATTTAAAACCTTACTATTATATAAAAAAACTACCCCCCGTTAAGGGGGTAGTTTTCTACAATTTTGAGTCTATTAAGCTCTTTGTACGTTTCCAGCTGCAGTTCGGCCATCTTTGCCCGGTACTACATCGTAAGTGACTGCATCGCCTTCCTTCAATTCCTCAAACGTTACTCCGTTCAAGGCATCTTTGTGGAAGAAAACATCATTTGATCCGTCCTCAGGGGCGATAAATCCAAATGCTCTGTCTTCAACCTTTTTCTTGATTTTTCCTGTCATGTTTGTTGTTTTTGCTTGTCTTATATTAAAAAGAAACCCGACCTCCGTCTCTTACCTTAACTATTACCCATTATACACTAATCTTGGTAAAAATGCAAGAAGTCACTCCAGCCAACCTGAACAGCTCACACACCCTCCGCCAGTTGTTTTGGTTATGGGTGATAATTGGCAATAGAGATTCAAAATAGGTTTGAAAAATAAAAAGGCTCCACGGGTGGAAGGTTGATGGGCCTTTTCCGTGGAGCTTGCTTTTAATCATGATGACTCGTTACGAAAATTGGGCCAAAGATGCCCTCATGTGCCGAACTACAGACGTTGCCGTGTGGCTCTTGATGAGGTAACGAAGATATCCAACAAGGTGTCTGTAATCAGCGCATTTCCGACGCCTACAAACGATTCTCTTTGTGCTTTTTCGCGTTCTAATCATCCCGGACTCCTTTCATTCAACTTTTAAATTATAGCAGTAGTTACAAACTCTGTCAATAGTTTTTGGCCGAAAGCGCAGCCCCATCGCTTTTATGTCACTTTGACGAGGCGAGGGAACAGATGAGGTTGATGGTGATTTTATCCCAAAATAATAGGTCGAGCGCCCCGCCAATCGTAAGATGGACGGGGAGGCAAGCGAGGGTTACCTGTTATTTTGGTAGATAATAATCCCAATCATACCGAATTTGTGACTAAGATGAGGAACCGTGACAGAAAAGTGATGGGGCGGAGCTTTATTTTTGCTATAAATCGTGGTATACTATGCGGACATGATAATAGATGACCTGACAATTCGTGTTCAAGCCGGAAAAGGTGGAGATGGTATTATTGCCTTTAATAAAAACAAAGGTTCTCTTGGCCCAACAGGTGGCAGGGGAGGCAATGGTGGTAACATTTTATTCACAGCAGTTTCCGATCTTGGTGCTCTTAATGCCCTTCGTAACCAGAAGGTTTTTAAGGCTGAAGATGGCAAGGATGGCAGACATCAGTTAAACGACGGAACAGCCGGAGAGGATTTAATAATTAAAGTTCCTGTCGGGACGGTTATTCACAATCTTACAAATGGTACTGACCAAGAACTTGTTAAGGTTGGTGAACAGATTTTGGCAGCTAAGGGGGGACATGGCGGAAAGGGAAATTTTCTTTTTCGCGGACCACACAACACCAGCCCAAAAAGGTTTCAGGAAGGTTTACTAGGTGAACAGTTTAACTTTCATCTGGAGTTAAAAATGATAGCCGATATCGGCATTATCGGACTTCCAAATGTCGGCAAATCAAGTCTTTTAAACGAACTTACCAAGGCTAAAAGTAAAATAGCGAACTATCATTTCACAACTCTTGAACCTCATTTGGGAGCATATTACGACATTATTTTGGCTGACATCCCTGGTCTTATTGAAGGTGCATCAGAAGGCAGAGGGCTTGGGGTCAAATTTCTTCGACACATTGAAAGAACCAGAGTCCTTTTTCATCTTGTTTCAGCAGAGTCAGAAGATCCAGTGGAAGATTATAAAGCGGTTCGCAAAGAACTTGGTGCATACAACGAATCTATGCTTGAAAAAGACGAATATCTTTTTTTGAATAAAATTGACACGGCTGACTCTACATCAATAAAAAACAAGTTAGCTAAACTTAAAAAGTTAAATAAAACTGCATCTCTTCTTTCTATCCACGATTTGGATTCAATTATTTCAGTTCAGAAAATTCTCAACAAGATTGCTAAGGAGAAATAAACACAATGACCAGTGGAAACCAAAAACCCAGTTAACTGGGTTTTTGGTTTCCACTAATCTGCTCCGCGGCCAGGACTCGAACCTGGAACCATCTCCTTACACATGATCCATAACTTTCGTAATGGGGTGGACTATCTCATATCCCTGCCTACCGGCAGGCAGGCCCAAAGGGATCCGGGTATATAGTCTCTACACGTTTATCACTTGCGTGAATTTAGCTCGGGATTGCCATCCACCAGCTGGCGAAAAAGGTTTCCCCGAATTAGCCCGATTTTTCAATTCGCATTACTACGAAAAGCTGCCTACTCGACAGGGAGCCGCTCTACCATTGAGCTACCGCGGAACGCATTAGTGGAAGCTTAAACCGCAGGATTATATTATCAGAAAAAAACTATAATTTCAAATCTTAACACTAATCGTTAAGGGGTTGTGTTGTTCATGGACAACTGTCGTAAATGAAGCAAAAAAATGCGTATTATTATGTAAAAATTGTCACGCAGAAGTTGAAAATGGTAGGACAAAATTATGAGTTCGAGTCCTGGCCGCGGAGCAATTGTCGTGATTTTGGTCTAAAACATCAGAATCGTGGCGAAGAATCAGTGTTTTTTGAGGTTCGAAATTCTTATTCGCCTCGGGAGCCATTGGTTCTATGGTTGAACTGATAACTACACTAGAAGCCCCACTAACACTGGGGTTTTTGGTTGGTTCGAAATTTTTATTCACCTTTGGCATCCATTCGGCTAAAAACTCAAAAGCATAAGTATGCTTTGCCGTTATTTTTTTGTTGTTTAACGAGATTTCTGAAAAGACATAACTTAACAATAATCGCTTATCATCTACAGTAGCTTTGGGGCTAAGGTATAATTCCTTAGCCCTTAAAGTCAATTCGTGTATTGCTATGCCAGCCTCATAATAAGCTGCCCGGCATTCCATAAAGCGGTCAGCACATTCTTCTCTCGTTTCACCCTTTTTGCCAACCGGAAAATCAACTCCATGTTGTTTTTTGAGATATTCGGCGATAAGTTCGCTCCGAATATGTAGAATAAAGTCTCTTGGGTCGGTATAATGTGAAGCCATAGTAATGGTAATAAATGATCATTAAGCTATCAGTTTTACCGTATATATTCAAGGTTTGTGATTTTGGCCATTGAACTGGGCCAAAATTAGAAGTATTCTTGTTAATGTTTACATCTCCATTGACTTTTTATTGGCCTGGGTATATATTGGTAGTATCAACGCCCCAGCCAGCCGAAAGGTCCGCTGGGGTTTTCATTTTATGCAAAGCATACTCTTCATAGACGGCCGTAATTTTATAAGCAAAATCGGCTTTATTTTAAACCCGGCTAAGGACAGATCTAAGAATATTGACTTCTCGACTTACGATTTTGCCGGTCTTTTTAATAAGGTTTTGGGCGGTATTAATATTGATAAAAAATGGGTTTACCTTGGCCGCATAGTTCAGCATGACGAAACAAGAGCTAAATCCGAAGAGCTTATTCAAAGGCAACGATTATTAAAAACCCATTTGGAAAAACAAGGATTTGAGGTAATCATCGCCGGCCGGGTTAGGGGCCATATAGAAAAATGCTTTAAGGGCCATGAAACCCTTACCTTCAAAGAAAAAGGTGTGGACGTTACTTAGCATTAGGAGCCGATGACTACTTTGTCAAAACCCAACACTCGATGAGCGAGATAGTTGAAAAAGCCAAAAAATACGAAGAAACTATAGCCAAAACCGTGAATACATAACAATTCTAACCAATTTTCACGGTTATGTTGACAAAACCATAAAATAAGAATACGATAGTAATATATGGTAAAAATACTCAATGTTTTCAATAAAGTAAATTCTCTGCGTGAGAGATATTATCAAGCATCTACAGGTAAAGATGTGCTTATTACGCTTATCGCTGAAACTGAAGTTGCCGAGCAAGTATACAATTCCAATGCTATTGAAAACAGCACTCTTACCCTTGAAGAAACAGAGAAGATACTTCTTCAAATTGATTTGGATAGATTTATCTCCGAACGGGAAATTTTTGAAGCAAAAAATCTGGCGCGAGTTGTATCGTACATAGACAAGAAAGCTAAGGAGCAAGAGCTTACCCTTGAGGTAATTCTATCACTCCACAAGATGTTGATTTCAAATATCCGCGACGATGTTGCTGGCCGGTTTAGGAAAGACGATGAATATGTTCATGTCGGGAATCATATTGCCCCTAATCCAAAAGAAGTGGTGGATCGTCTTGAAAAAATGCTTACCGAGTACAATGCGGCAAGTCATGAAAATATAATCAAGCGGATTGCAAGATTACACCTCACTTTTGAACACACCCATCCATTTGTTGACGGTAATGGTCGTATTGGACGTGTCATTAATAATTACTTACTGATACGAGAAGGATTTGTGCCAATAAATATAAAATTTATTGATAGAAAAAAGTATTACGAAGCGTTTAAAGAATTTGATGAAAAAAGCGCGACCGCTGTTATGGAGGAAATAGTCGGAAAGGCGCTTACCAATAGCTACCACAAACGGTTGGCGTATTTGGAAGGTAAAAAAATTATTACTCTCACTGACTATGCCAAGAATAATAAACTTTCGCACTCAAACCTTATTAATAAAGCCAACAGACAGACAATTGAAGCCTTTTTAGAAAAGAATATTTGGAAAATAGGCGTTGATGATTTAATTAGATAAACCCACTAGAGTACAGCGCGACAAAGTAACCTTACCCGAAATGTCGGAAGAAAGAGGCTAACTTTTTATTTTAAAATTCTATGATCTAGATGCCATAATATCTGTCGGCTATCGGGTTAATTCTAGCCGTGCTACTCAGGATGAATTTTCCAATACAAGAACGACTCTGACTGAATTTAAAGATGGATTTGCTGGATTGGGTCAGTCAAGAAACCGGAGACAAGAAGACAGCATGTAGAGCGAGTACGCAAGGAGCTTATAGAAGGAAAGCGTCGGCCTTGTTGTTGGGTTGGTTGTCCTCGTCGTTTTAATTGATATACTAAAACTATGCAAAAAATAGCAACAAAAGTATTCGTCTGGGCATCCATCGCCTTCAGTATAATCGGGATGTTGATGGTCTTAACGACTTCTCCTCAAAGCGATGGTCCGAATGTAGTTTTATTGAAACTTCTTTTCGCGTCCGTTATCGTTATTTTGACCTCGTTCGCTCTAAGTGTTGCCAGTAAATACCTAAACGGAAAATCTTAGTCTGTAATATATGAATATTACAAGAAAAAAATTCATTATTCTTTTCATTATTTCTGGGTTCGCTTTTCTTTTTATTACTACTTCACTCTTGGGATCAACGGGCCCCCGAGGCTTCCCTAAGCACCCAGACTCTTTCCTGGGAACGGCGTCACCAATAGCTTGGAAGAATAACGTATCAACAATTATATTACCTGTAAAAATTGTTTTGATAGGGCCTTTGTTGCTTCCTACTAATTTTTTGCGGGATGACCCGCCACCCCCATTTATTGGTATCTATCTCATTGTCTACTGGACGATTCTTGCCTCAATTATTCATTATCTCCACGGTAGAATAAAACACTCTTAATTCGTCATTGAAGGCTCTTTGGCCCATGTTTTTTGTAGCAAAAAATGAACTGCTTCACTTCCGTGTCAGGACTATAAAATCAGAAAACTACAATGTTTAATTTATAAAATATAACCAGGAAGTGGCCATGTGTGTAGCAAAATAGCCAAAAGAATATAAAAGACGAGATGGATCATATAAGAATATACAAAACCTCCACGCACGCGTAGAATCAGATATGGAAATATCAACGATGACAGTAAGGACCCTAGTGTCATTATTACTGCATATTGGGTTGGTGCACTGCCAATATAAAACAGGAGTACGTGTGCTCCTCCGAAACATATCGCATAACTGATGATAGTCTCTTTTAATGAGTTGAATCTAAAATAAAATTCTAATATGAGAACGGCTATCAAAGTTTGCTGTACTAGAATCTCAACAGATTTAGGGAGAAAATACCAAGGAGTGGCAAATAAAATATCTGTATATGGTGCAAGGTGTGGCCCTTTTAATATTGGCAAGAATGAAAATAAATAGAGCAATCCCCATATCAACGCGGCAGATCCAAGACTTAATATGCCGTATGTCCAAATATGGTATTTTGCTTTGAAATGTTTCTTGAATAGTTCCCAAAAATTTACGATACTTATCAACGCCCATAATAAAAAATAACCGGCAATTACTATCGGTGCCGAATTGTAACTGAGTTGATAGCCAAAAATTGGAAGAATGGTGTAATATCCAACATTGGCAAGTACCCACAATGCGGCTATTTCACCTAAAACTATATATAATGGAGCATGGATATTTTTGTCGGTCTTGATGCGCATATTAAGAATTAATACTATCTTTTTGAATGTTCAATGAATAGTGCATAAATCAGTTTTTTTGTGATATACTTACGGAGTAGTTAATTAACCAATAAAACACTTATGGGCAAAAGACGTACGGGAGTGGGTAAATACAAAAAATCTCATTCTTCCAAAACCAAAAAGCGACTGGAAATAAAGCGGGTTAGGTTGGAAGCTCTAAAAAAGAAGAGGAATAAATAAGAGTAAAGAAAAAATATTCTGGAGGAGATTAAACTCAAAACACCCCTTAAGGGGTGTTTTGAGTTTAATCTGTCTAAAACTTTTTAGGACAAATGTTTGGAAACGAGCTTGGTCATTTCAAACATATTAACTACATCTTTTCCGCCGAATACTTTTTTCAAAGCTTCGTCGGCGTTGATGTTTCTTTTGTTGGCCTGATCCTGAAGATTGTTGGCCTTGATATATACCCAGAGTTTTTTGACGACTTCTGATCTGGGCATAGGACCTGCACCGACTACTACTGCCAGCTCAGAGCTGACATTCATCGGCTTCATAAACGCAGAATTTGTTTTTGGGAGCATATTGTTTTGTGTTAATTATATTGCAGACACTCGACCTTGTATAGGATCAGTATATATCAACTTAATCTTGATTGCAAATCCCACTTGATAAGTTACTTGTTTTAGGGATATAATAGATTCATATGGAACAAAATTTTGAAGAACAATTAAATCAGGTCGAAAGTGAAATTAAAGCAGGTTTTGATAAGACAAAACTTATTTTGCCGGGAGCGATATTAATAGCGGCTCTTTTGGTGAGCGGTTCAGTGGTTTTTTATTCTTTAAGTATTGGAGGGCTTGGGGCAAACATAAAACAGGCCGGAGACGTTGTGGCAGGGGACAAAGTAAACGTTTCAGTAGATGACGATGCTTTTATTGGAAACGAAAGGGCCAAAGTTACCATAGTTGAATTTAGTGATTTTCAATGTCCGTTTTGTAGAACATTCTGGAGCGGAGCTTACCAGCAGATAAAAAAGGAATATGTAGACACCGGCAAAGCTAGGTTTGTTTATCGTGATTTTCCGTTATCTTTTCATCCGGCGGCAATGCCCGCGGCCCAAGCATCACAATGCGCCAAAGATCAGGGTAAATTTTGGGAGATGCATGATAAAATGTTTTCAGAACAGGAAAAACTTGGACAGGGAACGATTCAATTTGGTGTCAGCGATATAAAAAAATGGGCTTCTCAAATAGGTTTAGACACCAATAAGTTTAACCAATGTCTTGATTCGGAAAAATATAAATTGGAAGTAGAAAAAGATATGGCCGACGGCTCAGCCTATGGGGTATCTGGAACGCCAACACTATTTATAAATGGTAAGCCAGTGATCGGAGCCCAGCCATTCTCGGTGTTCAAAGTCATAATTGACGAAGAATTAAAATAAAATAAGTATGAAAAAAATATTACCTAGTGTGGTTGTTGTTTTGGTTGTCATAGTGCTTGGTGGTTGGATGCTTTTGAAAAACAAAGCAGATGTTGTAGTGAATACTCTTACTCCCACATTGTCACCAACTGAAACTCCTGTGGTTTCCTCTGAATCAACTCTAAGCCCATCGCCTGTTGTCTCAAAAAATATAATTACTTATACCGATTCAGGATATATGCCAAACACAATAACAATAAAGAAAGGGGAGACCGTTACTTGGAAGAATGAGAGCAAGATTCTTATCTGGACAGCTTCGGCCATGCATCCAACACACAAAGTTTATCCTGGTACAGATATTTCGGCTTGCGGAACTCAAACCTTGTTGCCGATGTTCGATGCTTGCACAGGAATATCATCGGGCCAGTCTTGGTCATTCAAATTTGATTTTGTCGGAACTTGGGGATATCACAACCATCTCAATTCTTCTAAATTCGGAAAAGTGGTAGTTGAATAACTCACACAAAATTCCATTTTATCTGAACAGTTCACACAACTCTTCAGAGCTCATCGAGACTGAGTCTCTCAGAGACGAATGTCCTGAACGGCCTCTATGCATACGGAGGGAGACGCCTTTTTAAAAATTTACTAATTTTGTAAAAAGTGTCTCCCTCCGCTGGTTGTTTAGGTAGTTAGATGGCAATTGGCAATAGAAGTTCAAATTTGCTCAAGATATAACTTTGACGGAACTTTGATGGTGCCCATCATGATTTTAAAAGTGTGGTGTAATATCTAATAATCAATAAAGTTTCAGCGGTTTAACAGGAGGTAGTTCATGTTCAGAAAGTTTTTCGCACCAGCGCTTCTGCTGATGCTGGCAGTTGCAGTAGTTGCATTGTTGGTAGTCGGCATTTGTCGATCAGTCATCGCTGCAGCGAAGGAAGAAGAGAAGGTTTGTGGCACAGTCGTTGGTCTTCAGGGTCATGTGACAGAAAATCTCTTGCAGGCGACCGTGGGCAACGACAATCATGCAGTTCTCGTTCCAACACGGCAAGCGTACAGCCGTCTTATGGTGGGCAAGGAATTTACCCTTATCTACCGTCAAGGTGAACTCATTGCCATCGGCGACGGCAACCTGTGCAAGAAGTAATTCGCCCCGATGAGGTTTCGACCTCTCGGGGCCTCATCGTTTTTATATTAAAACAAAGCTGCAAATTTTCTTAGACTTTTTTGAGGCGAAGCCCGGTATTTTATTTCAGATGAGTTTGAATTTTTATTGCCAATTGTAATCATTCACCTAATCAACCGGCGGAGGTAGCGTGCTTTTATGAAATCAGCAGTATTTCAGAAAAGCACGCTACGTAGCACGAGGTGGAGGTTGTGTGAATTATTGAAATAAAGTCCCAAATTCATTTGACTTTTTATACCGATAAATGCTATACTGTTACCAACGTAGGTTTTCTCGGAGTAGTCCTCTTTTTAGCAGGAACTAGACGAGAGGTCGTCCTACTAAAAAGCAACTGTTTTGCTTTCGTTCCGTAATCTTATGATTGCGGGATAGAATGCAAATACAGTATATAAATGGGAAAAAAGTTATATGTCGGAAGTTTGTCTTATGACACAACCGACGAGTCTTTGAAAGAAGCTTTTTCACGGGCCGGAACCGTTGAATCGGCAAATGTCATCACCGACAAAATGTCGGGCCGATCAAGAGGATTTGGTTTTGTGGAAATGGCTACTGACGAAGAAGCCCAAAAAGCAGTCGAGATGTTGAATGGTCAGGAAGTTGATGGCCGAAAGGTTACTGTCAACGAAGCCAGACCGATGACAGATCGACCACCCAGACCAGCCGGCGGAGGTTTTAACCGAGGCGGTGGTGGCGGATTCAACCGCGGTGGTGGTGGAAGAGGCTTCGGAGGCGGTGGAAGAGACTACTAATCAAAAACAAAAAACTGCTGAAAGCAGTTTTTTGTTTTTGATTAAATTCTATTCAGCAATCTTTTCAATATCAGAAATAGTTGTCTTAAGGACATCTTGAGCTGCTCTAATTTTTGCATCTTTTAATTCGCCGTCTTGTGCATTCAGGGCTTCTTCCAGAGCTTCTTCGGCACGAGCAATCCTCTGTTTAAGAATTTCCACACCTGCTTCCTGTTCTTGTTTTACATATTCCGGCCCGCCGATAGATCCAAGCGGTACCTCCATCATTTTTTCTACATCAGACATGGTAATGTTATATAAAGTATTGATTATTATCGACCACCATGCACACATTGTACTTTATTGAAGATAACTTGTCTATGGATAGTGACTATTTACAGACTATTAAACTTATGCCACTATCTTTCAAAAAGGAGATATACCATGTTGGGGACACAGAAAAGAACAGACAAAACGTCTGAACAAAAGGTATTAGATCAGCAACTTGTGCAATTAGCCGATCGATATAATGAGTTGACCTATGAAAATCAGCCAGATCCTGCTGAGAGTAACAAGGAGTTCTTTAAATGTGTGGGTATCCTAAGTCTTGTCTTTGTTGTTGTTTATGTCCTTTTTCTTGTTTGTATTCTTCTTATCTTTTCCTAATCGGACCTTTTGTCCGGTTTTTGTTTTTAAAAAAGTGTGATAAATTGGGTTGATGCAATTCAAGTTTCCCAAAAATGATGAAAAGTATCACTGGACTAATCATGTTGGCCGGAAGATGATATTTTATGGCTTATCAGCTGACAGGATAAAGAGAGTTATGAGAAGCCCCAAAAGAAGTGAAAAGGGCATTGCCGAGGGGACTATTGCTGTAATGCAACCTTCTTCCGCCAAAGCTCCGGTGGGCAAGGCTTGGAAAGATGAAGTTTGGGTGATGTATCAAGCTCCAAGTAAAAGAGGCAAGGGAAGGAGAATAGTGATTACTGCCTGGCGTTATCCCGGAGTTAGTCCTATTAGAGATGAAATACCCATTCCGATAGATATTCTGGAAGAACTTAAAAGAGAAAAATTAATTAAAATTTAGAATGAAAATTGGCTGTCACGTGTCTATTGCTGGAGGGATTGTGAACGCCCCACAAAGGGCGGCAGATTTAGGATGCGAAGTTTTTCAGATGTTTACCCGCTCACCACAGGGTGGTTCGGCATCTAAGATAACTCCGGAGATAGAAAAAGAATTTAAGGACCAGATGAAAAGGCATGGTCAGGCAGAGTGTTACATTCATGCGCCGTACTATATTAATTTTGCTTCTGTGGGCAAAGCAATTCGTTCAGCGTCCGCGAGAGTAGTCAGAGAAGAACTTGAGCGGGGAAGTCTGATTGGCGCCAAATATGTGATGTTCCACCCTGGAAGTGCCAAGGATATGGACAGAAAAGAAGCCCTTAAAATAACAGCCGAAGGTGTTGCCAAGGTAATGGACGGTTACAAGGGCTCAACCGAACTCCTTCTGGAGGTTTCAGCCGGTGCGGGTAATGTTATGGGCGATACGTTTGAAGAATTGGCGGAGATAACTAAATTGAGTGGTTACAATCTCGGTATTTGTTTAGATTCAGCTCACATTTTTGCTTCGGGGTATGATATTAAAAGTAAAGAAGGATTTAAAAAAACAATTGAAATCATAAAGAAAACGGTTGGGCTTGATAGGATAAAGTTGATTCATGCCAATGATTCAAAAATTGAATTGGGTGGCCGTAAAGACCGCCATGATCATATTGGTGATGGCAAGATCGGCCGAGAAGGGTTTGTGAATTTGGCGTCTGTGTTTAAATGTGACTTTATCGCCGAGACAAAAGATGATAAAGTGAGGGGAGATATAAATATTTTAAAAAACATTCGGCCATAGGTTTGCAAAGCCCGATAATCTAATCGGCTGCGACCCAACCGGTGTTAATATTATATGATGGGCAATTGGTATGGTGGTTGGTCTAATATGATGAGTGGTTCAGCGTTCAGGGATTGGACAATGAACAATGGAGTAGTAAACTTCGGTGGCTCTTTTATTGCCGGAGTGACTTTTGGTATTATCATTCTTATTCTTGCCGTTTGGACTTTCTATTGGAAATACCGTGCGCTTTGGCATGCCGCCAAACATGACCACAAGGTCTGGTTTGTGGTTCTTATGCTAGTTAATACACTTGGAATTTTGGAGATACTCTACCTCAACGTTTTTTCAAAGTACAAAAAGAGCTAATAATTTTTTAAGAACTTCTTCTTAAATTTTGCGAACTTTCTTCTTTGGATTGATTTTCTTATTTCCTCAAGAAGGTTGTTGAAAAACCACATATTGTGCATTAAACACCAACGTTGACCGTCAGTGTTTAGTTTTGTATTGTCGCTTTTAATCAATTCTCTGATTTTTGAGCGTGATATTTTTTTTGAACAAGTAAGACAACCACAACCTCTTTCAATAACTTTTTTATCATCGGAATATCTGCCTTTTCGTATATCCATGTGCCCTATTTTAGTGTAGAGGCGGCCATGACGTGCTTCGCGAGTCGGAATAACACAGTCAAAGGTGTCTATGCCATTTTGTATGGCCTCAAATATATCAGCCACTTTGCCGACTCCCAGAAGGTGTCTGGGTTTTTCCTCGGGAAGATGGGGCACGACCCATTTAAGCATTTTTGAAATTTGTTTTTTTGTATAAGAGCCACCGATTCCAAAACCATCAAAAGGCATTGAACCGATGGACTTTGCACTTTTTGTCCGTAAATCTTTAAAGAGCCCGCCTTGAACAATACCAAATAATAATTGTTTCTTGCCCACCCCCGACGTTTCGGTCGGGGCTCCGACCCTCGACTTGTTGTCGAGGCGTCGGAGTTGTCTCGCATGGGCTTTTAAGCATCTTAAAGCCCATGCGTTCGTAAGTTCAACTGCTTTTCTATTGTATTCATAATCATCCAACGGTGAAGTGATTTGGTCAAAAGCAAAAATAATGTCGGCACCAATCTTGCTTTGGAGTTTCATGGAAAGTTCCGGGCCAAGAAATCGTATTTTCCCGTCCCATTTGAAATACACACCCTTGTTTGTAATTCTAATATTTTTTCTTTTATAATCCTTATCTGATTTTATATTATCACCGATGAATTTACCTATGCCGTGTCGCCTCACCCCGTAGTGATGCCCGAGTTTTTTGTTCAACGAAGTTGCTCGGGCATCTACTACGGGGCCAAATGCCAGAGATAAAACCTGAAAACCGCCACTGTCGGTCATTGTTGGGATATTTAGACCAAGTCTTTTTGTCAAAAAAGTTTTCCCAGAAGCCGGGCTTAGGAGAACGGTGTCCCAGAGGTGAAAGGTATTGGCAATAACAAGTTGAGTTTTCGTTTTTTTAATATCTCTTGGCGCAAGGTGTAGAAATCTGCCATATGTACCCACAAACACATAAGAAGGGGTCAATACCTTGCCATGAGGTGTACTTAAAACACCCAGTCGGGCTTTGGTTTTCTTGTCTTTGTGGGTAATTCTGAACATTATAGTTTAAATGTCTGACTTAGGATTATATACTATTTTTAATATTAAAAAAACCGCCCATGTATCGGGCGGTTAAGGTTTGTATATATAATCCTTGTGAGTGATTATTTGTTTCTCAAGTATTTCTACCCCAAATATACTATACTTATCTATGATTATTAATGAATCAACCACAAC
>Ga0209343_10000109_pt1 | contig 102435 bp, 56 predicted proteins | sample RifCSPlowO2_02_FD_184026 | JGI IMG/M metagenome (GOLD analysis project Ga0209343, IMG submission 184026) | Groundwater microbial communities from Rifle, Colorado - Rifle CSP2_plank lowO2_0.2 (SPAdes) (version 2) | ecosystem: Environmental > Aquatic > Deep subsurface > Groundwater | place...
GTCTGTGTTGCATTCCGTAAAAGCTAACTTCGTCTGCATCCTGGATTTGCGCAATTTCGCGGCTCAATGGCTGGCCTGCTGGTCTCCCCTGTTAACGCTTCACTGCACACCTCGCGGTGTACAGCGCATGACTCGGGGCCAGAGTGATTCCGCTATTTCTTCCCTGTATTGAACTTCCATCAACTACGATCTACCGGCTTACGCTGGCACACTAGCTGCCTGCGCAGCATCTATAAGGGCTATGTGCCAAAATGGCATGTCATTCAACCCCTTCAGGAATCCACCCATGTCCCGCCAAAGTGTTTGGGCGACCAAGGTTGCCGCGCTGATCCAGAGCGGCAACAGCCAGGCAGCGCTGGCCCAAATCAAAGTGGCCCCGACCATCAAAGATGTACAGCAGCTGCGCGCCCTGCTCACCGCAGCCAAGGTGCTCACGCGTCATCCCAACATCGATACCGCAACCAACGACCAGATCGCAGCGCTCGCGGGCTCCCGTTTGCACCGCGCACCCTGAGAGCGCATGACACCGCCATCCAAAATATTGCCGGGACCCCACCGGCCTGAATTGATTCGCCAGGAAGTTCTGGCCGATATTCTTGAAGCGACAGGCGAACGTTGTCCACACCAGACTGCCTTGTTTTTAGGCGGGCAACGCTTGAGCTACCACGCCCTGAATGCCCAAGCCGATCAGGTGGCGCCCGGCTTGAGCCGTGGCATCGACTTGCTGGCGGTGCAGGTCGGCTTTGCAAAAAACAGTGCCGACACATGGGACCATAGCCACCACATACTGAGTTGAGCACACCTCATCGACACCAATTGACACATGCGGATTGCCTTTGCAAGCAATATTCCTTGAATTTGGACCGAATCTTTGCAGTCAATCCCAAACCCCAAAGGTCGCCCGGCATTTCACTCCAGAAGGAACATCAAGTTGCTTGTTCGGCATTTCCAGAAACACGGCAAAGGTGCCACTCGCTGCATCGACGAGTTTGTCGGTGGTTTTGACTACTGCTTTGTATTTCCCTCCAATCGGCAATTCAGGCACAACATCCACTGTCATGCCAGGCTTGGGGCGACCAAAAGCAGACATAGGCAAAATCACACGGACTCTCAGTGGATCAAGTTGCGCCAGTTTAAGAATGGCTTTCTTTACGCCACTCGGTTCAACAATTTCACCGGGGTAAAGCAGCTGATCGACCACAATGCCATCAAATGGACTTCGAATCATCCGCAAATTCAACAAGCTGACTTGTTGCTGGTACTCAAAGCTAGCCTGCTGGCGTGACTCCTGGGCGACCAGCAATTCCGAGCGGGCAAGCTGCAATTCAGCTTCAGCATCATCACTCTCTTGCATAGACCCAAGGTGCTCGGTCGCCATTTCCTTGCGTCGAACAAACTTGCGCTGGGCAAACTCAATTTTATTTTTCGCGGCCTCCGTCGGTCCCAGTGCGCCTGACTTGAATTTTGCCAAATCTGCAGCGGCGGTTTCCGCCTTGCTTTCTAGGGACGCGACGATCTGCCCTTTTGAAACCCGCTCCCCCCGTTTAACATTTACTTTCTCAAGCAGCCCGCCTGTAGGACTACCCACTTCCACCGCTTGCGCAGGTTCAATTAAGCAGTCGAAATTTGCTGCATGGATATTTGCGGTCGTCAGCAGCCCACATAGAACGGCATAAAATCTGGCACTCTTGCTAGGCTCAATCTTCAGCATTCATCACCTGTTTGATAGTTGTCATTGAAATCTGGCGGATATAACCGCAACGCATAATAAGCAAAAAACAATCGAAACATGGATTTGTTTCGCCTTAAAAACCTGTGACCCAGTTAGCATGAAATGACAGCGTTTGTCTTTGGCCGAGGTTGGGCTGCCCGGCCATCCCGTAAGGCCGCACTGAGCGCAGCATTGCTATTTGCCGTGATAGCTTCGCCAAGCGCTCAGGCGCAGTCGTTCTTAACGATTTGGCAAACCACCCGTGCCAATGAACCAACTCTGCAAGCGTCCAGATTTAATCTGGTTGCAGCAGAAGAGCGCACAATTCAGGCTGCTGCAGCGTTGCTACCACAGCTCAGCGCAACCTACTCCAAAAACCAAAATCTACGCAACTACCAGCAGGTACAAGAACCCAGCACTGTCACTCAAGAGCATTTCGGTACAACGACTAGCGCGGTGAATCTGACACAACCTCTTTGGCGCAGCGCCAGTCGGCACGCTTGGACACAAGCAGAAGACGGCCAGCGGCAGGCGCGTCATCAGCTAGCGGGAACAGAGCAGGAGCTTGCAACCCGATTTATAACCACATGGTTCGACCTCATGGCCGCACGCGATACGGTGCATTTCGCAAGCGGACAAATCAAAGCAAGCCAACTGCAACTTAATATTCATCAGCGCGGATTAGTACTCGGCATCAGCAATGAGGTGCAACGCGACGACGCAGCAAGCAAGCACGAGCAGGCTTTGGCCGAACTAGTCGGAGCAGAGTCAGATTACCAGTCAAAATTTGCTGCTGTTGAGCAGCTTGCCGGTAGCCTGCCGCACTTAACTCCCCCAACATTCATATCTGCTTTAGATCAACCACTGTTCACATCTCTTGACCCTGTTGACCTTTGGTTGTCAAGAGCGGGAAGTCAAAACCCAAGCATCTTAACGGCCGAAGAGGGGCTGGCTGCGGCTCTCGACGAGATTCGTAAACAACAGGCCCAACATGAATTAACCGTCGATTTGGTCGCCAGCGTCTCCAGGAATGATCAGGCGGAAGCAGGAAATACACCCAGCCAAAGCGGATATCGAATGCAGCAGTCTTCATTTGGCCTTCAAGTGTCCATCCCTCTGTACTCAGGCGGCGCTCAAACCGCAAAAGTCCGCGAGGCGATTGCGTTGGCAAACAAAGCTGAATTTGACCTGGACGCTGCTCGGAGAACTGCCGCACTGCAGGTGAAGCAGGCATGGGCTTCGGCACGAGTTTCTCTGGGAAAAGTGGCAGCAGGCAGGCAGGCCGTTACTGCGGCCAATACGGCGGTAAGAGCGGCACTGTCCGGGCAAACAACCGGACTAAAAACCATCTTGGAAGAACTGCAAGCCAAACAACAACTTGCAGCCGCACGAAGAGATCTGCTACGCGCTCTCTATGACAATATCGTTTCGTTTGCAAAACTCCGTGCAGCGACCGGAGAAGTCACCGATTCATTCATTGAACAGGTGCAGTTCGCACTATTAGACGGCAGCACACCGGATGCGGATGCCATTTCCAAAATTGAAATGGCACCTGTAAAAACCTCATTTTTTTGTAATGCCGACAAATCCAAGCGCCTGCTGCCATTTGCGATCCCGTCCGATTGTGTCAAGTCTGATATGTCTGTTTTTTCGTTCCGCATTGGCTTGGGCGTAAATGACAACCCATCTGAATAACGACACGCTACGACGACTGCTTCCAACGCACCACGGCGCAATCAAAGCGCTTAAAGACGGGATATACCTGACGAACAACTCATCCTGTAAACACACAATCGCCTCAGTGGTTCCGGGATCTCCTTGTCGCGCAGAGCGCCCGAATAGCTGCCGGTCGATGCGGGCACTTTCGTGAAACTCGGTCAAAATCACATGCAGACCGCCCTTCGCCTCGACCTCCGGTGACAGTTTGATATCTGTGCCTCTCCCTGCCATATTAGTAGCCACCGTGATACGACCAGGTTGCCCAGCATGCTCAATTGCGTCTGCCTCGGTTTTATCTTGACGCGCATTCAACACTGTATGGGCAACACCCAGCTCTTCCAGCAAGCGACCCAGCGTTTCTGAGGCCTCCACTGAACGGGTACCAACCAGCACAGACCGGCCCCCAGCGGCCACCTCAGCGGCTCGGTTGGCCACTGCTTGCCAGCGCTCTTCTGATGTATGAAACACCCGGTCGGCAAGGCGTATGCGCTTGCTGGGTTTATGCGTCGGAATCCGAACTGCCGACAAGTCGTAGACACGCTTGATTTCGAGTTCCACCTCTTTAGCGGTACCGGTCATGCCAGCAAGTAATAGGTAGCGCCCAAAAAACCGTTGGTACGTGATTTGCTGCAAGGTCTTGCGCTGCCCGGTAATTTCGCAGTTTTCTTTGGCCTCAATCATCTGGTGCAGGCCGCGCTCCCAAGTACGATCCGGCATCACACGCCCCGTGAATTCATCGACGATTTGCACCTTGTTTTCAGCAATGATGTAATGCTCGTCGCGATGGAATGAATGCAGCGCCGAAAGCGCCTTTTGCACCAACTCTTTTTGCCACAACGGTGATTTCCAGACTCCACCAAGGTCACTGGACAGAGACTGCACCTTCGCATAGCCCGCCTGCGTAAGCCAGATATCCCGGTCTTTCGTCAGCACATAGTCGGCCTCTGCAACCAAACTGCCAGCAAGCGCAATGGCCTGCTGATAAACCACTTCATCCAGATCATCCGGCAGCGTTTCAGAAATAATCAAGGGGGTTCTCGCCTCGTCAATCAACACACTATCCGCCTCATCGACAATGGCCACATGCAAGCCGCGCAATATCGTCTGGGGGGCACCATGTGGACTGTGAAGTCGACGTAATTTCTGATGCGCTTTCAAAACCCCACCGACTGAGATGCGGTCCTTGAGGTAATCAAAGGTCAGCTCCTTATTCGACACGTACACAATATGGCAACCGTATTGCTTACGGCGATCGCCTGCCGACATATCCTGCACAACCACCCCCAGAGTGAATTCGAAAAAGGTGAACAGTGGGGCATTTTTCTCGGCATCTCGCGCCCCCAGGTAGTCATTGACGGTCACCACATGCACCGCCGCGCCAGCTGCAGCCGCAGTGCACGCTGCCAATGTCGCAGCCAAAGTCTTTCCCTCACCCGTCGCCATTTCTGCGATTTTCCCCTGCAGCAGGGCACGACCGGCCAGCAATTGGACATCGTGGTGGCGCATGCCAAGTACCCGGCGAGATCCTTCGCGCACGAAAGAAAATGCCTGCGCCAGCAGCTCATCCACAAACCCCTGCGTGCACATCTGTTGGGCAACAGCTTGCAAGCCCCCCCGAAGGGTCTGATCGTCCTCCACCAGTCGAATCGACTCTAGAGCATTCGCTCGCTTGAGAAATGCCTGAGCCCGCCCTGCCCCGCCCATTGCAAACCGGCTAGCCCACGCGCGCAAAATTTCTTCCAGCACCGAATGAGGAGGCTCGGCGCGCTCATGGTAAACGCCATCACCCACCTCAATCCCCCGACCAACCACCAATGCGCGAACGTCAGACACTGAAACGACTCAAAAATAGTTGACGCAAGCGACGCAAGCCCTGCAGTGCAGGTGCCTCAAAACCGTGGTCAAAGCGCACATGCACTCGCTCGCCAAATGCAGACGGCAGTGCATCGGGGGGTAAATACAAATCTACCAAAAAAACCCGTCCAATGGTCTTCAAGCCATTGGGATCGTTGGGTGATGTCGGAATCATGCCCCCGCCAGACAAGCCGAGTGCAGCGGTAGGCAGCTCGTCCACACCACCTGACACTTCACGCGCATGAACGACCTTATGCGCTTGCTCCGTCAACTCAGCCAACCGCAAATCTGCCGACCTGAACTTGGTACGAACAAGATCAATATCATCTTGCGGCACCACCACACGGGCCATCAGCTGATTGACCTCCAGCACGTAGCCCATCAAATCACCCTTCTTAAAATACTGCCCGGGCATATCTTGTGCTCTGGCGGCCACCAAAACTCCGTCTGCCTCGGCATATCCCACCATTTTGGCCAACCGTTCTTCCACACGTTGCAACACTTTGCGCTCTTGCTCCAACTGCGGTAAAGACACGGCGGCTTTCACCGGATTGGAGAACTGGTCAGCCCGGTACTTGGCCTGCGCTTCGCCCACCTTCGCACGACTCACTTCCAGCTCAGTTAACAGCAATGGGTCTTCCAATAAGTAAAGGGGAGTTCCACGCTTGACTTGGCTACCTGGCTGCACCAACCAGCGTTGAAAGAACCCATTGCCACCGGCATGCAAAATAGACTGCTCTGGCAACCAAATCACCCCTTCTGCACGCGTACGCAAAGGCAGTGGGCAGGCAAACGCAATCAACAACACAGCAGACACCAGGCTCAAGCTTATTCTCATCGCCTGTGCTCGACGGCGCTGCAGAGACGGGCTGCTCACCACATGCTTGTAGGCCTTCCAAAGTGGCATACAAATGAGCGTGAACACGCCCCATAGCGCCAACACCGTACCAAAAATAAAAAACTCACTCCCAATAAACAAGGAGATGGATATCGTCACAAAAATCCGATAGCACCATGCCAATGGCGTGTAGAACAACAACCAACGCTTTTCGCTCCAGGACTCGGCCGACGGCTCCATATCCTGTACACCAAAGACACGCCGATCCCAAAGATCCGTCAAATACTTAGGCCCCCGCTGCGCAAGGTTTGGCATCTCTATCAAGTCGGTCAATATGAAATATGCGTCGTAGCGCAGCAACGGATTACCGTTCACAACCAGCGTGGACACCCCGGCAATCAACATCACGTTGAACGCAACTGCCCTTACTACCCCGGGCTCGGACAGCAACCAGACATACATCGCCAGCGCTGCAATCGCCAACTCGACCAACATCCCTGCCGCAGCCACCACAGCGCGCTGATGCTTTGACGCAAAAGAAGACGAAGACGAAGCATCCACATAAGGTACGGGGGCGAATACCAGAAACATAAGCCCCATTTCATGCACCGTGCCGCCCCATTTCTTGGTGGCAAAAGCATGGCCAAGTTCATGCAAAATTTTGACGATAGGGAACACGACCGCCATCACCAGCAAATTACTGGACGACAACACGCGGTCCGACAGGTTGAGGGTCAACTCTGTCCAATGCTGCGCCGCCAACCCAAGCGCAGGAAGCACCAAGGCCAACCAAACCAATAGTCCCCGCACACCAAAGCACCACTCCAAGCGCGGCATCCAATGGTTAAGAAAACCATCTGGATCAAGCAGCGGCAACTTCAAACTCATGGGGTTCAGCAGCAACTGCTTTATCGATTGAACCCGCTTCTTCTTAAAGCGTTCAAACAGCGCCGCAGAATCTGGCGTGGCATCTGCTTGCAACAAATCCGCTGCATGCAGTTGCACAAGCAAGTCCACCACCTCGTTTTGAGTGCACAAGTCACTGGTGGATGATTCGTTGGCCCGCTCCCAGAGTGACTGAACGGTTTGTGTGCCATCCATACCAGCCACCAAAGCATATGCACCTGGGGACAAGCGGTGGTAACGCCCACCGGACTGGTCTTGCACCACATACCAAACCTTGCCACGGTATAAGTGGCGATTGATCCGGGCTTGCGGAATCAATCTGGGCCTCAACTCCGCCACGCTGTGCCAGGACTGGCTAAAAATAATGCGCGCCATCAACTTTGCCTAAAGCATCCAGGTCCACAACGACAAGGTCAACCAATCGTTGAAGGTATGGGTCAATATCCACCACAGTCGCCGCCCCCCAACCTCAACTTTTCCCACCCCCTCCATCCCGGGGCGCAAACGCTGCACTTGGTGGCCAAGACTGGCCTCAACCCTGAAGAAATTCTTTCCATCCTGCGCAGTGGCCACCGGGGTGACCTTGACCACCGTCAGCGGCATGGACTCTTCCGAGATGCCTGTAATAACAATCCGTCCGCTCTGCCCAACAGCCACATGCCGGATTTCACGCTCGTCCACCTGCAAAATAACCCGGTAGCTCTGCAAAGGCGCAATTTCAAACAACTTCTTGCCAACCTCCACCGGAGACCCAATTTGCTGGCTCAAATCCCCTGACACCACCACCCCATCAAAAGGTGCCTTCAAATGCGCCCGGTCGATTTTTTCGGTAACCAGGGCAAATTGCGCCTCGGACTGTCTGAGCTGCGCGCCAATCACCTGCACCGCCGTCATGTCATGCGTAGCCATCGCCTCACGCAAGCGGTTGTCAAACTGGTCGCGCTCGCTGGCCCATCGCACCTGCTCGATCTTCAATTCTCTGTCATCCAACTGCGCCAGCGCTTGGTCTTTTTTAACGGTATCGCCTGCACGCACCAAACTCGCGGCAATAAACCCCTCAAACGGTGCAGCCACCACACGCTGCACCTCACCCTCGATCACCGTCTTGGCCGTCACGCGGTAGTCAATATGCACCAGCACCAGCAGTGCAACAACAAACAATGCCACGCTTGCAGCCGCTTTCCACACCAAATGCCGTGGCCCAAACAGCTTTTCAAGCACATTGTTAGTTTCACTCACCATGCGGCTCAGCGCACTGCGTTCAGCGGCCTTCCTTTGCTCCATCACAGGGGTTACCAGCGCGCCAAACGCCTCCAGCCAAGCCATGTCGGCAGCATCAAACCCTAACTCGGCTGACTTTTCCAACACCACAACGCCAATACAACGGGTCCCCAGAATCAGTGGATAAGACAACACATCACTATCGCCAGAGCAAGCCAGCAATGCCAAGTGTTGCGGGTACGGCGCAGACGCCGCCGCATCTGCCTCACCACGAACAACCGTACTGACCAACACCGGCTTGCCATGGTCATACGCCTCTTCCATCGCCTTGGTATAGGCCTTCACGATGGGCGTATTCTTCTCGAAGGTTGCCGCCTCGGACAAGGCGACAACCTTCACAACAGAATTCTCAACCAGCCCAATGGCCACACGCGAACAGGCAAAACGCTGCCGCAGTTCATTGGCCACCTCAAACAAAGCCTGCTGAAACTTGCCATGCCGCAGTGCCACAGCTGTGGCCTCCAGTACCCCACTCACGCGCTCCATGCCTAGGGTTGCCAACTCAAGTTCGCGCTGCGCAAACATGTTGGTCAGCCACGCGCTGCCCCAATGTATCAACCGCAAGGCAGCTTGCACCTCCTCATCTGAGCCGCCCAGATCAAGGGTTACCACTCCACCAACTCGCTGTCCCACCATGATGGGGTAGGCAATATGGGTGAACTTCACCCCCTGCGTCGCATCAGGAGCCACAACGCTACGCTTCTCACTCAGCGCGCGCTCCACCACAGTGCTTAGGCGCGCCATGTCTGGCGCGGCGTCTGGCCAGGCGGCCACCGGTACAAAGGTTTGGGCGTCAACGCCTTCAATCAGTATGGCGGCCACACGGGCAGACTGCGTCTGACTACAAATCAGGGAAAGCCATGCACTGAAAAATTCGTTCGAATTTTTGGCAAGGATGAACGCATCCCAAGGCAAAACATCGCGACTGCGTCGCAGCAATCTGTTGGGAGAATTCGAGGGAGAGTTGTCAGCCATTGACGATCATAGAAAATAAAAAAACTACAAATAACAGCTCTGGTGCGTTCAGGGCTTGGGGTTGTGTGTCGAAGCTGGCGCCCTCTGGCAGGCCGGTGACTTGGTAGGCGAGCGTAGCTCCGTCAACCATGACAGCAAGGACGCGCGCAATCAGCCAGTCAGGCCAGTCACGAGCGTGTGAACCTGCCGTTTCATTGTCGGCAGGTCGTTCTGTATGGTATTCCAGACGGCACCCAAGTCAACCTCGAAGTAGGCATGCGAAACGCGGTTGCGCATCGCATAGATCACCACCCATGGGATTTCGGAGTGTTTGTCGGCGAAACCAGGATCAGTCTTCTTGATGTTGTTGGCCGCTTCGCCGAGGATTTCGATGTTGCGGATGACGCCATCCTGGATCAATTGGTCTAGCATGAAGGCGTCTTGATCAATGGCAACGGTGTACCGCTCAATTCTCTCGATGGCCTGCAGAATGTGTGCAAGATAGTCTCCTGTTCGAAGTTTGTCTTTGCTCATACCGGCAATGCCTCTGCCAGAACACTGCCCCGAAACTTCATTGGCAAGGCGTTGGGCGTGAGCACGTCCACGGTCACTCCCAACAAATGCTCCAACTCGACTTGAATGACAGCAATATCCATCAAGCTGGTCTGTGAGGTCGGGTCGACCAAGATGTCGAGGTCGCTCTCCTCTGTATCGTCACCATGTACGACGGAGCCGAATACCCGCGCATTGCCAGCGCGGTGTGCCTCGACAATGCGCCGGATGGCATCACGATGGGTATGCAATGCAATTGATGGTTTCATGATGTTGGCGTTGGTGTGTCAGTGAGAATGGCATGTTAAACGGGCATGCGCGCGGGATCAACCATAGCGCTGCGGAAAGGCCTCCTTGCGGGCAGCCCTGACCACGCGCTGACGAAAACCATTTTCACCCCTTGACCCTCACCGTCAACCCGGTTTTCTGGGCCAGGGTGCGTTGACTCGACGCGTTCGCCAGCAAATCAGTCACCCAGTCGTCTGGCTTCACGCCAAACGATGCTTGTAGCGCACTACCGCCCCAGTCTACCCGCAGTGCGTTCGCGCTGGATTGGGTGTTGTGTGCCGCTGCGGATGCGCCGCCACCATTCACCACGATGTAATGCACCGGTGTGTCACGATCATCCCGTGTTTCGGTGCCGCAAGCGGATCGCACCACAATGCTGACCCCGCCATTGTGGCTATCGACCACGGGCACAGTCCCCGCACCGGGCGCCACCACTGCCAAGGTAAAGGTCTGCAGCGTCACGCCACCCTTGCCATCACTGGCGCTGATTCTAAAGCTGTAATTGCCCGCCACCGTGGGGCTCCAGGTGAGCACGCCCGTTTGGCTGTTGATGGTGGCACCGGCGGGGGCCTGGCTCAGGCTGTAGCGCACCGTATCGCCATCCGCATCGCTGGCGTTTGCGGCGTAGCTGAACACGGTGGGCACCGTTGCGCTGGCTTGTTGAAAGCCCGTGGCGCTCAAGACCATGTCGTCAAAGTCCTTGTCGCCACCACCCGTCAGGTCTTCCCACTGCAAGGTGAGCTTGCCGCTGTCCTGGCCGCTGAAGCTGGCATGCAAATGGTCAAATCCATCCGGGTTGGCTTGCTGGAAGCTAAAGAACGCCAGCGGCCCTTTGCCCGATCCACCCCCCAGCGCATTGGCCGGGTTCCTGGCGCGCCAGGTGCTGATGCTGGCATTTTGGATCAGATAAAAGCCCACGTACTGCCCCCCACCCAGAGTGGTCCTGGCATGGCCCCCCACACCGGTGCGCCCACCGAACACCGTCACGGCCCGGCTGGCGTCCAGTGCGGCCTGCGCGTAGCCTGCATCACCCGCTCGCAGGGTGCCGATGCGCCCGCTGGCGTCGTCCACCCGGAAGTAGCCCACTTCGTTGGCATACGCCCCCCCACGCTCGGTGAGCCTGAAGGTGGCCGTCATGCTGGCCTCGCTGTTGGGCGCAGCCACTGTCTGGAACACGCTGTCCCCCACCACCGTGGTGCTGGCGTTGAGGGTGATGCTGGCAGGTGGCGTGCTGGTGAACACTGGTGCATCGGCCACCGGCAACACCGTCACAGTCAAATTGGCTGTGGTGCTGCTGGTATTGCCGTTGGCTTGCTCAGTGGCGCTGGCCACCACGCGCAGGTTCAGCGTGCCGTTGAAGTCCGCAGGCGGCACCAGGCTCAAGTTCCCCAGGCTCCAGTCAGTGATGTCGACCGTGGCCTGGTCCTGGGTGGCGGTGAAGCTGTGCGTGCCGTCGCTCAGCGTGGCACCCAAGGGCAGTGCTTGCAGGCTCAGCGTCAGCACTTCGGAGCCATCGGTGTCCACCAGGGCGGCGCTGATGCGCGACAAGCGAATGGCGCTGTCTTCCCAGCCGGTGTTGGCCGGCAGGGTTTCGTTCAGGGCGATGTTGTCAAGCATCATGCCCCGGCCATTGGCGTCCACTTGGGTGGCCTCCGATGCAATGCGCAGGGTTTGCTTGCCGCCGGTGCCCATGAACTGGAATGACAGGGCCTGCCAGTTGAGTGCCGTGCTGGCGCTGGTGCCGTCCCAGCCGCCGATGCGTTGGCCGTCCACATAGATGCCGATGCGGGTGTAGTCGGCGCTGTAGCCCAGGCGCCCGGCGGCCTCCAGGCTGAGGGTGTAGCTGGCACCCGCCACGGTGTCCACGCTACGCTCTAGCCCCAGGGTCTGGTGCATGTGGCCACCGGAGTTGTTGAGTTCCAGCCAGTTCTTACCGGCGTTGATCGCTGCGCTGACGCTGCGCAGCTTGTGGGTGGCGTCCATCATTTTGTCGGCGGTGCTCCAGATTTCAAAGCCGTTGGAGCCGCCTTTTCTGCTGTCGGGGCGGGTCAAGAGCGTCCAGCCCTCCAACTCGCTTTGCTGCACCAGGGTGGAGGTGCTGTTTTTATTGCTGACACTTTCCCAGCCTGTGCGCCACAGTTCTTTGGGTGCATCGGCGACGTCGGTGAGCACCAGTTGGGGGGCGTCGGCTACCGCCGTGACCTGGATGCGCACCGTGGCGGTGTTGGACCAGGCTTGGCCGTCCCACAGGGCGTAGCTGAAACTGTCTTCACCGCTCCAGTGGGCCAGCGGGGTGTAGGTGTAGCTGCCCTTGGCGTTTTGCACCAGGGTGCCGTGGGTGGGCTGGCTCTTGAGTTCCAGGCTGAGGGTGTCGCCATCGGCATCGCTGTCGTTGTCCAGCAAGGCCAGTGTCACGCGCCCATCTTCGTCCAGGGTGGCGCTGTCATCCTGCGCCACGGGCGCGTCGTTGACCGCCGTGATGGTGATTTGCACCACGCTGCCCGCACTGAACTGGCCGTCGCTCACGGTGTAGCCGAAGCTGTCGGTGCCGTTGAAGTTGGCGTTGGGCGTGTAGGTGTAGCTGCCGTTGGCGTTTTTAACCAGGGTGCCGGATTGCGGGGCACCTACGCTCAGGCTCAAGGCATCACCGTCCACGTCGCTGGCACCTTCGAGCAGCGTGAGCTCCACGCGGCCGTCTTCGGCCACGGTGGCTTGTATCGGGGTGGCTACCGGGGCGTCGTTGACTGCCGTGACGGTGATGCGGACGGTGGCGACATTGCTGACCAGCACGCCGTCGGTCACGGTGTAGGTGAAGCGGTCGGCGCCGTTGAAGTCAGGAGCCGGTGTGTAGCTGAAGCTGCCGTTGGCGTTTTGCACCAGAGTGCCGTGGGCGGGCTGTGTTTCTATGACAAATTGCAGCTCGGCCGCCGTGTTGTCTGCGTCAGCAGCTATCAAAGTAATAGCGACGGTGCCGTCTTCCTGCACGCTAACCGCGACATCCGCCGCCACCGGGGCGTCGTTCACAGGCGTCACCGTCAGGCTGACGGTTGCAATGCCGGAGTCCAGTTCGCCGTCGTTCACGCGGTAGGTGAAGCTGTCCAGACCGAAGTAGTTGGCATCGGCCGTGTAGCTGAAGCTGCCATCCGCGTTGACCGCCAATGTGCCGTGGGTGGGGCCTGCAACGATCTGTGCGCTCAGGGTGTCGCCTTCCACGTCGCTGGCGCCCTTGAGCGGGTCGATCACCAAGGAGCTGTCTTCGGCCAGGCTCAGGCTGTCGCCAGCCAGCACGGGCGCGTCGTTAACCGCCGTGACGGTGATGTAGGCCGTGGCTAGGTTGCTGACCAGCTCACCGTCGGTCACGGTGTAGCTAAAGCTGTCGGCGCCGTTGAAGTTGGCATCTGGCGTGTAGCTGAAGCTGCCGTTGGTGTTTTGCACCAGGGTGCCGTGAGCGGGCTGGGTCTCAATGACAAATTGCAGCTCATCCCCCGTGTTGTCCGCGTCGGCAGCTATCAAAGTAATAGCGACGGTGCCGTCTTCCTGCACGCTAACCGCCACATCCGCAGCCGCCGGGGCGTCGTTCACAGGCGTCACCGTCAGGCTGACCGTGGCCAGACCTGAGTCCAGTTCGCCGTCATTGACGCGGTAGGTGAAGCTATCCAGACCGAAGTAGTTGGCGTCTGCCAAGTAGCTGAACGTGCCGTCCGCATTGACGGACAGGCTACCGTGCAACGGACCCGCCACAATGGCTGCGTTCAGCGCTGTGCTGTCCACATCCGTAGCGGTTGCCAAGAGGTTGCCGGTTACAGCGGTGTCTTCCGCAGTTGTCAACGCTTGGTTGCCCAGGGTCGGCGCATCGTTCATGGCTGTCACGTTGATGCTCAGCGTGGCTTCGTTGCTCAAGGCGCCTTCGCTGTCGCGCAGGGCGAAGCGAACGCTGTCGGTGCCGTTGAAGTCAGCGGCTGGCATATAGGTGTAACTGCCATCCGCGTTCTGGCTCAGCATTCCGTTTGTAGGGCCGTTGACGATGACCGGAGTCAGCGTCACGTCTTCCACATCCAGGCCAAAGGCGCGCAGATCGACGATGAGCGTGCTGTCTTCGCTGATGGTTGCTGCTGCATCGGTTGCTACGGGTACGTCGTTGACGGCAGTCATCGTCAAGCTAACCGTTGCAAGACCGGAGACCAATGAGCCATCATTCACACGGTAGGTGAAGCTGTCGGCGCCGAAGTAGTTGGCGTCTGCCAAGTAGCTGAACGTTCCGTCAGCGTTAACACTCAGGGCGCCGTGCTGCGGTCCTGCAACGATAGCCGCGTTCAGCATCGCGTTGTCCACATCGGCTGCCGTTGCCAGCAGGTTGCCGATCACGGCGGTGTCTTCCGCCATCGTCAACGCTTGGTTGCCAAGCAGGGGGGCGTCGTTGACTGCGGTGACGGTGATGGAAACCCTAGCTAGGTTGGAATCCAACTCACCATCGTTCACTTTGTAGGTGAAGCTGTCCGTGCCATTGAAGTCCTGGTTGGCCAGATAGCTGTAGCTGCCGTTGGCATTGCGCGTCAACGCGCCGTGCTGTGGCTGGGTCTGTATGACAAATTGCAGGCTAGCCCCCGCAGAATCTGCGTCAGCAGCTATCAAGTTGATAGCAACCGGCGTATCTTCCGCAGTGCTGACAATTACGTCTGTAGCTACTGGCGCGTCGTTGACCGGGGTGATGGTCAGGCTGACGGTGGCAACGCCCGAGTCCAGCGCGCCATCGCTCACCTTGTAGGTGAAGCTGTCGGCTCCAAAGTAGTTGGCATCCGCAAGGTAGCTGAACGTGCCATCGGCATTCACGGTCAAACTGCCGTGCTGTGGCCCGGCCACGATCTGGGCGCTCAGGGTGTCGCCTTCCACGTCGCTGGCGCCCTTGAGCGGGTCGATCACCAAAGCGCTGTCTTCGGCAAGGCTCAGGCTGTCGCCAGCCAGCACGGGTGCGTCGTTAACCGCCGTGACGGTGATGTATGCCGTGGCTACGTTGCTGACCAAGTCACCGTCGGTCACGGTGTAGGTGAAGCTGTCGGTGCCGTTGAAGTTAGGAGCCGGGGTGTAGCTAAAGCCCCCCACCGAGCTGCGAACCAATGTGCCATGCAGTGGCTGGGTTTCTATGACAAATTGCAGCTCAGCTCCCGTGTTGTCTGCGTCAGCAGCTAGCAAAGTGATAGCGACTGAGCCGTCTTCCTGAACGCTAGCCGCCACATCTGCAGCCACCGGTGCGTCGTTCACAGGCGTCACCGTCAGGCTGACAGTCGCCAAACCGGAGTCCAGTTCGCCGTCGTTCACGCGGTAGGTAAAGCTGTCGGCACCAAAGTAGTTGGCATCCGCCGTGTAGCTGAAAGTGCCGTCGGTGTTGACCGCCAATGTGCCGTGGGTGGGGCCGGCGACGATCTGGGCGCTCAAAGTGTCGCCTTCCACGTCGCTGGCACCCTTGAGTGGGTCGATCACCAAAGAGCTGTCTTCGGCCAGCGTCAGACTCTGGCCTGGCAGCACCGGTGCATCGTTGACCGCTGTGACGGTGATGCGTGCCGTGGCTACATTGCTGACCAAGTCACTGTCGGTCACGGTGTAGGTGAAGCTGTCTTCCCCGTTGAAGTCGGCGTTGGGCGTGTAGCTGAAAGTGCCGTTTGCCTTGGCAACCAGCACACCATGGGCGGGCTGGGTTTCTATGACAAATTGCAGCTCAGCGCTCGTATTGTCTACGTCAGCAGCTAGCAAATTGATAGCAACAGTGCCGTCTTCTTGCACGCTAACCGCCACGTCCGCAGCCACCGGCGCGTCGTTCACCGGCACCACTGTCAGGCTGACCGTGGCCAAGCCGGAGTCCAGTTCGCCGTCGTTGACGCGGTAGGTGAAGCTATCTGTACCGAAGTAGTTGGCCTCTGCCGTGTAGCTGAAGCTGCCATCGGTGTTGACGCTCAGGCTACCGTGCTGTGGCCCGGCCACGATCTGGGCGCTCAAGGTGTCGCCCTCCACATCGCTGGCCTGGGCCAGCGGGTTCAGGGTGAGCTTGCCGTCTTCAGTCAGGGTGGCGTCCAGCCCGGTGGTATCGGTAGCCACCGGTGCGTCATTCACCGCTGTGATGTGCAGGCTGACGGTGGAGGTGTTGGAGTCCACCACGCCGTTGCTTAAGCGGTAAGTGAAGCTGTCGTCTCCGAAGTAATTGGCATCTGGCGTGTAGCTGAAGCTGCCATCAGCGTTGACTTGCACCGTGCCATGCACCGGGGCGGCCACCACTACCGGGGCAAAGCCGCTTTGCGGGGCTAGCACATCGTTGGCTAGGGCCACGATCTGGGCCACTGTGTCTTCCGCGCTGGTGGCGCTGTCGTCCAGGGTTTGCGCCTGGCCAAGCAGGCGCACGTCGCTCACCGTGACTTGGCTGCCCAGGGTGGGGGCGGTGTTGCCAAAGCCGATCAGATCGAATGACAGGTTGACCGCCACCGTGCCGTCCGCGTTGCGGGCCATGCCCGAGAGGTCTACCAGGTAGGTGCGGCTGCCGTCCAGATTGGTGACGTGGGTGACGCCACTGGCGGCGAGTTCGGCGCCGTTGGCTTGCAGGTTGAGCAAGGCGTCGGTGTGGGTCAGGCCAATCGGGCCGGTGAGGGCGGCACCGGTGTCGGCGTTGAGCAGGGCTACCTCGAAGGCGTCGTCGGGGCCGCTGGCTGCATCGTCCAGGGACAGCTTGGACAGGGTGAAGCTCAGGTAGCGGTCTTGGGATCCGACCATGAAGACCTGGTTGAGGCGGGTTTGGCTGGTGGCGCTCTCCAGCAGGGTGGCGCCGGTCGTGCCGTTTCCATCGGCTGCGCCCGCGCTGACGCTGCCTTGGGTGGACCAGTCTTGCAGGCTGGCCAGGTTGCCGCCTTGCAGGGTGGGGTTGGCGGCGAAGAGGGCTTGGCTACCTTGTGCTTGACCGCTTGCGCCAGCGCTGTCCTCGGGTCTGCGGCCCAGGGTGAGGCGGCCTATGAGCAGTGCGCCCAGGGGGAGCGAGGGCAGCGGTGAACCAGGCTGTGCGGGGTCTGCTGGCGCATTGCTGGCCTGGAGTTGGGCCACCAGTTGGCCCATGAGGCTGAGTTCCTCGGCGCTGGGCAGGCGGCGCTCTCCCGGCTGCAGGGTGGCGGCCATGTAGTCGCCGCTGTCAGCGCTGTGGTCCAGGCCCAGGGCGTGGCCGTATTCATGTAGCAGGACACTGAGCAGGTCCATCTGGCCTGCGGCGTCGCTGCCGGCCTTGGCTTGCCAGAGCTTGGGGTTGCTGGTGGGCAGAAAGTCGTCGGTGTTGTCCAGGGGGGTGGGGTCTGTGTACCAGCCGTGGCCGGCGGCGGTGGTGTCTAGGGTGATGGTGGCGTTTGCGCCCTCGCCTGTTGTCTCGCCGACGGAGGATCCGGGGAGGTCGGCAAGCGTCAGCGAAATTCCACTGGCTTGGGAAAGCAAGGCCGACAGTTGCGCATTTGCCAACCATGTCTCTGATGTCCCATTAGGAGCGTCTGACAGGCTAAAACGCCGGCTTTCGCAGACCTGTCCACCGAAAGACTCGGCCGCTGGAATCGAGAGCAGGTTGAAAACAACTTTGAACTTTTGTCCTTTGACTTCGACTTGGTAGACCACCTTGTCTGGTCCGTAATAGGACGGGGTTCCGTCGGGGTTGCGTTCAGTGACTGAATAACCATACGACTCGGATCCGGGCCTCCTAAGTCCACGATCAACAATTCCATGCTTTGGCTGTTGAAGTATTGAATATTTAATGTCCTTGTCCAGATCAAGTGGAGGCGACCAAATGCGTGTATTGGGATCCTCTCTAAAGCCCATATATGCCAAGACATTTTCAGCTCTATCGATATTCGCATACCCACGAACATCCAAACACGAAGTAATAACCTTCCTAAACCCTGGCTCATCGCTTAGTTGAACATTCCCCCATCCGCGCATTTGCACTTGAGCCTTGGCAACAATGACAGGCACATTCGAAAGTGCCTCCGTTAAAGCAAAGTCAGGGCTTGAAATCATATTGGCATCCTTCAAAGTTTGAGTCGAAACAGTATCCAAAACCGCATCTGTTACCAAATTGTTTCCGGTACTGCGAATCTCTTGCAAGGTCGGCGGTTTCAAATAAATGTGAAAGTGGTTGTAGTGCTCGGGTGCTGAACCATTGGCAATACCAAGATTACTCAAAACCGCCCGAACATTTGCAAAGCTATTCTTGCTGGGGTCGCCGAACAACACTTTGGAAATCAGGCTTTGACCACCAGACCTGAAGAGAGCGTTTTGCACTAAGATTTTGTCTTCAGCATTGCCACCGCCCGCAGTTATGTGGGCAGTCTGGTCTTCGCGCGTTACCTGGTACAAGGATAGGAAGTCACGCAACGCGTCTTGCTGGAAGTTGTCTGTCTTGTCAGGCTTACCTGGGGGCTTCTGCTCCTCATTCGGTATTGCCGCATCCCCCGCCCAAGCAATAGCGTTGGCCAAACTCCACCCTGGATTGGCAACTTGCGTGATTGTTGGGATGTTCTGATCCGTGCGACTCTGGTTCGCATTTCGGCTCACAAGGTCTGCGATACCAAGGTCAAATGCCAAGCCCACGTCATGTGTCGCGTGCAGCCCGCCAGGTTTTGGTGTCACCCCATGGTTGGCATCGGTTGCGCCATTGAACAGAGCGTTCCGGCTCACGGTCGTTGTAAATTCCCGAGTTCGCTCTGGCCGCAAGTCCACTGGCGCAAACTCGCGTGCTCGCATCAGATCGCGCAGCCAACTGGTACCGTAGCGCTCCACATTGGTCAATGCACTTGAGCCCTTTAGATTGCGAGCATTGTCGTTTTGGCTATTGACCCAACCAGGCAATGCAGGATTCGTCGTTTTTGTGGTAAATAACTCCATCCAATGCGGCGCGTTGTAAGCATTGAGCCAGTTCAAAGTCAAGGAGCGTTGGGTATCGTTGGCTCCCTTTACTTCAATCTCCCCGTCTGCTCCTGGCGATGCTTTCGCAAAGCTTGTGGTCGGGCTAATCAATTGTTTCGCGACATTCTGTGCTGTCACTAACGCCTTCTTAGTACCCTCGGTTTGCAGTTGCGTCATATCCGTCTGAAGCTGCAACATTTTTGTGCGCAATTCACCGATCGCTTGTTCTCGCTGTTCAGCGCTAAGTTGATTATTGGTGATTTGTATGAGCCAATCATCAATCGACACGGTTTGATTGGTGATGATGGCCGCATCCGCACCGTTGGCCTCAATCTTGACGGTTACTTTGATCTGACCGAATCCGCTGGCAGTCGTTACTTTCTCCGTGCTTGAACCAGTACCCGATTGACTTTCGGTTGTATATCGAACGACTTTTTCAAAGAGTTTTAGGGCGTTGGTTTCTTCTGTGCCAAACACACCATCTACTGAAAAATTCTGAATGGTGTTTCCAGAGTTTCCTGTTTTCATCGCAGGAAAGCCAAGGTATTTAAGACGTTGTTCTACGCGGTAGACATCGACTATGTCGTTGACGGCACCGCCCTTGATGCCACCGACCATCTTTTCAGAAAAATCGCTATAGCCCGGATTGTCCAGTGGACGATCACCCACGAATGTAGCTACCCCTTTGATGTCTGTGGCGTTGAGTGTCAGATCTATGCGTTTGCTTATCCAGTTGTTACCCTCCTTCTCGTTGAAATAAAAGTGAAGGAATGACATTTTTGACGTAACGCGGTCGCCAGCACGAAGCTTCTCGATATCCGAGCGCAGATCAGGCTTGGCCCCCCGGTAGTTGTTGTTGGCAACCGGTGCCTCTGCCGTGTCCGTGATGTTAGGCACGGCATAGAACACCCCGGTGTCAAAGAAGTTGGCGTTGCCAGCGGTTATCAGTTTGTCCTTGTTTTCAACTTTCTTCGTTACCAGCTTGAATCCCGCGCGCGACGGATTCGTCGTGTAACTCTCCATATCGGTAGTGGGCGCCAAGCTGAAATACTTCAATTTTTGATCTTTGGTTTGTTGGACCAAAGTCTTTTGCACCTCATTGAGACCACCTCCGGGTTCCCCTGGCATGGGAAGACTGTTCAGTTTGCGTGCGACCATTTCCTTCAAATCCACTTCGAACACGTCTCCCATATTTCCATTGAGTGTCAGCTCATAGATTTCCGGATCAAAGAACGTCCCCACCGGCATTCCCAAATACCCGCCCCCACTGTTGGGGATCAGCAGCTCCGCGGATGGGTCCAGCTTGATGTGCTTGCTCATGCGGTCTTTGTCGGGGAACTCAATGGCTGCCTTGAGCAAGAGGTCCACGTTCCAGGCGTGGTTTTGGTTTTCCCTTTGCTGCATGTCAAAGAAGTTGGCGCTGTAGCCGCCCTTGAGCTGGCCTAGCAGCACTTTGCCGTCCGGCGACAGGCTCAGGTTGACGATGCCGTAGCCGTCCAGGGGCAGGGTGGCCCCCATGAAGACGGGCTCTCCCAGCTTGCCAAACGGGTCCTTCACTATGCCCAGCTTGCCGCCCACGGACACTTTCTTGGCGCTGGCGCTGCCGCCCAGGGGCGTTGGCGGGCCAAAGGGGGTGAGCTGCGCGAACATGGGTGCCTCGAACATGGCCTGCGCGTACGTGTCCAGGAAGGCGTAGTTGTCGTCCGACACGATGGCGTATTCCACGCCGTCTTTTTCCACCAGCACCGCGCTTTGGGCGCGCTGGATGTTGAGGCGGTCACGCTGGATGGCATTGTGCGGCTGGCGCAACTCAATGCGGCTGAGCTTGGCACCTGTGATGTGCTTGTCGGCGTCGCGCTTGATCACCAAGGTGCCCAGGCCCGCGCTGTTGTCCGCCACGTTGGCAACCAGGAAGTGGTCGGGGTCGTTGGTGGCGGTAATGGTTTGCGGCGACTTGCCTACGGACGCGGGCAGGTCTGCCTTGAGGGGCGCTGCGATTTTTCCAGTTTTCAGGTCCAGGGTGTTCAGGTCGAACACCAGGATGTCCCCGGGCTCGGATTTGCCGTACAGGCTGGCCCGGTTGGGCTGCTTGGGTAGCGCCAGCACCAGTGTTTTGCCGTCCGGCCCGGCTGCCATGCCGCTCACGCCCAGGGGCGATTGCTCAATTCCCGTGCCTTTCACGGTGATGGGCTGGTTGTACTGCGCACTGGCCGGGTCGGTGTGCATCACCCACAGGCGGGAGTGCGAGGGGGCGGCTCCATAGTTGTTGCCTTCGCCAATGAAGAGCAGGCTGCCCACCGTGAGCAGGCTGACGATGTTGGTGCCCGTGGGCACGGTGATGGTTTGGAGCTGTTTGTAGCTGAGCGTGTCTATGACAAAGATGCAGCCATTGCCCGCTACGTAAACTCGGCTGAGGTCGCCCGAGTAGGCCACGGGCTGAACTTTGGTGCCGGTAATGTATTGGCCGTTGAAGTTATTGGGCTGACCCAGCAGCCCCACCAAGGCGGTGGTGACCAGGGGCTGCTCTTCGCGCATGAAGGTGATGCCGGTGCGGTTGAGCACCGCGGCCATCAGGGGGTGGGGGGCGATTTTGAGGGTATTGCCCGCAAATTCCAAAGGGGGCGTATCCGTCAGGTTGCCCGAGCCCGTGAACTCTTGCTGGGATATCTGGCGCACCAGTTGCCAGCGTACGCTGCCTATGGCGATGTCGGCGGGCGGGGTGACGGTGAGGTCGCCGTTGGTATCGCCCGCAAGGGTTTGCACGTCCCGGGTGGAGCCATCGGCCAGCAAGGCACGCAGCACGATGCTGCCTTTAAAAAGCCCTGGCGCGCTGTTGTCCAGGGTGATGTGCATTTCGCCCGCATCGTTCACGGATGCCGCGGAGATGACTGGCAAGGCCACATTGCCGTTAGGACTGACGACCGTCGGCATGATGCTGGGCAGGTCCAGCTTGAAGTAGTCGTCCACGGGGATGGTGGGAATCACGATGTCCCTGGAGAATTGCGGCACGCCAAAGCGGTAGCTGCCTCCGCCCATGGGGCCGGCCATGGTGGCCAGGATGCCGATGACTGCGGATTCAATGTTGGCGCCCAACATGCCTCCACCCAGGCAAAAGCCCATGCCACCAAATGAGGCCCAGGCGCCAGCGCCTATGCCCAGATCCATGACCCCGCCAATGAGGCCGGGGATGCGTTTGCACACCACGTATTCGCCGGAGCTGTCCAGCCCGCCATAAGGCGGGCTGGCGGTGCGGGCGATGAGTTGGCCATTGGCGTCGGCGCCCACATAGCCGTTGTCCACCAGCCACCAGGTGTCTTTAAAGCCGCCCTCTGGCACCAGGACCGTGCCTTTGCGGAAGAACAGGACTTCATCGCCCTGCTGTGCGGTGATACCGGCTTGCACCGGTATGGCCAGTTGCAGGGGGTGAAGGCTGGAAGCATCCCCCATGTCGAGCTTGAAGGCACCCACCGCCTCCAGTACGCCGGGGCCGGGAATGGGCAGGCCCGCTTGGGCTTCGATGGCGGTGGTGTCGATGCGCTGGATGGATACCGGCGCGTCCGCCGCCAGGGCGCCGGCGCCGATCAGCACGGTCTCGCCCGTGGCACTGCGGACCACGCCGCCCAGGTCCTTCGTCACCGCAATGGTGCGGGGCGCGGGGGTGGCGTCGTCTTCGTCGGTGGCTTGGGCCGTTTGCACCACCAGGGTGATGTCGCTTTGGCCTATGACTTGTTGGCTGATGGCCCCAAATTCATCCACCATGCTGGCCAGGTGAACGATAGAGATCGTGACTTGGCCGTCTTGGTGGGCGCTGATCAGGCCACTCTCGCCCACGGTGGCGATGCTTTCATCGGACACGAGGTAGCGGGTGCCGCTGTCTGGCGTGGGCTTGGCGTGGCTGATGTCCACTTGTGTCCCCGTATCCGGCTCCAGCAGATGCACCTTGAGCTGGCGCGTGCCGCCGGGCACCAGGGCCAGCGTGCCGGGGTAGACGTCGGGCTGCACGATAAAGGGCTCGTCGTGCTCGTCACCCTCACCGTCACCCTCATCGTTGCTGCCCCGTGGGTCCGGCGCCGGGGGAGGCGCCTCGGTGTTGAGGGCCGCCACCGCACGCACCGTGCGTCCATCGGTGTCGATGCGGGTGACGATCACCAGGGCCGCCCCGCTGCCGGTGGCGCGCACCAGGTCGCGGCTGTCGTCTACCTGTATTGGGGATTGGCCCACCAGGCCCATGCCGCGGAGGTCGGTCTGGTTGAGTGTGAGGTAGCTGCCATTGGCCGAGACATTGACACCCTTTTCATCCGCAAAGTCTGCTGTGGCCCGGATGACTGCTGACGCGCCCGGGCGCAGGGATGGCAAGGGCACCAGGTGGATGGCCAGCAGCTTGGCTCCACTGACGTTGACCGCCAGTTCTATCGGACTACTGGCCGCAAAGCCGTCGTCCGCCTGCACGGTGAGGGTGGCCTGGCCCACGTAACCCACATCGGGCGTGAAGAGAATGGATTGCCCATCGCCGCTGAGCTTGGCCGTGCCATGGGTTACGCCCACGATGCGCCAGAAGATGCTGTCGCCTTCCAGGTCCTGGGCCACGGTGTTCAGGGGCAGCGTGGTGGCCAGGTCGGTGTGGGTTCGGGTCTGCGGCAGTGTGCTGGCGGCCACCGGGGCCTGGTTGGCCCTGAAGCCGTAATTGGCGTACAACACCTGGCGGTCGGTCTGGTTGACCAGGGCGTCGCCATTGAGGTCGCCCACAGCATCGCTGTTGGCAGCGGCTTGCTCCCAGGCGGCGCTGTCGGCACCGTCGATGGTGCCGTCGCGGTTGATGTCTCCGGCAATGGAGATACGCACCTGCGCGCTGCCCGCGCCCGTGATGCGGATGAGCTTGAGGCCCGCCTCGGTAACACGCAGCAAGGTGGTCTGTTTGCCGTTGAGCGTGGCGGTGCCCAGCACTGTAGCACCGGTGACTTGCAGGGTGCCTTGTGCATCCGCCAGTGTGCTTTCCAGCGCGATGATGATGGCGCCTTGTGCACCCGGGGTTTTGATGCTGGAGGCCAGTTCGCTCTCGCGCACGGCAAAGGCCAGGGTGGTGGTTTGGCCGCTTTGCAGGGTGCCGCTCCACTGGTTTTGTGTGCTGTCGTTGACCCAGTTGACTGCGGCGCCCAGGTTGGCGGTGAGGGTGTGGTTGACGGTTTCTGCCAATGGCTGGCCTGCGGCGTCATATCCGTAAGGGGTGCCGAAGTCGGGTGCGTTCAGGGCGCGCGCCAGGATCAGGCGGTTGGTATTGTCGTAGCGGTAGACGGTGGTTTTGGCATCGCTGTTAGCTGTGTCTCCAGGGCCAGTAACACGGGTGATGCGCCCTGCACTGTCGCGAATGAAGTCCACGCGTGTCGCGCTGTCGCCGGTGACTGCAGCGATGCCAGCGTCAGACACCAGCCACTGGGCACCGTCGGCAAAGGTGACGCCAGTGACTTTACCAGCGGCGTCCAGCGTGGTGCGGGTGCCGTCGGGGCTCGTGAGCGTGTAGCCCGTGGGCACCCAGGGCAGTCCGCTGGCCTGGCTGTAGAGCGTGTGGCCTTGGCGCAGCAAGGCGTCAGGGGTCGCGTTGGCGCCACTCACCAGGTCTTCTTCGCCATGGGCCTCTAGCGTCCAGCCTTGGCTGGTGCTGAACACGGGGTGCCAGACCAGGGGGGCGCTGGCATCCGGACCCAGGCGTTCGCTGGGGGTGTCCAGCGTGAAGCTGAGGTAGTTTTGCGCCGCGCCTGCTGTGGCGTAGTCGCTGGGCACCTGGAGCCAGACGCGGGCACCCGCCCGCCAAGGGGCCACGGCGCCTGTGGCGGTGGATTCGCTTTGGTCGGTGCTCAGGCGGGTATCCAGCGCGGGGATGATCCAGTTGCCAAACTCCACGGGTGTTCCTGCTCGCGCACCGGCTTTGTCATCCAGGCTGCGGTTCAGGGCGAAGGTGTGCCCACCCAGCACGTAGCTGGCGTCGGTGGCGATGGTGGCGGAGAGGCTCTTTTGCGCGGTGTCGATGATGACGCGGGCGTCTATCGTGGTGGTGCGCCCTGCCAGGTCCCAGGCGCTCAGGCGCAGCTGGTACACGCCGTTGGCCCATTGGGCGGGCTCCAGCGTGGCCAGGGTGAGTTGCAGGGTGCTGTCGGTGGCCAAGGCATTTTGCTCGGCCAGGGTTTGCCAAGCGCTGCTGTTGGCGCCGTTGGGGGTGGCGGGGGCAATTTCGAGCTTGTAGCCCATGAGCTGGCGTTCTTGCAGGCGCATTTGCACCGGCGTGCTTTCGGTGATGTTGACCGGCGCGCCCAGGACGCTGGCGCCGATGAGCGAGCCCATCCAGGCCAGTGCCGGGGCTTGGGTGTCTGCAGGGTCTTTGACGCGCACGGTGTGGGTGTGGGTGCTGCCAAAGCCATCGCGGTCAAGGGCGGTGACGCGCAGTTCGATGAGGCCCGGCGCCAGCGGGGTGAGGCGTATGCGCCCTGCACTGTCAAGCGTTACGGTCTGCCAAGTGTCCGCGCCCGTGCTGGCGTTGGCTGCATTGTTCGGGTCTTGCAGGGCTGCGCCGCGCGCTTGGACCGTGATGCTGGCCATGGGGCTGTAGGCGTCGGCACGCACGGTGGCCACGATCACCTGCCCCGGTAGGGCCGGGGTGCTGGGGGTGGTGGAGACAAGTATCTTGGGCGCGTTGGCGGCAGCGTCGGCAACCGTGCGCACGGTGAATGTGCGGGTGGTGGTGTTGCGGCCATCGCTGACTCTTGCGGTGATCACAAAGTCGCCCACCTGGGCTGGGCCGGGGGTCCAGTTCAGGGTGTGGGTTTGGGCGTCGAAGCTGGCGCCCTCGGGCAAGCCGGTGAAGCTGATCGCCAGGGCTTGGGTTTGGGCGGTGCCGTCGTCATCGCTGGCCACGATGTCGCCATTCAAGGCGTTGGCTGCAGTGCTGGCGCCCAGGTGTACCGGGATGGACAGGGTTTGGCCGATGGCGACTGCATGGTTGCCCGCAGTGAGGCGGGGCACGCGGTTGACGTCAAACACGCGCACTTGCACGCTTTGCGTGGTGGTGGCCAGCCCATCCGTGGCCTGGAAGGTAAAGGTGTAGGCCTTGTTGTCCAGGCCTGCGTTGTTGACGATGTCTTGGCCCGGCGTCCATTCAAAGTAGCCGGTATTGCCGTCAAACGAGACACCGGTGGGAGTGTTCTCATCGTAAATGAGGCTGGTGCGTACCGCATCGGCATCCGCATCGGCACTGCGCAGGGTGAAGCTTAAAAGTTCACCTTCGCTCACCAGTTGCAGCGGCATGGGCAGGATGCGCGGGGTTTGGTTGAAGTTGGCGACCGCGATTTCAAAGGTGCGGGCCACTTCTGCCATGCCGTCGCTGCCGGTGACCGTAAAGCGCCACAGGCCGGGCGTACCAGTGCTGAGGTTGTCTTGGGCTGCAAACAGGTCTGGAGTCCAGTTCAGTACGGCACGGGTGCCGTTGCCTGTGCTGTTGTCATTAGCGGGTACTTGCAGGGTCATGCCGCGTGGCAGGCCCACTGCGCTCCAGTTGATGAGGTCAGTATCTGTGTCGCGGCCAAAGAGTTCAATGCTCAAAGGGGTGCCTTCGGTGGCGCCCAGCTGCAAGGGCAAGGTGGTGTTGCCGCTGTCGGTGACTTGCACGCTGTTGACCTGCACACCCAAGAGTTCGGGTGCAGCGTTGGCACTGCGCACCACCACGCGCAAGCGGTGGACGGTGGCGTTGGGCACAGGCGTGGTAGTGCCTTGCTCAAACCCTGCGTCCTGTGGACCCAGGCCACTATCGGTCACGGTGATGTCAATGTCATGCGGGCCGGCATCGTCGGCTGTGGGGGTCCAGCTCAAGAGGGCCTGACCGTACTGTGTGAGCGCCGTAAGCGTGGCCCCGATGGGCAATCCGGCGGCGCTGTAGCTGAGGGCGTCCTGGTCCATATCACGAACGTCAATAGCCACCGAAAGCACTTGGCCCACCACGGCCACCACTTGGCTGGGCGCGGTAATAGTCGGCGCTTCGGTTGGGCTGGTGACCGTGACGATGAAGGACTTGGCCTGGGTCAGCACTTGGTTGATGTTGCCGTCGCCATCGTCCTGGCTCACGACCGTGATGTGGTAGTCACCACGGTTTCCATCGCTGGGGGCGAAGCGAATCACACCGGATACAGCGCCAGACACTGTAGACGGATTTTGGGTATAGGTGGCAAAGCTGGGCAAACCAGAGACGGTAAGTTGGACGGCGTTGCCGTCGGCGTCTACTACGCTGACAGGGATTTCAAGCACCGCGCCTTTGGCGACAAAGGCGTTGTTGACATCTCCAATATCGGGGGCACGGTTGGCATTGCTGACCACGATGGGCAGGGTGACCTGGCTGATTGCGGGCGTGCCTGTGCCGTCGCCGTCATCGGTGGCGGTAACGGTGACCGAGTAGGTGCCAGCCTGGGCATAACCGGGAGTCCAAACAATCTCCAAAGTGTCGGCATCAAAGCTGGCGCCCTCAGGCAAGCCGGCAACCTGGTACGTCACGGTGGGGGCCGTGGTTTCTGAACCCGAAGCGGTTGTGGTGGCCGCGCCGTTGGGCGTAAGACGGACTTTGGGCTCGAAGCCTGGGTTGTCTGGGTCAAACGCGAATACGCTGATGCGCAGTGGCTGGCCTTCCACGATGTTCCAGGTTTCAGCGGCGTCAAAAACAGGCGCACCATTGGCGTTGAGCACGTTAAACACCACGTTGCGCGTCACACTGGTGGTAACCGGTTCGCCCTCGGGCGGCGTGAAGGTGGCGCTGAGGGTGATGGGCACGGTGTAGTTGCCGTGCTGGGCGTAGTCGGGTGTCCACTCCAGCCAGCCGGTCTCGGAGTTCAGCGTGGCGCCACCGGGCAACCAGGGCGCGGAGTATTCCAAGACGATGCTGGTGCCATCGGCTTGCACTAATCCACCTGGCATGTTGCCAGCCAGTTGCAGGGCGTACGTATCCCCTTCGCGCAGGGTTTGCACGGCCACAGCGCCCAAAGTGGGCTTGGCATAGCCTTGCCCTACCGTGACGTTGAAGTGCTGGGTGGCGGTGGCTTTACCGTCGGTGGCAATGACAGTGATGTCGTTGTAGCGGCCAGCCTGGTCGTAACCAGGGGTCCAGGTGAGCATGCCGGTGCTGGCGTCAAAGACTGCGCCAGCGGGCAGGTTGCGCACGGTCAGGGTGAGGCTGTCGCCATCGCCGTCCGCTGCGGTGAGTGGCAGTGACAGGGTTTGGCCCTCTGTCAGGGTGATGTCTTGCAGTGCATCGACCGTGGGTGCCAGGTTGCCGCCGATGACGGGAACCTGGAAGCGCTTGGTGGCCACGCCGCCACGGCTGTCTTGCACGCGAACCACAATTTCGCTGTGCGCCAGGTCGCGTGCGATGGGGGTCCATTGCAAGGTGGCGACCGAATGGTAACCATCGGCGTCCGATGTATAGGCGGTGGGTGCGGTGAGGCTTACGCCTGCGGGGGCTTGCACCAGCTCCCAGAAGAACTGGGTGCCGTCGGCGTCAATAGCCTCCACTTGACCACTCCAGGCAAGGCCAGCTGTGGCGGGGGCAAGCGTATCGGCGTCCAGCGTGGTGGCACCCGCTACCGTGAGTGCAGGCGGCAGGTTTTCCTGCGGCACCGCATACACACCATGGCCCAAGTTGAACTTGACCAGCGAGGCCATGCCGGCCATGGTGGCAAAGCGGCTGGCGGGGACAACGGTGATGGTTTGGTTAGCCAGGGTGGCGCCCACTTTGAGCTTGCCACCGAGCTGTGCATTGCTCAGGCCTGCGCTGACGTCCAATATCCACAAATCAGACTGGTCGCCGGTCCCCGCGTTGGCGCCGGCAATGCTGTCGCCAAAATACAGACCTGGGTCTAGCAGCAGCATCAACGGGCCATTGAGGTCGTCGGTGCCGATGTTGGTGAGGCTGACGTCGTAGCTGACGGTGCCGTCGGCACGGTTGGCCCGGGTGTTGCTGAAGTCGAGCTTCACCTGGGTCGTCATGTCCAGCAGAGCAGTAAAGGTACTAAGGTAGCCGTGCTCCAGACGGGTCTGGTTGAAGCTGCGCAGTGTGCCGCTGATGTCCAACTGGTACTGCCCTGCAGGCAAGCCGTTGACATCGAGGTAGGCGGTGCGGCGTGTGGCGTCCCAGCGCACGCTTTGCGGCGTGATGATGCGCCCGGCGTTGGCGCCCAAGGCGGTGAAGGTGAAATTGGCGGGGTCGATGACGCTGGAGGGGTCGCCGCTGGTGGCACCAAGCCACATGGCTTGGTCGAAGGTAACCGCAATTTGTCCCACAGGCAGGGGCAACAAAGCGCCGTCTGGCACGCTTACAGCCTTGACTTTAGGGGCGTGGATGGGCGCTATTTCGTCGATATGCCCAGTTTGAGCCACCAAAATGCGGCCGTCGCTGGTGGCGACAATGCTTTCACCACGGGTGCCACCTGCGGCAACCTGCAAGGCGCGTTTGGATTGCAGTTCAATCATCCACACAGACGATTGGTGTGGTGTGGCGTCAGCGCCGTCCACCACCGCACGCTGGTGCAAGTTGCTGGAAGCAAGCAGCAAGCCTTCAAGCTCAGTGCCGGCCGCACCAAAGGTAATGCTGTCGATCACGCCGCTCAAGCGGTATTCCAGCTCGGCCCGGCCAATGGTGCGCCCGCTCATGGGGAAGCTGACGATGTCCGTAGTGCCATTGGGCTGGGCTGCGGTGATGTCCACGCCACTCCAACGCACCGCCCACAGGCGGCCATCGGGTGCGAAGGCGAGATCGCCCACGCGCTGGTTGCTGAAGTGCTTCCAGGCCTTGGAGGCGTCGGCCTCGTTGGGCCGGAAAATTTCGATGCCGTTTCCAGAGGAGACATAGATATCACCGCTACCCGGCTGGATCGCCAGGGCATGGGTGAGGGGGTCTTGGCCTGGTCCGCTCATGCGGTGTAACACGGTGCCAGTAAGGGGGTCGAGTTGCAGCAGTTCGCTGCCCGTCATCACCCATAGCTGGCCCATGCTGTCCATCGCCATGTCCAGCACTGGTTCGGCCAATGTGAACAGGGGTGTGGTGGAGTGGCCGCCGTCTTTGGTGTAGCTGAACACCTCATTGCGCAGGCTGCCTGCGCTGACCAGGAAGGAGTGGTCTGCCAGCTCGACCATGGCGAGGGCGCCGATGTCGGCGTCGCTATGGGCATAGCCGTCGGCCAGACCACGCAGGGTGAACGGTGCAAGCACCGAGCGCAGGTCGCCGGGCTGTGCTGGGGCCACTTGGCCCGGCAGTTGGAGCAGCGATTGCGCGAACAGCGCGTTGGCAGCGTAGCTGCGGTCGGGCACAGCCTGTGGCAATTCGGCCGTTTGGCTTAGCGTTTCGTTCACGCCCAAGCCGTCTAGTACGGCTTGGCGGGTGCCGTCGTCTGGCAGAACGGCATTGGCCACCGAGGCCGCTTCGCGGTTGCCCGCGTTGTCAACGGCCACCGCCAGGAATTCGTAGCTTTTACCGGCTGCGCCGGTAAAAACGGCCTGGGTTTGGGTGGGGGCAATTTGGCGTTGCCAAATTTTAAAGTCACCACCGTCTTCCGCCACGTAGACGGTGACCGATTTAACACCACTGGCGTCGTCTGCGGCCACCCACTTCACGTCAAAAACAGGCGCACCTTGGGTGTTGTTGCCCAATGCGGTGACGGTGGCGGTGGTGACGGGCGCATGGGCATCGAGCGTGCTGCTGATGGTGGCGCTGTCAATAGGCGGTGCGTCGTCCAGCAAGATGCGGGCCGTGGCGGTGATGCTGGCGTTGGATTGCGCCGTGTCTGCCGAGCGCACGGTGTAGCTGACAAAACCGCGCTTGAGTTGATCGGCGTTGGCCTGGCTGGCGCTGCTTGCGGGGGCCAGCAAACCATGCGTGTTGTCGCGCATGACTTCACCGGTGTCTGGATCGATAGCTTGGAGCAACCAGGTAGCAGTGTGGCTGGCCACATCGATACCGGCACTGACGCGCAGGATGAAGCCCTTGCTGCCGGTGAAGTCAAAATCGCCCTGGAAGTTGGCTTTGTCGTCTGGCACATGGAGATTGATGTCGCCCAGCTTGAGGTCACCCAGACGCAAGGTGCGTGGGTCGAGGTCCGTGTCCAGCTGTGTGACGATGCGCAACTGTCCAACAGGATGGTTGGACGGGTTATTGAAGGACACGCTGTAGGGCAGTGGTGTGTCCGCTGGAACATAGCTGCTGCCATCGCTTGCCGAGCCACCCAGTGCGCCCTGCGGGCCGCGCATGCTGATCAATGCCTGTGCATCGGCGTTTTGCTGGGCGGCTTGCTGCAGGTATTGTGAGAGATTGAGCGACTGCGCGGCAATCGGTTGGAAGTTGCCATCCAGCACGCCAATATGGCGCAAGTATTCGAGCTCGGTCACTCCACCGGTGTAGACGTTGAAGTTCAAGAAGTGTGTTTCTTGGGCGGCGTGTTGGTCAAACGCGGCAGCGTCAGCCATCTTGGGCACCGGAATCTCAACCTCATTACCATCACCATCCCGGCGGTATTCCATGTATTCAATGCCGGTTTTCAGGGCATTGGGGTCACCCGCATATTTTGCGGTATCACCATACCATTGTTGGACTTTGGTGAAGAAGCCCAGCACATCGGCCTGGGTGCGGTAGGTGTCGCCAGCCTTGGCCAGCAAAATGCCGGTTGCCAGCGTGGCGTTCAGGCTCATGACTTTGGGGTTATCCCGAATCGGCGGTGCCTCGGCCAAGGGACGCAACAACCCGGCGGTCTCCATCGCACCCAGCCAGCCAGCAACCCACTGTGCTTCATCCGCAGCCAATACAGACAGGCTGCTGGGTGCGGTGGTGTCAGTCAGGATAGCAGTGCGTAATTGTTTGGCATGCGCAGTTTGGTCTGCGATGAATTCGTCACGCGTCAAGGGGGTGGCCGCGCCCACCAGATTGAAGCGGAACGGCATGGCCAAGTATTCTCTCTTGGTAATGTGGTCCGAATCCGGTCCAGGAGGAGCCAGGAATTTGGCTGCCAATCCAGCCTGAATATTGTTCAGACTGGAGACACCTCCATCGAGCAGGCCCTGGGCCTTCCAGTCAGGGTGGGTGGCATAGAGCTTGTCGCGCAAGCCCTCAAAGTCGTAGTTGATCCATTCCTTCAGACCTGGGTAGGTTTGAAGGTTGAAGCTCATGCCAACGAAGCCGCCAGCGGCCACGTCAAACGCGTAGCCGGGGGCCAGGTTGAAGCCATTGGTATCGTCCGCGCCATCCAGGCGTGCCCATGGCACGTCGGCACGGATGGTGCCAGCGGTTGGTGTTTGGCCATAGGTCTGGGTGTTGCCCGCCGCGTCGGCGGTTTTTCCATCTGGACGACCAGATACGTTGGCACCAAAAAGTACATAGGGCAGGTTGAGGCCCCCGAGTACGTCCTGGCTGTAGCCCATTTCTGTGGCGCCAAAATCAAAGCGCACATAAGGCGTATCCACGTTGGTCAAACTTTGCAGTGACACGCTGTACAAGCCGTTGTCGCCAGGGCTTAAGGTGCGTGGCCCCCCCACGCCGATGGTGACATCGGCTTCAATGCCACGCTCTACCAAGTAGCGGTTGGCTTCGACCACACGTTGGCCATTGGGGTTGGTGACCGCCACGTCATACAGGCCATGGGGCAAGGTGCGTAGGTCAAATACGGCGCGGATGTGGGTGGCGTCGAGCACTTGCCAGCGGTCTGGCTCCAGCTCGGCCACACCGGGGCGAGAGAGTTTGACCAGGGCGCCAGCTTTGAAGCTGGCGCCGTATATATCGAAGGTGACCCAACGGTGGTTCTCGTCGCCGGTGCCGCCCTGGTCGGGCGTTACCTTGGTGATGGACAAGGGCATCAGATCGGCGCGTAGTGTTACCGGCGTCTCACTGCCTTGACGGGCACGCACCAGCACGTAGTAGTCGCCGGCTTGCGTAGTGGCAATGGTGGCGTCTTGGTCCACTGCAACGGGGTTGCTGTAAGACGCATCAAATGCGAAACCAGTTGGGATATCGCCATATCGGATGTACAACTCATTGGAGCCCTCTGTATCAGAGGAGTCGAGCGTGACACGCAAGGTCTCGCCACTGGCAACGCTGACTTTGTAAAGGCGCGCCTGCCCCGCGCTGAGTGTGGTTTGCAGCAGGCTGGCGACGGTGAGCGTAGGCACCTGCACTTGCAGGGTAGAGCCCGATGCCAAACGGTTATTGGCCTCTCCAGGGGGCAGGTTCAGCTCGGTGGCTGTGTACGTTATCTTGCCTTCAAAGACTTCGTTGTACAGGTCTGGGCGCACGATGATGCGCCAGTTGCCGTCTTTGAGCGGGGGCAAATTGGCTTTCAAGGTGCCGGTGTAGCTAGCCACTGCACCCAGGTCGCCATTGTGGTCAACCTTGCCCAACAGAATGTCACCTAAATCCCAGGCGTTGTCGCTGGAAAGGTAGAGGGCGTCGGTCCAATGGCCATAAGCCGGGTTGATGGAGTCATTGATGATGGTGTAGTCAATCTGCACCTCGTCACCCACGTTGGCGCTTGCTGGCACCACCACATTGCTGACTTTGAGGTCGGCTGGCGGCGGTGTTTCCACAATGATGGGTTGTACTGCTGCAGTAGCGTTGTTTTGCTCTTTGCCGAATTCGCGTACGGTTCCGAATTCGCCCGTACCCCAGGCGCGTGCAGGGTCGGTAATGACGAATACGTAGTAGGCACCTTCCAGATCGCGTGGTGCCGTCACTGTGAGCGCCCCGTTATAGCTGGCACCAGAGGCCAAGCCGCCATTGTGGTCAACGTAGCCGACGTAGCGGTCTTGGTTGACGTCCAGGAAACGGTCTTTGGACAAGTAGATCAGATCGTTCCAATGCAGCTGGTCGCTCGGGGTGGCGCCACCTGCGTTGAGCACTTGGTAGTTGACGCTGAAAGCCTGGCCAGCCAGCACGGTGCTGGGCGATGTGACCTGCACCACCTGCAGATCAGGTGGTGTGCGCATTTCGATGGTCAACGCAATGGATGAAACGTTGTTGCCTTCGTCTTTGAACTCTTTGACCGCGTCTGACATTCGGGCATTGGTAAGCGTATCCAGTTGATCACGGATGGTGCTGGATTCGTCGCCACCAGAGGTGGTCGAGGTATCTGTCTTGACAATGATGTGAAAGTTGCCACTGATTGACTCTGGCAAATTAAACGTAGCTGAGTTGGTGTAAGACTCACCCGGTTTCAAGTATTTTGGCTTGTTGTTGTCATAGAGCGCCGTCGAACGAACACGAAGAACCCGTTCAGCATCGCTGCCCCGGTCAACCAATGGGTGGTCGGTACCATCTAAAGAATCGTCACGCGATAGGTAAACTCCATCAAACCAGCCATTGGTGCGGGTGTCACGGGTGCCACGATTGGTGGTGGTCCAAGTCACAGTAATTTGCTGACCTGAAGAAGGATTTAGATCAGATACCGTGATGGTGTCGATCTGCAAATCAGGTTCACGGTAGGTGACGTTCAGTGTGCCGCGCGCAATGTTGTTGTCGTTGCGAGCACCTTCGTAGGCCGTATCTTTGTAATAGCTGTCGCGAGCTAGCTCATTTACCCCGCCATTGAGTAGTTCCCCTTTGGCCGTAGCACTCGCGCCATCAGCAATTACATAGATGTAGTATCCGCCATCGGTGCCGGGAGGCAGCTTTACCTTGGCTGAAGTGGTGTAACTTGCGTTGGACGCCAGCCCACCTATATTGGAATGAACGGCACTTCCCAGCGCAATCGCGCGACTGGGGATGAAGACCGGATCACGACTGAAGTAGATCAGGTCAATCCAGTCATGGGTGCCGGCCCATACCGCGTCGCCCTGGTTGGTAACAGTCCATGAGACAACTGTTTCTTCGCCAGAGAAATTCTCTGACTGCGTTTCTACGGCAGTCACCTGCAAGTCCGCAGGGTGCACAGAGATAACCGAGTTGCCCGCGCCCACGTTATTGGACTCACTCACTTCGCCCACTTGGCTCCGGACATCGGTTTTCACCACCACATAACGGCCCTTGACTGACGGTGCCAGCTGCACCGTTTGAGTTACGCTGTATTTTTCGCTGTTGCCCAGGGTGCGCTGTTGTGTATAGCTACCCAAACTCCACACTTCTCGCGCTGTATCTAAATTGGGGTTGTCGGTAATATAGACCGAGTCTGTCCAATCGCCAGTAAAGAGCTCACCACGGTTTTGCACGGTGTAACTGAAGGAGTAGTTGCCACCTGCCTCGGCTGCGGCCAAACCACTGACTTCGGTCACAGCCAAGTCAGGTGGGGTAACGCCCAGCACACTGATGGCGCGCGCCTTGTAGTTGTTGTTGTCAATCTGGTTGGGGTCGTCCGGATTGAGTTGCGACGCCAACGTGTCTTCAAGAATCGCGTCGTAAGTGTCGCTCCACACCGTAACGAAATAGTTGCCGGAATACACGTTGTCTGGAATGTTGACCTGGGTGGTTCCCAAGTAGTCCTCACCCACCGCGAGGTTTCCGTTGTGAGTGACAGAGCCTAGCAAGAAATCACCCTTGTAGGCACCGGGGCGACGCTTGTCACGGGCCAACCAGACCGTGTCGGTCCAGCTACTCACATTGGCGGCGTCACCACGGGTGGTGTTGCTGCCCAGGTTGGCCACTTTGTAGCGCACTTCAATGCTGGCTCCATGCACGGCCTGGTCTGGTGCGACCACATCGCTGGTAACCAAGTCGCCGAACGGAATGGGGTCCACATAGAAGTGTGCAGCCTTGATGTTGTTGCCTTCACTGGGATATTCGTCAACGTTGTTGTTGCCATCCGCTACGACGATCAAATAGGCGTCGCCGCGATAGCGGATTGGAATATTGACGGAAGCACTGTCTGTGGCATAGCTCTCCGTGGGGGCCAACGCGGCGCCATTGTCAAATTGGCCGACCAGGACATCGTCTCCACTGAGGTTGGCATCCAGCGACAAAAAGACCTTATCTTTCCAACGACCACTTGCAGCAGACGGGCCCTGATTGGCCACGGTATAGCGAATGGACGCACTGGTGCCTGCAGTCACATGATCGGGCACCACCATGGTGCCCACCCGCAAGTCCGGCCGGTCATTGAGGCTGACCTCGGTGACATCGGTTGATACCAAGCTGTTGTTGTCGCGTGCTGCGCCATATTCATACAGTTGGCTACCGGCATTGGTGATGACCTTTACCCGGTACTGCCCTTCTATTTTTGCGGGCAGGCGAACCTGCTCGGTGCGTGTGTAGCGGATGCCGGACTCCAGCCCACGGTCGTAGCTGAAACTTCCCAGCGTTACCGCCGCGCCCAAGCCATTGGCAGGAATCACTACAACGGTATCTGTCCAGACTCCGTTGGCCTTGGCCTCGCCTTGGTTGACGACGCTCCACGACACATCAATGAGTGCGCCTTCCTGTGCGCTGCTTGGCAGCGTTATGGTTTCGACCTTCAGATCGGGGGACTTGGAAAGTACAACCGGAATGGCCACTGTGCTACCGGTGTTGTTGTTCATGTAGACGAACTCAAATGGACCACCGGTGTGCACATTGATGTAGAAGCTGCCTTCGATGCCTTCGGGCAGGGTCACGTCGATGCTGCGGGTGTAGCGGTCATTTACCGCCAGCTGACCAATGTGGCTGGCCGAGCCGAGCTGAGTTACAACGTCCGAACCATCAGGATTGCGGCTCAACCATACCTGATCGGACCATTGCGTGGCATTGGTGAGACCGATGCCGCAATTAACGACCGCCCAAGTCACATGCAGGGGGCGACCACTGGCGCCGACACCCTGCGCAGTGACGGATTCGACCTGCAAATCGGCGTAGGGCATGGTCATAACGTCTACATCGTGGCTAATGCGTCCGATGTTGTTGGCTTCGAGGTTATTCTCAAATACCTCGGATTTCGCGTCGCTGACCACGAATAGCTTAAATCGTCCGACAGTGGCTGCGGGCAGCAACACATGCTCAGTGCGACTGTACGCCTCGGCAGCCACCAAACCACCAGTATGAACATACTCACCAACCACGCGATCATCCGTATTGCCAACGATATCGTCGGTCGAAAGGATGATGCGATCGGTCCAACTGCCGGTACGCCCTTCCCCAGTACCCTGGTTAGTCACGGTCCAACTCACATCAAGTGGGGCAGGGTCGTCAATCACCCGGTCAGGTGCTGTTACGGCAGAGACTGCCAAGTCAGCATACGGCGCCAAGTTGACAGTCAGGTTTTGTGCGGCCCGGTTATTGGTGCGTGTACGGTCGTCGATGGCGTTGCCGCCATCTGCAACTACGACGACTTCGTATTCACCAGTGAAATCGAGCGGCACCAAGAAGTCGGCAGATGCACTGTAGCTGGCTCCTTCCGCCAGTGGCCCCGTGCGGGCCACGTCTGCGACCTTGCGCAATACCCCATCTTTAGCCAGGAAGACTTGGTCAACCCAATTGACCCGCACTTCGCCGCCAACGTTGTTCACGGTCCAATCCACATGCATGCTGACACCCGATTGCACCAAGCCTGGGCCATTTACGGTAGCCACGCTGAGGTCTGGACGCGCTACATGTACTGTCGTGGCGGCAGCGGCCTGGTTGTTGTCCTCGGCCGCTCTCTCAAACACCGTGTTATCAGTATCGGTTTTAACGATCCAACGGAAATCACCCTCCGGGAACCAGGACGGCAAAGTGAAGTTGATATTACGCGCAACGCTCCCCCCCACATCCAATGGTGTGGTGTTAAACACACTGGCTACTTCGTGCAAACCCGCAACGCCACGATCTACATAGATGCGGTCACGCCAGGAGCCGGACGCAGTGGCCGTGCCGTTGTTACCTGCGGTATAGCTGATACTGACAGCATCACCGGGCCGTAGCACCGTTGGGCCTACTACATCAGTCACTACCAGGTCTGGCGTAGGTGCCAGCCCCACATGCAGTGTTGCCATGCTGAAGGCACTGTTGTTGCCAAGGTGGGTGGTTTCCGTGACGCTGCGGTTAGTGTTGGTGTCCACTAGGACGTAGTAGTCACCACTGAGGTCGCGCGGCAAGGTCAACGTGGCGCGTCCGGTGTATGACTGACCAGGAGCCAGCAAGCCCGCATGGGTTACCGAGCCCGAGAGCACGATGTCGTTGCCGCTCATCGTGGTGTCTGCTGAGAGCACCACGCGGTCGTTCCACAATGCCAAATCGGTAGTGGCATTGCCATTGTTGGTGACCACCCAGGTGATCAGGATGTTTTCGCCACTTTGGGCGTTGGCAGGCGCAGTCACTTGCGTGGTGGTGAGGTCGGCGTATGCCGTGCTCAGGTCAATTGCGCGGGCGCTGCTGCTGTTGTCGGCTCGGGTATCGGGCTCCACGACCTCTGCGGAACTATCGCTGCGCACGCCCAGGTAGTAGCGCCCTTCGGTGCGCATGGGCACCCGAATGCTTGCAGTTTGGGCATAGCTTTCCCCAACATGCAAACTACCGGTGTGCCGAATGGTGCCAATGACTACGTCATCGGCATTGCCAATAATGGCATCATTGCTGAAGACGAGCTGGTCATTCCAGGCGGCGGTGGTGTCGGCCTGGCCTTGGTTGGAAACAGTCCAGCTCATGGTTACTGGCTCGCCACCTACGCCCAGTGCGGACGTGGCTAAGGTGTCAATATGCAAATCCGCGTAGGTTTTGCTGGCTGACTCAGCATGAATATCGGCACTGTTGTTGGTTTCTGCATCATTTGTGAGATTGGTTTCAAACAACACGCCCATTCCGGCACTATTTTGGTCGGCAGTGATGGTGATACCAATATCTCCAGCACCCTTCAAGCCTTCGGGCAAGCGGAAGGTGAAGGTGCGTTCGCGGAATCCCCCAGCCGAAATTGCGCCGTTGGCTGATCCGTTGGTCAGCGCAAGAGGGTCGTAGCCCACGCTGGTGTCCAGTAGCACCAAATTGGCCGCTGTGTTTCGTACAACGATACGATCATCAAAACTGGCAGAAGCCGCGCTACTGCCGTCGTTCCAGTCCTCCCAGTACAAGGTCACCAAGCTGCCAGCCTGCACGCCCGTGCTATCCACTCGCAGGTTCTTGATGCGCATATCAGGGCCCGACAAGCGAATAAGCTCGCCCGTGTTGTTGCCCTCTCCGGTGCCGGCCAAGTTGGCCTCGGGCACTTCAGACGCGCTATCTGCAATCACCCGAATAGAAAAACGCCCCGATGCAGATAGGCCGCTAGGCCAGGTAAAGCTGGCGTTGCGCAGGCGTATATCGCCAATGCCGAATACGGTTGCCCCCAGTGCTTCACGGACCACCACGTTCACCACAAATTCGTTGGTGGAAAGGTTGCGAACTTCCAATCGCTCACTCCAATCGTGGTCCAGTTCCTTGCTGCCCCGATTGGCGCTCGTCCAAGTGACGGCTACGTTTTGCCCGGGTTGAAAGCCTGCAGACGGACTCATGCCAAGGTCTTCAATAACCAGGTCGGCATAGGGTGCCAAGGCGACGGTGGTCTCGATCGCCAACGCGTTATTGCCTTCACCGGTGCCCGTGGCGTTACTTTCCTTGATGCTGTTAAATGCATCGGACAGCACGGTAATGCTGAGGTGGCCTGCGGCCAACGCTCCATCGGGCAGCTGAATCAACCTGCTGCGGGTGCGTGCTTCACCAGCGGCGATGGGGCCATTGCCCCCGTCTGCAGCAAGGTAAGGCACCGATATATCGGTGACGATGGAACCCGTATCCAGGTTGCGCACAATGATACGGTCGTTCCAGTTGCCAACGGTGGGCAGCACGCCACGGTTTTCTACCACCCACTGTACATTGACGGCTTGACCGGTTTGCAGCGAATCTGCAGGAGACAGCGTCACGCTGTTAACGGCGAGGTCAGGCGCGGGCTTGACCAGCAGGGTGTCGAGCACCACAGGGGGAGCTTCGAATACTTTGACTACGTTGAACGCCACCTTGGACTGGGGTATTGTCCCTGCATTGATACCTTCGAGCACCAGGGTGTAGGTGCCGGTGATGGAGAGAGCACTGGGCTCTTGGTCGTAGCCGCTAAAAACGTGCTGATAGTAATTCCCTATGCCGGATTCATAGTGGTGGTATTGCAGGTTATCGATCCCCATGCTTCGGTCAAAAAACACTTGCCGTCCAAGAGGGTCCAGCAGTGTCCAATGCGGCGTAGAGTGCCTGCCGTCATTCAAAACGAGATCTGGCACCACAGTGGTCAACGAATCAAAGTAATAACGCTCACCAGCGATCGCATCAAAGCGGAAAAGGTTGACACCATTGACGGGGGTTACTACTGTGGAAATCGGAGTGCCGGGCACCACCGCAGTCGCCACATCCAAATTGAGTACACGAAACGAATAATCGCCCGCTGCGCCGTTGACGGTATCGATGACCAGGGTGTAGTCACCCGCCGTCAACTTTCCGCCAAAATCCTTGGCATTGTTGTAGATACTGTAGCCATCGTAGTAGGTGTAGTTGTTCGCGTACCAGGAGTAGTTTTCATCACCCACCATGGAATGCTCAAACACAACCCCGGATGGGCCTTCTAGACGCCATCTCAAATTGACATTAGTTCCCAAATTGTCGAATGCCAAGGTCGTAGAGGCGTCTAAATGCAGTTTGTATCTGGTTGACGTAGCAGCACCCGGGGTATTACCCGATACCGTGGTGTTGAACTGCAAGGTCGGTACAGTGGTGTGCACCATAAAGCTATAGCTGGCGCCGCCACTTTGGTTACCTTGTCCGTCGAGCAACAACCAGTATTCACCGGCAGTCAGCGGGAAGGCTGAGCCATCAGAACCGGTATTGCCCGTTTGCAATTGGACACCGTAAGGGGAAATTAGTTTCCAGGTCAGCCCGGTGCCAGAACCTGTGGCCGCATCAAACACAAAGTTGGCCGCCTCTGCTATGTTAAGACGGTACACGGCCACACCATTGGCAGGATTCACGTTACCAGACACCACGGTTTCTGGGGCGAGCATGGTGGCCGCAGTGATATCCAACAACTTGAAACTGAAATTCTGGTTGCTGTAACCATTTCTGAATTTCAGTGTGTAAGTGCCGGCCGCCGGTACCTTGATGGCCTGATTTCCTTCGTTGTAATGGTTGGCAGAGTACAAGTTCACGCCATTGGCATCGACGATGTCGGCATGCAAGTTGAGATAACTCAGTGGATCCAACCACAATGTGGCGGCGCCGGTGGTCTCAAAGGTATAGCTCAGCGTCCCCTCTTCGCCCAGTGTGCCGTTGGTCACTGTGTCTAGCGCCAAAACAGTGGGCAGTGGCGCGGCAACTTTGCGCACGGTGAAGTTGTAGTCTTGGGAAGTCGTGCTGGGGGAGGATGAACCATCGGTGTCCCAGATCAGCCAATAGCTTCCCGTTCGAGGCAGGTTGGCCACCGTGCCAGCGCCCGTGCCTTGTTTGATGGCGGTACCAAATTCGTCCACCACGCGCCATCTGCCACTGGTAGCTTGGTCTGGCGTTATCGCATAGTAGTCACCCGCCTGGGCATCCAGGCGGAAGGGTGTGGCTTGCCCCACGGGCACGTTGCCTGTGGTGGCAACCTCAAGCGCCAATGCGGGTGCTTGTGCCAAGTTCAGCAGCCTGAAGGCGTAGCTTGTGTTGTAAGAGTAGTACCCGTATTCGTAGGGTGTCAGCGCAAAACGGTAGGTGCCTGCCTGCAGCTCAATAATTGGGTTGTAGCTGGGGTCAGACGATGCCCCCCAAACATACTGCTCCGCCACCGTTTGCCCAGGGCGCGAGACGGTCCATTTGAATCCATAGCCATTGAACTGTGAAACATCCATCAGCAGCCGGGTAGGCTCGGCTACCGTCAATTCATAGGTCTGATAAGGGCTGGTGCCATAGAGATAACCACCAGTGACCAAGCTGCCAACCGCCAGAGTGTGCGTTTTTAGCGCAAAACGATAGTCAGTCTGCACCCCAGCACCATCCACCGCGTCTGTATCCCACACCAATGTGTAGCGGCCACTTTGGGTCAGTCGTGGCATGGTTGCAAGGGTTGCCAGATCACCCCCGGCCAGTTGACCGCCGTTAGGGTCAAATAGGGTCCAACGCCCACTGAGCAGATCGGTAACCAGCGGTACATAGTCAAAGCTGTCGCCCGCGACCCCATTGAAGCCCATCACCACCGCAGTGCCGGGAACTACGGCTCCACTGGCTTCGTCGCCAATTGCCAGGGTGGCTGCGCTTTGCAGGTCCACCAAGCGAAATGCCAGAGTCTCTTGCGTGACCGACGTAGAAAATACTTTCAGTGTGTAGGTATCGGCACGCAGACTGAGCAAGCGGGCCGAGTCTGCGGTGGCTGCAGTCCAGGTACCGCTATCGACTACCCCGTCTGCAGTTGCCAAACGCCAGCTCACGCTGTCGCCGTCTGCCTGCAAGGCATCTAAGAGCAAACGCGTTTGGGTGCCAAGGGTAAAGGTATAGGTACGGGTGGAAGCACCGGCAGGTAACGTCTCTTGGACGGTGCTGCCGATAGCCAGCGAAATTGCTACTTCAGTGGGTGTGCTGGAGAGCGTAAAACGATAAGAAGCACTGGTGCCCAAACCATCGGCGTTGGTGTCCCACACTAAAAAGTAGGTGCCACTGCGGGTGAAACGTGTCAGCGCCTGGTTTTGTGCACTGTCACCGGTTTGAACTTGCGCACCAAATTCGTTGTACAAAGTCCATTGCCCGGTCAGCCCCCCAAGATCAGTTGGAGTGTAGTAAAGCCGCTGCCCGACTTGCGCATCAAACCGGTAAATAGCAGCCGAGCCTGACACTAAAGCACCCGATATTTGCGCATCAGCAGCTACCATATTGGCGGTAGAAATATCGCGCAAGTTCAAGGAATAGTTGACTACGCCCCCCCCCTGTGCCGCTACTTCAACACGATAAGTTCCCGCAGACAGCGTAAATGGTGCTGCGCCGGGCGTTGCAGCCGACACGCTGAAGGAATTAACCTGATTATTGCCCTGGTAGATCGCAACCCCAGCGTCCGCGTCCAAGCCCAAGAAGTCTATGTACAGACTCGTGTTTTCCGTGAGCGTAAGCGTATAGCTATCGCCCAGCCTGTAGGGAAGCACCGCGCCGCTGACCTCGGCATTGAGTACCAGTGGTTGCGCTACACGCATATCCAGTGTGGCATCGGAAGAGTCGCCTTGGGTGTAGGCGAAATACCAGGTTCCACTGACCAGGGGCGTGAATACGTTGTTGTCCCAACTGTACAGGTTCTGTGCAATGGACAAGTTAGGCTGATAGATGTTCCAGCTTGAGTTGTTTGCCGACCTGACAAGGTAAGTCTGTCCGGCAAACAAGTCCATCTTGTAGAGATTTGTGCCTGTGGCAACAATGCTGTCGCCCGTAGCAACCACTGTGGCATTGGCCCCATCTTCTATTGCAAAGCTGATGTCGGTTGGTTCGTCGTTGGTGTCGTTGGATTTAGCTTCCAGTACATAGTCCCCAGCATCCAGTTCAAGCACGGTGGGATGGTGCCCATACTGGGAGAAACTTGCCGCATGGCCAACATAGTCTTGGCCGCGCCGCAAAACCCAGCCGACTTCACTATTGCCAGTAGACGTTCCGCCAATGACGACCAGACTGCGTGCGGCCAGGGTAAAGCTGTAGCCCTTGGTCTCGTTGGCCGCCAAGGTATCCGTGGTGACTGCACCGAGGATAACTGGTGCGCTATTTGCAACTGGAAAATCGACATGGTCCGCTAGCACGGCGCTGACTGAATAGCTAACTCCTTGGCCATTGCTAGGCGCACCATCGATAGCAAGCAAATAGGTGCCAGATGCACGCAACCCGAGACTTGCCGTCCCGGTACCGGAGTCGTTAGACAACACGGTCTCCCCGTCCGCATTGAACAACCGCCAGCGGGCAGACCCACTGGCGCTGGTACTGACGTCAATGGAGATGGTGTCGCCTGCCACCCCTGCTAAGCACAGCACTTGAGTTTCGTCACCCTCAGGCAGGGTTCCGTTAAACGGTACACCCAGGGTGACAGCGGGATTGCTTGCACTACCCGCATTGACCAATTGAAAATCTAGCGAGACGTTGGTCGCGCCGTCGTAGTTGTAGCCTTGTAACTCTAGCGTGTAGTCACCCGGATTGAGTGTGAGCGCATCCGCCCATGATGCGCTGTCAAAAGAATTATTGGCCAAGTCACGACCCTGCGCATCACGTAAAACGTAAGAGCAGTAAGCGTTGCTTAGTGCAGTGCGCGCGTCGAACAACAAGGTACTACGCTGATCGACGGTGAAGGAATACTGTGCACGCGAACTTACGCCAGCATTCAGGGCAAACGACTCCGTTTGGTCGAACTGCAACGCAATGGGGGCCACAGGCTCCAGATTCATCGTGAAATCCAAGTCCTGAACCAGAGAACCACGACGTTTGACTTCCAAGGTATAGGGTCCGCCATTGCCGGACTGTGACTGGATCACCGCAGAGCCAGCCTCCTGCGCCTGTGTGACGACGTTCATGTATCGATCAAATACAACCCAGGAAATGGTGCTGCTATCGGCTGTCGCAACATCAATATTCAGCGCGCCATTGCTGGAGGAATCCAGTCGATAGACTGCAACATCAGCACCTGGCGCAAAGTTTGCGGCAGTACTCCCTTCCGTCAGAAGCGGCGCATCACCGAGATCAATAATCTGAAGTCCAAAATGATGGCCAAGATCATTGCTGCGAACTGAGAGGTCATAGTCACCCGCATCCAAATAGCGGGCGTGAGGGTATTGCGCTTCGCCATCCACACCGTTAGTTTGGGGCGGCACCACACCAACCCAGTTGAGGTAGGAGTTTCCAACTTCGTTCAGAGCCCAGTCAATCTCACTGTCTGAACCCAAATTGTGCACTTGGTAGTAACCACCCACTGGAATCGTAAAGCGATAGGCCTGCGCGGGCTGCTGCCCCTCGAACACATCTCCCGCAATGTGTTCACCCACCCGCAATGCGGGCAGTGCGGCTGGGGTAACGTTCAAGGTGTAATCTAAACTAAGGGCAGACGGATTTTTGCCTTTGACCAACAAGGTATATCGCCCAACATTGAGACCCCCTGTTGTGAAGGTTCCAGCGCTATTGCTTTGGGCGGCAACAGATTTGCTTTCGTCGAAAAGCACCCAACTAATGTCTGCTGCCCTAGCGCTGGAGGTATCAATTTGGAGCCGTTGCCCAGGAAAAACTGCCAAGCGATACGCCGCCACCTGTGTGCCACCGTCCAGGCTTGCAGCAACCCCGTTGGCGGGCAGCTCAGGAAGGTTGTTCAGGTCCACTATTTGCAAGGAAAAGCTTTTGTCAGCCCCGTTGCTATTGACCAAAAACTCGTAGTCACCAGCGCCGATGTAGCGTGTGTAGGGGCTGCTGGCCTCCTGATCAGGTCCACTGCCAGAACCGCCCACCACCGCATGCCAATTGTCGTAACCGCCAACTGCACGCAATTGCCACAAAACACCATCATCAGACCCTAGATTATGAATTTGGACATAGGTACCAAAAGGCACGTGCATGGAGTAAGTGCGGGTACCATCGCTGGCAGTGAGGCTGCCGCCAATAGCGGCACCAATAGCAACAGCCATAGTATTGGCTGCGGCTGCCACAGGAGTCATCCGCACCGTGAAATTAACACTATCAGACACATTCGCCTGGCCAGAAACCACTAACAGGTAGTGGCCCGCGTCCAGCGCGGAGGTGTCCAGCGTAAGCTCCGTTGCACTTTGGGCGACGAGGTTACGATTATTGTCGTACAGGGCCCATTGGAGTTGTGCAGCAGTAGCGGTGTCTATGGCCACATGCAGTGCCCCAGGCGTCTTCAAATCGTAGCTATAAACTTGTGCATCAAGCCCATGCTCCAAGTGTCCGACAGCGCCCTCCGATGGCAGCGCAAGTGCCGAGGCAGAGTCCAGAAGTTGCAATGCGTAAACCGCATTGTCGGCGTCTGCCGTCAAGGTCAGGTCATACTCCCCGGCGGATACAACTTGGTCGTCTGACCAATACGAATTCCCAACGCTTGCAATGCTCCAAGAGACGCCCGTGGAGCCCGTATCATGAATCAGCGTCATGGCTTTCAACGACTGCGAAAACGGCACTTTGACACGGCACACCACCGTATCGCCCTGGTGTGCCAGGCTGCCATTCAAAACATCACCCAAGCTGTTTCTGACCCGGGCTTGAACCGTTTGCGTAGGTGTGAGCGCAAAGGCCAAGGCGGCTGTCGCTTGTGCTGCGCCTTTGGTAAGGATGATTCGTTCACTCCCTACCGCATTAGCAGTAGTATCCATATGGGTCAACGGCAACGCGTTGGAACCCAGCAGGTTACCCATAGAGTCAAAGACATAAACCGTTCCTGCTTCGCCATTGGTAGATGCAGCGTCCAACGCCAAAGCAGCTTCTGTCAGGGTGGTATTAACACGGTAAATTTGGGAGCCCGAAGCCGAGTCCAGCGTGCCGGTGTTTGCTTGATCGAGTGTCAGCGTTGGAGCGGCAGCAACATCCAGCAGGCGCACGGAATACGCCCCCAAAGCCGCTGCGTTGTCTGCCTGAACTTCCAACGTGTAGGCACCCGCATTTAAAACCATGACCCCGATAGCGCTCAAATTGCCCGACCGGACAACCGTGCCATTGGATGCCCGCAGCGTCCAACTATTTCCCAAACCGCTTAGGCCGTCGAGCACCAAACGGTTGGTCGCATTGAGCGAAAAATTCCACTTATCAGGAACACCAACCACTGAAGTGGTACCACTCACTGCGGTGCCGACCACCAAAGCTGCTACCTTAGGGGTGGCTAGACTTGCGATCCAACTGAGCTCAACCGGATCTGTATTTGCAATTGCACCTTCGATAACGATGGTGTGCCGCCCCGTTTTCTGAAGCGCCGCCGAAACCGTGCTCCCTGCCGAGGCATTGGAGACCGGCGTCAAATGGATACCGTCAGGGTCGATCACCCACACCCGTACGCTGCCGCTGGTGACACCGGAAATATCCAGTGACCAGTAGTCACCGAGGTTGCAGTCCAAACTAAATACTTTGGCGCTGTTGCCAGGATTCAAACTGAGGGCTTGCGCACTGCCTAGGAGCAGTGCTGCAGCATCAGAGAGATTGAGCAGGCGGAAGTTGAACGCCCCGCTAGCAATGCCACGCGGGGTCACCCGCAGGTGATACGCACCCGCTGCGTCCAGGCGAATGGGGGCATTGTAGATACCCTCATCCGCCGTGTTGAAACTAATATTGGAACGCAAGGCTCCTGTTGGCCCAGTTAACTCCCAAGCCAAATCACTGCGGTTGCTCAGGCTGTCAAATAGCACCGTGATGGGGGTGCTGGTCGTGAAACTGTAGTCGTAGCTTTGGCCTATGCTGTCAATGCTGCCAGTAAGGTCTGCATTGAGGGTGAGGGATTGCTGGGTCGTAACTTTACGGCGCAGTGTGAATTCATACTGGTCGCTAACATTCAGACCATTGGGGCCATCCACCACAAAGAAGTAGCGTCCTGCTGCCAACGCGAAGGGCTGGCTGGCTGTACCCATGTTGCCGCTACGCAGCGTGCTGCCCAATCGGTCTACGATACGCCAAGGTACAGAACGCGCATAGGTTTTGGGATCGAACACAAAATCACCAGCTTCATCTACCTGCAACTGGTAGGCCTGTGCGTGGCTGGCGGGGTTCAAGGTCAGCGCGGTGGCGCTGCCCAGGGCCAACACGGGAACGCTGGCAGTGTCTACCAAGCGGAAATTGAAGTTACCTGTAGACAAATCACTGTAGTCCACTGAGAACTCGTAGGTGCCAGCGGGCAAGGCGAACAGGCTATCGGGCGTGCCAGCGCCAAAGCTGCGTAAGGATGCTTCGCTGCCGCGCGGGCCGCTAAGGCTCCACCGCAAGGCCGCCGCATTGGTCGCCCCCCCAATATCCACCAATACCGTTGTAGGTGCAGCCAGGGTAAAGCTGTACTTTAGCGTTTGAGCGGGCTGTGCAATGCTGCCAGTGATGTCGTCGTTTAAGGTCAGCGCGGACAAAGATGCAATCTTTGGCGCCAGGTTGAACCACGCGTTCTTGGCCGTAAGCGCCGCTTGGTAGTAGCCTTTAACCGGATTGACAACAAGGAGATACTCTCCGGTAGCGCCAAGAGCCAAATCTGAGTTGTCAAATATGGTGTTTAAGTTGGCTACGGTGCGACCGAAGGGATCAACCAAATAGACATTGCAGTAACCGTTGTAGTAGTAGTTGTAGTAACCACCGTCACCGTCGTGGACATCAAAGTAATAGTGCTCGCCCGCGTTGGCGTTGAAGCGATAGATTCGACTCTCCCCCAGCGGAATAGTTTCATTCACCTCGGAGCCCGGCGTCATGGGCAAAGCGGCAGCGCGGTTTAGAACACGAAATTTATAGGAAGCCGTGATGTCCTGGCTGTTGCGCATAGTCAGCGTATAGCGCCCAGGCGGCAACGCATAGGGAGTGCTATAGCCATTGCTCAACGACTGCCAACCGACAATATCCCCTTTAGGACCCGCTAGTTTCCACTGCACATTGGCTGCGTTGCCAAGGGTGGGGTCCAAGGCGTCAAACACCACAATGTCCGCTTGGTCCAGCGTAAAAGTGTAATCGACCACATTTTGGCGCGCCGCAAGGCTCCCGCTGATCTGGTCGTTAAAACTCAAGGCGCTGCTACTGTGGGTTTGCTGAGCCAGAGTGAAAGCAACGTTGCTGGTGCCCGTTTCGTTGTATTGCCCTTCATTGAGCAAGGTATAGCGTCCCGTACTGGTAACCGTGTACAAACGCCCCACATTGGGCTGGTCATAAGTGGCTGTCACTTCACGCCCAAAGGGGTCTATCAGCCGCCAGGCGCCTGAGCCAATTGAATTGAGCAGCAGCTTGGTACCCGCTACCGCATCTACGCCATAACCGATGGTGGCATTGGCAGGAGAGCGGGTAGCCGACATTGGCTGATCCAGGGCGAGCGAGGGGAACTCCGCCGTGTCAAGCAGCCGGAAGGCGTAGGCACCACCGTTGCCATTGTTGGAAATAGTCAACGCGTACTCGCCAGTCGGCAGATTCAGCATCGGATTTGCGTCGTACGCGTCACTGGCGTAAAAATATCTTTGATTTACTTCGGTGCCGCGTGGTCCCACCAAGGTCCAAAGGGCATAAGGGTTGATATTGCTTTGGTTGTCCATTGCCAACTGGGAGTCATTTGCCAGTGTGAAGCGATAGGTTTGGGTGGTGCTGGTTGACAGTAGATTTCCTGCCACTACCGAACCGATAGTCAACGCATCACCAGCAGGCAAGAGGGCAGGAGCCTGGTTTCCGGCGGCATTCAGTTGAATGTCATACGCGATGGGCGTGGCGCCATCCAGACGGCCTTCTACCAGCAAGGTATAAGTTCCCGCTACGGCCAAGCTGAATGCGGCGCGGTTGGTAGCCAGGTTGTTGGCCCCCGCAACGTCGCGCCCAAAATGGTCTAGCAAGCGCCAAGTGGCATTGCCACCACTCACACTGTTGCTCTGGAAAGCCACGAAATCGCCGGCTGCTGCTACAAAGCTGTAAGCAAGCGCTGCATTGCCAGGGCTTAAGGTGCCGCTCACCGAGGTATCTAGACCCAGCGCCGTAGCGGCGCTGCGGTCTAGCAGATTGAAAGCAAACGCACCTGTGGCGCTGGCACTGCCGCGCACGCGCAACTGGTAGTGTCCGGCAGGTAGCGCCAACACACTGAGGCCATTGGTTGCATCGCTTTGGTCGAATCGGCGATCAACTACTTCACTGCCGCGCGGGCCGATCAAAGACCACAGTAAGTTTGATCGGTTGGTTTGCGCGTCAAACATCAGCTGCGTAGCTTCGGTCAAATCAAAACTATAGACTGTGGCTTGCCCCGCAAGATCAATGGAGTCAGACATAGGGGTGCCCACCGCAAGCGTCTTTGCAACATCTGGAACCTGGTTGAGCGAAAACTGGTAGTTAACGACGGCATCCGCAGCGTTGTAGGTTCCGCCATCGAGCACCAACCAATAGTCACCCGTTGCATTGACGGCGAAGGGGTCTTTGGCTGTGGTCAGGGGCGACCAGTTGACACGTACACCATAAGGGTCAATCAAGCGCCAGCCAATGGCTCCACCAGTGACAGAGCGGCCATCCAGATACACTTTGTCGCCCTGCGTCAGCGCAACTTTAAAGAGACTGGAGCCTCGCGCCAGATCAAGACTGCCCGAAGTGATTGCACCGGGAAGCAGTGTTTGTGCGGATGCTTCGCTGATTAGCCGAAATGGGAAATCCCCGGTGGCGGCACCATCCACGTCTACCGAAAGCGTATAGGCTCCAGCTGTCAATGCAAGATGTTCAAATCCATCAAATTCGTGGTCGCTGCGGTAATCGGCGTTGTAGCCATAGTAATTGTCATTGTCATAAGTCCCATGCCTGGCAACCACTTGCCCCGCTGGCCCGGTCAGAGACCAGTTGAAGTTGGCGTCCGTCAACTTATCGAACAGCACCGAAGTTGCCTCGGTCAAATTGAAGGTGAAATTGGCGGTCTGCCCTGCTTGCGTGATGCTCGCAGTGGTCGTGGCATTCAACACCATCGGTGTTGTGCTGTCTGTAACAGTACGCAGATTGAATTGGTAGTTGACAGGTGCTGTGTTTCCGATGTCGCCTTCTACCAGCAGCAGATAGTCGCCAGTGCGTTGCAGGGCAAAGGTATCGAGGTCATTGCCAAGATAATTAACCCCACCCTCTTGGCGCCCAAAGGGGTCAACCAAGCGCCAATAAGTGTTGCTATTGGCCGCACCTGGCTTGAAATAAAGCTTGTCGCCCGCCGTGCCGGAAAACCGATAAACAGCAGTTTTGTTTCCCCCATCCAGCGTGTTACTGACGTCGACTCCAGGCGTCAAGGAAACCGCAGCATCAGCATCGATGATGCGCAGCGCATAGGCACCAAGCACATCATTTTGCGCATCTACCGTAATCTGGTACTTGCCGGGCGCAAGCTCAAACGCCGCTGATGCGCTGTAGTCGGAATCCGTTTGCGCGAATGTTCTGTTGGTGACTTGCCCGCTGGGGCCGTCCAGCTTCCAACTCAAATCGTTGCTATTTGTGAGGCTGTCAAATACAACACGCCGAGGTTCTTCGACCGTAAATTCATAGTGGTCTTGCTCGCCCTGAACGCTGATTGCACCAGTGATGGTCAGCGCCGCTGGATTCACATCTCCCGCCAAAAGAACGCGCGGCTCCAACGGTTCGAAACGGATAGACGGTGAAGGAATTACTGCTTTTGACGCATCAACCGGCTTTTTGACAGTGCTGCCTTTTTGGCGTGTTTCAGGCTTAAAGACTTGACTTAATGCCGACATAAGCGGAGACAAAATAAGGCTTCCGACACGGTCTGGACGATCATTTTTTATGGTTGACTTACGCATATAGGTTTCTTGTATTTATCCCCGGTCTATCCGGTAAATTGATTTTTCAGATATCGTTGCAAACCACTTTTTGGCGTGGGCGGCCAATGGAATTGATCAAGAGGGGGGGGATGAGCATGCAGCAGCTCCCCGAAACGTACGCGTATACCTCGGGAACGCTGAAAAGCGGGGAAAGCACTAAATAGCGGCGCTGTGAGGTGGTATATGCCCGAAAAACAGGGTACCGGCATCACGGTGGTGGCTGCTATCACACGTAAACCTCATTCGGTGCAACTCATCGAATGAGGCGCGGTGTTGTAAGTTGCAGGCAATATAGGGGATGGCAATCGAAGTGTCTATCCCCCATTCGGGTGAGTTTCGAGGGCAATCTGTAACAAAATGCAACTTAAAGTGAAGCCATGATCGGGAACATTTGTAGATAGTTTGTCCACAAACGGTCTTCAATCCGGACCATTGATCTTTCAGTAACAACTGATATCACCACAAGCCAGCCTCCTGCACGCGGCGTTGAAAGACGGTCGCTTTTAGGCACTCCAAATTTTGTGGCGAACCATGCTCTTGAGTTGACTCAAGTTGTTCGGACAGTAGTTGTCCAATACATGCCGTTTGAACCATGCCCGCAGAAAATGAACGTCCCCGCCCCAGAGGGGCGGAGTATCACTGCACTACGGCTCGCACGCTGCGCGGCTCGCCTTCGTTTTACAGAGCCCTTCGGACTCCATCGAAGTCAGCCGCCCCAAGGGGCGGGGAATATACCCGCCAGGATTCAAGAGGGGTGGTCTGGCGCGCAAGCTGGCAAGAACTAAATCCAGGTCTGCCTGTCCACCGGCAGGTCAGCCGATCCAGTCCAGCGCCCGCATGTAGTCCGGCTGCACCATCAGCGCGTCCCAAGTGAGGGCCGGGGTACGCGGCAAGAGCGCCAGGCGGCGGTCTTCGCTGGCGTCTTGCGGCTGCCATTCACCTTTGAGCTGGGCTTCGGTCAGGCCGTCGATCAACGCATCCACGGCCTTGCCCCCCCCTTCGCTGCTGGCCACCGACTGATTGCACAGCAGCACCATGTCACAACCCGCGTTCAGAGCCGCCACCGCCGCCTGGGTGTAGCTGACTTGCTGACCGTCGATCAGGCGTGCCCCGGCCATCGAAAGGTCGTCGCTGAAAATTGCGCCGCCAAAACCCATCTGGCCGCGCAGGATGTCGTTCAGCCAGGTGCTGGAGAAACCGGCCGGGCGGGCGTCCACCTTGGGGTAGATCACATGGGCGGGCATCACGCCGGTGGTCACGGTGTTGAGCCAGCGGTAGGGGGCGGCGTCGTCGGCCAAAATGGCTTTCAGGCTGCGTTTGTCCACCGGAATGTCGGTGTGGGAGTCGGCTTTGACAAAGCCGTGGCCTGGAAAATGTTTGCCGCAATTGGCCATTCCGCTGCTGAGCAGGCCGTGCATCAGGCTTTTGGCCAGCAGCCCCACCACACGCGGGTCGCGGTGGAAGGCGCGGTCGCCGACCACGCTGGACTCCCCATAGTCCAGGTCCAGCACTGGCGTGAAGCTCAGGTCCACACCGCAGGCGCGCAGCTCGGCGCCCAGCACGTAACCGCAGGCGGTGGCGGCATTGGTCGCATCCATGGCCCCGCCTTTTTTGCTGGCATTGCCGGGCGACGCAGCAGGTGCCATCCACATCTCGCCCAGGGCGCGCATGGGCGGCAAATGGGTAAAACCATCGGTCTTGAAGCGCTGCACCCGCCCGCCTTCGTGGTCCACGCAAATCAGCAGGTCGGAGCGCACTTTTTTGATAGCGCGGCACAGCGCCGTGAGCTGGGCCCGGTCTTGCCAGTTGCGGGCAAACAAAATCAGGCCGCCGACCAGCGGGTGTTTCAGGCGCTGGCGGTCCACTTTGCTCAGGGAAAGGCCTGCAATATCGATGATGAGGGGGGCGTGTTGGGTCATGGTCGGTACTGGTGTGAATACAGTTGCTATGAATTTGCTAGCTTCTTGCGCTTATTCTACGGGGGCTGGAGGCCTATTTCGCTTCCAATTTATCGGCAGAAACTTCCACCACGCAAAAGCTGGCGGCGTAGTCGGTTTCGTCGGTCACGCTGACGTGCACCTGCAGCTCGCGGGCTTCAAACCACGCTTTCAGGCCGCCGTGCAGCACGATGAAAGGTTGCCCGGCCTGGGCGTGGCCCCGGGGCTGGTTGGCGATCTCGCACAGGCGCCAGGTCATGGGCATGCGCATGCCCAGGCCGATGGCTTTGCTGAACGCTTCCTTGGCGCTGAAACGGGTGGCCAGGTAACGCACACCGCGCTCGGGCCAACGCGCGCTGCGAGCCTTCCAGATGGCGAACTCCGGCTCAGACAGCACCTTGGCGGCAAAACGGTCACCATGGCGCGCCAGGCTGTCGCGGATGCGGCGCACGTCGCAGATGTCGGTGCCTATGCCGTAAATCATGCCAATGCAGCCCCCACGTTTGTCACTTCGTGTACTGCACTGCCCCCCAAGGGGGCCCTCGTACCTTGGGACGGCCCGGCGGTACTCATGTCTGGCGCACCAGGCAACGCAAGTAGGCCTGCACGGTGGCGCTGTAGCCCAGCTCCAGCGCATCGGCAACCAGGGCGTGGCCGATGGACACCTCCTGCACGCCGGGTACCTGCTGCACAAACGCAGCCAGGTTGTCCCGGTTCAGGTCGTGGCCCGCATTGACGCCCAGCCCCGCGTCCAGCGCGGCCTGGGCCGCCTGCGCAAAGCGCTGCAGTTGCGCGGCCTGCCCAGGCGTGCCCCAGGCGGCCGCGTAGGGCTCGGTGTACAACTCGATGCGGTCGGCGCCCACCGCCTTGGCCGCCGACATGGCGGCCGCGTCGGCGTCCATGAACAGGCTCACGCGCAAACCCAGGGCGTGGGCTTGTGCAATCAGGGGGCGCAGGCGCTCGGCATCCTGGGGAAAGGTCCAGCCATGGTCGCTGGTGAACTGGCCCTCGCCATCGGGCACAAAAGTGACCTGGTGCACCGGCAACTTGCGCGCCACCAGATCGCGTACACAGTCCATCAGGTTGTGGAAGGGGTTGCCTTCGACATTGAATTCGCGGTCCGGCCAGGCTTGCAGCAACTCGGCCAGTTCAATCACATCGTCGGCGCGAATATGGCGCGCGTCCGGGCGCGGGTGCACCGTGATGCCGGCAGCACCCGCCTGCAGGCACAGCGTGGCCGCGCGGGTGACGCTGGGAATGCCGAGGTGCCGGGTGTTGCGCACCAGGGCCACTTTGTTGAGGTTGACAGAAAGAGAGGTTTGCATGGTAGAGCTCATGTTTTGCCGCCGGGCCGCCCCAAGGCTCCCGTAGGGCGGCGGAGCCAAAAATGCGCCCCCTTGGGGGGCAGTGCAGTACACGAAGTGACAAGCGTGGGGGCCATTGCTACAGGGATTGGATATCGATCATCATCTGGCGCGTGCGCAGGGTTTTTACCCCGCAATGGTAGTGCAGCAAGGCCCGCAGTTGGGGCTTGAGCTCTCCCATCACCTCCGCGCAGGCGCGCAGCGTGCGGGTAAAAGGCGCGGTTGCATGCACCGCCTCTTGCAATACCACCCACTGGGCGCCGCTCAGGTGGGCGCGGTCGTCCGCATGGGCCTGGCGCAAACCGCCTTCGGGCACCAGGGTGTAGCGCGCATCCCAGTTCAACTCCCGCAGAGTCATGGTCTGCACATCGAGCTGGGGCAAGAGGCCTATTTCGCGCAGCAGCAACAGCTCGAAGGTTCGCAGTGCCGCTTGCAAAATTTCGCCGTGTTCACTGGCGATGACCTCGACCACCTGGTCGTACACATCAAAAAGCCGGGGGTGGGGATCATCGCGCGCCAGCAAGGTCAGCAGCAACTCGTTGAGGTAGTAGCCCGAGAGCAGCGCATCGCCCGAGGGCATGACATGCCCGCCCTGCCATTCCGCACTCTTGAGGGTGCGGATTTCGGCATCACCGCCAAAGGCCAGATGCAGAGGCTGCATGGGCAGCAGTATGGGGCGGAAGCTGGAGGTAGGCCGCTTGGCCCCCTTGGCCACCAGCGCAATACGCCCGTGGTGGCGGGTGAAGACTTCCAGAATCAGGCTGGACTCGCTCCAGTCATAGCGGTGCAAGACATACGCAGGCTCCTCAGAAATGCGTTTGGTAGCCAATTACTCATATCCGAAGGACCGCACCCGCGCTTCGTCGTCGGCCCAGCCGGAGCGAACTTTCACCCACAGTTCCAGAAATACTTTGGCATCGGCCAGTTTTTCCAGCTCCACGCGCGTTTCCATGCCGATGCGTTTGATGCGTTCACCCTTGTCACCAATCACCATGGCTTTGTGGCCGTCGCGCTCGACCACGATGGTGGCAGCGATGCGCAGCAGGCGCTTCTGGCCCTTTCTTTGCGGCGGCTCTTCCTCAAACTTGTCGATCACCACGGTGGAGGTGTAGGGCAGCTCGTCGCCGGTCAGGCGGAACAGTTTCTCCCGCACCAGCTCGCTGGCCAAAAACTTCTCGCTGCGGTCGGTGAGCTCGTCTTCCGAGTACCACCAGGCTTGTTCGGGCAGGAATTTTTCGCAAATCCCCAGCAGACGTGCAATGTCCTTGGGGTTTTTGGCCGACATGGGCACAAATTCGGCAAAGGTGTGCTTGGTTTGCATCTCCTGCAGCCAGGGCGCAATGTCGCCGCGGCGGTGCACGTTATCGAGTTTGTTGGCAACCAGCAAGGTAGGAATACTCTTGCCCATCAGGGCCAGCACGCGGGCATCTGCGGGGGTGAAACTGCCAGCCTCCACCACAAACAAAATGAGGTCGACATCGGCCACCGCGCCAACCACCGTCTTGTTCAGCGACTTGTTCAAGGCATTGCCATGCAGTGTCTGAAAACCCGGAGTGTCCACAAACACAAACTGGGTGACCCCTTCGGTGCGCATGCCGGTAATGCGGTGGCGGGTGGTTTGCGCCTTGCGCGAGGTGATGCTGATCTTCTGGCCCACCAAGGCGTTGAGCAAGGTGGACTTGCCCACATTGGGTTTGCCCACAATCGCCACCAGTCCACAGCGCTGTCCTTCTGCGGGAGTTCCGGGTTGGGCCAGTTTGGGCGTGCCTTTGAGCAAGCCTTCCAGCATGGCATCCAGATTGGAATCCACATCTTTTTCCACGTCAGCCCCCGTGGAATCTGCGTGAGCAGCTATATTTTTAGGAGCAGTCATAAGGTTTTCTTTGTCTTGAGGGTTTGCAGCATCGCGGCAGCTGCGGCCTGTTCTGCGGCACGGCGCGAACCGCCAATACCACGCTCTGCCAAGTGCAATTCAGATATTTCGCACTCCACGTCAAAGCTTTGTTTGTGGGCGGCCCCGATGGTGCCCACCACGGTGTAGGCTGGCAATTTCATTTTGCGGCCCTGCAGCCATTCCTGCAACTCGGTCTTGGGGTCCTTGCTGATCGCCTCCATCTGGGGATTGATTTCCACCGCTTTGAACAAACGGTGCACCAGCGCCTGGGCCACGGCAAAACCGGCGTCCAGGTACACCCCGCCAATGATGGCTTCCAGCGCATCGGCCAAAATGGAGGGCCGCTTCTGGCCACCCGAGCGAAACTCCCCTTCGCCCAGCTTGATGACATCCGGCAGCCCCAGGCCAACGGCCAATTGGTGCAAGGTCTCTTGCTTCACCAGATTGGCGCGCACCCTGGACAAGTCCCCTTCAGGCAAGGACGCCAGCCGTGCATACAGCAGATCCGATACCGCCAGATTGAGCACCGAGTCGCCCAAAAATTCCAGGCGTTCGTAATGGTCAATGGAGAAACTGCGGTGCGTCAGCGCCCTGGTCAGCAGGGAAACATCAGAAAAATGATGTTGCAGGCGACGCTGCAACTCAAGCAAGGGATCTGCCACCTTATTTGGAGCGCCCAGCGTATTTGAGCGTCAGGTACGCGGGGCCGGCCAGATGGATTTCACGTTCGTAAGCGAAGCTCACCACCACCTTGTCGCCTTCTTTGGTGACTTCGATGTCCTTGCCGCTGATGGATTTGATGTCGTCAACTTGCGCGACCTTGTCGAAAATCATGCGGGCCTCGGCCACCGTCTGCCCTTCCCTGGCCTTATTGACCGCTCTGGTGATCGACTGGTATTCCAGAAAGGTGGGAAACACCTGGGCAGCGACCACCCCTGTCATGGCCAGTAGAGAACCTACAAAAACCAAACCAATAAAGGAAATTCCACGCTGCTTGGATTTGCGCTGCACTGCCATATTTTTCTCCTGTCAACCGACCTCATTGCCAACGTTAAAAATCAATCAAAAGCACCAATGCGCTTCAGACTGCCAAAATTCATCCAGACAAAAAAAGCTTTTCCAACGATATTTTTCTCTGGCACAAAGCCCCAGTAGCGCGAATCCATCGAGTTATCGCGGTTGTCACCCATCATGAAATAATGGCCGTCTGGCACTTTGCAGGTGACCCCCTCCACAGTGTAAGTACAGCTGCTACGACCTTCAAAGTTGTCAACGCCCGGCACAAATGCGGGACGTTCGTCATCGTTGAGCAGCTTATGTTTATGCGCACCCAAGGTTTCTTCAAACTGCTTGAAATAACGCATGGTGTCTTCGTCAAAAAACTCAGGGACGGACGAGGTCGCCACCGCCTGGCCATTGATGGTCAGGCGTTTGTTCAAATACGCCACCGTGTCCCCCGGCACACCAACCACCCGCTTGATGTAGTCCAGGCTGGGTTTGGGAGGGTAACGAAACACCATCACGTCACCACGCTGGGGCTGCTTGCCCTCGGTGACCTTGATGTTGAGCACAGGCAGGCGCAGCCCATAGTGAAACTTGTTCACCAAAATCAGGTCCCCCACCAGCAGCGTGGGAATCATGGAGCCCGAGGGTATTTTGAAGGGCTCAAACAAGAACGATCGCAAGACAAACACGGCGATGATCACCGGGAACAGGCCTGCGGTCCAGTCCAGCCACCAAGGTTGCATCAACAAGCGCACTTTGGCTTCGGCAATGTCACCATCGACCCGCTGGATGCCCATTTTGCTCAATTCTGCACGGCGCTGGATGTCATTGGCCTCCAAAACGGCCACCGCTTTTTGCCGCTGTGGCAAAAAGTAAAACCGCTCAGCCAGCCAGTACACGCCGGTCACCACCGTCGCCAGGAACAGCAACAGGGCGAAGTTGCCTTCCACCAAGCCGAAATACCAGGAGCCCGCATACAGCGCGAAAGCAGCCAAAATGGCGGAGGTCAGAACTTGCATCAATCTTCCACCTGCAAAATAGCCAGGAACGCTTCCTGAGGAACCTCGACCGAACCAATTTGTTTCATGCGTTTTTTGCCTGCTTTTTGTTTTTCAAGGAGTTTGCGTTTGCGCGAAATGTCGCCGCCGTAGCACTTGGCCAGCACGTTTTTGCGCAGCGCTTTGATTGTCTCACGCGCAATAATATTGGCGCCAATAGCCGCCTGAATGGCCACGTCGTACATTTGCCGGGAAATGATCTCGCGCATCTTGCCCACAACCGCCCGCCCACGGTACTGACTCTGGCTGCGGTGCAACATGATGGACAGCGCGTCGACTTTTTCCGAATTCAACAAAATATCGACCTTGACCACATCGGCCGCACGGTATTCCTTGAACTCGTAGTCCATGGACGCATAACCCCGGCTCACCGACTTGAGCTTATCAAAGAAATCCAGCACGATTTCGGCCAGTGGCATCTCATAGGTGAGCACCACTTGCCGCCCCTTGTAGGCCATGTTCATTTGCACGCCGCGCTTCTGGTTGGCCAGGGTCATGACCACCCCCACATATTCCTGCGGCATGTACAGATGCACGGTAACGATGGGTTCGCGAATCTCGGCGGTCTTGCCCACTTCCGGCATCTTGGAGGGGTTTTCGACCATGATGACTTCGCCGTCGTTCTTCATCACCTGGTAGACCACACTGGGCGCCGTGGTGATCAGATCCTGGTCAAACTCACGCTCCAGACGCTCCTGCACAATTTCCATGTGCAGCAGGCCCAGGAAACCACACCGGAAGCCGAAACCCAGCGCCTGCGACACTTCAGGTTCGTAGTGCAGCGAGGCATCGTTCAGCTTGAGTTTTTCCAGCGCGTCGCGCAACGAGTCGTATTCGCTGGCTTCGGTGGGATACAGGCCTGCAAACACCTGGGGTTGAATTTCCTTGAAACCGGGCAGCGCCTCGGTCGCAGGACCGGCGTTGTTGGGCAGCTTCTTCTCCAACGTGACGGTATCTCCCACCTTGGCGGCCTGCAACTCCTTGATGCCCGCAATGATGTACCCCACTTCACCGGCTTCCAGCGATTCACGCGGCTGGTTGGCGGGGGTGAAAACGCCCAGATTGTCGGCGTTGTATGCAGCCCCCGAGGCCATCATCTTGAAGCGCTCCCCCTTGCCCAAGCGTCCATCCACCACACGCACCAGCATCACCACGCCGACATAACTGTCAAACCAGCTGTCAATAATCATGGCGCGCAATGGAGCATTCGGATTGCCCTTGGGCGCGGGAACCTTGGCGACGATGGCCTCCAGAATTTCTTCAATGCCCATGCCTGATTTGGCAGAGCAAGGAATCGCGTCACTCGCGTCAATGCCAATCACGTCTTCGATTTCAGAGCGTGCGTTGTCGGGGTCTGCATTGGGCAGGTCCATCTTGTTCAAGATCGGCACCACTTCAACGCCCAATTCCAAGGCGGTGTAGCAGTTGGCCACCGTCTGCGCTTCAACCCCCTGGCTCGCATCCACCACCAGCAGGGCACCCTCGCATGCGGACAAGGACCGGCTGACTTCATACGAAAAGTCCACATGCCCCGGCGTGTCGATCAAATTGAGGTTGTAAACCCTGCCATCCTGGGCTTTGTATTTGAGTGCTGCAGTCTGCGCCTTGATGGTTATCCCACGCTCCTTTTCGATATCCATCGAATCCAGAACCTGCGCCTCCATCTGGCGCGCTTCCAGACCTCCGCATCGCTGTATCAGGCGGTCTGCCAAAGTGGATTTGCCATGGTCAATGTGGGCAATGATCGAAAAATTTCTGATGTGATTCATCAACGAAAAGCTTTAAGTGATTGAATTAAAACGAACGACCAAGAAAAAAGGGCGCGTCTGGTTGAGACGCGCCCTGAACCAACAATCTTTGGCAACTGCGAAGGTTGGAGCTTCATTGTAGGCAAAAAGTCTGGAGAGCACAGCCCAAAAAAACGGATTTCAAAGTCGTTGCAAACCAGCAACGGCCAATCTATGCACAAGTTATCAACAATCTATCGCAAAAAATCTTGGATAACATGTGGGTGAACTGTGGGTGAGTGCACTTCATCCCATATCATGGATTTTCAGCCACGCCTTATATCCATAATGAGGGCCGCGATGCTTCTATTCTAACCAAATCTTCATGCAGGGCCTGCAGCCAGTACAGGCTCACTGTCACGACAAGCATCCAGAATAGGAAAATATTTCGTTGCGCGCATGCCATATACAGATTGAAAACCTGCTTCGAATTAGGGTTGTTCGCGCACCGTATGCTTCAACGAGCGGTTCGGATTACCGCATATTGCGTCCACTCGCCCCGTCGGAACAACATGTTCAGTGGTTTGTTTTTGTCATGTTTGGCCAGCGCTGCGTCGAAGTCCTTGACTGATGTCACTTCACTATTGGCGACCGACAAAATCACATCTCCCTCATGCAGCCCGGCGCGGGCGGCAGCCTCCACGGCCACCTCGACCTTGACGCCTCCTTTGACCTTTAGCTCTTTCTTTTGAGCCTCGGAAAGTTCACTCACGGTCAATCCAAAAATTTGTCCCGCAATTGACGCTTTGGGCTTTTCTCCCCGCGCCGAAGTTTTCACGGCTGGCTTGTCGGCTTCAATCTCAATAACCGTGACGTTCAGTTCTTTCACTGCACCACGGCGGAACACCGCCAAGGTGCTTTTGGTGCCGGGTTTGGTATTGCCCACCAAGCGCGGCAAATCACTGGATTTCTCAATGGTTTTGCCTTCAAACCGGATGATGATGTCTCCCGCCTCCACGCCCGCCTTTTCAGCAGGAGAGCCCGCTTCTACACCGCGAACCAGTGCGCCGACCGGTTTTCCCAGTCCAATCGATTCGGCAATCTCTTTGCTGACCGCCTCGATCTGCACGCCAATGCGCCCGCGGGTCACGCGCCCAGCACTCCTCAGTTGGTCGCTGACCCGAACCGCCTCGTCCATGGGAATAGAGAAGGAAATGCCCATGGACCCACCAGATCGGGAGTAAATCTGGCTGTTGACACCCACGACCTCGCCGCGCATATTGATCAAAGGTCCGCCCGAGTTACCTGGATTGATGGCCACATCGGTCTGAATAAAGGGCAAATAATCGCCAGTATCCCTTTGTTTCGCGCTGACAATACCGGCCGTCACGGTATTTTCCAGGCCAAAAGGAGAGCCGATGGCGATGACCCATTCGCCAACCCGCAGACGGCTCACGTCTCCCACTTTGATGGCGGGCAAGCCATTGGCGTCAATTTTGACCACAGCCACGTCGCTGCGTTTGTCGGCACCGATGATTTTGGCTTTGAACTCACGTTTATCGGTGAGTGTTACCAGCACTTCATCGGCGCCATCAACCACGTGGGCATTGGTCATGATCAAACCGTCCGATGAAAGAATAAAGCCAGAGCCCACACCGCGCGGCTGTTCTTCGTCCGGCTGCGGTCGGTTTTGCCGCGGCGGTTGGCGCGGGGTGTTTGGAATCGGCAATCCAAAGCGCTTGAAAAATTCCAGCATTTCTTCTTCGCCCGGAGCCCCCTGCTGCGAACGCTTGCCGACCCTTTCCAGCGTGCGAATGTTGACCACCGAAGGCCCGACCTGGTCCACCAAATCCGTGAAATCGGGAAGGCCACGCATCTGCGCCATTGCCGGTTGTGCTGGCAGCACAGCGACAACGCCAGCAAAGGTAGCCGCCATAAAACAGGACCGCAGTGTTTTGATCAATCTACTTGTCATCGTATTTTCCTATGCCCACAAGATTCATTTCCGCTTCGCGACACTTCGCGAACAAACTTCCATTTAACGTCTTATTTCGTGCGTTCAAGCCCCTGCGCAAAAAGACCCAAGGTGGAAGACGGAACCTCACCAACCACAGTGAGCCACCAATCCCCCATGCGTTGGGTCAAGATATGGGTAGCCCCCCCCATCGCTGTCACGCCTTCGCGAACATGGTTGTGGCGATCAAACGTTTCAACGAACAAAGACACCGTCGCCAACCCATCCGAAAACATCCACTGTATGGGTTTCGCCATGGCGTTGGAAGCCTTGGTAGACGGCACAGCGGGGCGTTCATAGCAGCCGACCGGTTTGAATCCGGTCACAACCTTGTGCAAGGTCCAACCGAGGCCATTCGCAGTTGTCTTTTGTAAATCAGGACGTTCCAGCCGATACCCCTGCGTGTTGTCCATCATTTGGGACAGTTTATCGATGCTCACCGGGGCATCAAGCTGCAACTCGGAAAAAGCCGCCTGCTCAATCACCTGGCCATTGAGATCCAAAGTCTGCAACTGAATGACCAGACCGGTCTTCTTCTCACTCCAGATGCGGTATCCGTAGCGCAAGTTGTCTTTGGGAAGCAGTTGCAGAACGTCGGCATCAAAACCTGCAACACGTTCTTTCCCTTGGACCTTGAGTTGGTAGAACTGACCTATATCGGTATCATTTGATTTGAGCAAGTTGGGAAACAAGCCCAAAGACTCACGCTGCTCCACCACCGCCACCTTGGATTGCGGAAAGAAAGTGATCACGCGGTCATTGCGCCGAAAGATAGCGCGCGGAGTGCCGCTGAGGGACTCTACCCGCTCCAGTTGCTGCGTGCCATCACATACATGCCAAATTTTCGCACTGGCCATGCTGCCAGCGGCGGACACGACAAACGTTCCCGAGTAAGTACGCTGCCCCGACGCTTCATGCATGCGAAGCAACCATGTGTTGACGGACTTTTCGGCTGCCGCAGTTTGCGCCCAAGCTGAACCATGCACCAGCCCAAAGCACAAAACAACCACAAAGGATAAGCGAACGTACGCCAGGCACTTCACCGTGTGGGCCCCTCGTAGGTTGCATTTCGCAAAAAGCCTGCAGGCATCTGCAAAGCGGAATGCCCTGCAAGTTGCCGGTGCGCCAACAGCAGTTCGTCCAACCGGGGGTCACGCATCATCACACCGGTTCCCGCCACGTCAACAGCAACCAACGGCGATTGTGCTGCACGCTCAGGAACCATAGACAACTGCCCAGCGTTCTGATTCGGAGACTGATCCCACAACCCCAAGCCCAGCACAGCGGATATCACCACGCTCGCGGCAGCAGCCCAAGTTGTCCAGCGAAACACGCTCTGGTTGGCGCTGGGTAAAACTGCCACCAGCGGCACAGAAGAACGCTCCGACCCCAAACCATCTTGAGGCACCTGCCCATCCATAGCGGCAGGCCGCCGTTCTACTTCCAATGCCAGGCGCTGCGTAAATCTGTCCAAAAACGCCAAATCATGGACTGAAGGTGCCAACTCCGGACTGCGCAGCACGTCACCAACCACATGGTAGGCCAGCCACGTCTGTGCGGAGTCCGGGTCAAAAGACACCTCAGTCAGCGTTTGGACGAACTGATCACCTTCCAGCTGACCATCGGCAAGAGCGGAAATACGCTCCGCAGACAGGGATATTGCATCATTCATTTGGGAATACCTCACCAGCGCTTGCCCATCTGTTGCTCTAACAAAGGTTTCACTTTGATCGAAATAGCCTCACGCGCACGAAAAATCCGTGAGCGCACCGTTCCAATGGGACAACCCATTACCGTGGAAATCTCTTCGTAACTCAGTCCTTCAATCTCACGCAAAGTAACCGCCTGTTTCAAATCTTGGGGCAAATCATCCAGCGCCGTGTTGACAGCGTCTGCAACCTCCTTGGCGCCCAATACGGACTCCGGTGTCTCCTCGGAAATTAGTTCTTCTTTTCGCCATGAAGTTTCATCATCCTCCTCGGAGGCGAGAAAATTCTCGGATACGGTCGGATCCCGCTTAAGTTTGAGCAAGGATTTTTTGGCCGTATTGACCGCAATACGGTACAGCCAGGTGTAGAACTGGGCGTCACCCCGAAACTGATGCAACGCACGATAGGCTTGAATGAATGTTTCCTGGGCAATATCCTCCACCAGATCCACATCGCGCACCATTCGGCCAATGAGACGTTGAATGCGCCGCTGGTATTTCACCACCAGCAAACCATAGGCGCGCTGGTCACCCGCCACGGTGCGCTGCACGAGCAACACATCCGAATCCTGGGGGACAATCACTGGCGCTTGGCTCACACGTCCTCCCCCAATGCTTTGGCCGCATCTGCGTTGCCATGTGCACCCGATGATCTGTGGCGTCCGACCAAAGCCCGGCGCAACGCCCTCCATTGCACACTTACAGGCTCGTGCTGCTCAAGCCACAGCCATACCGGGCGGTTGGTGTTGCCACGCACACAGACCAGCAACACACTTTGAAAATCCAGCAACACGTTCAGACGGCACTGGCCTGAGTCTTCCAGTCCAGACCAATGCCAGTGCTGCCCGTCCCACTGCAAGCACCCCGTGGAAGATTGCTGCCAGCCACGCCAGGAAAGGAACCCGGCTCCGAGCAAAGCCGCAAAAACAATGGCGTCAAGCACCCAATTCGACTGGGCATGCACCCAGGCCAAAGAAACTGCAAATCCCAGCAGGCACAGAAAAATGACCACCCGCCGGTGCCAGCGTGATCTCGCGACCAGGTAACTCACTGCGGGCGCCCTGTGCATAGGCCTGGAGCAATGGCGCCAGAGAATCAGATGCGCTTGAAAACCAGGGTGCCGTTGGTTCCGCCAAAACCAAAATTATTCTTGACCGCCACATCAATGCGCATGTCGCGCGCCACGTTGGCGCAATAGTCCAGATCGCACTCTGGATCCTGGTTAAAAATGTTGATGGTGGGCGGGCTTTTTTGGTTGTACAGCGCCAGTATCGTAAATACCGACTCCACGCCACCAGCGCCTCCCAACAAATGCCCCGTCATGGACTTGGTGGAGTTCACGACAATTTTCCTGGAATGCTCACCCAATGCCGCCTTGATGGCATTGGTCTCATTGAGATCCCCCAGCGGCGTGGATGTGCCATGGGCATTCAAATAATCCACCTGGTCCGCATTCACACCGGCATTGCGCATGGCGCTGAGCATGGCGCGACGTGGGCCATCCATATTGGGCGCCGTCATGTGACCGGCATCCGCGCTCATGCCAAAGCCAGCCAGTTCCGCGTAAATTTTGGCCCCACGGGCCTTGGCATGTTCATACTCTTCGAGCACCACCACGCCGCCGCCTTCACCCAAAACAAAACCATCCCGGTCTTTATCCCAGGGACGCGAGGCTGTGGCGGGGTCATCGTTACGCGTGCTCAAAGCACGCATGGCAGCAAAGCCGCCAATTCCCAAAGGTGAAACCGTGGCTTCCGATCCGCCAGCCACCATGACATCGGCGTCGCCGTATTCGATCATGCGTCCCGCTTCACCGATACAGTGCAAGCCGGTAGTGCAAGCGGTCACAATGGCGATGTTAGGGCCCTTGAACCCAAAACGCATGGACACATGGCCCGCAGTCATATTGATAATGGTCGAAGGCACAAAAAATGGCGATATGCGCCTGGCACCCCGGTTGGTGTATTCGGTATGCATGCCTTCAATCATGGGCAAACCACCAATACCGGAACCAATCACACAGCCAATCCGGGTGGACTCTTCTTCGCCCAGTGCGTCACCTGTTGGCAAGCCCGCATCGGCAACGGCCTGCACTGCCGCCGCAATCCCGTAATGGATAAACGTGTCCATCGTGCGGGCTTCTTTGGGAGAAATATAAGAATCGAGGTCGAAATTGCGAACCTCGCCTGCAATCTTGCAGGAGAAAGCGGACGCATCAAACCGGGTGATCAGGTCAATGCCGGACTTGCCAGCCAGCAGGTTTGACCATGCCTCTTCAACCGTATTTCCTACGGGACTGACACAACCGAGACCGGTGACAACAACGCGACGACGGGACATAGAAATGAATTTTCAGTAGTTCGTCAATGAAATGCCGTGGGATACGGCGTGTGAAACGGTGACATAAAAGAACCTGCGGGCGGTTGGCCATAGCCAACGCACCAGCGCAGGTCTTTTTTACACCCAAGTGCTCTGATGCGAATCAGGCCTTTTTGTGTGTATTGGCGTAATCAATCGCGTTTTGCACGGTGTTGATTTTTTCCGCGTCTTCATCTGGAATTTCGATCCCAAACTCATCTTCGAGCGCCATCACCAACTCCACTGTGTCGAGAGAATCAGCACCCAAATCGGCCACGAAGGCTTTTTCGTTGGTGACTTGAGACTCTTCCACACCGAGTTGCTCGGCAATGATTTTTTTGACGCGGACTTCGATATCGCTCATGGGTTCCCTCTGAGGGTTGTAAAAGAATCCGTAATTTTACCCGGCCTTGGAAAATCTTCTCAAACCAGGTAGCCGAACGGACAAATCGGCTTGATTCTCAATTCTTACATGTACATGCCGCCGTTGACGTGCAATTCTTGCCCCGTCACGTAACTGGCTTGGGGCGATGCCAAGTAGGCAACCGCATTGGCAATGTCGGCGGGCTTGCCGAGGTGGCCCATCGGAATTTGACCCAGCAGGCCTTTCTGCTGGTCTTCGGACAAGCTTGCCGTCATATCGGTTTCGATAAAACCCGGCGCAACACAATTGACCGTGATGTTACGGGATCCCAATTCGCGCGCCAACGCGCGGGTCATGCCTGCCACACCGGCTTTGGCCGCAGCGTAATTGGCTTGGCCTGGGTTACCCGAGGCACCAACCACCGAGGTGATGTTGATGATGCGACCATAGCGCTGTTTCATCATGGTACGCATCACCGCACGGCTCATGCGAAACACGCCCTTGAGGTTGGTATCCAAGACAGCGTCCCAGTCGTCATCCTTCATGCGCATGGCCAAGGTGTCACGGGTGATACCAGCATTGTTGACCAACACCTGCAAACCGCCCCACTCCTTGACAACCGCATCCACCAACGCCTCGCCAGCGGACCCGTTCGTCACATCCAATGTACGGCCCGAACACCCCTCAAATGCAGCCAAGGCTTCCTGGATTCTGGCAGCCCCCGCGTCCGTGGTGGCGGTACCAATGACTTTGAGACCTTTGCGGGCCAGTTCCAGCGCAATAGCCGCCCCAATACCCCGCGAAGCGCCTGTCACCAGTGCCACTTGTCCTTCAAACTTGATTTCGCTCATGCCAACATCCCTTTCACGTCTTCCATGCTGGACCTATCAAACAAGGCAGCACCCGTCATTTCCGCATCAATGCGCTTCACCATCCCTGCCAATACTTTGCCAGGTCCGCATTCCACCACGGTATGCAGGCCACGCGCTTTGAGGGCCTGCACACATTCAACCCACCGCACCGGGCCAAACGCCTGGCGGTACAGCGCATCCCGCAAACGGTCTGCCTCTGTCTCCACTGCAACGTCAATATTGTTGACCAAGTCCATTTGCGGCGCAGCAAACTCGATCGACTTCAAACGTTCCTTCAATTTCTCTGCCGCTGGCTTCATCAAACTGGAATGAAACGGAGCAGAAACAGGCAGTGGCAAAGCGCGCTTGGCACCATTGGCCTTCAGCACTTCACATGCCTTCTCTACGGCAGCCTTGCTGCCTGCAATCACCGTTTGGGCCGGGTCATTGAAATTCACCGCCTCCACCACCTCGCAAGATCCTGCACCGAAGGAAGCCGTTACCTCAGCGCACCCGGCGGCAACCCGCACCGCATCCATCCCCAAAATCGCAGCCATGGCCCCGACGCCCACCGGTACCGCCTCTTGCATGGCCTGCGCACGCAAACGCACCAAAGGCGCCGCTTGGGCCAAGGTCAGTGCGCCAGCGGCCACCAGTGCCGAATACTCACCCAGCGAATGCCCCGCCACCGCAGCGGGTGCAACACCGACCTCGGACATCCACACGCGGTAGGCCGCCACACCCGCCACCAACATCACGGGCTGGGTGTTGGTGGTGAGCGCCAAAGTCTCCTTGGGGCCTTCATGAATCAGCTTGGCCACATCCTCACCCAAGGCTTCAGATGCTTCATTCAGTGTTTGCACCACCACAGGGTGATCACCCCAGGCGTCCAGCATGCCCACCGACTGAGAGCCCTGGCCCGGAAATACGAAAGCGAAATTTTTCATGAATTGACTCATCAAAAAGGGCTCTGGCCCTTATAGATACTGCGCAAGCAGCTATAAATTAAGGAGCACCGCACCCCAGGTAAAACCACCCCCCACACCTTCCAGCAAAAGGGTCTCTCCGGGCTTGACTTTGCCACTGCGCACCGCCGAATCCAGCGCCAGCGGAATGGAGGCAGCAGACGTATTGCCATGCTGGTCCACGGTAACCACGACCTTGTCCATCGACATTTTGAGTCGCTTGGCGGTGCTTTGCATGATGCGGATATTGGCCTGGTGCGGAATCAACCAGTCGACGTCCGCAGGGGTCTTGCCGGCTTTTTCCAGTGCTGCACGGGCTGCATCTTCCAACACCCCAACAGCCAGCTTGAACACCGCTTGGCCGTCCATTTTGAGCAAGGGATCACCCAGAACAGAACCACCAGACACATGCCCTGGAACACACAAAATATCGACGTGTTTGCCGTCGGCATGCAGGTCACTGGCAAGAATTCCCGGCGTATCGGACGCTTCCAGCACCACGGCACCCGCACCATCACCGAACAACACGCAGGTGGTACGGTCGGTGAAATCCAGAATGCGGGAGAAAACCTCGGCCCCAACCACCAAGGCACGGCGGGCAGCTCCGGCCTGGATCATGGCGTCTGCGATGCTCAAGGCATAAACAAAGCCACTGCACACGGCCTGCACATCAAACGCAGGGCAACCGTTGGCGCCTAGCTTGTTTTGCAAAATGCACGCCGTTGAAGGGAACACCATGTCCGGTGTAGAGGTCGCGACAATCAGGAGGTCGATATCCTGGGCACTACACCCTGCGGCTTGCAGCGCATTTTTGGCGGCCTCCAGGCCCAAGTCACTGCTAAAAACACCCGCGTCCGCAAAATGCCGAGCGCGGATGCCGGTGCGCTCCACAATCCAGTCATCCGATGTTTCAATTCCTTTGGCGGCCAACTCGGCCACCAAATCGGCGTTGGTCAGCCTGCGGGGTGGCAAATAGCTGCCAGTGCCTGTAATTCGCGAATATCGTCTCATGGTATGGGCTATTGATTCCCGTCAGATGAACGCTCAGCGTCGGCAACCGCCAAAAGAGGGGCTACGTGGGCAATGCGGACCCGAACACGGTCAAGCAAGTTGTTTCGGGCTGCATCATACGCCCGGTTCAAGGCGTTCCCAAATGCCAGGACATCTGCGGATCCATGGCTCTTGAATACCAGACCACGCAAGCCAAGCAAAGCCACGCCGTTGTAGCGTCGGTGATCAATCCTGCTTTTTAGTGCATTTAAAACAGAATAAGCAACAATTGCCGAGAATTTCGTGAAAATGTTGCGGGAAAATTCGGCCTTTAAAAAAGCACCAATCATGGAAGCAAGGCCTTCGCCGGTCTTCAAGGCAACATTGCCGACAAAGCCATCGCATACCACGATGTCGACCGTTCCCTTGAAAATGTCATTGCCTTCGACATTGCCAAAGAAGTTCAAATCGCCGGACTGGGCTGCGGATCGAAGCAACTCCCCCGCTTTTTTGATCACTTCATTGCCCTTGATGGCTTCTTCCCCAATATTGAGAAGGCCCACCGTGGGCGACTCTTCACCCTTTTGTACCGACACCAAAGCGGAACCCATGACGGCAAACTGCAGCAGGTGCAAGGCAGAGCAGTCCACATTGGCCCCCAGATCCAAAACAGTGGTGGCGCCACCCAATACATTGGGGATTTGGCCGGCAAGCGCAGGACGCTCGATGCCATCCAGGGTTTTCAAAATGTAGCGGGAAATGGCCATCAAGGCGCCGGTATTGCCCGCAGACACCGCGGCCTGGGCTTGGCTGTCCTTCACCAGTTGAACCGCCACCCGCATGGAAGAGTCTTTTTTCTTGCGCAAGGCAATTTCCAGCGGATCCTCCATCGTGACCACTTCGCTGGCGGGAACGATCCTTGCCCGTGGATGCACAAAACCACCAATCTGGTCAGGCAAACCGACCAAAATCAAGGACGCGTCGGCGTTTTGCTCAAGAAAAAGCCTGCAAGCAGGCAAGGTGACTTGGGGGCCGTGGTCACCCCCCATGCAGTCAACAGCGATTGTGATCATGGGGCAGCCACCCGAAAATGAGAAAAATCAAACAAACCCTGAGGCCAAAAATGAGAAAAGCCCGTCGCTACAGTGCCTGTAGCTTCGGGCTTTGCGAGAACAGCAATGTTCAGGCTTCAGATTTCGTCTTCAGCACCTTGCGTCCACGGTAAAAACCGGTAGGGCTGATGTGGTGACGCAAGTGGGTCTCACCGGTGGTGGACTCTACTGCAATGCCTGGGACAACCAGAGCATTGTGTGAGCGGTGCATACCGCGCTTGGAAGGTGATTTTTTGTTTTGTTGAACAGCCATGATTCGCTCCTGAGCGAAGGTGCTGCACAAACGGCAACACTTGAAGGGTTAGTAAAAGCGCGACTGGTTCAGCGCGCGAAGCCTCGAATTATAGCCCAAAGCGAAAAGCCTAGTTGCCACTCTTTTTCTTGAGTTGCTCCAACACGGCAAACGGATTGGGTTTCTCGACCGATTCATCGACAAAATCCACATCGGCAACTTGCATTTTGACAGACTCCGGGCACACATCATGCTTGGGCACCACGGGCAATGCCATGAGCAATTCATCCTCGATAAGTTCTAGCAGATTGAAGTCACGGCGGGTCACCAGCACATCTTCTTCAGACTCCTCATCCTGTTCAGCCGCCAACTCCTCGGTGGCCACAAACCGAAAGCTTCTCTCTACCAACATAGGCATGTCCACCGGCCCCATGCACCGTTGGCAGGTCAAAGGCAGGACCACCTGCGCGGCCAAATGAAGCCAAATTTTTTCGCCAGCCGCCCCCTCGTGCAAGACCTCGCCCCGAACCGAATAGCTCACGGGCGTTTCCGCGCCCAAACCCAGCGTCTCTTCCAACAAGCGATCAAAGCGGGCAAGACGCTCATCGCCCACGAGTTTTCCCGCCGTGCGGGCAAAGGTATCCACATTCAGGTGTACTGGCACAAAGTCATTTTTCATGCGCGCAGTGTAAGAGAATCGCAACATGAACGTCATTTCTCCCAGAAAACTCATCTTGGGATCCACATCAAGCTACCGACGCATGCTGCTGGATCGCCTGTGCATTCCCTATACCGTGGAGTCGCCCCATGTGGACGAAGCCCCCTTACCGGGGGAGCGGCCAGACGAACTCGCACAACGCCTGGCATTGGCCAAGGCACAGGCGGTTGCCCTGCGGTTTCCAGACTGTATCGTCATCGGATCGGACCAAGTGGCCGACATGCAGGGCACGGCCTTGGGCAAACCCGGCACCCACGACCGCGCCGTGAAGCAACTGCGCCAAATGAGTGGCAACACGGTCATCTTCCAAACGGCAGTTGCGGTGGTGTGTCTTCAAAGCGGTTTTTGCCAGCAAGCATTGGCTCCGGTAAAGGTGACGTTCAGGACACTGAGCAATGACGAAATTGAAAACTACCTGCGCATCGAACAACCCTACGACTGCGCTGGCAGCGCCAAAAGCGAGGGCTTGGGCATAGCACTGCTCGAATCGATTGACAGCGATGACCCCACAGCACTGATCGGCTTACCGCTCATTCGCACCAGCACCATGCTGCGCGCCGCTGGCGTGAATCTTCTGGGTAACGCGCGGACTGCCCCATGAATATGCACAGCAATACTTCACCTGCGGCGCAGACTCCCACACCCCACCCGACACCAGGCACTCTCTATCTGGTGCCAGCGCCCCTGGACTTTGGCTGTGCCACACAAGCCCCCTTGCACCGGGTGATGCCCTCAGGCACCCTGGAGGCCGCCGCAAAGCTGCGCCACTGGGTGTGCGAAAACGCCAAATCCACCCGGGCCTACCTGAAACGCGTGGGTGAAATCTACCCCCTCTGCGAACCGCTGCAGGCCATGCACTTGCAAGAGTTGCCTCGGGATGTGCACAAAAAGGGGGACCACCAGGCGGGATTTGACGCCCGGTATTTGCTAAGCGCCGCGCTGAACGGCGAAGACATCGGCTTGGTCAGCGAGGCGGGCATGCCTGCCGTGGCCGATCCGGGGTCCTCGGTCGTACGCGCCGCACATACCCTGGGCTTGCGGGTCGTGCCTTTGGTGGGCCCCGTCTCTTTGCTTTTGGCGCTGGCAGCCAGTGGCCTGAACGGTCAGAATTTTGCTTTCGTCGGGTATCTGCCCAGTACACCAGCAGAACGCACCCAAAAAATCCGCGAACTGGAGTCCTTGGCGCTGAAAACAGGCCAGACCCAGTTGTTCATCGAAACACCCTACCGCAATACCGCCATGCTGCAAGCTCTGGTACAGGGATTGCAACACAACACCCGCCTGGCAACCGCCAGTGGCCTGACCCTGGACCATGCCGCCTGCCGCAGCGATCTTGCCAAGAACTGGAAGCATCAGCCGTGGGCGCTGGACAACGCCCTGCCCACGGTGTTTGCCATCGGCCGGTGATTGAACTTAGTGCAGCGCTGGCAGGGACTGCAGGGAATGGGCAGCCCCCTGGCCAATGGAAGCACCAAAACGCTTGACCAGCCGCTCCGCAACGTTGTCACGGCGGGTGTAATCCACCAGTTCTTCGGCCTTCACCACCTCGCGCGCGACATAGTCCAGATTGCCCAGTTGATCGGCCAACCCCATCTCCACGGCCTGTTGCCCGGTCCAGAATAGACCACTGAAGGTTTCTGGTGCTTCTTTCAAACGCTGGCCGCGACCGGCTTTGACCACGCCAATGAACTGCTGGTGGATTTGGTCCAGCATCTCCTGGGCAAACACCCTTTGTTTTTCGGTCTGGGGACTGAACGGGTCCATGAACCCTTTGTTCTCGCCTGCGGTCATCAAACGCCGCTCTACGCCCAGCTTCTCCATCAAGCCGGTAAACCCAAAACCGTCCATCAGTACGCCGATGCTGCCCACCACACTGGCTTTGTCTACAAAAATCTGGTCCGCCCCCACCGCGATGTAATAGGCCGCAGACGCACAGGTCTCCTCCACCACGGCGTACACCGGTTTGTTGTGCTTGGCTTTCAGACGGCGAATTTCATCATTGATGATGCCTGCCTGGACCGGACTGCCACCAGGGGAGTTGATCAGCAGCACCACCGCCTGCGCACCACTGTCCTCAAAGGCACTGCGCATGGCAGCCACCACCAACTCCGCACTGGCTTCCGATCCGGAGGCGATTTCCCCCTTGATATCCACCACAGCCGTATGCGGCTTGGACACATCGGCGGTCGCGCCGCCACGCTCCACACCAAACCAGACCAAAAGCACCAGGAACACCAGCCAGGCCAAGCGAATGCCATTGCGCCAACGCCTGGCCAGGCGCTGCTCCTCAATCGCCGCCATGGCCAACTTCTCCAAAACCGCACGCTCCCAGCCCAGCGCCCCTTCCTGTCCTGCAGTTGCTATATTTTTAGGAGCATCATGCGCAGGATCTCCGGGGGATTGAGGGGTATTTGACGCCCATTCAGGGATGATGGTATTTTTAAAATCGGTCATTTCAAAATTCGAGAGGTTTCAAATGGTGGGAAGTATGCCAGCACACCACACCGTCTTCTTCCGACAGGAGGATCTTGACCAGCCCGCCACGGCAGGGGCCCCCACGGCACTCGCCTGTTTCGGGGCGGTAAAGGGCGCCGTGGGTTGCGCACATGAGCCACTGCCCGGTACTGTCGAAAAAACGGTTGGGCTGGTAATCCATTTCCATGGGCACATGGGCGCAGCGGTTGAGGTAGGCATAGACGCGGCCCTCGTACCGAATGGCAAATCCGCGGCAGGCCTGTCCGCAATACTGCACGTCGAATGGAACTGCTTCACCGCCATTGCGCAGGTCCGCGCTGTTGCACAGGGGAATGGCATTCTGGTCTGCGGGCATCGTCGACGGCTCCATGCTCAGGCCTTGTCCAGCAGCCAGCGGTGCAACTCCGGCACCGAATGGGCGATAAATCGGGGCGAGAGCGCATCAAACGCCGCAGGCGCATGGGCGCCGTAGCTCACCCCCACGCTGGGGCAGCCGGCATTCAGGGCCATCTGCAGGTCGTGGGTGGTGTCTCCCACCATCAACACCCGCTCAGGTTCCAGTCCAAACTCTTGCATCAACTCTTGCAGCATCAAGGGATGGGGCTTTCCTGCAGTCTCGTCCGCCGTTCTGGAACTGTGGAACAAGCCCTGCAGCTCCACCGCACGCAAGGCCTCGTTCAGCCCCGACCGGCTCTTGCCGGTCGCCACAGCCAGCCAGTGCTGGCGGGACTTGAGATCGGCCAGCATCGCCAGCACGCCTTGGAACAGACTGATATCGTTCTGGTGCGCCATATAGTGGTATTTGTAGCGTGCGCCCAACTCGGGGTACCGCTCCTGCGGCACGTCCGGCGCGGCATGGGCCAGCGCCTGCATCAGCCCCAAACCGATGACATAGGCAGCCTCCTGGTCACTGGGAACCTTGCCCCCCACATCACCCACCGCCAACTGAATGGAGCGGGTGATGATGGCAGTGGAGTCAAACAAGGTTCCATCCCAATCAAAGGCAATAAGGTCGAACTGGCGTGCGCGAACCGGCAAGGTGGTGGACATGGTGACGGAAGATTTCAGGTGGTTAAAAAACGGCAAATAGGCCGATTCAGGCGGCTCCGGGCAGTGCATGCGCCAAAAACAGGGTGAGTTCCGGGGGAAGCTCCGCTTTCAATTCCAGACGCTCCCCCGTGGCGGGATGGTTGCATTGCAAACGCCAGGCATGCAAGAACATGCGTTTAAGTGCCTCGCTGCCGCTGCCTCGGGCCAGCAATTTGTTGCATTCAAAGTCGCCATACTTGTCGTCCCCCACGATGGGCATGCCCTCCGAGGCCAGGTGCACCCGAATTTGGTGCGTGCGCCCGGTCTTGATAGTGACCTCCAGCAGCGAGTAATCGCGTCTGGCTAGCTGGACCGGGTTTTGCACCGGGACCGCACCAGCGCCTGAGGCGGCCCGTATTTTGACCAAAGTCAACGAGGGCATGCCATCGGGGTCGTCTTTTCCGACCACCTTGACCCGCCGCTCCCCGGCACCCACCGCACCATCCTTGCTGTCGATCAAATACTTATGCAGGGGTTTGTCCAGCACCTTCTTATTGGAGGGCCAGCGCCCCAGCACCAATGCCAAATAGGTCTTGCCCGTTTCGCGTTCACGGAACTGGTCTTGCAGGTTTTTCAGGGCACTGCGCTTTTTGGCGACCAGCAAAATGCCGCTGGTTTCCCGGTCCAGACGGTGCACCAACTCCAAAAACTTGGCTTGCGGCCTTGCCATGCGCAACTGCTCGATCACACCAAAGCTGACGCCGGAGCCGCCATGCACCGCCACCCCGGCCGGTTTGTTGATTGCCAAAAAGTGATCGTCCTCAAACAGCACCGGAAAATCTTTGGCGGGTACACGGCTAGCGACCTGCTCGGCCATGGCCTGCGTTTTCTCGGCGGCACGTTCAGACACCCGAACTGGTGGCAGGCGCACCACGTCCCCCCCGGCGACCCGCGTGTCAGCACTGGCGCGGCCCTTGTTGATGCGGACTTCACCGCTGCGGATGATCCGGTAAATATGGGTCTTGGGCACCCCCTTGAGGTGGCGCATTAGAAAGTTGTCCAGGCGTTGCCCGGCGTCATCTTCGTCCACGGTGACCGATTTCACCTGCAAGCCTGGGGGATGGGGATTGCCCTCTATAATGTGTTTCACTAGCGTAATGCTGTAAGTGGTTGATTTATCTGGAGTTTAGTCCACGTCCCATTTGCAGCTGCGCTAGAAGGTCGATGCCGCCGGGTCGTACTGCAAGTAAATCACACGCCAGATGCGTGCGATGGCCTGCAAACAACACGGTCAAGCGGACGAATTGAAATACTGATACGGAATACCAAAAGCTTGCAGACTCTGCGTCTGCGAGCGGAATGAAACGAGATGTTTGTGTTGATGCGACTGATGAACCTGTGCCTGCGGTGCGTTTTCGCCCCGTTTATGGGCACAAATCGGCCGCCAGCCCTTGCAAAAAGGGCGCAACCAGCTATGAATTTAATAGCAAGTTCACAAACGCATTCCCTCGTCCCCATCCACGCGCCTACGCTTCGACACTCTGTGTAAGTCGAAGTTCTCCGGCAATTCCTCCTCACTTCAGCTCGTCAGTTCAGGCATCGTTTGCTCAATAGGAGCATGTGCAAAATGCAGAAGAAGGATGCGATCCATGAAACGGATGCTGATTAACGCCACCCAGGCGGAAGAACGCCGCTTGGCCATTGTCGACGGACAAAAACTGCTCGACTACGAAATCGAAATTGAAGGGCGCGAACAGCGCAAGGGCAACATTTACAAGGCCGTCGTCACCCGTGTCGAGCCCTCGCTAGAAGCCTGTTTTGTGGACTACGGCGAAGACCGCCACGGCTTTTTGCCCTTCAAGGAAATTTCCCGTCAATACTTCCAGCAAGGCGTGTCCGTCAGCCAGGCGCGCATCCAGGACGCCATCCGCGAAGGCCAGGAACTGCTGGTGCAGGTGGAAAAAGAAGAGCGCGGCAACAAGGGCGCAGCCCTGACCACCTTTGTGTCACTGGCCGGCCGTTATGTCGTGCTGATGCCGAACAACCCCCGTGGCGGTGGTGTCAGCCGTCGCATTGAAGGCGATGACCGGGCTGAACTCAAGGAGGCGCTGGACCAGCTCGAATACCCCAACGGCATGAGCATCATCGCCCGGACCGCTGGTATCGGCCGCAGTGCGCCTGAGCTGCAGTGGGACCTGAACTACCTCCTGAAACTCTGGTCCGCCATTGACGGCGCGGCCAAGGGTGGCAAGGGCGCGTACCTGATTTACCAAGAGTCTTCTCTGGTGATCCGCGCCATCCGCGACTACTTCAACCACGACATCGGCGACATCCTGATCGACACCGACGACGTGTATGAGCAAGCGCAGCAGTTCATGGCCCACGTCATGCCCGAGCACGCCGCCCGTGTCAAGCGTTACCGCGACGATGCACCGCTGTTCAGCCGCTTCCAGATCGAACACCAGATCGAATCGGCCTACGCCCGCACGGTGCAACTGCCCTCCGGCGGCGCCATCGTGATCGACCACACCGAAGCCTTGGTTTCCGTGGACGTCAACTCGGCCCGCGCCATCAAGGGCAGCGACATCGAGGAAACCGCCACCCGCACCAACCTGGAAGCCGCCGACGAAGTGGCGCGCCAGATGCGTCTGCGCGACTTGGGCGGCTTGATCGTGATCGACTTTATCGACATGGAAGAGTCCCGCAACCGCCGCGATGTGGAAAACCGCCTGCGCGACGCGCTGCGCCAGGACCGCGCCCGTGTGCAGTTTGGCACCATCAGCAAATTCGGCCTGATGGAAATGAGCCGCCAACGCCTGCGCCCTGCGCTGTCCGAAGGTGCGTCCATCCCCTGCCCCCGCTGCGGTGGCTCCGGCCACATCCGTGACACCGAATCCAGCGCACTGCAGATTCTGCGGATCATCCAGGAAGAATCGCTCAAGGACAATACGGCTTCCGTGCTGTGCCAGGTGCCGGTCGATGTCGCATCCTTCCTGCTGAACGAAAAGCGCACCGAGATTGCCAAGATCGAGCTGAAGCAGCGCATCAACGTGCTGATGGTTCCCAACAAGACGCTGGAAACCCCCAACTACCGCTTGGAGCGCCTGAAACACGACGACCCACGCCTGGACCACATCGAAGCCAGCTACAAGATGGCCGATGAAATCGAAGACCCCACCTCGGTAACCCGGCGTTCGCAAGAGCCTACCAACAAGCAAACGCCCATCATCAAAGGTGTGTTGCCCGATGCGCCCGCACCGGTGGCTCCGCCCAAACCAGAAGCGGTCAAACCTTCCCCTGCGCCAGCCAGCCAGCCAGCGCCGGTTGCGCAGGCACCGGCCAGTGGCGGCTTCTTTGCCTGGATCAAAGGACTGTTTGCAGGCCCGCCTCCGGCACCCATCAAGGTGGCGCCAGCGGCAGCACCTGCCCCCAAGTCTGAAGACAAGCGCGAAGGCCGCAATGGCCGGGACGGCAACCGCAACGGTGGCCGCCCTCAAGAGGGTCGCGCCGAAGGACGCCCAGAGGGTCGCGGCGAAGGCCGAGGCCCTCGCCCAGAAGGGCGCGGCGAAGGGCGCAATGAGGGCGGTCGCAATGGTGGACGTGGCGGTCGCGGCGGACGAGGTGGCCGCAGCGAAGGCCAAGGCGGCGCCCAGCGCGAACGTTTTGACGCGGAAGGCAAACCCATCGCGATGGAGATGAACGTTGGTGCGGCCCCCATGGAAGCCCCACGGGCCAATCCGGAAAATGCCCGCGGCGAACCACGGCAAGACCGCAATCCACGTGGAGAACGGAGTGAGCGCGGCAACCGCCAGGGACGTGGCGGCGAGCAGCGTCCAGACGCAGCCGAGCGCACACCAAGCAACCCCGATGCACGCCATGCAGGTCCCGCCGAAGTGCGGGGTGAAGAACGGGCAAACGCGCCAGCCGAAGGCGATGTGGAGAACCGGCCCGAAGGACGCGAACCCCGTGAAGGCCGCAACGGCCGCGGTGGTCGGGGTGGCCGTGGTGGCCCACGCAATGAGCGCGGACCACGCCAAGACGATGGAAACAGAGGCGAGACTGCCGACAATGGCCAGGCCCAGCCAGGTTTCGCAGAAGCTGGCAACGCCGCCAATGCGCCAGCGGCCTCCGCAGAAGCCATGCCCAATGGCGATACAGCCGCACCACCGGCCCCTCGCGACGACCAGCCAGCGCCTCGGGAAAAACGTTCCCGTGACCGCTATGGCCGTGAACGCGGCCCCCGCACAGACCGCGGTGAACGTGGCGAGCGTGGTGAGCGTGGCGATCACCATGCACCCGTTGCTGCGGACGCGCCATCCGAGGCCATTGCGCCGCCAGCCACCGACGTTGTTCAGGCCGCCGTAGCGCCTGCGCCTGCATCGGCTCCCGTTGTGGCTGCACCAGCGCCCACCGGCCCTGTCGTGGCGGCAGCGGCAGCGCCAGCGGCTGCACCCGTACAGGCGACGGGTATGCCGAAAGTGGAAGCGTATGCGCTGCCTACCGAGGCTTTGCAGCAAGTGGCACAGGGCTCAGGACTGCAATGGGTGAACTCCGATGCGGACCGCATCGCGGCGGTACAAGCCGCCATTGCGGCGGAACCCAAGCCGGTTCACATTCCCCGTGAGCGGCCCGCGCCCATGGAGATCGACACCGGCCCACTGGTTCTGGTGGAAACCAGGCGTGATCTGCGCAACATGGCTTTGCCATTTGAAGAGTCAGCCAGCGTCTGACACCGATGGGGGGCTCGAATCGCCCCTCTTTCGGCAACAAAAAAGGGCACTTGAAGTGCCCTTTTTTGTTGCCGAAAGAAATTAAAACAAATCTACAGCACCGATTTTTGGAGTGTCGCCAAAAAACCCTTTGCGCACCAGATCAATGTGGCTGAACACCTGGTTGTAACCGTGGTGCTGCGCATAGTCCACCGCGCGCTCCGCACGTTCCAGGGCCGTACTGGGCGAATCCTCGGCCGAAATGCGGGTGAAACCGCCACTGGCCGTGACCCGACCGACCTGCGGGAAATTGAATTTTTCCATATTGGCACGGAAACGCTCAAAGGCGGCAAGCACCAGCGCCTCGTCAGGGCAATGCATCAACACCGCAAACTGCTCGCCACCAAACCGGTAAATGCGGTCATAGGTGCGAAAGGTGTTGTTCATGATCCTGGCCACCAATAACAGCACCTCTTCGGCAATCAAATGGCCATTTTTGTCATTGATGACTCCAAAATTATCCACACTCACGGTACCCAACCAGTAGTTGGGCGGCACCCTGTGACGGCGCTCCTGACCAGAAGCCACCACGGCCTGGCGGGCGTTGGATTTGGCTTCGGCGCCTTCGTCCAGTTCTTCCAGCACCGCGCTGTAAAAAGTATCGTCCAGTGATTTGCGGTTGAGTAACCCGGTCAGTGCGTCCCGGTCACTGTAGGCCAGCAGGCTGTACATATTCCGGAACACACGGTGCAGCTCACCGATGGACTGCAATTGCGCGCTGGTCAAAGCCGCACCGGAATGAATCTCGATCACGCCCTCATCGTCGGTGCGCGAATCAGAAAACAGCGGAATATAGGTAATACGCGGACCTTCTTCACCGGCCCAGGCAATCTCCACCTGGTCACGGGATTGAATGCAATTGAGCCGGTCCTTGGCATCTTCCAAAAGAAGCAAGGATTGAAAATCCACCCGCAAGGGATCCACCACCTTGCCGCCACCCCGCGCATCCAGCGTGGCGATCTCCAGCCATCGCCTGACACCTTCCTGGCTCGCCACGCGCGCAATGACTACGCGGTCAATGGGCAGCAAGTCAATGATCGCCTTGGACAGCGTCAACTCCAAGAGGTCCCGATCCCGGTGGTCGGTCAGTTTGATGAGGTGTTCAATGAGTGTGGCCATAGGCGGATAATAGCTCTGAATCCGCCACCCGTCATCTTTTTGCAGCCTCTTTATAAGCCTCTGTGGCGGCTTTGGCATCCTGCCTTTGCTCGGCCATTTCGGCCAATGCACGCCATCCGTCGCGCTTGAGCTGGGTGTCCTGCAACATCATCACCGACTGTTTGAGCAATTGCTGTGCCTTGCCCCACAGGCGCAAGCGCATGCACACCACTCCCGCCAGGTACTGGAGAACCGCATCGCGTGGATTGCCCATCTGCGCCGTTTCAATGCGGGTCAGCCATGCCGCATCGGGGGCACCGTCCACCGCACTGAATCCGCATTCCAGCGCACGCGCCAGCCTGACACGCTGCGCAAGCGTAAGTGCGTCAGCGCTCTGCACCATGGTGTCCCATATGGGAAGGAGCCACAGCCTGGACACTGCCACTTCACCGCCATGCGACAAAAGCCGCTCGGCTGCCTCCAAAGCCACTTCGGGAATGCTTCGCTCCGAATCATCCAGTGCATCCCACACCCGCTGAATCTGCACCTGGTCGTGCGCAGCACGGATCATTTCAACGGCCAGCCCGATGGCAATGCTTTTACCGGCGGCTTCCGAAAAAGCCCGGTGCTTCGTGAGCAGGCGCGCGGTTTCCAGGGCTGCGCTGGATTGCCCATCCAACCGCGCCGCCTCGAAGCGCAAACGCAAGGCAATGGTCCGGCGGGACGCGCCTTGGGGCAACTGGTCCAGCCACTGCAAGGCGGCCCCTGCGTCCCGGTCTTCAAACGCCCAGCGGGCTGCCCGCAGCTGAACACCATCACGGGCGTCCTGTGCCTCGCGGCCCTGGGCATGCTCCAGCGCTTGCTGCAAATGCACATCACGCACCGCACGGTCTTGCAGCGCATGTGCGCTTTCCGCCGCCAGCAAGTGCGACATCGTGCGCAAGCGCCCGGCATACGCCAGCCGCTCGCCACCGCGCAGCAGCGACTCTTCCAATGAAATCACCAATTCGGCCGCCTTGCGCGCACGCACAAACCGGCCGGCAAACAAATGGGACAGTGAATCGAGCAAAGCACTGTCCATGGAGCGCACTTTCTGCTGTAAACGCCATCGTTTCGCCTGAAGAGGAATGCGCAGCAATCCCGATAAGGCCCGTAGCGCGAAATGCAGTACGACAAAGCTGGCCGCCAACAACAGCAAAACCAGATTCAGGGACAGATCCACACGGTAAGGCGCCCAAAACACCGTGACGGTACTGTGGTTGTTGCCCGCAAACAGGGCGCTCGCCACCGCGATACCAAACAGGGCCATGAACCACAGAACAATCCGCATGGTTTAGCGTCCTGCGGCAGCAGTGGCCAGGGCCGCCAGTGTGTCGTCCACCCGCGGCAATTCCAGTGCCTTCATTTGCCCCTGCACTTGCTGCAACAAGGCGGCGGCGATTTGGGTTTTGCGTGAAGACGCATCGAAATAACGGCCCAAGGCCACGGCCGCTGTCGCCAGGTCGGAGCGCGCCGAATCGATTTGGCGCGACAACAAACCCAGCCGCGCGTTGAGCAGCTTGAGCTTGAGGTTTTCCCGCAGGAAAAATGACTGCTCTGGTGACAGCAGCGCGGCATCCGGCTCTTCAATGCGGCTGACACGCACCAGGCTGTGAACCTCTTGGCGCACGGCCAGACCCAAGCGCACCCACCAACCGGCCACCGTTTCCTCGGGCTTGCGTTTGAGCGTGTCATTGCGACGCGGCGCCATCGCGGCATTGGCGACCGACAGGTCGTCTGCCATAAGCACCAGTTCGTCTAACTTGACCAACAAAGCCGGCATATCGGACACGGTGGTCGCCTTGATGCGCGCAATATCCTTGGCTATCGCCCGCTGCAAGGCCGCCAACCGCGGCTGGGCAGCCCGTGTCACCCGCAGTTCGGCGCTTTTCAGGGCCGCCAACAAGGGCTCCACGCTGCCCGCCAACTGGGCTTGCTGCTGGGCCAGGCGCACTGCAGACTCGATATCAACCACCAGATTTTCATCACGCGAACGCGACAGGCTCTGCATCAACTCTTCAAGTTGCGTACGTTGCAGAGACACTTCGCTCAGCCGTGCCTCCGCGACGGCCAGCTTGGCTGCCGTTTCCATGGCCAGCTCCTGGGCTTGCTTGGCGGTGGCGCGTGCTTGCGTTGCCTGTGCCCCGGCGTCGGCACTTTGGCGCGCCAGCTGCTCCTGAATCGAGGCCAGCTTTTGCCACAAGAGGCCGCTGCTGACCAAACCGGCCAAAGCAACCAGCGCCACGCCCGGCAGCATGCGCTGCCACAGCGGCGCGGGTGGCGGTGACGCAAGCAAAGGCGTTGGCGCCGCCTCAACAGAGGGAATGCTGGCGATAGCGGGAGACTCGGAGTTCATTGCAGCGATTCTATCGAGGCCACCAAACTCGCCAGTTGGGGGCGCGACTCGCGAACAACAGCAAAACCAGCATCCCGGGCCACTTGGGCAATCCGTGCATGTGTCACCACCGCACGCGCTTGCTGCCAGGACTGGAGGGCACAGCACGAAACCAGGTTCAAAATCGCTTCGGAGCTGCTGAAAAGCCAGACCGAGCCATCTGCGGCGGCTTCCTGTACCAAGGCCCTATTTTCTTCGGTCATCGTCGGGCACCGCCGCTGGTAGGCCACCACATAGTCCACCACGCCACCTGCGGCCTGCACATGGTCGGCAAACCAGTCGCGCCCATGCCCTTTGTCACCCGACATCGCCAAACTGCCCGCGCCGCGCACAATCAGTACCCGGTAGCCCGGCTGCACCCGGTGTCCCGCCACAGCCCACAAGGACTCCGAGTCAAACTGCCCCGCCTGCGCATCTGGCGCATCAATGAACGCCGCCTCGGCATGCGCCCGCAGCAGCGCCGAATGGCTGCCGGGTCCGGTCACAAACGCTCTTGTTTTGATAGCTGCCTGCGCAGTGAATACGGGGGCTGGAGTCGGCTTTAATGTGAAAAAATGCTCTACCGCATTGCCACTGACGAACATTGCCGCGTCATAGGTGTGCAACTGCTCCCACGCCGAAACCACCGCTTGCGTGTTGGGGGCAGCAGACACCTCGATCAGTGGCAAAGCCACGGCGTCAAAGCCGGCACTTGCCAAGCTATCCACCCATTTTCCGACTTCCCGCTGCGGACGGGTCACGATGACTCGCATGCTCAGCCCGCCTGCTCTCCGCACGAGGAGGCCACACCGGCTTGCAATTGCCGGGCGACCTGTTCGCCCATTTGCGTGGCCGCGCCCACATCCCGCACCACGCCCTGGGCCTGCGCACACACCAAAGGCATGCGCCCTTCGGGATCCCCCCAGGTGGCACGGATATTCAGGAGATCACCGTCCAGGGTGGCGTAGGCGGCCAGGGGCATAGAGCAGCTTCCCCCCATCACACGGCTCACCGCACGCTCGGCGGACACGGCCAGCCAGGTCGGCATATGCAACAAGGAGGCCAACACGTCAGCCACGTCCGCGCGGTCCGCCCGCACTTCGATGCCCAACGCACCCTGTCCTGCGGCAGGCAACATCTGTTCTGGCTCAAAGGTGGCACGAATCCGGTCTTGCAGTCCCAGGCGCTTGAGGCCCGCCGCCGCCAGCACAATGCCGTCGTACAAACCGCTGTCCAGCTTTTTCAAGCGGGTGTCCAGATTGCCGCGCAAGGCGTCTATCTTCAGGTCAGGCCGCAAGGCGCGCAGCAGCGCCACACGCCGCAGGCTGGAGGTACCGACCACCGCGCCGATGGGAAGCTCTGCCAGCGAGGCATACCGGTTGGAAACCCAGGCATCGCGCGGATCTTCGCGCTCCATCACACAGGCCAGGGAAAATCCGGGCGGTAACTCCATGGGAACATCCTTGAGGGAGTGCACCGCCAGATCGGCATGGCCGTCTTCCAGCGCGGTTTCCAGCTCTTTGACGAACAAGCCTTTGCCGCCGACTTTGCTCAGCGAGCGGTCCAGAATCTGGTCTCCCCGGGTGGTCATACCCAGTAGATTCACCGAATGGCCCTGCTGCTCCAGCAGAGCTTTGACATGTTCGGCCTGCCAAAGTGCAAGCCGGCTTTCCCGTGTGGCGATGGTGAATTTGCGCAAGGTAGTAACCTATTTGTAATCAATTGGTAGCCTTCAATGCTAGCATGGGCAGTATGAAAAATGTACCCGCAGCAGAGTCGGCCAAGCGCGCACGAGACAACGAACGCCCCTTAGTGGAAGATATACGCCTTCTGGGTCGCATTCTGGGTGACGTCATCCGGGAGCAAGAGGGCGTTGAAGCATTCGAGTTGATCGAGAAAATTCGCACCCTGTCGGTTGCATTTCGCCGCGATGCCGACCATGAAGCGGACCGGGCGCTGAAAAAGCTGCTCAAGGGTCTGACGGGGGACCAGACCGTCAGCGTCATTCGCGCATTCACCTATTTCAGCCATCTGGCCAATCTGGCCGAGGACCGGCACCATATCCGTCGCCGCGCCGTCCACGAGCGCGCCGGTGACACGCAAGAAGGCAGCATTGATGTCGCCATGTCGCGCCTGCGCTGGGCAGGTATTTCGCCCAAGACCATCGCCAGCACCTTCGCGCAAAGCTACGTCTCCCCAGTCCTGACCGCGCACCCCACCGAAGTGCAGCGCAAGAGCATCCTGGACGCCGAGCGGGACATTGCCCAACTGCTGACCGCGCGCGACGAGATCAAAATGCGTGCCGCCAGCTTTGACAGCAAAAAAGATGCATTGACCCCCCGCGAACTGGGCGCGAACGAAGCCCAGATGCGGGCCCGCGTCATGCAGCTGTGGCAGACCCGTTTGCTGCGCTACAGCAAGCTGACGGTGGCCGATGAGATCGAGAATGCGCTGAGCTACTACGAATCCACCTTTTTGCGTGAAATCCCCAAGCTGTACGCCGCCCTGGAACAGATGCTGGGCGACCAACCGGTGCACAGCTTCCTGCGCATGGGCCAGTGGATTGGCGGTGACCGGGACGGCAACCCCAACGTCAGCGCCCAAACCCTGGAATACGCACTACGCCGCCAGGCCGAAGTAGCGCTGCGCCACTATTTGACCGAGGTGCACTACCTGGGGGGAGAACTCTCCATTTCCGCCATGCTGGCCGACTGCACCCCGGAGATGAAGGCCCTGGCCGAAAGCTCTCCCGACCAGAACGCCCACCGCATGGACGAACCCTACCGACGCGCACTGACCGGCGTCTACGCCCGCCTGGCAGCCACCCTGAAGGGTTTAACCGGCACCGATGCGGCGCGCCATGCCGTAGCACCACAAAACCCCTATGTACACGCCGAGGACTTTGTCGCCGAGTTGCGCACCATTGAAGCGTCCCTGAAAGCCCACCACGCCGCAGCGCTGGTCCCCCAGCGGCTGCGCCCCCTTATCCGGGCCGTCGAGGTGTTTGGTTTCCATCTGGCCACCGTGGATTTGCGCCAAAGCTCCGACAAACACGAGGAAGTGGTGGCCGAACTGCTGGCGACCGCTCGCATCGAACCCAACTACAGCAGCCTGGACGAAATGGCCAAGCGCCATTTGCTGCTGAGACTGCTCAACGATGCCCGTGCGCTGCAGGTGCATGGCGCCCACTACTCAGCCCACACGCAGGGCGAATTGGCCATCTTTACGATGGCCAAGGTCATGCGCGAACGCTTTGGCGCACACGCCATCCGCCACTACATCATCAGCCACACCGAGACCGTCAGCGATTTGCTGGAGGTCTTGCTGCTCCAAAAAGAAGTGGGCTTGATGGTGGGCACGCTGGACGCCCAGGCCACCTGTGACCTGATCGTGGTGCCCCTGTTTGAAACCATCGAAGACCTGCGCAATGCCGCCCCCATCATGCGCGACTTTTACGCGCTGCCGGGCGTGGCCGCTTTGGTCGCCCGCAGCGGTGGCGAGCAGGACATCATGCTGGGCTATTCGGACAGCAACAAGGACGGCGGCATTTTCACCAGCAACTGGGAGCTGTACCGCGCCGAGATTGCGCTGGTTGAGTTCTTCGACCAGATCAACCTGGACAGCATGGGCGCCACCCCCATCAAGTTGCGCATGTTCCATGGCCGAGGCGGCACGGTGGGACGCGGCGGCGGCCCCAGCTACCAGGCCATTTTGGCGCAGCCCCCCGGCACGGTACGTGGTCAGATTCGCCTGACCGAGCAGGGTGAAGTCATTGGCTCCAAATATGCCAACCCCGAAATCGGCCGACGCAACCTGGAAACTCTGGTGGCGGCCACGCTGGAAGCCACCCTGTTGCAGCCCACCAAGTCCGCCACCAAGGCCTTTTTGGACACCGCCGCCGAGTTGTCCCAAAACAGCATGGCCGCCTACCGGGCCCTGGTCTATGACACTCCGGGCTTTACCGAGTATTTCTTCAGTTCCACACCCATTCGGGAAATCGCCGAACTCAATATCGGATCGCGCCCGGCCTCACGCAAGGCCTCGCAAAAAATTGAAGACCTGCGGGCCATCCCCTGGGGTTTTAGCTGGGGCCAATGCCGCCTGACGCTGCCAGGCTGGTTTGGCTTTGGTTCTGCCGTGCACAACTTCATCCATGCAGGGGCACCTGACACGGTGAAAGAGCGCACCGCCCTACTGCAGAAGATGTACAAACAATGGCCGTTCTTCCGCACCCTGCTCTCCAACATGGACATGGTGATGGCCAAGAGCGACCTGGCGCTGGCCTCGCGCTATTCCGAGCTGGTGAGCGACGCCCGTTTGCGCAAGAAAATTTTTACAGCGATTGAAGCCGAATGGCATGGCACGGCGCAGGCCCTGGCGACCATCACCGGTGAAAAGAACCGGTTGGCGAACAATGCGGCGCTGCAACGTTCTATTCGCCACCGCTTCCCCTACATCGACCCCCTGCACCATTTGCAGGTGGAGCTGGTACGGCGCTACCGCGCAGGCAAGGCCGATGAACGGGTGCAGCGAGGGATTCACATCTCGATCAACGGCATCGCCGCCGGACTGCGCAATACCGGTTAAGCGGCACCAGTGAAGCCGCCCGAGGGGGCTGCTTAGCGCAGCACCAACTCCCGGACGGCGGCCAGTTGGCGGCGCGAGACCGCCAACAGTTCGTCCACGCCGTGCAGGCGAACGGCCCAGCCTTCGCCCTCTTCCACGTCGTAGTGTTTTTCCAACGCCTGCACACAACGCCGCGCGATCAGCGCATTGCGGTGGATGCGCATGTAGCGATCCCCGTATTTTTCCTCCAGCTCGTTGAGGGATCCGTCCAGGATGTAGCTGCGCGCAGCGGTCCGCACGGTCACGTATTTCAGCTCTGCCTTGAAATAGACCACCTGGTGCAGAGGCACCCTCTCGGTGCGCCCCCGCTCCTGAATGATGAGCACGTCTTGCGACTCTGCGGCACGCTGTCCACCGGCTTGCGCCTGCAAAAAACGCTCCGCCTTTTGCAAAGCGGCTTGCAGCCGCTCCAGACGCACCGGTTTGGTCAGGTAGTCCACCGCCTCCAGCTCAAACGCCTGCACCGCATGCTCCGCATGGGCGGTTACAAAGATCAAGGCAGGAGGATGGGCCAGGGATTGCAGCGACCGCGCCAGCGCCATGCCATCGGCACCGGGCATGTGGATATCCACCAGGGCCACATCGAGCCGCTGCCTTTGCAGCTGCTCCATGGCCTGCACCGCGTTGGACGCTTCCGCCTCCAAACTAGCGCTGGGCGCAGTGCAGTCGGCCAGGAGCGTGCGCATACGCAGCCGCGCCAGTGGCTCATCATCCACCACCAGTGCACGCAATAAGACGCCAGAAGCTGGCAAGCTGGTCATAAAGGCACCTCCATGCGAACCTGGTATACCCCATTTTTCAACCCGCTGCGAAATTGGCCCTGCACGTCGTGCAGCAAGCCCAGGCGGTCCCGCACATTGCGCAAAGCCACGCCCTGGCCCCGTGCGCCCTGCCCGGCAGGCACCGTGTTCGTCACCTTGATCACCACCACCGAACCTCGGCGCTCGGTAGATACCTTGATATCCGCACCGGTGGCACTGGGCTCCACCCCATGGAGCACTGCATTCTCCACCAGGGGTTGCAGCAGCAGCGGCGGCAATTTGGCCCCGTTGCCTGCGGGGTCCAGCACCCATTGCACCCGCAAACGCTCGCCAAAGCGCACCTGTTCAATCGCCATATAGCGCCGGGCCAGCGCAATTTCATCGGCCAAGGTGACCGAGTCGCTGCTCTCCATCAGGGCGTGGCGAAACAGATCACTCAAATCCTCCAGCAGCATCTCGGCCTTGGCGGGCTCCGCACGCACCAGCGCGATTGCGCTATTGAGGGTATTGAACAGAAAGTGCGGCCGTATGCGCGACTGCAACTCCGTCAGGCGCGCCGTGGTGTCGGCGGGCATGCGCCCTTTGGCCCGCATGACCAAACCAGCAACCAGCAGCGCCGACAACAAAGCCCCCGCGCTGGCGCTGGCGACCCAGGGCGGCGACTCCAGCAGGCCCGCCATGGCCAATACCCAGCAACCATACAGCCCCGCAACAGCACCCAGCGCCACGGCCACTGCGTATTGCAACGCAGGCACGGCCTTGGCCAGCAAACGTTTGGCGACGCAGGCCGTCAGCAGCCATGCCACGGTCGCGGGCAAAGCCCCGCCAGTCACCAGGGACACGCGGGTGACCCAGTCCATCAAACTGGCCGCCGCAAACATCACCACCACGCCCACCGCCAGCTCCACGAACAGCACCGCGCGCAACACCACACCCATCTGGCAGGCGTCAAACACCAAGGCTGGCGTCGCCGATTCGGACCCCGGCGCGGGGCTGCTTTCCTGGAACGCCGATAATATTTGGGTATCTTTCATGAATCCGCATTTTGACTCCTTTATCTGAGCCGCTTTCCATGTCCCAAAACCAATTCGACAAAAAATCCGAGGCGTGGTCTGCGCTGTTTTCCGAACCCATGAGCGACCTGGTCAAACGCTATACCTCCAGCGTATTTTTTGACAAACGCCTGTGGCAGGCCGACATCACCGGTTCACTGGCCCATGCGGACATGCTGGCGGTCCAGGGCATCATCAGCGCGCAAGACCATGCGGCCATCCAGGGTGGCATGGCGCAAATCTGGTCCCAAATCGAGTCCGGTGCGTTCGAGTGGAAACTGGACCTGGAAGACGTGCACCTCAACATCGAAGCCCGCCTGACCCAGTTAGTGGGCGACGCCGGCAAACGCCTGCACACCGGGCGCTCTAGAAACGACCAGGTCGCCACCGATGTGCGCCTGTGGCTGCGCGGCGAGATTGATCTGATTGGCGGCCTGCTGACCGACCTGCAAAAAGCGCTGCTGGACGTGGCCGAGAAGAATGTCGACGTCATCCTGCCCGGCTTCACCCACCTGCAGGTGGCCCAGCCCATCAGCTTTGGCCACCACATGCTGGCCTATGTGGAAATGTTCAGCCGCGACGCCGAACGCATGGTCGACGTGCGCCGCCGCACCAACCGCCTGCCCCTGGGCGCTGCAGCCCTGGCGGGCACCAGCTACCCGCTGGACCGCGAACGCGTGGCGACCACCCTGGGTATGGTCGACGAACAAGGCCAGCCCCAGGTCTGCCAGAACAGCCTGGACGCCGTGAGCGACCGCGACTTCGCCATCGAATTCACCGCGGCCGCCAGCTTGTGCATGGTGCACATCAGCCGTTTCAGCGAAGAACTGATTTTGTGGATGAGCCAGAACTTTGGTTTTGTGCAGATTTCCGACCGCTTCACCACCGGCAGTTCCATCATGCCGCAGAAGAAAAACCCCGACGTGCCCGAGCTGGCGCGCGGCAAGACCGGCCGCGTGGTCGGCCACCTGATGGGCCTGATCACGCTGATGAAAGGCCAACCCCTGGCCTACAACAAGGACAACCAGGAAGACAAGGAGCCGCTGTTCGACACCGTGGACACGCTCAAGGACACACTGCGCATTTTTGCCGAAATGGTGGGCGGACAACTCAACCCCGCCACCGGGGTGAAGGAAGGCGGCATCAGCGTCAAGCCCGAAGCCATGGAGCGTGCCGCGCTCAAGGGCTACGCCACCGCCACCGATCTGGCCGACTACCTGGTCAAAAAGGGCCTGCCCTTCCGCGACGCCCATGAGACCGTAGCACACGCCGTGAAGGCGGCGATCTCGCACCAGGTGGACTTGTCGGAGCTGCCGCTGGCGGTCTTGAAAGAGTTCAACCCGAACATCGAGAAAGACGTGTACGAGGTGCTGAGTCTGCGCGGCTCGCTCAATGCGCGGAATATTCTGGGCGGCACGGCGCCCATGCAGGTACACCTACAGATTGCACGGCACCGGGCACGCTTGGGCTGATTGAGCTTCTCCACACGCTATTAATTTGATAGCTTCCTGCACATATTCGGCGTGGGCTGCAGGCCAATTTAACTCACAAAACCCGCATTCAAACGCGCCAGGGGATGGATTTCCAGATTTTGACAACGCGCAAAGACCCTGAATCCACCGGCGTGATGATGCGCCCATGCAAGGCGAGGCCACACTCTACGACACGCTGGAAGTCAGCCCCCGGGCCTGCCCGCAGGTCATTCGGGCGGCTTACCGCAGCTTGGCCCAAAGCCACCATCCTGACAAGCAAGCGGGCAGCGATGCCGCCAGTGAGCGGCAGGCACGGATCAACCACGCCTACACGGTTCTGTCGGACCCCGCCCAACGCCAGCGCTATGACCAGGCGATTGGGGTTCGGGAAGGTTTTGCAGAGCGCCGTGGCGCCACCGCAGGACAAGCGCAGGGGCAATGCACTGGTGCAGCCCGGCGACAGGGGCTGCGACCTTTTGCTTTTCGACCTTTGGTGTAGAACGGATACGGCCTTCGAGCGAAGGCGTTTGGCCAGCGCTAAAGCTTCATCAGGTCTTCAATGGCGTCCACCACCATGCTGGTGCCAATGGCGATGAGCAAAATGTCGTTGGCCGCACGCACATAGCGGTATCCGGCGGGCGGCACCCCAAGCTTTAGCACCACGGCTTGCGGAACCGGATACAGCACCACCGTGCTGGGCAGCGGCTGGCCTAGCGCCCACTTCTTGGCTTGCCCGGGTGGCATGCAACCGTTGTTCTTCTTGGCCAGCCCGGGAGGGCAATTTTTGGAAGAGTACTTGGTGCCATAGTAGTTCTGCACCTGCTGACGTTGCTGCTCGCCAAAATAGGCCCCCATACGGACCTCTGCGCTCGCCCTGCCATCGCTGGCATGTTCTTCCTGTTGTTTGTGCTTGCCCCCCTGACCCGCCCACTCGGGCTTGCCCGCGAACGAGGTGCCGCAGGCGAGAAACGCCGCCAGGAATAAAGGCAAGATGCGTTGAAGCGGAGAAAACATAGACTTCATAGTGGGACCGTGGTTGGAGTTAACTGCAGGCGATTGTCCATACATCAGAAAGGAAGGCAGGAAGCCAGGCCTTTACTTCTTACCTCCACCTCCACCACCCCCGCCGCCGCCACCGCCTCCATTGCCACCATGCCCGCCCCCGCTGCTGCCACCGCTTGCGCCATGGCCGCTATTGGAATGGGGCTCGCCAGATTTGCCCGACGCATGGGCGTTGGACACATGTTCGGTTTTTGCCGCCGCCTTACCGGTTTTGGAGGCACTGACCAGGGCACCCAGTTTGACCCCCATGCGGTTGGCGATCTGGCCCCAGCCCAATCCGTCCTGGCGCTGCGCCAGGATGCCAGCCAGGGTGGCCGATCCGGTCGGCGTGCTGATGGCGCCACCGTTCAATGCCGCAGCGAGTTGGGCCGGTGTCGGGTTGCTAATGCCCAGCTTGTCCAATTCCGCTTGGGCCAGGGACAGGGCAATGTTGATATTGCCGTAGCCCAGTTTGCCCGTGGCGGGCGTAAACGTGGCAGACGGTGCGCCAGGGTTCTGGCCATCGGGGCTCGCGACCAGCGTGATGCGTGTCCCGTCCCGCAGCCCGGTCACCAAGGAGTCGGCGTTCCTGGATGAACCCGCCAAGCCCACGTACTGGCTTATCAACTGGGTGTCTGCCGTCGATTGCGAGAGGGCACTCGCACTCGCCAGCAACAAGACACCCACCACGGCCAGCGATTTCACCTTTTGACTGAGCAACATAGCGACTCCTTTAATTGTCAGGCGGATGGATATACGCCACCACTTCATTTTGAGCCAGAAACCCGGAGAACAACACGCCCACGGGAGGTGTTGCAATCGCTTACACATCCGGTCGAATTCCCTGACAGATTCGCAGGCGCTATGCTCACCCTTCAGAGGCCGCAAACCCAAGCAGGTGCGGCACATAGGACCCGGAGACAAAAAACATGCACATCTTGATTCTTGGCAGTGGTGTCATCGGCACCACCACCGCGTATTACCTCGCCCGCGCTGGCCACCAGGTGACGGTGGTGGACCGCCAGCCCGGCCCGGCGCTGGAAACCAGTTACGCCAATGCGGGAGAGGTATCGCCGGGCTACTCGGCGCCCTGGGCTGGCCCCGGCGTGCCCATGAAAGCCATCCAATGGATGCTGATGCACCACAGCCCGCTGGTGATCTGGCCGATGCGCGACATGGCCATGTGGCGCTGGGGCGCCATGATGCTGCGCAACTGCACCGAAGCGCGTTACCGCACCAACAAAGGCCGCATGGTGCGCCTGGCCGAGTACAGCCGCGACTGCCTGGTGGCGCTGCGTGCCGACACCGGCATCCAGTACGACAACCGCGCGCAGGGCACGGTGCAGCTCTTTCGCACCCAGAAGCAGCTCGACGGCATTGGCAAGGACATCGACATCCTCAAGGGCTACGGCGTGCCTTTTGAGGTGCTCGACCGCGATGGCTACTGCCGGTACGAGCCGGCGCTGGCATGGGTGAAAGAAAAATTTGTGGGGGCGCTGCGCCTGCCGGGCGATGAAACCGGCGACTGCTTCAAGTTCACCAACACCATCGCCAAGATGGCCACTGACCTGGGCGTGAAATTCCGTTTTGACACCACGATTGACGGCCTCAACCATGCGGGCGGCCAAATCACCGGTGTGCGCACCAGCGCAGGCACCCTGACTGCCGATGCCTACCTGGTGGCGCTGGGCAGCTACTCGCCGCAACTCGTCCGCCCCCTGGGCATTGACCTGCCGGTCTACCCCGTCAAAGGCTACTCCATCACCGTGCCCATCACCGACGCCAAGTTCGCACCGGAATCCACCATCATGGACGAAACCCACAAGGTCGCGGTCACGCGCCTGGGCGACCGCATCCGGGTGGGTGGCACAGCCGAGCTGGCTGGCTTCAGCCTCAAGCTGCGGGAAGCGCGCCAATCCACCCTGAACCATGTGGTCACCGACCTCTTTCCCAAAGGCGGCGATGTCTCCAAGGCCGAATTCTGGTGCGGCCTGCGGCCCATGACGCCGGATGGCACCCCCATCCTCGGTGGCACGCACTTGCCCAACCTGTACCTCTCCACCGGCCATGGCACGCTGGGCTGGACCATGGCGGCGGGCACCGGACGCGCGATGGCCGACCTGATCTCCGGCCGCACACCGGACATCAGCATGGAAGGGTTAACGGTGGAGCGTTACCGCCCAGGCCACTTCGACACCACACGCAGCTAACGCGCACCCAAACTGCAAGGGGGGACCTATGCCGACTGAATCGAATCCGGTCTGCGTGCGGCAGTTTCGCCAAATTTTGCTGTGGCCCTTGCGTCTGATGCCGGTGCGAGGCTCCGAAGGCCAGCACGCCAAACCCTGGCAAATACTGGCGGACATGGGCAACGCCTCGCCCTGGCGCGAAGTGGTGGACGAATACGCCGGAGACAGCGGGCGCTTTCAGGAACGCCACTACAACGAGTTCGTCAGCTTCCTGCCCTACGTGCAGCGCTTTCTGTACGGCGAAGGGCGCAACCCCAAAGGGGGTGGTGCGGCGGTTGGCTCACCCATGCGGGTATTTCGCCGCAGCGACGTGCGCGCCGTGCGCGCGGTGTTGCGCCCGGAGACCGCCCCCATCACGCTCGACGTCGCCCATGTCGATCTGTACTTCTTTCTGGATCTGGACCTGGTGCTGCTCAATGTAGAGGTCAGCGCCACCGATTTGGCACTCCCCCAGGCCCAGGACCTGTTGTACCGCTTTGGCCGGGGCTACCCGGCGGGCTGGGACGCCGCCGGTCATGCGCAAAATTGTTTGTTCGGCGCCGAGTGGCTGGACGCCGGTGGCCTGGTACTGGCCAAATCCGACGCCAACCAGGCGGACGCCTTCATGGCACATGTCAGCCACCACCGCGCACCCCGCATTGCCGCCCACTGGGCCTGGCTGTTGCAACCCTTGGTCAGCGATCACTCCGAACAGGCCGGCAAGTTGCGCTACCGCCAGATCGAGTACTACCGCATGCCGCAGCTCGGTTACCTGGCGCTGGACCAGCCGCGGGCCTTGAACCGAAACGATTTCGTCCGCCTGGGGCTGGTCACCGGTGCACCCGAGCCCGGCAAGGACTCCAAGCTGCCCTACGGCGAGCAGCACCTCTGTGATTTTGAACAACGCTATTGTTATGACCGTTTCTGGAGCGAGCATGGTGCCGCACCCAACACCCGCTATGTGTGCAGCGGGCATTCGCTGGTGGTGCTGGGCGACGCCAACAGCCCGTTTTTCACCAGCCACGAGCGCGGCGTGCTGGCGCAATTCCGGCACCAGCATTTTTTGCTGTTCCTGATTGCGCATTTCCAGAAAGCCGCGCTGCTGATGTATTCGGACCGGCTGGCCGAGGCCCTGAAAAACCTGAACATTGCAGATGCTGCCAGCGTACGCCACTTCAAGCGCACGATACGCGACAGTTTTGCTGGCTTTTTACGCTTCACACACCGCTACTGGTTTCACGAGGTGTCGGAGCAGGCGCAGGTCCGGGCACTCTTTCGGATGTGCACCAGCCACCTGGAGCTGGACGTCCTGTATGCAGAGGTCAAGAACCGCATCGCCGAAATGAACCAGTACCTGGAAACCGACAGCCTGCGCCGCCAGGCCAACACCGTGGTGCGTTTGACCGTGGTGACTATTTTCGGACTGATAGGCACGGTCACCACCGGCTTCCTGGGTATGAATTTGTTGGCGGAGGCCGATGCGCCCGTATCCCGCAAACTCTGGATTTTCGCCATCGTCTTTGTACTGACAACGGCCCTGACCGTCTACACCATGGCCAAATCCAAACGCCTGTCCGATTTTTTGGATGTGCTGTCGGACGAACGCACCAGCGTTTGGCAAAAGTGCAAAGCGCTGGCGCTCGTCTGGAAAAACGACGGCGATTGAGCGTCCAGACACCATGGCCCCGTTGCGGGGGCCATCTGCCGTTTAGGGCGCCGTGTGAATCGGGATGTAGATTTCCCCACCGGCCTTCTTGAATTCTTCCGACATGCTCTCCATGCCCGACTGAAGCGCCTGCTCATCGCTCACGCCTTTGTCCTTGGCATATTCGCGCACCTCTTGCGAGATTTTCATGGAGCAGAACTTGGGCCCGCACATGGAGCAGAAATGCGCCACCTTGGACGAGTCCTTCGGGAGCGTTTCATCGTGGAAGTCGCGCGCGGTATCGGGGTCGAGCGACAGGTTGAACTGGTCCATCCAGCGGAACTCGAAACGCGCCTTGGACAAGGCATCATCGCGCGCCCGCACGCCGGGGTGGCCCTTGGCCACGTCGGCCACGTGCGCGGCGATCTTGTAGGTGATGATGCCGACCTTCACGTCGTCGCGGTCCGGCAGTCCCAGGTGTTCCTTGGGTGTCACGTAGCACAGCATGGCGGTCCCGAACCAGCCGATCATGGCCGCGCCGATGCCGCTGGTGATGTGGTCGTAGCCGGGGGCGATGTCGGTGGTCAGCGGCCCCAGCGTGTAGAACGGCGCTTCGTGGCAGTGCTTGAGCTGCTCGGTCATATTGGCCTGCACCATGTGCATGGGCACGTGGCCGGGGCCTTCAATCATCACCTGCACGTCCTGTTTCCAGGCTTGCTGGGTCAGCTCACCCAGGGTGCGCAACTCGGCAAACTGGGCTTCGTCGTTGGCATCGGCGCCCGAGCCGGGGCGCAGGCCGTCGCCCAGCGAGTAGCTGACGTCGTAGGCCTTCAGGATTTCGGTCATTTCATCAAAGTGGCTGTAGATGAAATTCTCTTTGTGGTGGGCAATACACCACTTGGCCATGATGGAGCCGCCGCGCGACACAATGCCGGTCATGCGGTTGGCTGTGAGGTGGATGAAGGCCAGGCGCACACCGGCGTGCACGGTGAAGTAATCGACGCCCTGCTCGGCTTGCTCAATCAGCGTGTCGCGGAAGATTTCCCAGGTCAGGTCTTCGGCGATGCCACCCACTTTTTCCAGCGCCTGGTAGATCGGCACGGTGCCGATGGGCACGGGCGAGTTGCGCAAAATCCAGTCGCGCGTGGTGTGGATGTTGCGGCCGGTGGACAGGTCCATCACGGTGTCTGCGCCCCAGCGCATGGACCACACCAGTTTTTCCACTTCTTCTTCAATGCTGGACGTCACGGCCGAGTTGCCGATGTTGGCGTTGATCTTGACCAGGAAGTTGCGGCCAATCGCCATGGGCTCCACCTCGGGGTGGTTGATGTTGGCGGGGATGATGGCGCGGCCCCGGGCCACTTCATCGCGCACAAACTCGGGCGTCATGATTTTCGGGATGCTGGCGCCGAAACTGTTACCGGCCAGGCGCGCTTCGCGCTCGGCATTGCCCAGGTACTGCTCCATCCAGGCCTGCTTCTGGTTTTCGCGGATGGCCACGTATTCCATCTCGGGGGTGATGATGCCTTTGCGGGCGTAGTGCATTTGCGAGACGTTAGCACCCGCTTTCGCGCGGCGCGGCGTGCGCTGCAGGCCCGCAGCCTGGGCGCGCAGGGAAGCCAGGGTTTCGGTCTCGCCATTTTTCAGGCCATCGTCCAGCGCAAACGGTGTGCGGCCGGTGTAGGACTCGGTGTCGCCACGCGCCGCAATCCAGGGGCTGCGCACCGTGGGCAGGCCCTGGCGCACGTCGATATTGGCATTCGGGTCGGTGTAGGGACCGGAGGTGTCGTACACCACCACGGCCTCGCCGTTGCTTTGCATGATTTCACGCATGGGCACCTGGATGTCGGCTTGTGAGCCGGGCACGTAAATCTTGCGCGAGGCCGACAAAGGCTCGCGCGTGAGGCGCATCAACTGGCTGAACTGGTCGGGTGCATTCATCGCAAAATCTCCTGTGGAATTGACAAAGTGCTCGGGAGAACAGCCTTGCAATCACGCGAACAAGGAGGGGACTGGCACCCGCGCTGCCCGCTACAAGGGGCAATGGGACTGCAGTCTGGCTCTTCTTACGCCGGTATGAACCGGATCAAGTTCGCGGGTTTGGTCGACCATCTCAGCGCATTCCTTGCGCACCCCGGGCAAGGCTGGAGTTTAAGCGATCTGCTCCTGTCGCGCCGGACCTGGCCCCCAGTACACCCGGCCCAGGGGTGGGCAATATCTGATTTTTGCGTAATCACAAACGGGCGCCTGCGGCACTGCCTACAGTCCAAACCACGGTAGCGGTCACGCCGCTTGCCAAGCGCCCCACCACAGTCCAAGGAGAAAAACGCCATGAAAAACAAACTCTGCATTGTTTCCATCTGCCTGGCCAGCGCGTGTTTCAGCGCTGCGGCATGGGCCCAAACCAGCCCCTTCATGGTGGTTACCCCGAGCGATCTGAAGTGGGCCGAGGTGGGCTCCCTGCCACCGGGCGCCAAAATTTCGGTGATTGAAGGGCCGATGAATGAGGCGGTGCCCATCACCGCCCGCCTCAAACTGCCCGCCAACTACATGCTTCCCGCCCACTGGCATCCGGGCGTAGAGCGGGTGACCGTACTGTCCGGCACCTTTTACTATGGGCAGGGCGACAAGCTGGATGTGCAAAATACCCGTGCCCTGGGGCCTGGCAGCTTCGTTGTCATGCCACCCCAGATGAACCACTTTGGCTGGACCCGGGAGGAAACCGTTCTGCAGCTCAACACCATGGGGCCCTGGGGCATCACCTACGTCAATCCGGCCGACGACCCGCGACCCAAGTAGTCAGACCGGGTGCGGTGTGGGGGTGTTCAGGAATTGCGCGAACTCCTGCAGCGGCAGTGGGCGGCTGAACAGATAGCCCTGGTAGGCATGGCAGCCCTGCCCTGCCAGGTAGTCTCTTTGCCCCGGCGTTTCCACACCTTCCGCAATGACCGCCAGGCCCAGGCTCTGCGCCAGTGCAATGATCATCTTGGCAATGGCCGCATCGTCGGGGTCCGTCAGGATGTCCTTGATGAAACTCTGGTCGATTTTCAGCTGGTCCAGCGGCAAGCGTTTCAGATAGGACAGCGACGAGTAGCCGGTGCCGAAGTCGTCGAGTGAGAAACCGACCCCCTGGGCCTTGAGCGCGGTCATCTTGGCGATGATGTCTTCCACGTCATTGACCAGCATGCTTTCGGTCAGCTCCAGCTTGAGGCGCGCGGGGTTGGCATGGGTCTGGCGGACGATCGCCAGAACCTGGTTGACGAACTCCGGTGCGCGGAACTCCTGGGCGCTGACGTTCACCGCGATGGTGAGTTGGGCCGTTTCCGGCTGGCGGGCCCACAGCGCCAATTGTGCGCAGGCGGTTTCCAGCACCCATTTGCCAAGCGCCAGAATCAATCCCGTTTCCTCCGCCAGAGGGATGAATTCGCACGGGGGCACCAGGCCGCGCCGGGGGTGTTGCCAGCGCACCAGCACTTCGGCTCCGGTGACGTGCCCTCCCTCCTGCACCTGGGCCTGGTAATGCAGCAGGAACTGGCGCTCTTGAACGGCTTGCCGCAGGTCCGCCTCCAGCGCGGCACGGGCCATCACGGCGGCTTCCATCTCGGGGTCAAAGAAATGCAGCGCGTTGCGCCCCATTCCCTTGGCCTTGTACATGGCAAGATCGACCTGTTTGATCAGATCATCCACGGTGGCCAGATCGCGTCCGAACAGGGTGGCTCCGATACTGGGCGTGCCGTGGTAACTCACCTCATTGAGCTGGTAGGTCCGGTTGAGCGCGGCCAGAATTTTTTCCCCCACGGTTTCCGTCTGGAGAGCGGCGTCTTGCGCCCTCATACCCAGGCCCGTCAGCATCACCACGAACTCGTCGCCGCCAAAGCGCGCCACCGTGTCTGCCGCACGCACACACTGGGTCAGGCGCTGCGCCACCTGTTGCAACAGCAGATCCCCCATGCCATGGCCCAGGGTGTCGTTCAGGGTTTTGAAATTGTCGAGGTCAATGCACAGGAGCGCGCCGTAGCTGTGGCTGCGGATATTGGCGGCCATGGTCTGTTTCAAACGGTCCAGCAGCAGCGTGCGGTTGGGCAAACCCGTCAGCTGGTCATAAAAAGCCAGCTCCTCAATGCGTGCATCGGCCTTCTTGCGCTCCGTGATATTGCGGCCCGTGCCGTGGTAGCCGGTGAAATGGCCGGCCTCGTCGAACAGGGGGTCGCCACTGATGCTGTACCAGCGCACCTCGCCATATTCGCCGGTAATGTCGTACTCCAGATGCCGAAAGGGAAGGTGGGCCTCCAGGGTGGCGCGGTGGGCGGCCCATTGCTCGGGCGACAGACGGATGTCGAGCTCCCAGCGGGTTTTTCCCAGCGACTTGGCCAGGGGCGTGAAGCCGCTGGAAAAAGTTCCGGAAAAGTCTGTGAACCGGAACTGCGCATCCTGCTGCCAGAACCAGTCGGACGAAATCATCGACAGCGACTGGAAGCGCTGCTCGTTCGCCTTGAGCGCCTCTTGCGCCTGCTTGCGGTCGGTGATGTCCTGCGTGATACCCACGACGTTCAAAACGCTGCCATCCGCTGCGCGGCCCATTTCCGCTTTTTGCCGGACCCAGCGAATCACACCGCCCACCAGGATGCGGTGCTCATGGTCAAGGCTCCCTTTTTGGAGCGCCGCACGCCAGGCATTTGCCACTGCGTCCCGGTCCTGGGGGTGGACGCGTGCCAGATAGGCCCCATGGCTTTCACTGGCGCCCTGCGGCAGTCCCAGGATGCGGCAGGCCTCGGCGGACAATCGCACCGTGCTGGATCCGGCCTCGTACCCCCAGCTCCCGACTTTGGCGACCGCCTGGGCCCGCTGGAGTTCCGTTTTGCTCACCTCCAGATCGCAACCGATACTGCGCAATTCCTCCAGCCGCTTTTGGTACGCGCGCACCAGAAAGACGATCAGTCCGCCCGACAGAACAGCGATGATGAGTTCAACCACCGCATGTATCACCGCCACACTGGACACGGGCTTGGGCAGCAGGCCCCCTGACTCGGCAAACAGCAGCGCAACAATGGCCAGCACGGTCATAGCGGTCACCACCAGCGCCTGGCGCGAACCGATCAGCCAGCCCATCATGAAAATGATGACCGGGTAGGCGACGATGATCGGCGCACGCACGCCATTCGAGATAACCGCGATGGCCGTGATGGCCGCCCATACCCCATAGGACAGCACCTTGACGGTGGCGGCAATTTTGCCGTGCGCCAGAAGCCACCACCCCGCCATGGCCAGACCAAACATCAGCACCGGCCCCACCATGCGGATGTTCTGGTCGGGGGCCACCATGCGCAAGGCAATCCCGGAGACAGCGGCGCCCGCCAGCATGGTGGCAATGGTGAATTGAAGGAAAACCAGCGAAGCGTCCCAGGCGGCTGGGCTATTGGCCTCCTTGTCGGCACGCGACAGCGGTTCGTACGGGTGTGTCATTCTGAAAACCACTCTAGCACTTCGCATGGCGCACGAAAAGGGGGTTCACCCGCAGACCAGCCCCCACGCACCGCCATGCACCGCCATGCACCATGCCACAAGCCTTTCCGGCGCGCCCCTATTGCGCAAGCAGCTATTGAAATGCTAGCAAGAGAACGACACATCCGCCCGGCTGCACTCCTCCAGCAGGTAGGCAATCGACCGGTAGGGACGCCCGGTTTCAGACGTGAGGCCGATTTCGCAGGTGCGGTTGGTGGACACCCCTTCGCAGCAGCTTTTGGGCAGGGCATCGTGCACCTTGCGCAGGGCGTGGGCGTTGAGCTCGGGCACCACAAAGCCCCGGTCACCGCCAAAGCCGCAGCAGGTCACGCCTGCGGGCTCCACCACCTGCTCTACGCAAGCGTTGAGCACCCGGCGCAGCTTGGCGTCCGACGCGGTGCGACGCACGCTGCAGTTGATGTGCAAGGCGATGGGTCCGGGCTTTTTGACCAGGCGCAGGCGCGGCAACAAGGCATCGTGCGCAAACTCGTGAAAATCCAGCAGCGTCAAGCGGCCCGCCAGGTGTTTTTGCATGCGCACCGAGCAGGTGCTGGCGTCCATGATGACGGGGTAGTGGCCGCCCTGGCCATCGTCCG
>Ga0209343_10000110_pt1 | contig 102209 bp, 87 predicted proteins | sample RifCSPlowO2_02_FD_184026 | JGI IMG/M metagenome (GOLD analysis project Ga0209343, IMG submission 184026) | Groundwater microbial communities from Rifle, Colorado - Rifle CSP2_plank lowO2_0.2 (SPAdes) (version 2) | ecosystem: Environmental > Aquatic > Deep subsurface > Groundwater | place...
GATTTATTCGGTTTCGTCGTTCCCGCGAAGGCGGGAACCCAGTTAAGTAAAGGCACTGGATCCCCGCCTTCGCGGGGATGACGAATAAATCAGCGCCTTCCTAGCAGCCTATCTGACTTAAAGGGAATCGGCTGCAAATCCGCCTGGCCGGGCCATATTTCACCGCTTTTTTGGCCAATAGAACGACTATTGACCTGCAAAACCGGCAAGTGGGGTAAGCAGGCATTTCGCCGCAAGGCGAAAGCTCGCAAAATCTGTCCTCGCCCAGCCGATTTTGCGAGCAGCCGCTGCGCGGCTTGCCTGCTTGACCCGCTTCGCTTCGATTCTTCAAGTCAGACAGGCTGCTAGAAAAAAGCAATTGTCCGCAGATTACACAACAAGCAACTTGAGCTTGCTGATCTATCTTTTGGGTGAAGCGATATTTGCCAACAACTCTCTGAAAATCTGCGTTAATCTGCGAAATATGCGGATTGAACTAAGGTTTTTAGGATGGTTACGTTTTCACCGGGAGGCGCATATGGAAGTTCGCAAAGAAAGTGACGACAAGAAGATAATCGCTGCGCTCGGCTGCCTGTTTATAGGATTTCTGTTTGTCTGGAACATCACGGCGCATATTGCGGAAATTTACGAACTGCGCCTGGACGCGGAGACGTGCGACCGGGTAAGGAAGCTCGGCTTGGCCCCGACTCACGAATGCGTTATTACCGCCCCGTTCCGGCAGGCCGGGCTCGGCACCCCGGTGGGCTTTTTGGCGCTGCCGGATGGCAATGAGATGCAAATCTCGCCGGTTGCGGCAAAACAGACTGGCAGGAGCGCGGAATGGACGTCTCATATGAAGACGCAGCTTGTGATGGCATTGCTGTTCTGGGCGGCTACGCTGGCGCTGCTGATAAGCGTGTTCCGCAACAGCGAATGATGTCGGCCGGGCTCACGTTGCACAGCGGCCACAATAAAGCCGCGCGATGAAAATCGCGCGGCTTTGTTTTTGCCTGCCCGGACGGGACTACGTTTGCGGATGCTGCGTTTCGACCTGCATCAGAGGCTCATTCTCCACATAAACTTCGCGTTGGCGGGTGCGGCGGCGCGTTGCGGGTTCATCCGTGTACCCGGCAGGAATGCTTGCGATGACCCGAGGTTTTCCAGGATCGGTTTCGATCTGGAACAGGCCTTCGCCGCTGCTGGCCGCAATGGGTGCAGAAATTTTGCTAGGCGCTGCTTCCGGTTGAACTGCGGTTGTTGGCATGGCGATGTATTCGCTCGGCTTTGCAGGTGGCGTCCAGCCTGTCGGATAGGCGATATATTCGGAAGGCTTGAGTTTTGCCGGAACGGTATCGGCTGGCTTGGCGGTTGCCGTTGGAGCGGCCTGCGCTACGGTTTCCTGTTCTGCAATAGCAGCTTCTCCGTTGCCTGCCGACGCTTCAATGCCCTGTGCGGTGATATCGCGACGCTCGCGCTCGCGCCTGCCGCCACGGCGACCGCGACGGCGGGCGCCTTCGCGCGTGCTGCCATCCTCGACCGCTTCTGCGGCAGGTGCGGCAGCCTGGTTTTCAGGAACAGGTTTTTCTTCGGCTTGCCGCTGCGCTGGTGCGGCACGCGGCTGGCGCGGCGGTCGCGGCTGGCGCGGCTCTTGCGGTTTTACCGCGTCTTCTGCCGGCGCGGGTTTTTCGCCGCGCTCGCGTTTGCCGCTTTCGCCTCGTTCCGCACGTTCGCCGCGCTCTCCGCGTTCGCCGCGCTCCCGGCGCTTGCCGCCTTCGCTGCGCTCGCCACGTTCACGCTGCGGAGCGTTGCGGGGCTTGGCTGCCGCCGGTTTGGCCTTTTTGGGTTGCTCTTCTTCCGCGCTCATGGCCTTGAACCAGCCTAATATCTTGCCGAGCAGCGAGGGTTTGGTCTCTGGTTCTTCGGTTTTCATCGGCGCGGGCTGCGCCGGGGTGATGCCCTGCACCACGGCTTGGGCGCGGGTGGCTTTTTGCTGTTCCTGCGCGGCGGTCAGCGGTTTTTCTTCAACCGGTTTTTCCACCAGCTTGTAGCTGGCCTGCAACACCTCGCCGGTCAGGTCGTCCTGGCGCAGGCGGTTGATGCTGTAGTTGGGCGTTTCCAGGTGCGGATTGGGAATCAAGGTAACCGCAACTTTCAGGCGCGATTCGATGCGGTGAATATCGGAGCGCTTTTCGTTGAGCAGGAAGGTGGCGACATCCACCGGAACCTGTACGTGAATCGCAGCGCTGCTCTCTTTCATCGCCTCTTCCTGGATGATGCGCAGGATGTGCAGGGCGGAAGATTCGGTGCCGCGGATATGGCCGATACCGCTGCAACGCGGGCAGGCGATGTAGTTGCTCTCGCCCAGGCTCGGCTGCAAACGCTGGCGCGACAGTTCCAGCAGGCCGAAGCGGGAGATTTTGGCGGTCTGCACACGGGCGCGGTCGTAGCGCAACGAATCGCGCAGGCGGTTTTCCACGTCGCGCTGGTTGCGGCTGTTTTCCATGTCGATGAAGTCGATCACGATCAATCCGCCCAGGTCGCGCAGGCGCAGCTGGCGGGCGATTTCTTCCGCCGCTTCGAGGTTGGTGTTGAATGCGGTGGCTTCGATGTCGGAGCCCCTGGTGGAGCGCGCCGAATTGATGTCGATGGAGGTCAGCGCTTCGGTATGGTCGATCACGATCGCGCCGCCGGACGGCAGGCGCACTTCGCGCGCATGTGCCGATTCGATCTGGTGCTCGATCTGGAAGCGCGAGAACAGCGGCACGTCGTCCACGTAGCGCTTGATGCGGTTCACGTTGTTCGGCATCACCGTGCTCATGAACGCCAGCGCCTGCTGGTAGACGTCTTCGGTATCGATCAGGATTTCGCCGATTTCCGGGTTGAAGTAGTCGCGGATGGCCCTCACCACCAGGCTGCTTTCCAGATAGATCAGCGACGGGGCTTTTTCGGCATTGGCCGCGCCCTCAATTGCATCCCACAATTGCTTGAGGTAATCCAGGTCCCATTGCAGCTCTTCCTCGTTGCGTCCGATGCCGGCGGTGCGCGCGATGATGCTCATGCCTTTCGGCACTTCGACATTTGCCAATACTTCGCGCAGTTCGTCGCGTTCCTCGCCCTCGATGCGGCGCGACACGCCGCCGCCGCTCGGGTTGTTCGGCATCAGCACGATGTAGCGGCCGGCCAGGCTGATGTAGGTGGTCAGCGCCGCGCCTTTGTTGCCGCGCTCGTCCTTTTCCACCTGCACCAGCAAAGCCTGACCCTCGCGCAAGGCTTCCTTGATTGATGGGCGGTTGCCGCTGCCGGGCTGGTAATACTGCGGGGCGACTTCCTTGAATGGCAGGAAGCCGTGGCGGCTGCCGCCGTATTCGACGAAGCAGGCTTCGAGGCTGGGTTCGAGGCGGGTGATGACGGCCTTGTAGATGTTGCTCTTGCGTTGTTCCTTGCCGGCAATTTCAATGTCGAGATCGATGAGTTTCTGACCGTCGACAATGGCGACGCGGAGTTCTTCCGGCTGCGTCGCATTGAATAGCATGCGTTTCATAATGTTGCCTCCCGCGCTCTGACACGGGCGAGACCAAGCTACACGCGATCAGGCGTGCCAGATGAATATACTGGGGAGCAATCGTGCAAACAGATATAGTTTGTGCAAACGGTTGGTCAAATCAGTTCTCAATCAGTAGCTTGTCTAAAAATCGTTTTCTGGAGTATCTGCATCAGCGGTTGCGGAAGTATTGCCGTATCGCACTGCATCCGTTTCGCCGGCTGTTGCATAAGTCCTTAGGGTGTGAGCCAGCTATGGCTGCCTCACTTAAAATCCGCAGGTGCTTTGAGCGCATAAATCAATTACTATCGCTACTGGTTCCGGTGAACGATATTAACCGGGCTGCGGCTGGAAGGGTGGCGGCGCATTGCGCCGTCGCTTGTGCCAAAAATTATTCTTGGCGGGGAATTACATCCCAAACTTACCCGATACCAAAACGCGCGAGCAGCGAAGTATAAGCAAAATGAATGGTTTAAGCAAAGATTCCGTCGCATTTCTTACGATAGATGAAAGCGGCGCGGCTCAGCGTATCGATAATTTCCTGTTCAGGCTTCTGAAAGGCGTGCCCAAAAGCCATGTTTATCAAATACTGCGCGGCGGCGAGGTGCGGGTCAACAAGAAACGTGTCAGGCAGACCTACCGCCTGCAACCGGGCGATTTGTTACGTATTCCGCCGATCCGTGTCGCGGAAAAACATGAACTGAAACAGGAGCATATACCGGCTGTCGAGTTTCCGGTCATTTACGAGGATGACGCGCTGCTGGCGGTGAACAAGCCTTCTGGCGTGGCGGTGCATGGCGGCAGCGGGGTAAGCTTCGGCGTCATCGAACAAATGCGCCACGCGCGCCCGCAGGCCAAATTTCTGGAACTGGTGCACCGGCTCGACCGCGAAACCTCCGGCGTGCTGCTGCTGGCAAAAAAGCGTTCTGCGTTGACCGCGATGCACGAGATCATGCGCGAGGGAAACAGCGATAAGCGCTACATCGTCTTGGCGCTTGGGCAATGGAAAAACGCCAAACAACATGTCAAATTGCCGCTGCACAAGTTCGACACGCCACAGGGCGAGAAGCGCGTGATGGTCAGGGAAGACGGGCAGGCCTCGCACACCGTCTTCACGTTGCAAAAAAGCTGGCCGGGCTATTCCCTGCTGGAAGCGCAGCTCAAGACCGGACGCACCCACCAGATCCGCGTGCATCTGTCGCATCTCGGCTTTCCGATAGCAGGAGACGATAAATACGGCGACTTCGCGCGCAACAAGGAGCTGATGAAACAGGGGTTGAAGCGCATGTTTTTGCATGCCCATTCGATCACGTTCAGCCATCCGCTGAGCGGCGAGCCGCTGCATCTGGCAGCGCCGCTGCCGCTGGAACTGGAGAAGTTTATTGCGCGGCTGGACGCCGGCGTTGCTGCGCAGCGATGAGGGAAGATAAAGGGTGGGCAAGAAATAGGTTTTTGCTATCACTGCCGATTGTGCGATAAAACAATCGGCCATCAGGCTGATATGATATCCAAGCAGCATGTTAAGGCACTGATTCCTGAGTTGCGATGCGGATGAAGTTAAAAATACAAGAAAAAGTCAATTGCGGGAAAGCTGACTCCAGATGAAAAAAATAACCGGTTACGTTGCCCAGCTTACGCTGGGCAGGCTGCTGATTTTGCTTTCCGTGTTCTCGATGGCGGTTGCCTTCGCGCTAATCTTTGTCATGTCTGGAATGGTGCGGGATCGGGCGATACATGATCTGGCGCGCGACGATGCCCGGCAAACTTCCCAGCTGGTGTTTCAGAGCCTGTATTCCGCGATGCGCAAGGGTTGGCGCAAACAGGAAGTCAACGAAACCATCGGGCGGCTTAATGCCGTCATGCCGGGCGCGCAGATAAGGGTGTATCGCGGCGAGATAGTGGCGCTGGAATTCGGCGAGATGGAAGGCGAACGCGAATTGATCGAAAAAGACAGCGCGCTCAAGCGGGCAATGACCAACGGGCAGGATGCATTGCTGTTTCCGGATAATGCGACGATCCGTTATTTGTATCCGTTGCTGGCAACCGAAGAGTGTTTGAAATGCCATGCGGAATCCCGCGTCGGAGCGGTGCATGGGGTGGTCGATATTGTCTACCCGATCAGTAACCTGAAAGTGTCCTTCAACGAGGTGCTCAATTCCGTCGTCGCCTATACGCTGCTTGTCATGGGCGCGGTCTTCGCCATTCTTTATTTCCAGTTGCGCTACTTGGTCGTTACTCCGATTGCCAATCTGGTGGGGGTGATGCGCAATGTGACAATGGATATGGATTTAAGCCACCGCGTCAGCAGTTCGACCCGGTTGCGGGAGCTGAATCACCTGGCCGAGTATTTCAATCACCTGCTCAAAACGGTGCAGGAATACAACACCAAGCTGGAAGAGTTATCCATCCGCGATCCGCTGACCGGACTGTATAACCGGCGCAAGTTCCAGGAATTCATCCAGCACGAAATCATCCGCGCGACGCGCCATCAGCGCGGCTTTTCGGTAATCATGATCGATCTGGATAATTTCAAGTACATCAACGACACCTTCGGGCACCCCATCGGCGATATGGTGCTCAAGGAACTCAGCTCGATGCTGGGCGAAGCTTTGCGCCGTGGCGATATGCTGGCGCGCCTGGGCGGCGACGAGTTTGCCATCATCCTTCCGGAAACGGGCGCGGCCAACGGTTTCCAGGTCGCCACAAAGCTGCATCAGGCATTGGCCGGCAAAGAGTTTGAGTTGCCGGTAGGCAAGATACGTTCTACCGCCAGCTTCAGCATGGTGAGTTTCCCCGAAGACGGGCAGACCGAAGATCAGATTTATTCCGCGATGGATGTGGTGTTATACAAGGCCAAGAGGCGCGGCAAGAACCAGGTGATGACCGCTGAATCCGAAGAAGACCGCAGCATGATGTCGATCTTCAAACAGGGTGAATTCCTGCGCAATGCCATTCACGAAAACCGCATCGAGGTTTTCCTGCAACCTATCGTCGATGTGCGGACCAGGGAGACGATGGCGTTTGAGGCGTTGGTGCGGATACGCGATGGCGGGGCGATCATTCCGGCCGGCGAGTTTATCGAGGTTGCCGAAGAGCTGGGTATGGCGAAGGATCTGGATCGGGAGGTGTTCCGCAAGGGGCTGGCGCATTACGCCGTGATTGCGAAGAAGCGCCCGCACATCAAAATGTTCTTCAATCTGTTTCCGCGCAGCTTCGGCGATCTCGAATGGGTGCGGGGGATACCGGGGATGGCGCGCGACGCGGGCGTGCCCTGCCAGAGCATCGTGCTGGAAATCACGGAACGCGAGGCATTGCCCAATTTGACCCAGGTGAGAGCGGTGATCGAAGAGTTGCGTGCGGACAAGATTTCTGTCGCACTGGATGATTTCGGCAGTGGATTTTCTTCGTTCCTGTACCTGAAATATCTTTCGATAGACTATGTGAAGATCGAGGGCAGCTTTGTGCGGAATATGGTTGCCGACGAGCGCGACCGCATCATCGTCGAGCAGATTAACAGCATGGCGCACAAATTCGGCCTGAAAACCGTTGCAGAATTCGTCGAGGATGAAATGACCGCAGAAATGCTCGCCGAAATCGGTGTGGATTATGCGCAGGGCTATTTTTACGGCCACCCCGCGTTGCCGTCGTAGCTGAAGATTGCCGCTCCCGCCGACGCATCGCGAACGAGCTTTTTGTTCGGCGTGGCGCTTTGTATGGCGGTGAGCCGAACGTACCTAAAGCACCGGACGTTCTGCATCCGGTACTGATCCCAGAAAATATATCGCGTCGGTCAGGGAGTATTTCGGGTAGTGGAGTATAATGCCCGGGTTCGAGCGGGGAAGGCCGTCCCCGGTTATTTCTTAAGAGAAAAGATTGAGTACTGTTAGCTTTGCCGATTTAAATCTGGCGCCCGAAATCCTCAAGGCGTTGACCGAATCCGGTTACGTCACCCCCACACCCGTCCAGGCGCAAGCCATCCCGGTCGTGCTGGAAGGCCGCGATTTGATGGCAGGCGCGCAAACGGGCACCGGCAAAACGGCTGCGTTCGTGCTGCCCATCCTGCAAAAATTGCTGCCGCTTTCCAGCGCCAGCGCCTCGCCCGCGCGCCATCCGGTGCGGGCGCTGGTATTGGTGCCGACGCGGGAACTGGCGATACAAGTGGAAGAGAGCGTGAAGGCTTACGCGAAACACACCCGGTTGCGTTCGCTGGTGGTGTTTGGCGGGGTCGATATCAGGACGCAGACGCCGCACCTGAAAACCGGCGTAGAGATTCTGGTTGCTACCCCGGGCCGCCTGCTTGATCACGTCGAGCAAAAAACGGTGCAGTTGAACCAGGTGCAGGTGCTGGTTCTGGATGAAGCGGACCGCATGCTGGACATGGGTTTCATGCCCGATCTGAAGCGCATCCTGGCCTTGTTGCCGAAACAGCGGCAGAGCCTGATGTTTTCGGCCACATTCTCGAACGAGATCAAAAAACTATCGGCGGATTTCCTGGTCGCCCCGCAGCTCATCGAGGTCGCGCGCAGCAATGCCACCGCCGAAAACGTCACGCAGAAAGTCTATCTGGTCGAGCAGGCGGACAAACACGCCCTGCTCGCGCAACTGCTGCGCGGCAGCGACGCGACACAGGTGCTGGTGTTTACCAAGACCAAACTTACCACCGGCCGTCTCGCCCGGCAATTGCAGCGCGACGGCTTTGCCGCCGATGCCATTCACGGCGATAAAAGCCAGCTGGAGCGCATCCAGGCGCTGGATGCTTTCAAGCAGGGCAAAGTGACCGTCCTGATCGGAACCGATGTGGCAGCCCGCGGCCTGGATATCGACCAGTTGCCGATGGTCATCAATTACGAGATACCCAGCGCCCCGGAAGATTACGTCCACCGCATCGGACGCACCGGCCGTGCCGGCGCTTCGGGCATCGCCATCTCTCTGGTGTCGCCGGAAGAAGAAAAATACCTGAAGGAAATCGAGAAGCTGATCAAGCACGAGATTCAGAAGGAAAATGCGGTGGTGCAGCATCAGTCCGCGAGACCGGCCAGAGCGCCGCGCGGCGAACATTCTGAGCGCAGTCATACGCCGCGCCCTGCCGCGCCGAAAAAACCCGGCCACGATGCTTGGTTCGACAAACCCTACGAACCCTCTGCCAGCGCCTTTTCCAATACTGCCCAGCCGGTAGAGCAAGTTTCCGAAAAGCCGAAAAAACAGGTCGCGGCGCTGCTGGTGCGCCGTCAAGGCTAAAATCCTATCCGGAATGCCAAATGACCCGGTAGGGGCGCGATTCGTCGCGCCCTTGCTTTTTACATATCTGGCAATTCAGATTTCGTAATTCCGGCGCAGGCCGGAATCCATCTACGCGGGCTATGAATGGCTGTTCGTGGTATCGAACTATGAACGGCCTCTTTAGTCGCCGGGGCAAAACTGCGAAATTGCCTTACCCCTTGGTCTTCGTCAAAAACACCGTAACCTCTTCCCGATCATGATAAAGCTGCTTCGCCATCATCCGGTAGTTGATACCTTCTTCATCCAGCCGTTTACGGATGCCGTCCAGCGCGCTGTCCAGCGCGGCGAGGCGCTGCTTCATCGGCAGTTTTAGATTGAAGATCGCATGCCTGCACCAGCCTGCCGCGAACCATTCTTCGATCAGCTTGGCGACTTTGGAGGGTTTCTCCACCATGTCGCACACCAGCCAATCCACCGTTTTGTGCGGTGTGAATTTGAAGCCGTCCCGCTTGAGATGTTCGACCAGCGGATGCTTCGCCAGCACGCCCTTCATCGGGCCGTTGTCCACCGCGGTGACGCGGATGCCGCGTTTGACCAGTTGCCAGGTCCAGCCGCCGGGTGCGGCGCCGAGATCGACCGCAGTCATGCCTTGGCGCAGCAGGCGCGTCTGCTCGCTGCGATCCATGAACACCTCGATTGCCTCGGCCAGTTTCAGAGTGGAGCGGCTCGGCGCTTCGGCGGGCATCGACTGGCGCATGATGCCCATAATGGCTGCTGCACTGTTGTATGGGTCGCCGGTACCGATCAATGCGGATGATTTATCGGGGAAGAAGATGTGCAGGCGCGGCAGTTTAATATCTTCCGGCAAGCGTCCTTGTTCACGAAGTTTTTCTTCCAGCAGCGGCTGGAAGCGGCGGGTGAAGGCGGACAACGTCTTGCCATCGTTGGTGTCAGGCACTTCCAGCCACAGCGCGCCGAAGCTGCCGGGCAGCGCGGCGACGGCGGACAGAACCGGCGTGAGGCGGTCGCGTTCCGGCAGGGCGGCAATGGTGTGGTGCAGCCGGATCAGCTGGCGCGCGAAGATCAGTTCGCGGTAGCTTAATTGCTGCTCGTTCAGCGCGACGATGGCGTAGCCGCTTTCGGCAATGATGGCGGGCTGTTCGGCGATGACGGGCTTCTGCTGGCGCGCCTGGCGCAGAGCTTCCTGGGCGCAATCCTGCTCGAAGCCGGGGCGGCAATACAGCAGCCAATGAGTAAGCGGTGGTTTTTGCATGGCGCGCATTGTGGCACATGTTTAGGAAGGTGCGCCTTAAGGTGGTAATATCCGCGCCTCTTTTTTTGCGCATCGGCTATGGCAAAGCGTTATGATTTGATCGTGTTCGACTGGGACGGCACGCTGATGGATTCGACCGCAGTGATCGCAGGCTCGATACAGGCGGCGTGCCGCGACTTGGATCTGACTGTCCCCGGCGATGAGGCGGCGCGCCATGTGATCGGCCTGGGGTTGAACCAGGCTTTGCGTTATGCGGTGCCGGATGCGCCGGAGTCCATGTATGTGCCGCTGGTGGAGCGCTACCGCCATCATTATTTGGCACAGGATCGGGCGATCCCGTTGTTCGAAGGCGCTCGCGAGACACTGGCGGAGCTGCATGGCGCGGGCCATTGGCTGGCGGTGGCGACCGGCAAAAGCCGCATGGGGCTGGACAGGGCGCTGGACAGTACAGGTTTGAAAAGATATTTTCACGCTACGCGCACCGCAGACCAGACTTTTTCCAAGCCCGATCCGGCCATGTTGCTGGAGCTGCTGGACGAGCTGGCGGTCGGCCCCGAACGTGCGTTGATGATCGGCGATACCACGCACGATATGCAGATGGCGCAGAATGCCGGGGTGGACGCGGTAGCGGTGTTATATGGCGCGCATCCGCCCGAGCAGTTGCAGGAATTGAAGCCGCTCGCGCTGGCGCGGGACTTTGCGGAATTGCGCGCGTGGCTGAAGGGAAATGCTTAAAGGCTTAGTTCGCAGATTACGCAGATTCGCGCAGATTGGGTGCCATGCTGGCCGCGAGTTGCCGAACAGAATGATTTCTGTGGTTTTTAATCTGTGTCAATCTGTGTAATCTGATGGAGCTACTAGTCATTCGACTAGGCTGCCAGAAAACGTCAGTCAAGGTGCTGGTTATGCGGACAGTGGTTTTGGGATTTTATTGAGGAATTTCGATGTCGGATCAGAACAACAACTGGGAGCGCGGCGTGATCGAGAAGCTGGCGATGACAGCCGTTCAGGAGCAGCGCCGCGCGCGGCACTGGGGTATTTTTTTCAAGACGCTGACATTCGCTTATTTGTTCATCATTTTGTTCCTGGTGATGGGGTGGGCGGGTGCGCCGGAGAAAGCGTTAGGCAGCGGCAAGCATACCGCGCTGGTGGATATGCAGGGCTTGATTGCATCGGACAGTCAGGCGAGCGCCGACAACCTGATTCCCAGCTTGCAGGATGCGTTCGAGGATAAGAATACGCAGGGCGTGATTCTGCGCATCAACAGCCCCGGCGGCAGCCCGGTGCAGGCCGGGCAGATCAACGATGAAATACGCCGTCTGCGTGCGAAATATCCGCAGATACCGCTGTACGCGGTGATCGAGGATATTTGCGCTTCCGGCGGCTATTATGTGGCGGTGGCGGCGGACAGCATTTTTGTGGACAAGGCCAGCCTGATCGGTTCGATCGGCGTGCTGATGGACGGTTTCGGCTTTACCGGGTCGATGGAGAAGCTCGGCGTGGAGCGCCGCCTGATTACCGCCGGTGCCAACAAGGGCTTCCTCGACCCGTTTTCGGCGGCCGATCCGGCGCAGCAGGAATACGCCAAGCAGATGCTTACGGAAATTCACCAGCAGTTTATCGATGTGGTGAAACAGGGTCGCGGCAAGCGCCTCAAGGAAGCGCCGGACATTTTCAGCGGCCTGATATGGAACGGGCAGCGCGGCGTGGAACTGGGGCTGGCGGACGGCTACGGCAGCCTGGAGTCGGTGGCGCGCGATATCATCAAGGCCGAGAAGATCGTGAATTTCACCATGGAAGAGAACTTCGCGGATCGCCTGGCAAAACGCCTCGGTGCAGGTGTGACGAGCGCGCTCGGATTCTCGATGCTGGGCGGCGCGTCGCTACGCTAGTGTAGCGTTGCACGCTATTTGGAACTTATGTCAACCGCAAGAGTTGCATTGTAGGTCGGGCTCCGCCCGACATGTCGGGCGAGTTTTGCATAGCCATTCGACTAGGCCGCCAAATACAGCAGCCAAGTCGCCGGTTAAGCCCGACCTACATGGGTTTGCACATACGTATCGCCAAGAATGCAACACTGCATTAGTAGCCCGTCATTCTGTCCTGCGCCTGAATGAGGGATTCAAGCAACTCATCGAGGTCGGTAATCGGCGCCAGACAGCGCGCGCCTTGGCACAGCCAGGCGGTGGTTTGTTTGCTGGCCGGCTTGTCGAGCGTCCGAGGCAGATCGGCTGCATTTTCGGGCAGCACGATCATCATCACATCGGGTAAATAGCGTGTCCGCAACGCCGCTTGCCAGACGGACACGTCATTGCCGCTCAATACCAGCAAGGCGGCGGGCTGCAAATATTCCGCAAGCGCGGTGCACAGGCTGCAGTGATAACCGGCGGCCTGCCGCAGTGCCGGGGAAAACGATTTCAGACAGCGCTCCGCCGCCCGCGCATAGGCGGAGTCGCCGGTGAGTTGCGCCAAGCGCAGCAAGGCCTGCGCGGCGATGCCGTTGCCGGATGGCGTGGCATCGTCATGCCCCGTCTTGCTGCGCTGGATCAGAGCCTCATGGTCATGGCTGGTGAAGAAGAACCCGCCGTTTTTGCTGTCTTCGAAGCGCGCCAGCAGCGCATCGGCGAGCTGCACGGCAAAGGCTAGGTCGCTGTTCCTGAATTCGGCTTGCAGCAATTCCAGCGCGGCATTCAGCAAAAAGGCGTGATCGTCGAGGTAGGCGTTGAGATGTGCCTTGCCGTCCTTGTATGTAGCCAATAATCTGCCGTCGCGCCACAGGGTGCCACGCGCAAAATCCATCGCACCTTGCGCCGAATGCAGCCAGTCGGGGCGATCGAATATCCGCGCGGCGCGCGCCATGCCGGCGATCATCAGGCCGTTCCACGTGCCGAGGATTTTCTCGTCGCGGCCGGGGCGGATGCGTTGTCCGCGCGCGGCAAACAGCTTTGCCTGCCCGGCTGCAAGCTGCTCCGCTGCCTGTTCTGCGGAGAGTTGCAGGCGCTGTGCGATTTCGTCCAGCGGTGTCTTGATGCGCAGATGCCAGGCGCGCTGTTCGAAATTGGGCGGGCCGTCGAGGCCGTAATATGGTGCGATGAGCGCGTATTCATCGGCGCTCAGCAGCCTGCGGATTTCGTCGCGCTGCCACACGTAGAATTTTCCTTCCTTATGTTCCGAGTCGGCATCCAGCGAGGAGTAGTAGCCGCCTTCGAACGACTGCATTTCGCGCATGACCCATGCGGCGGTCTGCTCCACCACGCGCGCAAACAACGGCTCGCCGCTGCTTTGCCATGCGGCCCCGTAAAGCCCGAGCAGCAGGCCGTTGTCGTAGAGCATCTTCTCGAAATGCGGAATACTCCATTGGGCGTCCACGCAGTAGCGGCAGAAGCCGCCGCCGAGCTGGTCGTACAGCCCGCCCTGCGCCATCTGTCGCAGAGTGAATTGCACGATGTGCCGGGATTCTTCTTCGGCGGCGGCATGGCTGCGGCGTAGCAACAGATCGAGTTCTGCCGGATGCAGGAATTTCGGCGCATCACCGAAGCCGCCGTTCACGCCATCGAAATCTTCGCCGAGTTGCCGCACTGCCAGCGCCAGCGGTTCGGCATCAAGCGGTAGCGCCGTCGCGCCGACCGGGGGAAGCGCGCCGGCGAGGGCGGCGATGAGCTGTTTGCCCTGCGCGGCCAGTTCGCTGCGGTTTTCCGCATAGGCCCGCGCGATGCGCTGCAACAGATCGGTAAAGCCGGGCAGGTTGTAGCGCGCCTCTTTCGGGAAATAGGTTCCACCAAAGAACGGCGTGCCGTCGGGGCTGAGAAACATGGTCAGCGGCCAGCCGCCGCCGCGCTGCATCAACAATTGATGGGCCGTCTGATAAATCTGGTCGAGGTCGGGGCGCTCCTCGCGATCCACCTTGATGTTGATAAAATGCTTGTTCATCAACGCGGCTACTTCGGTATCCTCGAACGATTCGTGCGCCATGACATGGCACCAGTGGCAGGCAGAGTAACCGATCGACAACAGGATCGGTTTGTCCTGCTCGCGGGCGAGGCGCAGCGTTTCCGGGTTCCATGCATGCCAGTCAACCGGATTGCCGGCGTGCTGCTGCAAGTAGGGGCTGGTTTCCTGCGCCAATTCGTTGGTCATTGGGTTGCCCTTTCGGTGTGGTGCGGTCAGCGCAGCAGCGGCTTCAGTTCCTTCAGCACATTGCGCATCAGCAGCGGTTGCGCCTCTTTTGTCGGGTGCAGATTGTCGGCTTGAAATTGTTCGGGAGCAACGCTTTCGAGCAGGAAGGGCAGCAGCCCGATGCGGTGTTTTTCCGCCAGCTTCCGATACATCTTCTCAAATTGCAAAGTATAGGTTTCACCATAATTCGGCGGCAGCCTCATGCCGACCAGCAGCACCCTGGCGCGGGCAGCGCGCGCATCCTCGATGATCCTGCTCAGGTCGGCCTCGATGCCTGCGACATTGAAGCCGCGCAGCCCGTCGTTCGCGCCCAGCTCCACGATCACCGCCGCCGGGCGGTGCTGCCGCAGCGCCCCGGCGATGCGCTGCCGCCCGCCCTGTGCGGTCTCGCCGCTGATGCTGGCGTTCACCACGCGATAGCCGGGATGGCTGCGCGCCAATTCATGCTGCAGCAGGCTTACCCAACTTTCTGCTACTGCGATGCCGTATCCGGCTGATAAACTGTCGCCGAACACCAATATATTTTTCGCGGCATAAACCGGGCAGGGCAGCCACAGTGCGGCAACCAGCAGAATAATTTTCAGGGGCAAGGTTTTCATGACAGCGATTGTGCAGGCAGTTGGACTGACCAAGCAAGTGCTAAGCCCGTCAATAGATGGAAAAGGCCAGCCGCTGACCATCTTGCAGCAGGTCAGTTTCACCGTTGAGGCGGGCGAGAGTCTGGCGGTCCTCGGCGCGTCCGGCTCCGGCAAGTCCACCTTGCTCGGCCTGCTGGCCGGGCTGGACGTGCCGAGCAGCGGCAGCGTGCTGCTCGACGGTCACGACCTGTTCGCGCTGGACGAGGACGGGCGCGCGCGGCTGCGCGGCTCGGCGGCGGGCTTCGTGTTCCAGTCTTTCCAGTTGCTGCCTGCGCTGAACGCGCTGGAGAATGTCATGCTGCCGCTGGAGCTGCGCGGCATGACCGATGCACGTTCGCGCGCCGCCGAATCGCTGCGCCAGGTGGGACTCTCCGCCCGCGCGCACCATCTGCCCAAACACCTCTCCGGCGGCGAACAGCAGCGCGTCGCGCTGGCGCGCGCCTTCGTCACCCAGCCGAAAATCTTGTTTGCCGACGAACCCACCGGCAACCTGGATGCAGCTACCGGAGCGCAAATCATCGAATTGATGCTGGAACTCAACCGTGCGCAGGGCACGACCCTGATCCTGGTTACCCACGACGAAGTGCTGGCGCGGCGTTGCGGCAGGCAGTTAATGCTGGAGGCGGGGCGGGTGGTATCGTAGGGGTGCGATTCATAGCGCCCGGATTTGGTTGATTTTCCCCGGAAAGATTGTGAGCTCCTGGCTGCCGTGGCTGGAACAGGTTGTTTGCGTAACTTTCGATACCCGCTAGTGTAGCGTTGCACGCTATTTGGAACTTACGTCAACCGCAAGAGTTGCAAGGTCGGGCTCCGCCCGACAAGGGGTTGTCCATAAGTATCGCCAAGAGCGCAACACTACACTAATCAGTCCGGACAACCGACCTGCCTATTTACAGCGCGGTTTCGTTGGTTTCGCCGGTGCGGATGCGAATGACCTGCTCCACTGCCGAGATGAAGATTTTGCCGTCGCCGATCTTGCCGGTATGGGCGACCTTGATGATAGCTTCGACTGCCGTATCGAGCAATTCGGCAGAAATCACCACTTCCACTTTGATTTTGGGCAGGAAATCCACTACATATTCTGCGCCGCGATACAGTTCGGTGTGTCCTTTTTGCCGCCCGAACCCCTTTACCTCGGTGACCGTCAGGCCGCTGACTCCCAGCTCGGAAAGCGCCTCACGCACTTCATCCAGTTTGAACGGCTTGATAATTGCTTCGATTTTTTTCATGGTGTGCTCCCTGAGTGGCTTGGTTGTGTCGCTGGTTTAGCATGTCCATCTGGCCATGCCGGCAAATTCCGCCGGTCAGCCCCGGCTATCTCTGCGCGGATGCTGTCCATTGTATAAACAGGAAGGTTTCTTCTCAACCTGAATTCGACCGCGGTCCGGGAATAGGTTTTTCGAGGGCATGGCCGGATGCGGGTGAACCATGCTGCTCCAACTGTTTTCTCGGCCATGTTACAATCCGCTCAAGTTCGATAAAGGACGGCGACAGCGCAGGTAGCGGAATGGCTTGTTCACCATGAGTGCAGCGCCGTTCGAGTTTCTCCTTTAACTTAAATTCAACTTCTACTCTAAGGAAACCCAAGCATGTCCAGCGTAATAACTGTGAGCGCGTTAGAGCGCCGCCTTAACGCATCCATTCCCCAGCAAGCCATTCGCGGCGAGGTTGCTGCCCGCCTGAAAAAAATCGGGCGTACCGCAAAGATTTCCGGGTTCCGCCCGGGCAAAATCCCGGCGAAAATTCTGGAGCAGCATTATGGCGCGCAAGCACACCAGGAAGCCTTCGGCGATGCGTTGCAGCGCTCGTTTGCCGAGGCTGTGCAGCTCAACAATCTCAGGGTGGCAGGATACCCGCAATTCGAGGTGAAAACTAACGATCCGAATGCCGATCTGATCGAATACAGCGCGACTTTCGAGGTTTATCCGGAAGTGCAGATCGGCGATCTGTCGGGCGTGGCGATGGAGCATCTGGTTTACGAATTGGCCCAGGCCGATGTGGATAGCACCGTTATGACGCTACGCAAACAGCGTGCAGTATTCGAAACGGCGGATCGGGCCGCGCAAGCTGATGACCAGGTGCTTGTTGATTTTACCGGCAAGCTGAACGGCGAAGTCTTTCAGGGTGGCGAGGCCAAGAACTATTCGTTCGTGCTGGGCGCGGGGCGCATGTTGCCGGAATTCGAGGTGGCCCTTACCGGTATGAAGGCCGGCGAGACCAAGTCTTTCGACATGACTTTTCCGGCCGATTATCATGGCAAGGATGTGGCGGGCAAGCAGGTGACTTTCACCATCGCGCTGCACAAGGTGGAGGCGCCGAAATTGCCGGAAGTGGATGCCAGTTTTGCCGAGGTGGTCGGTATCGAGGGCGGCGATGTCAGCAAGCTGGAGAGCGAGATACGCAGCAGCCTGCAACACGAAGTGGCGCGCCGCCTGAAAGCGCGCAACAAGGAGGCGGCGATGGAGGCATTGCTGAAGGTGTCCAGCTTTGCTGTGCCCAAGGCGCTGGTGGAATGGGAAGCGCAGAGCTTGATGCAGAAAACCGCGCAGGATATGGAATCGCGCGGGATGAAGATGGAAGGCTTGTCAATTTCGCCGGAATTCTTTGCCGAACGGGCAGAAAGACGCGTCAAGCTCGGCTTGATTCTTGCCGATCTGGCGCAGAAGCAAGGCCTGAAGGCCAGGCCCGAGCAGGTGAGGGCTTTGGTTGAGGATTATGCGCAAAGCTTTGACCAGCCGGAAGATGTGGTACGCTGGGTTTACGCTAATGCCTCGCAGTTGCAGGAAGTAGAGAACCTGGTCATGGAAGAAAATATTGTGGCATGGACGATGGCGCAGGCAAAAACGGCAGACAAGGCTATTTCTTTTAATGAACTGATGGGAAATTGACGCGATGCACTATCAAGAACCGCAAAATATCGGATTGATCCCGATGGTCGTGGAGACCAGCGGGCGCGGTGAGCGCGCTTACGACATCTATTCGCGCTTGCTCAAGGAACGTGTGGTATTCCTGGTCGGCGAGGTCAACGATCACAGCGCAAACCTGATTGTGGCGCAGATGTTGTTCCTGGAATCGGAAAACCCGGACAAGGATATTCACTTCTACATCAATTCGCCGGGCGGTTCGGTGACTGCCGGCATGGCGATTTACGACACCATGCAATTCATCAAGCCGAATGTCAGCACGCTGTGCGTCGGTCAGGCCGCGAGCATGGGCGCATTTTTGCTGGCGGCGGGCGAGAAAGGCAAGCGTTTCTGCCTGCCCAATTCGCGCGTGATGATCCATCAGCCGCTGGGCGGCTTCCGCGGCCAGGCTTCGGATGTCGAAATTCATGCGCGCGAGATACTGTACCTGAAGCAAAGGCTCAATCAGCTGCTGGCGCAACATACCGGGCAACCGGTCGAGACTATCGAACGCGACACGGATCGCGATAATTTTCTGAGCGCGCCGGATGCGGTGAAATACGGCATGGCGGATCAGGTGCTGGAAAAGCGTGTTTGAGAAAACGATCGGTTTGCCGATAACTAGATGGAAGGTTAGCAGCGATGGCTGGGGATAAAAAATCGGGTGATAAATTGCTCTACTGTTCGTTTTGCGGCAAGAGCCAGCATGAGGTGCGCAAGCTGATTGCGGGCCCGTCGGTGTTCGTGTGCGATGAATGCATCGCCCTGTGCAACGACATCATGCGCGAGGAAATCCAGAACGATGGAGCCAAGGCGGACAAGGCAGGCAAGTCGGATTTGCCCGTACCGAAGTCGATCCATGCTGCGCTCGATGAGTACGTGATCGGGCAGGAGCAGGCCAAGCGGATACTGTCGGTGGCGGTGTACAACCATTACAAGCGCCTCAAGAGCGACAACAAGGATGGTGTGGAACTCGCCAAGAGCAACATTCTGCTGATCGGCCCGACTGGCTCCGGCAAGACCCTGCTGGCACAAACTCTGGCGCGCCTGCTGAACGTACCTTTTGTGATGGCGGATGCCACCACGCTGACCGAAGCGGGCTATGTCGGCGAGGATGTCGAGAATATCATCCAGAAGCTGTTGCAGGCCTGCGACTATGACGTGGAAAAGGCGCAGCGCGGCATCATATATATCGACGAAATCGACAAAATTTCGCGCAAGTCGGATAACCCGTCGATTACGCGCGACGTGTCCGGCGAGGGCGTGCAACAGGCGCTGCTCAAGCTGATCGAAGGCACCAAGGCTTCGATCCCGCCGCAGGGCGGGCGCAAGCACCCGAACACGGAATTCCTGCATGTCGATACCACGAACATCCTGTTCATCTGCGGCGGCGCGTTCGACGGGCTGGAAAAGGTCATCCGCAACCGATCCTCGAAGGCCAGCATCGGCTTTGGCGCGACCATCAGCAGCAAGGATGAGCGCAAGACCGGCGAAACCCTGCGCGATGTGGAACCGGAAGACCTGATCAAGTTCGGCCTGATCCCCGAGTTTGTCGGGCGTTTGCCCGTTGTGGCGACGCTGGAAGAACTGGATGAGGCCGCGCTGGTGCAAATCCTTACCGAGCCGAAAAACGCGTTGACCAAGCAATACCAGAAACTGTTTGCGATGGAAGGCGTGGAACTGGAATTCCATGAAGGCGTGCTGCTGGCCATTGCGCACAAAGCGTTGGCGCGCAAGGCGGGAGCACGCGGATTGCGCTCGATACTCGAATCCGCATTGCTGGATATCATGTTCGATCTGCCCTCGACGGAAAATGTCAGCAAAGTGGTGCTCGACAAAACAGGATCGGCAGGGGAAATCAAACCCATTGTTATTTATGCGGATACGCCAAAAGCGGCCTGAATAGGCACTTTCCGCTCGTTCTTTATCTTGTCCCGAGGGGGCGCTTGAATTTTTTTGAGCTACCCCCATCTAACCTTCCAGTCAACGAAGAGGTTATCGCCATGTCAGAACAAGATATTGTTTCAAACGCCGCCACTGCCAACCTGCACCCGTTGCTGCCACTACGCGATGTAGTGGTGTTCCCGCATATGGTCATTCCGCTGTTTGTCGGACGCGCAAAGTCGATAAAGGCGCTGGAAACCGCCATGGAAGCAGGCAAGGGTATTGTGCTGGTCGCGCAAAAATCGGCGGCCAAGGACGATCCGGGCAAGGATGACCTGTATGCGGTAGGCAGCATGGCGAATATCCTGCAAATGCTGAAATTGCCGGACGGCACGGTGAAAGTGCTCGTGGAAGGCACGCAGCGCGTCAATGTGCTGCGCGTGTTTGACGCGGACAGCCATTTCGATGCGGAAGTGGAGATCGTTCCTGCGGAGGACGGGGCGGACAGCGAGTCCGAGGCTATGCGCCGCGCGCTGATCGCGCAATTCGACCAGTATGTGAAGCTCAATAAAAAAATCCCGCCGGAGATACTGACTTCGCTGGCTGGCATTGACGATGCCGGTCGCCTGGCCGATACCATTGCCGCCCATCTGCCGCTCAAGCTGGAGCAAAAACAGGAAGTGTTGGAGGTTTTTGGCGTGCGCAAACGCCTGGAGCACTTGCTGGGGCTGCTGGAGGCTGAAATCGACATTTTGCAGGTCGAGAAACGCATCCGCGGCCGCGTGAAGCGCCAGATGGAGAAAAGCCAGCGCGAGTATTACCTGAACGAGCAAGTCAAGGCAATCCAGAAGGAGCTTGGCGAGGGCGAGGAAGGCGCCGATTTCGATGGTCTGGAAAGTAAAATCAAGGACGCGCACATGCCAAAAGAGGCGCGCACCAAGGCGGATGCAGAACTGAAGAAGCTGCGCCTGATGTCTCCGATGTCCGCCGAGGCGACCGTGGTGCGCAATTACATCGACGTGCTGACCGGCCTGCCGTGGAAGAAGAAAACCAAGATCAGCGGCGACCTGAAAAAGGCCGAGGTGGTGCTGGAAGAAGATCATTATGGCCTGGATAAGGTCAAGGAACGCATCCTCGAGTACCTTGCCGTGCAGCAGCGGGTGAATAAATTGAAAGGCCCCATCCTGTGTCTGGTTGGGCCGCCGGGCGTGGGCAAAACCTCGCTGGGGCAGTCGATTGCGCGTGCCACCAATCGCAAATTCGTGCGCATGTCGCTGGGCGGAGTGCGCGACGAATCGGAGATTCGCGGCCACCGCCGCACCTACATCGGCTCCATGCCGGGCAAGATTTTGCAGAACATGAGCAAGGTGGCGGTGAAGAACCCTTTGTTCCTGCTCGACGAGGTGGACAAGATGGGCATGGACATGCGCGGCGATCCGTCTTCCGCGCTGCTGGAAGTGCTCGATCCAGAACAGAACAGCACGTTCGTCGACCATTATGTCGAGGTCGAATATGACCTTTCCGACGTGATGTTCGTCGCGACGGCGAACACGCTGAATATTCCGGATGCGTTGATGGATCGCATGGAGATCATTCACGTTTCCAGCTACATGGAAGACGAAAAGATCAATATCGCCACGCGCTATCTGGTGCCCAAGGCGATCAGGAACAACGGGCTGAAGCCGGAGGAAATCAATATTTCCGAGAGCGCATTGCGCGATATCGTGCGCTATTACGTGCGCGAAGCAGGGGTGCGCGGCCTGGAACGCGAGATATCCAAAATTTGCCGCAAGGTGGTGAAGGCGCTTTCGCTGAAAGAACGCAATAAAAAAGTAATCGTCAACGCGCGCAATCTCGATAAATATCTCGGCGTGCGCCGTTATTCGTATGGGATTGCCGAAAAGAACAACCAAGTCGGGCAGGTTACCGGTTTGGCCTGGACCGAGGTCGGCGGCGAATTGCTGACTATCGAAACCGCCATATTGCCCGGTAAAGGCAAGACGACCACCACTGGCAAGCTTGGCGAAGTGATGCAGGAATCCATTCAGGCCGCCATCAGTGTGGTGCGCGGGCGCGCCAGGCGGCTGGGCGTCAATGAGGAGTTCTACCAGAAATCGGACTTGCACATACACTTGCCGGAGGGTGCAACGCCCAAAGATGGGCCCAGCGCAGGGATCGGGATATGCACGTCCATCGTCTCGGCGCTGACCGGTATCCCGGTGCGCGCAGACGTGGCAATGACCGGTGAAATTACCTTGCGCGGAGAGGTGCTGCCGATTGGCGGCCTGAAGGAAAAGCTACTGGCGGCACAGCGCGGGGGTATCAGAGTGGTTCTGATTCCGGAGGAAAACACCAAGGATTTGGCAGAAATACCCGACAACATCAAAAGCAAGCTGGATATTCATCCGGTCAAGTGGATAGACCAAGTGTTGGAACTGGCCTTGGAGCGCAAACCGGAGCCATTACCGGAATCGCCCGAAGTCGCAGCGCCTGCCGGTTTGCCAGCAACCGGCGCTGCCCAGGAAGCGCCGCTGGTGACCAAGCACTGAAAAAATCCAGATAGCAATTAATTAACAGTGGCGCAAGCTAAAAAATTAGCGTAATCGCTTGACCAAAGCTGCGCGGCCTTGATATAAAGCCGTCGCAGGACTTCTTCCTGTTTTTAACCACTCAATATCAAGGGGGCTTACGTGAATAAATCTGATCTGGTTGATGCAATTGCTAAATCCGCTGATCTTTCCAAGGCGGCTGCTGGCCGTGCGTTGGACGCAGCCGTAGATTCGATCAAAAAAGCATTGAAAAAAGGGGATACAGTGAGTTTGGTCGGTTTTGGCACTTTTAAAGTTGGCAAGCGTGCAGCGCGCAGCGGCCGCAATCCCCGTACCGGCGAGACGATAAAGATCAAGGCAGCCAAGGTTCCAAAATTTACAGCTGGCAAAGGCCTGAAAGATGCTGTAAACTGATCGACTTTGTTGGGTGCTTAGCTCAGCTGGTAGAGCGTCGCCCTTACAAGGCGAATGTCGGCGGTTCGATCCCGTCAGTACCCACCAACGGATAGTTTTCTGGAGTGGTAGTTCAGTTGGTTAGAATACCGGCCTGTCACGCCGGGGGTCGCGGGTTCGAGTCCCGTCCACTCCGCCAAATCAAGGCGAACGCAAGTTCGCCTTTTTCGCATTTATGCCTTTTAAACCAATTAGGTTGGTGTCGTTATTATGTTTAATCTTGTCCATGAGAATAAGAAGTGGGTGCAGATTGTGCTGGCGCTCATCATTTTGCCGTTTGCTTTCTGGGGTGTGGATTCGTATAACCAATCCGGCAACAGGGCTGACGCGGTTGCTACGGTGAACGGCACAGAAATTACTCAGCAAGAATTTGAGGACGCGCTGCGTCAGCAGCAGGATCGCTTACGTCAAGCGTTGGGAGCCAATTTTGATGCGGCGATGCTCGAGAGCCCCGAAGTAAGGCATAACGTGATGGATAATCTTGTTGCGCAGCGGCTGCTGGTCGAGCGCGCCAAAGCGGCCGGATTGACAGTCAGCGACGCGCAGGTGGCGCAGATTATCCAGGGTATCGAAGCGTTTCAGGATAACGGAAAGTTTGACAAGAAGCGTTATGGAGCTGCGCTGGCAAACCAGAATATGTCGCCATTGATGTTCGAGGCTCGCCTGCGCAGCGACCTTGCCGGGCAGCAGATGCGCGATGCATATGTGCAGAACGGATTTGCCTCAAATAATGTGGCGGACAACATCATCCGCCTGAACGAGCAACAGCGTGTGGTAAGCGTTTCACCCATATCGTTACAGCCATTCATGGGGCAGGCAAAAGTGGGCGAGAACGCACTGAAGACTTATTACGAACAAAATCTTAAAGAGTTTCAGGTACAGGAACAGGTAAAGGTCGAGTATGTGAAGCTTTCGGTAGATAATTTGCTGCCGAAAGCTGAAGTGAATATGGAGGATGCGCGCAAGTATTATGAAGAGCACCAGCGCGATTTTGGCACACCGGAAGAGCGCCAGGCGGCGCATATTCTGATTGCGGTCGCTGCCACCGCGCCGCAGGCTGAGCAGGATGCCGCCAAGGCAAAGGCAGAACAGTTGCTGCAACAAGCCAAGAAAAATCCTGCCGAGTTTGCCGCTCTGGCCAAGCAGAATTCGCAGGATCCGGGCTCTGCGGTAAACGGCGGCGATCTCGGGTTCTTTGGACACGGCATGATGGTCGGACCGTTCGAGGATGCTGCGTTTGCGCTCAAGCAGGGCGAAATCAGCGACCTGGTGAAATCGGATTTCGGCTATCACATTATCAAACTGCTTGCGGTTAAACCCGCCAAGCTATTGTCGTTTGATGAGGCGCGGGAAGACATCTTGAGAAAACTGCGCCAGCAGAAGGCGACCGATATGTTTGCGGAACTGGCCGAAAAGTTCAGCAATACCGTATATGAGCAAAGCGATACCCTGAAACCGGCAGCTGATCTGGCAGGCGTCAAGATTGAGCAGAGCGGGTGGTTGATCAAAGGAATGGCTGCGGGCGAGCCCTGGACGGAGAAAATGTTGCAGGCAGTTTTTTCCGATGGGGCAGTGAAAGACAAACGTAATACGGGCGCGATCGAGGTTGCAGCCAATACGCTGGTTGCCGCACGGGTTCTGGAACACAAGCCAGCCGCAGTGCGTGCGCTGGATGAAGTGCAGGAAACGATTCGCGGTAAACTGTTGCGCGGGCAGGCAGCGGAACTGGCTGTCAAGCAAGGCAGGACTTTACTGGAGCAATTACAGCGCGGCGACAAACCCGCACTGAACTGGGCTACAGCCCAAACCGTCACCCGTGCAAAATTTGGCACGCTGGACAGGGATATGGTGCGCAAGATATTCCAGGCGGATGCAACCAGGCTGCCGCAGTTCATCGGAGCGGAAACACCGCAGGATGGCTATGTGCTGGTGCGCATAGAGTCTGTCAAGGAAGGCGGTAAACTTGACGGGGAGAAGCGAAACGGCTACGTGCAGCAACTGCGCAAACTGACCGGAGAGGAAATGTTCCGGGCTTATCTGGCCGATGCCAGGCAGCAGGCCTCTATCAATGTGATGCTGTCTGATAGTTCCACTCCTGCCTCAAGCGGAAAATAGCCTGCCAGACGCAATAATCGATGGGGACCTTCATGCAAAACATCCCACATGAAGGAATTAACCGCCCGATGCGGGGCGAAAGCGGCAGAGATGGGCGGCCATTGCCGACAAGATAAAAGTTAAGATGTCTCCCCATCGCCCCCGCTATGAATGCTGATCCCGCTGTGCGGCGTCTGCCCGATTAACCCGAGATATTTTTGACTGCCAAACCTGCTGTCTGCCCATACTTTACCCGCCTGACTGCCAGCCACATAAACGCAGTCGTATATTCCGGCTTCGACACCTTCATCGTTTTCTTTTTCAAGTGCAGGATTGGTTTTACATCGCCCTTGAAATACAGCTTGTCGGGGGAAGAACGCCATAAAATGCATCCGGCTTGGAGCATCCATTGACATGCCGAACAAGGAATGGTTTATTCTGTCCAATCCGGATTGCCGCATCCCGTTTTGCGGCGTGGTACGCCTGATTGTATGAGCGAGCATTTTAAAATTGCGATTGTTGGTGGGGGGCCTGGAGGCTTGTCTGCCGCTGCGCGAGCGGCGGAGCTCGGCATTTCCCATGTTCTTCTTGAGGCCGCGCCCCACATCGCCGATACCATCCATCGCTACCAGAAGGGGAAACTGGTGAGAGCGGAGCCGATGCAACTGCCTTTGCGCAGCGCCTTGAGTTTCTATGCGGGAACCCGTGAAAATATTCTGAGAACCTGGCAGCAGGAACTTGCCGAGCTTGGAGTGAATGTGCGCGTGGGTGCGGCGGTTTCCGCGATCTCCGGGCAGTGCGGCAATTTTCGGATTCCCTTGGAGCCGGGCAAGACGTTGACCGCCGAATTCGTGGTGCTTTCCATCGGGCTGCAGGGCAACATTCGCAAATTGGGCGTGCCGGGTGAAGACATGCAGAGAGTGCAGTATCAGCTGGACGACCCGGACGAATACAGCAACGAAACGATCATAGTGGTCGGCGACGGCGATGCGGGTGTGGAAAATGCGCTCGCACTGTCCAGGCAGAATCGGGTGATTTTGGTCAATCTCCATGAGGAATTCAGCAATTGCGCGGAAGCAAACTTCCAACTGCTGATGACCGCTGTCACCGAAGGGCATATCGAAACGCGCGTCAGTACCTGGGCCGAGCGCGTCGACACGATTGCAAAAGGCGATTTTCCCGTGGCCTTCGTGGCGCATACGCCGCAAGGCCTGGAGCGCATCGAATGCCATCGTGTCATCGCACGTCTCGGAGCGGAGCCGCCGCGCAAATTGCTGGAAAATTTCGGCGTGCGCTTTCCGAACAGCGATACGGCCTCCGTGCCGCAACTGTCCGAGCAATACGAATCCAATGTGCCGGGTTTGTACATCGTGGGGGCGTTGGCCGGATATCCGCTCATCAAGCAGGCGATGAACCAGGGTTATGAGGCCGTCGAATATATTACGGGCAATCCCGTCGAGCCTGCCGACGAGGTGTTGCTGCGGGAGAAATTCGCCGGTGTTCCCAATATTCGCTCGGTCGGCGATGGCATTGCGCTGGTCAGGCGCAATCTGCCGTTACTGGAGTCGCTCACGACGCTGCAATTGCGCGAATTCATGCTGGATAGCTCGGTTCTGGCGCCGCGTAGCGGCGAAGTTATTTTTGCGCGGAGCGATTACAACAACAGCTTTTACTCGATCCTGGAAGGCGAAGTCAGCGTTCATGTCGAAGGGAAAGACGGTGCCGCTGTTTTTACAATGGGCGCTGGAGACTTTTTCGGCGAGATGGGATTGTTGTCCGGGCGCCGCCGTTCTGGTACGGCAATAGCCGGAGAGAATTGCGTGCTTGTCGAAACGCCGCGCCGCTCGATGCTCAAGTTGCTGAATGCGGCGAGCGGTGTGCAGCGCAAGCTGGACGAGGTGTCGCTCAAGCGGGTCGTGCTGAATTACCTGGATGCGTCGCTCCCGGATAGCGAGCTCGATTATCTCGTTCAAGGCGCCAAGTTCAAACAATATGCGTTTGGCGAAGTAATCTTCAAAGAGGGCGACAAAGCGGACGGGTTATACATGATCCGGCGCGGTTCGGTTACGGTATCCCGTATGGTTGCGGGAAAAGAGCAGGTTCTGGCGTATGTCTCCGCAGGCAACTATTTCGGGGAGATGGCTCTGACATCCAACATGCCGCACTCCGCGACAGTGCGCGCGGTATCGCCCACCGATGTGATTGTGCTGGAGGCCGAGCATTTCAGGGCAGTGATGGAGCGGAATTCTTCAATGCGCGGCAAGGTTGGCAGCCGTTATCTGGAGCGCATCAGCCAAGGCGAGCCCAATCCGTCCGGCGAACCCGGCGGGCTGATTAAGTTCCTGATGGATCATGGGGTGGGCGAGGCGACCGATGTGTTGCTGATCGACTATTCGCAGTGCATTCGCTGCAACAATTGCGAAAGGGCCTGCGCCGACGTGCACGGTGGAATTTCGCGTTTGAATCGCGGGGCCGGCCCGACATTTGAACAAGTCCATGTTCCCGTTTCCTGCCGGCATTGCGAACACCCGCATTGCATGAAGGATTGTCCTCCTGACGTGATTCGCCGTTCGGTGCATGGCGAGGTGTTTATCGATGATGGTTGCATCGGTTGCGGCAATTGCCTGAATAATTGCCCATACGATGCGATCCAAATGGCAGGCACAAGCGAGTACAAGCAACTCACTGTTTGGGAGGCGGTATTCGGCAGGCGCAAACACCGGGAAGTCCGGAATGAGGCTGATGCGAATTTGCCCAAAAAAGCGGTCAAGTGCGACATGTGCATGGGTATTATCTCGGGCCCCGCCTGCGTCCGTGCCTGTCCCACCGGCGCTGCCTTGCGTGTAAGCCCGGAAGAATTTTTCAGCTTTGTCAGGTAGGCGGCAAGACACCCGCCCCATCATCACCGGAGCTTCTTATGAACCTGTCGCAGTCCTCCACCTTGATAAAGTACAAAAATTACCGGTATTTCAAAATTGCGGGCTTGCTGGTGGCCGTTGCGTTGGTGGCTTATGTGTCGGTAAAACCTGCCGATAGCCTGTTCTACGGCGGAACCTGGTTAAGTTTCGTGCTGGGCGTTACTTCGGCGCTGATTATAATCGTGCTGATGTTGTATGGCGTTCGCAAGCGTGTTGCATCAAAAGTGCCCGAGAGGCGTCATTACCGGACAAGCGTCGTACACCAACAAGAAGAACGCAACGCTCAGGACGATTTTTATGCGCTACATAAGGCAGAACGAAGAAAGCGCGATATCCGGGAAGGCTGGCGTTATGGCGGGACGCTACAGGGATGGCTTTCTGCGCATGTATATCTTGGGGCCTCGCTCATCGTGTTGGCTTCGTTGCATACCGGTTTTCAGTTCAGCTGGAACATCCATACATTAACCTATGTATTGATGTTGCTGGTCATAGCGAACGGATTTTACGGGTTATTTACGTACCTGAACTACCCCGCCCTGATTACCCGGAATATGGGGGAAGATACGCTGAACGGGTTGCTGCTCAAGATTGACAAGCTTGATGAGTTGGCGCGGATACGCGCGCTCGACTTGCCCGATGAAGTGAACGCGCTGGTATTGAAGGCGCGGCGGGAAACACGGTTGGGCGGCAATCTGCTTCAACAATTAAGCGGCAGCCAGCATGATTGCCCGACCGACGCGGCGATACTGGGCATACGGCTACTGAGCAAAACCTTGATCGCGGACGATCAGCCAAAATTAATGCGCGACCTGTATTCCGTGCTTTTGCAAAAACAAAAACTGGTGTTGCGGGTACGGAATGAAATCAAGATAAAAGCCAGCATGCAGCTCTGGCTATATCTTCATACGCCGTTATCCGTCGCGCTATTGGCCGCGCTCTTTACCCACATCGTGGCTATATTTTTCTACTGGTAGCCAGAATGATCTCTTGCCTGTTGATTCGAGTCTCGCGCAACCAGCAAGGCTTGCCGGTTCTCAAGGAAAGCGCCCTTGCCGGCGAATCGCTCCAGATCGGGCGGGGCGCAGCCTGCAAGATTCATCTCCCCGACCATCGTGTCGGTTTGCTCCATGCCACCGTGAGGCGATCGGAAGATGGGGCGCTGTATATTGAGGGAGAAAATGGCGCGACCATCAAAATCAACGGTGCCGCCGAGCAGAGCGCCGCTCTTTCACCCGGGTTGCGCATCGAAGTTGGCCCTTATTTGCTGGTTGTTGAACCTGTGCCGGATGGCCGCGATATCGCCTTGTCGGTTGAAATGGCGCACTCGCTGCAGGAGAAGGCTGCAACATGCCGGACCGTGCCGGTCACGCTGGCAGAATTGGGCTTGAGCAAGCGCAAGCTCGGCTTCAGTTTGGCGTCCGGTATTCTTTTCTTGTTCCTGTTGTTGCCATTGCTGGCGAGCACTTCAACGACATTTGATAAATGGCAGGCTACGCTTCCCGTCATCCTGACCGAATTGTGGAATCCCGGCCCATTAACCGGCGGGCATAGTGTATTTGGCGCGAAATGCACAACCTGCCACCAACAGGCTTTCCGGGCTATTTCCGACGATATCTGCGCGGAATGCCATAAACAGGTCGCCAAGCGCCTGAGGGAAGATGATTTGCATGCGCGGATATTCAAGGATGTGCGCTGCACGGACTGCCATCAGGATCACAGGGGGAAAGCGGGGTTGGTGCTGCATGATTCATTGAAATGTGTAGCCTGCCATGGCGATATCAAGGGTAAATATGCTCGCACGGAGTTTGACGACGTGCGCGATTTTGCCACGGATCATCCGCCGTTCAATATCACTTTTCCAGATGGCAAAAATGTCGTACATGTCCGGCAGGACGACAAGGGAAAGCTGGTCGAGAAACCCGGACTCAAGCTGAACCATCAGGTTCATTTGGACAAGAAGGGCTTGTTGAGCCCGAAAGGCAATACTGTTTTGGCGTGCCGCGACTGTCACAGGCTCGAAGAGTCCGGAGCGCATTTTGCACCCATGACCATGAGAAAAACTTGCCAGCAGTCACAGTGTCACGTGCAGTATTTCATTGAGCCTGTCGAGGAAGTTGTGCCCCATGGATCGGAGCGCGAGGTATTGAACAGATTGCGCGAATTGAATGCCAGATGGCTGGCTGGTTCGGCGGAGAATATGGCGGCATGCAAACCTGAGAGCGGGGCTGGCATGGCCGCCAGCCACACCCTGGGATGTGTCGATGATCTTGCGCGGAAGTATGCTGCGACGTTTTTCAAGGAAAATCTCGAATGCGGCCAATGCCATGAAATCGAACCGAGCGGAAATAACGATGTTCCATGGAAGGTGACGCCGCTGCATATCAACCGCGATTACCATCCGGTCGCCGTGTTTGCGCACTCCCGGCATGACACGGTTGACTGCACGGACTGCCACGACAAGGCGAATTCGAAGCCAAGCGCGGAGATTGCCATGCCGGCCATAGAAAAGTGCCGCGAGTGCCATGCCGGCAATCGATCCGTCAAAGGGAAAATCAAAAGCACCTGCGATAGCTGTCACCGGTTTCATCGAGCCGCGGAGTAACGTGCCGCAGTATCCGGAATGGGGCAGGGGCCGAGAGCAATATGGCTTGCGACAGCATATGGCACAGCAAGCAAAGATCCGCCTGCCCGGTGTTACCTTGGAGCGCCGATCCGAAAAAATGCCCCGCATTGGCACAGCGTTTCCGCCGCTGGCTTTTGCCTCCATGGAAGAGGCGGGCGGCAGAAGATGCGGCGGTTGACAAGCGATTCGCGGATAGGGTATCGTCGCGCCCGGTGCCGTAGCGAGGATTTGTTTGGCGGCATTTTTCCGGTTAACACCTTTGTGTCTGTTTACGTTGAAGCTGCGGGAAATCGGCCCGGCCCACCTCCAGTGAGAACCGTACCAGGCTTTCCGGTGGCCGCGAAAAAAACATAAGTTCGATTAAGACCCTCGCTATAGATGGGTTCGGGCATGGCGAACCGGATTTTTGTTCAGTAAAAATTCTAAGGCTTGTCAGAAAAACGCTGGATTGGGGAGAGTAATTAAGATGCAAATGAACCATCGGACACGCACCAATATCCTGGCCGGAATGATGGCTGGCGCAATTATCCTTTTCTTTCCGGTAGCGGCGCTTGCCGACGATAACGGCCAAAAGGCTCAGGCCGGGGAGCAGATCGATGCCTACGAGGCAGTGGCCCTTGCGAATAGGGATAATTGCTGGAGATGCCATCATCTGACCAAGAAAAAAGAAGGACCTTCCTACAAGGCCGTTGCGGAAAAGTACCGGGGCAAACCGGAAGCCATCGATAAGCTGGTCAAGCACATCACCCTTGGCAAAGACGTGATCAAGCTTTCCGACGGACATGAAGAATTACATAAGTTCGACAAGAAACGCCCTCCTGAAGAAATCAGGAACTTGATCCTGTATATTCTCGCCCAGTAGGCATGGATATGCCATGGGCGGATCGTCAGCGTCTTCCAGTATCGAAAATAATAAAGTAGAAAAATAATGAAACTCTCAAGAAAATTTCTAGTTTTGTGCGCATTCATCGCGGGAACTGGTTGGGCTTCGGCCTCGCTGGCCGCGCCCCCGCTGCCGCCGAATGCGGATTTGCCGCCATTCAATGACAAGACTTGCACCCGGTGCCACGACGAAGGCGAAATGAAACCGATCTGGTCTCTTTATCAGGCAAGGCATGGCGTCAGGACGGATGCCCATGCCCCAAACTGCCAATCGTGCCACGGCGGGAGCAAGAAACACCTGTACGGTGACCCTGACCCTAAAATCAAGGGCAAGCAGCCGCCGGATGTCGTATTCGGCACGCGCGCGAATCCCGACGGCTTCCCGAAGAGTGAAGTGGACAGGCAAAATGCCTCTTGCAGCGCCTGCCACGATAAAGATTCGAAGCGCTCGCACTGGCAGGGAAGCACGCACCAGAGCCGCGGACTGGCATGCGTCTCGTGTCACGAAATCCACACCTTCAACGATAAAGTGCGCGACAAGCGCACCCAGCCCGAAGTTTGCTTCAAATGCCATAAGGAGCAGCGCGCGCAAATCAACCGGCCTTCCCGCCACGCGATTCCGGAGGGCAAGGTGGCATGCTCCGATTGCCATAACCCGCATGGTTCGGTCGGGCCGAAGCTGATGGTTCGCGACAGCATCAATGCGACCTGCTATACCTGCCACATGGAAAAACGCGGGCCATTCGTGCATAACCACGAGCCTGTCGACGACGACTGCACGAACTGCCATAACCCGCACGGCACTCTCGAGCCGAACATGCTGAAGGCGCGCACCCCCTTCCTGTGCCACTCCTGCCACACGCCGCATGGCGCGGTGCAGCCTTTGCTGGCCGGCCAGGCGGGCGCCCCCAACATCGTGGGTTACGGCAACGGAACCTATATCACCCAGGGCAGGGGTTGCCTGAACTGCCATACGCAGGTGCATGGCAGCAATAACCCGAGCCTGACCGACCCCAAGAATGCGCAATTCTTCTTCCGCTGATACAACTGTGCGAATGATCATGAAAACAACCAGACAACAATTTGGCTTTACTCCGAAACTTCTTGCCCTCATGTTGCTCGTGGCCTTTGGGGCGGCGCAAGCCGAAGAGGAAGAGGATGATGAGGATGATGGAATTACGCGGCTCACCGTGCATGAAAACACGATAGGCGTCGGCTTGGGCGCAGTTGCCCGCGATAGCAAGGACAGGGCGATCTTTGGACAGTACAACGGCCTGCGCAAGGATGACGTCAACCTGTTGTTTGATGCCGATATCGAGAAGCGCTCGACGGAAGAGGGAACCCTGTTCGAGTTAAAAGTCAAGAATCTGGGTCTCGACAACCGGGAAGCCAAAATCGAGTTCGAGAAGCAGGGCGACTATGAAGTTTATGCCATCTTCAGCGAAATTACCCGCCGCGATATCCACACCATCAACACCGGCCTGCTGAATGCCGAGACAACTGCCCCAACCGTGGTGAGCCTTGCCGCACCCGGAGCGGGGACTGACCTGAACTTGGATATCAAGCGCAGGGGGATCACCGTCGGCGCGGAAAAATGGCTTACTCCAAACCTCTTTTTCGAGGCAAGCTTCAAGAACGAAGACAAGGATGGGGCGCGCTTGTCAGGAATAGGCCTCGCCTGCAGCACGGGCGGAAATTTCACCCCCATAAGCCGCTTTTTATGCGGCGACACCGGGGCGGTGCTGATGTTGCCCGAACCGATAAACTACACGACCAAGCAACTCGATGCCAAACTGAATTTTTCGGGCGAAAATTTCCTGCTGAGCGGCGGTTATTACGGCTCGTTTTTTAATAACTCGAACGGCTCGTTGAACCCGGCAATAAGCGGCAATCTGTGGAATCCGAATGGCTCGCCTCTCGATACCGGCGCCGCACCCGGCAGCACCCTGGCGGGTTATTTGCAGCAACCCTTTGCACTGCCGCCCGACAATCAGGCGCACCAGCTTTTCGTATCGGGCAACTATGCCTTCTCCCCGGCCACACGCGCAACTTTCAAATATGCCCATACCCATGCCACGCAGCACGACAGCTTCGCCGGCATGGGACTGACGGGAGCACCGGCAGGTGTCGGCAATCTCGGCGGGGTTGTGGACAGCAGCATAGCCCAGGTCGGATTAACGGCGCGGCCCACAGCAAAGCTTTCCATGCTCGCCAACCTGCGTTACGAAGAAAAAAGGGACAAGACCCCGCTTGCCTGGTATGACTCGGACAGCAGCGGTGCGGTGCGCTATACGAACGACTTGAATTCGTCGCGGAAGGTTGCCGGAAAACTGGAAGCGAGTTACCAGTTGCCGGACAACTACCGGGCGACCGTGGGCGTCGATTACGCATCGGTGCACCGCGACCGGCCTGTAGCCACCTCCAGCATATCTGACCTCGCGCTTGCGCTGACCTCGCTGCGCGAGGAAACGCAGGAACTGGGCTATCGAGCCGAGCTGCGCCATTCGATGTCCGAAACTTTCAATGCCTCCGTCAGCTTCGGGCAAAGCCAGCGCGACGGATGGGAATGGCTGAACCTCGTACCCGGCACGCCGACCGTTCCGGATAGCGCCATCTACAATGCCAGCGGCACCTTCCCGATGACGATGGCTGACCGCCAGCGCGACAAATTCCGGCTGTCGGCGGATTGGCTGGCGACCGAAGACCTATCGCTGCAGTTCACCGTCGAAAATCTGCGGGACGGCTATACGGCCCCGTCCGAAAAAGGCGTGCATGGCGCCCGCACCATAACCTACGGCGTGGATGCAGCCCTGAAACTGTCCGAGGAATGGAGAGCGACCGCTTATGCGAACCGCGGCAGCCAGACCCTCAACCTGGATCACTCGGTCGGATATATCGCCGAACTGGAAAACGTCAGCACCAGCCTGGGGATGGGCGTAAGCGGCAAGCCCAGCGACAAGCTGGAAGTGGGCGGAGACCTGTCGTACCTGGACGACGCTAACCGCTATACGCAAAGCATGAGTTCGGGCGCGCCGCTGGCCGGAGGAGGCTTGCCGGACATCACTTATCGCATGACCAGCCTGAAGCTTTACGGCAAATATGCGCTGGAGAAAAATGCCGATCTCCGTATCGATATGGGATATCAGAGACTGATGTTCGACGAATGGACCTGGGAAAACAACGGGGTTCCCTTTGCCTATTCGGACAATACGACCGTTTCGATGCAGCAACACCAGAACGTGACTTACCTCGGGGTAAGCTATATTTTCAAATTCAGGTAGGCAAGCGGGCGTAGCCCGGGTGAAATGCAATCCGGGATGCTTTCGGAAATTTGCACATTCCCCCGGATTCCGCTACGCTTCATCCGAGCTACAACCGTATCTGCAAGTTCAGGTAATCAACAGAATAATATAAGCAGCTAATAAAGGCAGTAAAGGCAGTAAAGGCAGTAAAGGCAGTAGGAAGGCATGACCGGCTTACTGGCAGAATTGGGGTAAGGGGTTGTTTTTCGTGTTTCTTTGACTAACTTCGAAATTGTAATTTCATGGGGGAAAAAAATGAAATCCATGTTTGCTCGACTGGGTCTGCTGGCCCTGTTTATCACCGCGCTGGCGGGCTGTAGCGGCGGCGGAGGCGGTTCCGGTTCGGAAGCACCGACAACACCGACAACACCGACAACACCGACAACACCAGCGGTAACCTCACAACCCCCAGCAGTCGGGGCTGGCAATGCGATTACCAACATTTCCACGATGACGCCAGACGCATTCGCGGATATCAAGTTCGACACTGCAAAGGCCAAGATCACCGGCGCAACCGTCAGCAGCGCGCCCAAGGTCTACTTCAACCTGGTCGACGCCTCCGGCAACCCGATCACGGGCATGACCACCAACAACCTGCTTTTCGCCATCGCCAAGCTGGTTCCGGGTACGCCCGGCAGCAGCAGCTTGCCGCAAAGCGTGCAGAGGTGGGTCAGCTATATGGTGATCAACCCCGCTACGGGCGCGCTCGGCAAGCCCGGCACGGATTCCGGCGGCAAGCTGACGGACAACGGCGATGGCTCGTACGTCTATGAATTTGCCCAGGATCTCGCCACGGTCAAGGCGCGCGTCGATGCCGCCACGGCAACGGCCAGCCAGAACAAGGCAGACCTGGACGACCTGACCTACGACGCGAACCTCACGCACCGCGTCGGTATCCAGCTCAGCGGCGCCAAGCCCGGCTTTGGCACCGACAGCTCGGTCACCGGCGTAATCAAGAACCCGATAGACCTGATCTTCGACTTCGTCCCGGCCACCTCGACCGAAGTCGCGCAGACCGAAACCGACGGCACGAAGCAGCGCAACATCGTCGACATCAGGAACTGCTTCACCTGTCACGTCAAGTTCACTTTCCACGGACGCCGGTCACCGACCACCGGGCAAGGCACCATTGATGCCACGTTCGGGATCGGCGGCGGTCGCCAGGACACCAGGTTCTGCGTGCTCTGCCACAGCGACCAGCGCAAATTCGGCGTCGCCAATGCGGCCATCACCGGCACGACCATCGCAGCGGGCGACAGGATGAAGGACTTCTCGATGAAGAACCTCCCCGTCTGGATCCACAAGATCCACATGGGCGAGCATCTGGTGCTGCAAGGCTATAACGCCAGCAATGTCATGCTCAACCACATCAAGTTCCCGCAGGACGTGAGGAACTGCACCAAGTGCCACTCCGACAACGACGGCGCGACGGGCGGCAACACCGTGGCACAGGCCGACAACTGGAAGAACAAGCCTAGCCGCCTAGCCTGCGGCGCATGCCACGACGGCATCGACTTCGCGACCGGCACCGGCACCAGCGTAAAGGGCGGTGCCACCGGCCACATGGGCGGTGCTCACCAGACGGATGACAACTGCGCGCTGTGCCACTCTCCTGGCGTCATCGCGACGCAGCACACGCCCGTGTTGACGTTGACGAACGCGACCACCGGCGTGCAAACGCACTTTGCGGCGGTCGAGAGCAACCTCCCGACCGGCGCGAAGAAGGTCGCCTACGATCTGAACAGCGTCACGCTGAATACCGACAGAAATCCGGTATTCAAGTTCAAGATACTGCTGGATGGCACTGCGGCAGCCCTGAGCACAACCACCGGCCTGCCTACTTCCGGCAACTATTCGGGTAACGGGCCAACGTTCTACATCGCATATGCCCAGGATCAGGATGGCATTACCGCGAAAAACGACTGGAACGTGACCAGCACCAGCGGCCAGGCTCTGGCGACGATCGCGGCGGCGGGAGGTTTGACGGGCCCGGATGCCAACGGCTATTTCACGGCAACGTACGTGCCAACGACCAATGCTACTACTGGTGTCGTCACAGCGGCCCCTGCCGTGCCGGCCGGCGCGAAGAAGGTGACCGGCCTGATGATCGACGGGTTTAGCCAGACCGATGTGGCGGGTTACACGGCGATCAAGGTGGTGCCGGATGCGGTGCTGAAACCGGTTTCTGCGAATGACGCGCGCCGCACCATTACCAGCAAGGAGCGTTGCAACAGATGCCACGAGAAACTGGGGGTATTCACCACCGCCAACTTCCATGGCGGCGTGCGGAACAATCCGCAGGTATGCGCCTTCTGCCACGACAACAAGACGCGCAGCACAAATGCGGGATGGTCCGCCTCTTCCAACTACTTCTACCATGCGATTCACGCAGCCGGCAAGCGGACGGAGGACTTCACGCGGAACCCGACTTTCAATTTCCAGGACATCGGTTATCCGGGCCTGTTGAGAGAGTGCCGTCAGTGCCACGAGCCGAACACCGTCAACTTTGGCGCTGCTGCGAGCAAGGCGGCGGCTGAAAGCGGCCTGCTGTTCCCGGTCGTTGCCTCGGGAACCATTCATGCGACCAACCCCATTTCCCCGTATCTTGCTCAGGTTGGGGTCGCACGGGGCGATAATCTTGGCACTGCCACGAGCGGGACTGCGTTGCTGAATTCGCCGATCCTGCATGCCTGCTTCGCCTGTCACGATACGACGGCGGCGATTTCGCACATGAAGGCCAACGGTGGCGACTTCTATGAAGCCCGTTCCGTTATCGACGCCAAGGACGGCAACGCCGACGGCACGCTCACCAGCCGCGAGCAGTGTCTGGTATGCCACGGCGCGGGCAAGATCGTGGATGTCGAAGTCATGCACAGGTCGCCCGCAGGCCTGACGACGGCGGATCGCGTGACCCCGTAATTCGCAGTTGGTTGTAGCGGCGACCGGGGGCGCGCCCCGGTCACACGAGCAGCAAAAAATAACCCGGATGTGGCGGCACATCCGGGTTATTCTTTGGTAAGGCGGCGAAAATATCGCAGGGCGCATTCCGTGCGCCAACGGCAACATGCATGGAATGCGTCCTGCGTATTTTCCCCGGATTGTCCGTCAGGCCGCAAACTCCTCCCGGCCTCCCCTTGTGCGAGCATCCGCTGCGCGGATTGCCTGCTTACCCCACTTCAGGGGAGGAGTTGGGGAGGAGGAGCGGCTCGGTTCTCCCCCTGATAAGGGGGTTAGAGGGGGTTTTATCTGGCCGGATCGCTATAAGCTCCGCCATTAACGTACATCAACGTACATCGCAGTTAAACCCGGAAGGAGTTTTATGAAACGCTATTTTATTTGCGCAGCCCTGGCTGTGCTGTTGCTGGGCACAGGTTCATCCTTTGGCGCCGGGCAAAAACCCGTTGCGGACGACGATGAGGCGAGTGCAAACCCTGCCATGAAGAGTGTCGATGCCAGCAGGAAAGATATCGCCGAGAGGCGCAAGACCGCCGCGAAAATCAAGCTGATCGACATCAACAGCGCGAGCGCGGCGGAACTCAAGAAGCTTCCCGGCATCGGTGACGCCGAAGCGCGCAAGATAGTGGCGGGCCGCCCCTACGGCAGCAAATTCTGGCTAGTGACCAACAACATCCTGCTCGAAGGCACCTACTCGGGCATCAAGGACAGGATCGTCGCCCGGCAACCCTTCAAGGACGGCGACAAGAACGCGGAGATATATAAAAAGTTGAGCGAAAAGAAAACGGCTGAGGAGCTGAAGGCGGGCGGTAAGCAGTAGCAATTTTGTGGCGGGCTCTGCGCGCGCTGCCGGGGCTTTGGTCCCTTGCAACCAAGGCGCACCCCTTGCTGGTGTTGTCCGCCGGACATGGAAAGCGGTGTCGGGCGGAGCCCACCCAGCCGGGCTTCTTTTATTCGTCAGGCCGGAGTGCTACCATGCGCGCATTCAATTTGAATTCAGAGGTGAAATCATGGCTGGCATGAGTATTCGTGGTTTGGACGATCGGGTATTGGCCAGGCTTAAAAGTCAGGCCGAGCAAGAGGGCAGCAGCCTAAACAGTTTGGTATTGCGTCTGCTGCAAGGCGCAGGCTCGGACAGGCGCCCCGGCGCATTGCAAAAGTTTGATGACCTCGATACCCTGGCGGGAACCTGGAGCAAGCAGGAAGCACTGGCCTTTGAACGCAACACGGCAGCGTTTGCCGAGGTTGACGCGGCACTGTGGAAATAAGCCATGCGCACCATCGCGCTGGACACCAACGCCTACGCCGCCTTCAAGCGCGGCGATGCTGCAATTGTCGCCGTGCTGCAACATGCGCCCAGCATCATTGTGTGCGCCACGGTATTGGGGGAGTTGCTGGGTGGCTTCGCTGCCGGTAAGCGGGAGAGCGTCAATCGCAGCGAGTTGACGCAGTTTATCAACGTGCCGCGCGTGAAGGTGGTTCCCATCACAGCGGCTACTGCCGATCTGTATGCGCTGGTGTATGCCGTACTGCGCCGCAAAGGCCGGCCCATTCCCACCAACGACCTGTGGATTGCCGCCAGTAGCCTGGAACATGGAGCCGCGCTGTTGACGCTCGACACGCATTTCCAAAACATTGATGGCCTGCGCGCGGGGGCACGGCTGGAGGAGTTTATTCCGTGATGGTTTCGCCTTCCGGGCTCTGCCCGCGCAGGCGGGAACCCGGTTAAAACAAGAAGCTGGATATCGCCTTCGCGGGCATGACGAATAATCAGCGCCTCCTTAGAGCCAAACCTCTTGCAGGAGCGCAATTTATTACGCGATTGCTCCCGATGAATCGCCCGATAAATCAAGCTACTGCGGTCAAGCTCATGCAGCCTGATGGGTTATTTGCGTTCATGGTGTTGAACCGGCATTGCAGGGGCGAATGAATCACGTTATCCGTCATGGACGGTGACTGGTGTTGTATTAGGATGTGCTTCATTAAAAAAAGGTACTGTCTTTCCGAAAAAATCTAAGTTAGAATCCGGCGACCTTCGAAAGAGTTCCGCCAATGTTGTTCCCGTAACGGGCTGAAATTGGCAGATTTTTCGAGGTTCAGGAATCGCTGTAGTGTGCGATTGCAGGTATCAAGCGGGACCGGGGGGGGTGAGGGGGCGTGTTTATGCGCGCTTTTTTGGTCTGAATTCGGTCATTGTAGTTTCGACAAGGGGAGAGAAAATAATGAAATTCAAGTTCATACGACACGCCCTGCTGGCATTGTTTGTCGTCGCGCTGGCAGCTTGCAGCGACGGCGATGATGGCGCGGCAGGACCGGCGGGCGCCACAGGCGCTACAGGCGCCACAGGCGCTACAGGTGCAGCAGGCTCAGCAGGCGCTGCGGCGGACAACTTCAAGGTCAGCAATTTCCACGGCGAAGCCGCGCTGGAGGCAGAGCATCTGGCCACAGCCGGCCAGCTCATTGTAAACACCACCATCACCGGCGCCAGCGTTGCCGCTGACGGCACCGTGACGGTCAATTTCACGGTGAAGAAGAAAGACGGCACGGCGGTGACCGACCTCAATACTGCAGTGCCTACTGGTGTGACGGCTCCGATAGCCGTATCCGCCACCGTTGCCTATCTTGACGCTTCCAACAACTGGGTGCCGTACTTCCAGAACACAGAGGATTCCGGCGCCTTCACCGCCGCCTGGAAGGCCGGCGAAGCGGCCGCCTTTGCGGCCAACGGCAAGACCATCGGCAACATCACCGGTCAGGCCACCACCAGCACGACGACCGTCACGAACCTGGGCGGCGGCAACTACTCGCTGGTACTGGCCAAGAAAATAGTGGGCCAGGTTGAGCCGAACACCGCCAACACCAACGATCTGGCCAACGGCGAGACGATAGCCTACGATGCGTCGCGCACGCACCGCGTGTCCCTGCAGCACGGTGGGCACAACGGCTACACCGCCAACGCCGAGCTGAATTTCGTACCCAACGGCACTGCCGGGAACGGATCGCGCAACATCGTATCCACCACGGCTTGCAACCAGTGCCACAAGAAGATCGAAATCCACGGCGGCAGCCGCTTCAGGATCGAGACTTGCGTGACCTGCCACAACCCGACCAACTTCGACTCGTCCAGCGACGTGACGATGGACGCCAAGGTGCTGTTCCACAAGATCCACATGGGTTCCAGAATGGTCAAGGGATTGAAGATCGGCCACCGCGGCAACACGGTTGACTATGGCCATATCGGCTTCCCGGCGGACGTGCAGAACTGCCAGAAGTGCCACTACCAGCCCCAAGGTGAAACCCTGGCCGACGTGAACAACTGGAAGGAAAAACCGAGCCGCGCGGCGTGCGGTTCCTGCCACGACGACGTCGATTTCGCGACCGGCACCAACCACCCGGGCGGCGCGCAGAGCACCGATGCAGCCTGCACCTTCTGCCACGGCTCTTCCGGCACGCAAACTGCCAACGGCCAGGCGCCGGCCCCCATTCCGGATGTGCATAAGGTCGTACGCAGCTACGACTACACGACGGACATCAGCATGACGCCACCCGCCAACGGCACCCACTATGTGGCGGGCGAAGCGCCAGTGGTGACTATCGTTCTGAAGAAGGACGGCGTCGCGATCGACCATACCACGGTGACGCAAGCAGCCAACAGCAACACTTACCTGTTCGTGAGCGGCCCGAGGGCGAGCCGCAAACCGGTGCTGACCACCCAGGCGGCACTGCATGCCGTACAGAAGGAAGGCACCGCCAACGGCACCTACGCCAATAACGCGATCTACAAGCATACCGACCCGACGCAGGACGATCCGAAAATCACCTGGAACACCGGCAATATCCAGTACCAGCTCGATGCGATCCCGGCGGGCATGAAGTCCGGCACCTACGTCGCCTATGTGTCTGCGCATGATAACGCGAACGCTGTCGGCGTCGATGGGGTGGACTTCATCACCTTCCAGGTCGGCACGGCCACGGAAGAGAAGAAGATCGCGACCAACTGCAACGACTGCCACGGAAAACCAGCCGAAGTCGCGGCTGACACGACCTCTCTGGCTATGGATAACGTGATGCACGGCAACCGTCCGTTCAATGTCGATATTTGCGGCAACTGCCACGACTATACGGCGCAGCGGGTGGCGAAGCTCGGTTCGGAAGGCACCCTGTGGACCCAGGGCGGCGCCAACAACATGGGCTTTGGCGCACAGCCGATCTCCAAGCGCGTTCACGGCGTGCACTTCGGTTCCAGCGTCACTTATCCGTTCCAGATCCACGCCACCTACGGTGCGCATTACCAGTATGTCACCTTCCCGCAGGACGTGAGGAACTGCGAGAAGTGTCATCCGGCCAGCACCACCAGCGGCACGTGGAAGACCAACCCGAACAGGCTCGCCTGTAACGGTTGTCACGACTCCGACTCGGCAGCGGCGCATACCGCGACCATGACCTGGGATCCGACTCCGTACTTCGACAAGACGGGTGCGGGTTATACGAGCGGCCCATTCAGCGGCGATGAGCGCGAAGCATGCGCTACATGTCATGCCGACTAAATAACATTAAGTAACCAACCTCAAGGCGGCGCTTATGCGCCGCCTTTTTTTATTGGTGCCCCCGGCAGGGCGCACTTGCCTGGAGGTGAAAATTTTGAGGCGAATTGATTCTTGAGTCGTAACTACTCAGGTCGAAATTACGATACTCACGGAAGCACCACAACACCAGTCCCTCTCCCGCAAGCGCAAGGGGAGTAAAACCGCTGTACCTGAGTAATAACCTTGAGCCATGATATTTGTGGATTAAGCGCGTAACGCGAATCTACCGAAAAGGCGGTGGATATACGCCTTCGGCGTTTTTTCCACCCTACCCAATACCGCGCAGCTTGCGGGGGGTGCTTTATTTTCGGTCCGGTGAAATATCCAGGTTAAAGTAGCGCCATGAGTATTAGCATTTTCTTGATTGCTTATACCGCGAAGGCTGCTATTGCATGAAAACAAAAAGGGGTTAAAATGCTGCCCACCTATGATTCTAGGTGTGTAGGCTGAGTTACTTTGTAAAATAAAAACCAAATGATGCAGTAGTAGCGATGAATAGTGTTGAAATGGTGGTTGGGTCGAGGTAAGGGAAATCTTTAACTCGAATCTATCAAATTCGATTTGGAAGCAATTCTGAAAGGGAGAAAAAATGAAATTCAAATACATACGACACGCCCTGCTGGCATTGTTTGTCGTCGCGCTGGCAGGTTGCAGCGACGGCGACGATGGTGCAGCGGGAACGGCAGGCCCGGCTGGTGCCACGGGCGCAACGGGTGCCACGGGTGCGTCAGGTGCGACAGGTGCGACAGGCCTTACGATAGGCGTTGCCGACGTTCACACGGCGAAAGCGGTAGAGGTGAATCGGGGGCCGAATAATGCGGCTAACCCTTGGGCCGCCATTACGGCAGCCTCGGTCAATGCCAGCGGCAAGCTGGTGGTGGATTTCAAGGTGACGGCGGATTCCGCCGGGAAAACTCCTTACACGGCGGCAATACCGGCATCGGCTTTAAGATTCTCGATGGCCATGCTGCGCCCGGGCGACGGTGTCGGCGATTCGGCCTATTGGGTGAATTACATCAATTCTTCCAAGGTGAAAGTTGCGGGAGTCGGGACGACGGCGGAAGGCCACAAGATGAACCAGCCGGGCCAGGAAACGGCAACGGCGGGAACGCTCACCAACAACGGCAACGGCACCTATCGCTATGTATCCAATGCGACGCTGACCAGCGGAATCGACATCTCCGCCAACAACACGGACGTTGCGATGCTGCCGAACGGCGGCAAATATCCGTATAACGCCGCGTTGACGCATCGCGTGGTGATACAGATGGCCGATCCAGACGGGGCTGGAGCCGCCTCCATGGGGGCCAATAATGCCTCCTTCGACTTTGCTCCGAATGGCGGCGCGCTGACTACGCGCGAAGTGGTGAACACCTCCAATTGCAACGATGGATGCCACAAGACGCTTGCGCTGCACGGCGGCGGACGCCTCGACGTGAAACTGTGCGTCACCTGCCATAACCCGACCAACGGCGATCCGGAGAGCGGGAACACCTTGGATCTGAAGGTGATGGCGCACAAGATACATAACGGGAAATATCTGCCGAGCGTCAACCTGGATTTTGCCGGCGAATACAACGGCCAGTACAAGACCACTCCGGATGCCGCTGTAAAAGGAACGCATTACAGGATATGGGGCTACAACAATACGGAGTTCGACTTCTCCGAGGTATTGATCCCTTCCAATCCGGCCAACTGCGTGATGTGCCACAAGAACGCGGCTGACGCCGATAACTACAAGACCAAGCCTACCAAAGAGGCCTGCGGCTCATGCCATGACGGCATCAATTTCGCGACCGGAGCCGGTAATCGCATGTGGTTCCCTGACAGCAAGATAACCATGGGGGTCGGCAGGACCAACGTGGCGGGCTTTGCCGCCGAAATAGCGGCAGGGCACAAGGGCGGTGCGCAATCAGGTAATCAGGCCTGTACTTTCTGCCATTCGGCATCCGGCAGTCAGGCATCGGCTGACGCTTCCCCGGCCCCGGTTCCGGCCGTCCATGGCGACTTTACCAGCGGCTGGTCGAAGATGGCGACTGATTACACCATCACCATGACCATGTCCGCTCCGGCCAACACCACCCATTATGTGGCGGGTGAAAAGCCGAAATTGACCATTGTGTTCAAGGACGCCGTCACCGGCACCGCGATTGACCATACGACGATTGCCGATAACGCAGGCGACTTCGGGCCGGGCACGGCGGTGGGCAACCTGTATGGCCTGTGCACGACGACAGGCAGCCAGATTGGCGCTGCCGCGACTGCTGCCTGTACCGGGAAGGGTGTGACGGTGAACGGCGCGTTGAACCTGTATGTCAGCGGCCCGCGGGCGCTGAAAAAACCTGCCCTTGCCACTGCGGCGATTAACAAAACCTTCTTCCAGGCGAACGGCAACATTTATGGCAATGCCGCCAACGACCTGAGAAAGAGAAGCGGCACCAATGCCGCCCGGCAGGATGACTTTCAGCTTGTAAACGGTGTTGCCGATCTTACCAAGCTCACGGGCGTCCTCTCCAGGGTTGACGCGGCGAAGCTGGAGTACCAGCTGAGCGATGTGACCGGGCTTACTTCCGGAACCTATATCGCCTTTATCCAGGCGGCCAAGAAGAGCGCTGCAGGCGTCTTGCCGAAGGCGATGAGCCTGGGGCTGACAACCTTCAAGGTCGGCCAGGCCACGGAAGAGAAGCGGGTTGCCTATGGTTGCCCTGAATGCCACTCGACCACCGTCTGGCATGACAACGCATCCAACGGCATCAACGGCAACCATCCTGCAAGATTCGACACCGACTATTGCGGAAGCTGCCACGATAACGAGGCGCAGATAACGTCGATTGCCACGGGTTCTGGAACCGGGGCCTTCAAGGTCTCCCACGACAGCGAGGGGAACCAGGTCTTTACACCGTACACCTTCCCTGCCGGAAGCGGACAGGCATGGTATATCGGCGGCAACAAGTTCGGCTACAGCACCACGCCGATCGGCAGGCGCGTACACGGGGTTCACTCGGGAGGCATCGTGCGCAAGGACGGCAGCCCGATGATCAACTATCCGTTCGAGATATACAGCGGGCATAACGTATCCATCACGTTCCCGCAGGATGTCAAGAACTGCGAGAAGTGCCATAACAGCGAAACAAGCGGTACATGGAAGACGCTTAACGGGAAGATACCGAACCGTTTAGTGTGTCTGGCCTGCCACGATTCGGATGCGGCTTACGCTCATGCCACGACGATGACGGTCGATCCTACGACGGCCATTTGTACTGCTGCTCTGACCGCCGGATCAACTGCGGATTGTGGAGGTGCAGCTACACCTAACAAGGGGCCATTCAACGGCGACGAAGTCGAGGCATGTCAGGTATGTCACGCCTCTCCGTAACCGGTAAGGCTGGCTGAACCGGTTGCAAGCCGGTTGACAGGGCGGACCCCGAAAAGGGTCCGCCTTTTTTTCGCGCGTCCCGCGCGTAGCCGCCAATTTCGCATCGGGCCTTGTTAAAATCTGGACTTGCAAGACCAATCCGAACCGGATTGCCTGCTACGGCTGCCACGACTCCGAAGCGGCGAAAGCTCACTTCAAGTCGATGACCTTCGCACGACTCCTGCCGACTTGTGGAGCGGAGACGTGCGAATTCCGGAGCAAACTGGACACGAGCAGGAAGCCTGCAAGGCATGTCATGCAGACTGATGCTTGACTGATGCTTGACTGATCGGTCTTAACGACTGACGGGAGGCGGCGTTTCGCAAGAAACGCCGCCTTTTTTATTCCGCAGGTTTGAATCTCACCGGGTTGAATTCCCCGCCGCTTGCGGCGTAGCATTTTTTTGTAGGGTGGATTAAGCGCGTAGCGCGAATCCACCGAAAGGGCTTATCCTGTTCCTCCCCCTTCAAGGGGGAAGCTAGGTGGGGGATGGGGTCAATCTCCATGAAATTCAGCCCCATCCCCACCCCAGCCCTCACCTTGAAGGGGAGGGAGATATGCCTTGGCGTGTTTAAGTTAGCGCATATGGCATCTTGCGTGGGCGCTTTAATTCTTTGCCATTTTTCGCATCGAAGCAACGCGTGGATTGCATGGATATTTGCGAATAATTGTATTAGACTGCCGCGCCGATTCAGGAGAATATCCCGCACCTTTGAAAGTTCATCTTTCGCCGTCCCGCAAAGGCGAGAGCCAAAAAAATCAACAGGATGGTTGACCCTCTGAACCTGCCGCAGGCGGCTCGTTCTCCTGCATTCGCGGAATACGCATGAACGGTGGCGCACTTGAATGACCGGCCTTAAACCGGCAACAGGGCCACAGAAACATTACAGGAGATATGTATGACAGCAACAAATACCCAAAGCCATCATCCGCAAACAGCGCGGCTTATGTTTTCCGCTCGTGCCGTTACGGCCATTTCGCTGGCTTTTATCCTTGCGGCCTGCACGCAACAAACCGCTACCCAGTCCGCTCCGGCAGTGAAAGGCCCTGCGGGGAAACTGCTGGCATCGGTGAACGGTTACCCCATAACCGAATACGACGTGCGTGTAAAGCTGCAAACCATGGATCCGGAGATGGAACTCCGGCAGGATCAGATAAGCGGTGCACTGGAAGAATTGATTGTGGAGGAACTTAAATACCGGAAGGCAAGCCAGCTCGGGCTCGATAAGGACACCGCTTATCAGGAGAAAATCACCGAGGCGATGGCATATTTGAACTATTTCAAAAGGGAGGGGATGAGCAGGCTGTTTCAACAGGAACAGGTCATCGCAAAATCCGTGACAAGCGACGAAGAGGCGCGAAAATTTTTCGACGCGAACAAGCAGATGATTCAAACCGAAGTGCGCGTCTGGCAGGTTCTTTCCAGGGATGCCGACGACATCGAAAAAGTCATGAGCGCAATAAAAGGCGGCACGCCATTTATTGACGTAGTCAAGGCGCGTTTTCCCAACTTGCCTAAAGGCTTGGCGCCGTGGGACGTTGGCTACCTGCACTGGAACCAGGTTCCGGAAACATGGCTCGACGAATTATCCAGAATGAAAAATGGCGACGTCAGCGGGGTGATCATGGGCCCTCGTGGCCGTGCATGGATAATCCAGCTGGTCGACAGGCGGATAAACCCGGATATCAATTTCGAAAACCAGATGCAAACCATCAAACTCTTCCTGACGGAAAAGAAGAAAAAAGAGCTTGCCGAAACAACGCTCGAAGCGTTGCGCAAGAATGCGAAGATAGTTTATCAGGGTAAATAATCCATACGCCCAGATTGCCCATTAGCCCGTCATTCCCGCGCAGGCGCATATGCGCTAACTTAAGCACGCCAAGGCATGTATCCCTCCCCTTCAAGGGGAGGGCTGGGGTGGGGATGGGGCTGAATTTCATGGAGATTGACCCCATCCCCCACCTAGCCTCCCCCTTGAAGGGGGAGGAACAGGATAAGTTAGCGCTTATGCGCGCAGGCGGGAATGACGTAAATTTTGTGTTAATTGACAATTTGGGATTAACGGAATTGGCTCAATATTTCCTCTGACTCCCCCTTGTCAGGGGGCGTGCATCACCGCAACCCATAGCGTCGCATTCTCTGCGGCAGGATATTCAAGAGCGATAACGGTACAAGGCGGAACAATGCGTCAAAAAATGCTGTTGCTTTGCTTTTTCCTTTCCGGCTTTGCCGGACTGGTCTATCAGGTCGCCTGGGTACGCATTCTTTCGCTGGTTTTCGGCAATACGGTTTACGCCGTCTCGATTGTTGTCGCTTCCTTTCTGGTGGGGCTGGCGCTGGGCAGCCACCAGTGGGGCAGGCGCATCGACCTGAGCGGCAATCCTCTGAAGACTTATATTACCCTTGAATTCCTGATCGCCTTTTCTGCCGTTGCGGTGACGGCCCTGATTTACCTGACCGACGGTTGGATGGCGGGGCTCATGACCGTCGAATCGCTGACGTCGGGCGGCTGGATCTTTGCCCGCTTTGCGCTGGTTTCTCTCTATCTCGTCGTTCCCACGGTTTTGATGGGTGCGACGACGCCGGTGATGGGCAAGGTTTTCGTAAACAGCTTCGACGCGCTCGGCAGGGGGATCGGTTCCCTGTATGCGGCCAACACCTATGGGGCCATGGCCGGTGCCTTTATTGCCGGTTTTCTGCTCGTTCCCCTGCTGGGGGTGAAGGGCAGCATTGCGGTTGCCGTGTGCTTCAATGTGGCCGTCGCCTTGCTGCTCCTCCGTTATGGCAAGAAGCTGCCGGAAGCCGCCGGAACTGGGCCGGAGGAAAATAAGGCAAGCCGCAAGAAGGCAAGGCAACCCAAAGTCCAGGTTGCGCCAGATGCCGCCGCCGCCAGGGAAACTGCCCACTCCGGCTTCGCCCTGACGCTGATCGTTCTTTCCGGTTTTTGCGCGCTCGCTTTCGAAATCCTGTGGACGCGCGCATTTGTCGTCCAGTTCAAATCGACGGTTTATCTTTTCAGCAATCTCCTGACGGTTTTTCTTTTCGGAATGGCCATGGGCTCGCACTTTATCAGCAAGCGGCTCGACTATCTGAAGCACCCGCTGGAACTCTTCGGGATGGCGCAGTTGAGCATCGGTGTGCTGGGCATGTTGAGCGTGGTCTTTTTTAATTATGCGAGCGGTATCGCCGGGGCGCTCGGCACGGCAGAAGGCGGCGCCGGCTGGGCGGCAGACGTGGTTGCCACGTTTGTCCTGATGCTGACCGTTTTTTTCGTTCCGACCTTTCTGATGGGGCTCGGATACCCGCTTATCTGCCGGGCTGCCGCCAAATCGATCGAGTCGCTGGGCCGCGACGTGGGCCTCATTTACGCCACCGGGACGGCGGGCGGCATCGCGGGATCGCTGGTGGCAGGGTTTGTGCTGTTGCCGACCGTGGGTTTGCAAAACGCCATCTTCCTGGTTTCGGTCGTTGCGCTGGCCACCGGGGGGCTGGCGTTCCGGAAGCGCGTTCCGCAATACCGCTCGGCCAGGATAGTCCCGCTATCGGCGCTCATCGCCTTGGTCGTCTTTGCGGGGATCAAATTTTCGGGAATCGACATCGGGCTTGGGCGCAAAGCGGAGGGGGAAACAGTTTTCGCCAAAGAAGGGGTCATGGGCACCGTGCGTGTCATGCGCAATCCGGAACAGGATCGTTTGACCCTGATGGTGAACAGTTACAGCCTTGCCTCTAGCGGGGACGTGGCGGCAAGGTTCGGGCACATCCCGATGTTGCTGAAACCTGACGCCAGGGACGTTCTTGTCATTTCTCTGGGTTCGGGAATAACCTCCGGCTCCGTCGGCGGGCATCCCGTGGAACGTATCGAGTGCGTCGAGATAGTGCCGACCCTTATGGAGGTGCAGCCATTTTTCGAGAAAGACAACCACAACATCACCGCCGACCAGCGTTTCAAGCTGACCTTCTGGGACGGCAGGCACTATGTGCGCGTAACCAGGGCCAAGTACGACCTCGTCATATCCGACCTGTTCCAGCCCGACAGTGCTGGCGTGGGCAACCTTTATTCGCGCGAGCATTTCCAGAACGTTCGGGCTACCCTCAAAGAAGGCGGCGCGATGGCGTTGTGGCTGCCGACCTACCAGCTATCGCCGCAAGACCTGAAGGTGGTCATGAGGACATTCGCCTCGGTTTTCGATCATGTGGGCGTTTGGTACGGCGATTACATCAGCGATTTGTCGTCGGTCATGCTCATCGGCTCGCAATCCCCCCTGCATATAGACCCCGAAATGCTTGCCGGGGCGCTCCAAAGGAAGGAAGTGCAACGGGACATGGTGGAGCACTCCGATATGCTTTCCTTCCTGAGTCTGTACATTACCGATCGCGACGGCATCATGCGTTTTACCGAAGGCTCCCCTCTCAATACGGACGATTTTCCGGTCATAGAATACACGGCGCCGCGCTCCATCGGCGCAAGGCATAGGAATGCGCTGGCGAATTTCGAGGCGTTCATCGGGCTGAGGGAGAAAGTTGCGCCGCTGTTGACGGGGGCGACTGCCGAATCCTTCGGGGGTTCGCTGGACAGATACTTCGATGGGCGAACGAGAATTCTCAACGGGAAAGTCCATTTTGCAAAAGAGGACTACCAGCGGCAATGGGACAGTTTCCGGGAGGCGGCACGCTATACCCCGCATGATCCTGCGCTGGCCTTCAATGCCCTGGATCTCGGCTACCTTTTTTACCATAACCGGAATTACAAGGCCGCCCTGACCATCCTGGAATGGTCGAGAAAGGTCGACCCAGGCCAGCCGCAGACGCATGAGTTGCTTGCAAAGGTTTATCGGGAAACTGGCCGCAATGAGGACGCGGCAGCGGCGCAAAGGGAATTCGAACAGATCACTTCCAGATATGCCAGGTGACCGATGATATCCGGCAATTCCAGCTCGCCACGAACGGACAGTTCCCGGTGCTTTAATTCCATCAGGCTGTAGGAGCTCGATTTATCGAGCGATTCATCGAGAGCAATCGCGTAATAAATTGCGCTCCTGCATGAGGTTTGGCTCTAATGGACAATCCGGGTTAAATGCGTCCGGTCGCGTTGCTCTTGTTGAAAGCCGGTCTTGCAATGCTATAATCGTGCTGGAAATAACATAACGGCACTTCATCAATATTCGCCATTCCCGCGCAGACGGGAAGCAGGCATATCGATTTGACTTGACTCCCGCCTGCGCGGGAGCGGCAAAGCGAATTTTTGAGGCGCCCATCAACAAACTATCCGGTATTGTGAACATAGGGAGATGGAGATGAAATCAACATTGGTTCGATTTGGCATGCTGGCTGCGCTGGCCGTTTTTCTGGCTGGTTGTGGCGGCGGGGGCGGGAGTTCCGTTTCCGGTGGCGCCGGGATCGGCCCGATCAATGTGGAGGGGCTTGCGGCTGCCGATCCGACGCAGAACCCTCAGGCTCCGTGGAATGCCCTCGTGGTTCTCGATGCATCCTTGCCGCTGGTTACGGTTAACGGCTCGCCGGTGGTGAATTTTGCCGTGCGCGATGCGGGCGGCAATCTTGTTCGCGGACTGAAACTGACCGGTGCCGCGAACTGCGGCGGCAGCAATGCAAAGTTCACCTTTGCCAAATTTGACGGCAGCGACTGGCAGAACCTGACGCAAGCCGGAAGCAGCGCCGCATCATTCGACGATGCCGCCGGAGCGACGTTAGCGGAGAATGCGGCGGGCCATTACACTTACCGTTCTGCAACCAGCGTGGCGGCCACCAAGGATGGCGCTACCGTCCATCGCGTCGGCATGCGGTTGTGCTTCACCGATCCCGCAACGGGAGCGACCGTGAAGGTCAACCCCTACCTCGATTTCACCGTTGGCGCAAACGGCACCGGCAATCCGGTCAAGGACGGCCAGAACCGGCTCACGGCCAGGAGGGTGGCCGACAAGGCATCGTGCAACGAATGCCATCAAACGCTCGCCGCCCGTCACGACGACGGCCTGGTTGACCCGAACATGTGCGTAACCTGCCACAACAAGGGCAGCGTCCATTTTGCAACCGGAAATTCCCTCGATTTCAAGCTGATGATCCACAAGTTCCACATGGGCAAACAACTCAAGAAAGACTATCGCTTGAGTACCTTTGTTGCTCGCCTGAGCTCTGGCGGAGTGGTCGCGGGCGTCGATTATCCTCAGGAGCAGAGAAACTGCGTCAAGTGCCACGACGGCTCGGCATCGGCGGCCAACCGGACGCCGGACGGCGAAAACTGGAAGACCAGGCCGGGCAAGAACGCCTGCTGGGCCTGCCACGACGATTACAAGGACACTACTTCCGCATGGTATGCCAAGCATCAGGGGGCTACCCTTGCCGGCGTGGACAGGGATAACCCGGATATCGCCAGCGACAGCGCCTGCCAGACATGCCACGGCGATACTGCGCCTAAGATCAACACCGCCGCAGTGCATGCCGTTCCAGAATGGGTCAATGGCGCGAATTACCAGTACAACATCCATGCCGTGACGTGGAACGCGGACCGCACGGTGAGCGTGGAGTTCTCGGTGATCAATCCGGTAAACGGCAGCGCATACGACATCAAAGGCGCCTCGTTTGCAAACCTGACCCTGCTGTTCGGATGGGGGGACGGCGACTACAGCAACGCTGGCGCGGTCGACGCTTCCGGAGCGCTCATCCCGGGAGGGCAGCCGGTTGCGATCAACGTTGCCTCTAAAGCTGTGGCGGTTGCGGGAACGAACAATCGCTACAGGGTGACCTCTACGGTGGTACCGGCATCCGCATCGGGCACTAGCGTTGTGGCATTGCAGGGCGGTATTCTTTTGACGGGGGTGAACGGTGTACCCTATACCGTGCCCGTGAAGGATGCGGTCAGCTACTTCGCCATCGGCGGCAGCGGTTCTGCCATACCACGGCGCACCGTGGTGAGCGCCGACAAGTGCAACACCTGTCACGGCAGGAACATCAACATGAACAATCATGTTCCGAGCCACGCTGCCAATTCCAACGATCCGGCAGTCTGCGTGATCTGCCACAACGGCAACAGCGTGCTCAACGGCACGACGGTGGCGGGCGGGGCGGTGACGGCGCTGCCGGAATCGGCCCACTTCAAGCGGATGATCCACATGAAGCACAAGGCGCAGGGCGCCAACTACCCGGTGATGCCATCCACGCTGAGAACCGCGCCATCCGCGCTCGGAAGTTATACGGGATATACGGGCGTAAGAAACTGCGATGCCTGCCACGTCAACGGCTCCTACATGGTGGACATGGGCACAATGGGCAGCAGTACGAAGCTGGATGTTGCGCTCGCCGCCAACAGCGCAAACGCGACGATTACCGACACCGATCCGTCGAACAATCCGGTGATCTCGCCCAAGGCAGCGGCCTGCTCGTCCTGCCATGACGACGATACGGCAAAGAATCATATGATTAATGTTGGCGGCGCGGCGTTCGGCACGAAGACACAGGGCGATATTGCCGGCGGCACTGCCGTGTACGAGGCATGTTATGGCTGTCACGCCAGCGGAGGCGTGGCGCCTGTGGATACCAAGCATGGTCTGAAATAAAAGCCGTTCGTGGTGAGCTTCGACCCCGCTCGGGACAGGCCTGCGAACCATGAATGGCCCTTCGACAGGCTCAGGGCGAACGGTCTATGGAAGTTGTAGCCCGGATGCAGCGTAGCGCAATCCGGGGGTGCATTAAGTCAATGATCACTGGTCCCCATGGCACTACCTTAAGCGCAATGATGGCAAACCCCCTCCCCTTCAAGGGGAGGGTTGGGGTTAACCAGCGACTTGGCCGCTGTTTTTTAGCGGCTTAGTCGAATGGCTAGTTGTTTCATCAGGGGATGGGGTTGAATGTGGCGAAAGAACCCATCCCCATCCTGGCCTTCCCCTTGAAGGGGAAGGGACGATAGCTCTCCACGATTTTTTGGGGAAAGGAAGTATGTCGATTTGTGCAGCATCTGGTGCTTTTACGCTTAAGGTAGTGCCATGAATCACTGACCCCATTTCATCCTGACTACCTTGCTGCATAAGGTGTTGCCGCTTGCGGGTTTTGCGGGCAGCAATTGCGATAGAATGCGAATTTTGAGAGGCTCACTTATGCTTAACCGGAATTATCCGAATCATGGGTTCGGGTTTGACGCTGCTCTACCGCGCCCCGCGCGTTCTGCCGCGCTTGCCGCACAGCGCGGGTTTACCTTGATCGAAATCATGGTGGTCGTCGTCATCATGGGCATATTGGCAGCGCTGGTTGTGCCAAAACTGATGGGGCGCACCGACGATGCGCGCATTATCGGCGCCAAGCAGGATATCGCCACCGTCATGCAGGCGCTCAAGTTGTACAAACTCGATAATCTGCGCTATCCGACAACGGAGCAGGGCTTGCAGGCGCTGATCATCAAACCTACCAGCGGGCCGGAGGCCAACGGCTGGAAAACCGGCGGTTATCTCGACAAGCTCCCCAAAGATCCATGGGGCAATCCCTACCAGTTTTTGTCGCCCGGAATAAAAGGCGAAATCGACGTGTTTTCGCTTGGAGCGGATGGCCAGGCGGGTGGTGTCGGCAACGATGCCGATATCGGGTCGTGGGATCTGTAATCGGACAATTTTCCGTTTTACCGGAGATGTGCGGGCATATCGGATACCGGAGGTTGTCGCGCGGTTTCACGTTGCTCGAGTTGCTGGTGGTGATGGTGATTGTCGGCATCACGCTCGGCATGGTGTCGTTTAATGCGATGCCGAGCAACCGACAAATCTTGCAAAACGACGCGCAACGAATCGCGCTGTTGCTGCAACTGGCGCGCGACGAGGCGATTGTGCGCAACCGCATGATTGCTTTCGAGGTCGAAGCGAACGGGTACCGCTTTTTGCTGCGCGAGGGAAATACCTGGCAGCCGCTCGCGCAAGACGATTTGCTGCGCGAACGCGCATTCAAGCAGTCCCCGGTCGTATTTTCCATCGATCCGCCTTCGGTCGAGCAAGAGCAAGACGCCCGATTGCGCATCGTCTTCGGCCGCGAACCGGTCAATAAACCTTTTGTTCTGACGCTGGTGACAGGCGATGCGCATGCCGTGATCCGCGCTGACGGGATCGGGCATTTTGTGGCCGAATAACATGCGTGGACTTACAGGAAAGGTTTCCGGAAATATCGCGTGCCAGGGCTTCACTCTGCTCGAAGTGCTGGTGGCGCTGGTCATTGTCGGCACCGCGCTGGGCGCCAGCCTGCGGGCAATCGGCAGTTTGACGCAAAACAGCAGCGACTTGCGCGCTTCGATGATGGCAACTTGGTCGGCGGAAAACCGGCTGGCGCAAATCCGCCTGGGGCGCGAATGGCCGCCGCTCGGGCAACGCAGATTCGAATGCGCGCAGGGCGAGTTGCAGCTGACATGCGAAGAAAATGTTTTCGCCACCCCGAACCCTTTTTTCCGCCGCGTCGAAGTGATCGTGTTCGACATGCAAAGCACCGGGGACGCGCAGAGCACCGGGCGCCGTATCATCAAGTTGGCCCAAGTGGTGCCGAATGCGCAATAGGCCAGCGAGTAACGGCATCGTGCACGCCATTCCGCTGCCGGCCAGGCACAGGGGTTTGACCCTGATCGAGTTGCTGGTCGCCATCGGCGTGCTGGCGTTCATCGCGGTGCTCGGTTGGCGCGGGCTCGACAGTATCGTGCGCTCGCGCATTGCCCTTACCGGGGATCTCGAACAGACGCGCGGGATGCAGCTTGCCTTCGCCCAGATGCAAAGCGATTGCGCGCATCTCGCCAGTGCCTCCGTCCTGCCGGAGCGGATGCCGCTTCTCGTCGAGCAAGGCCGGTTCTCGCTGGTGCGCACGGTATTTTCCGACAACCAGCCGTCACGTTTGCAAGTCGTTACTTATAGCGTCAGGGAAGGCATGCTGACGCGCCGCGAATCGGCCGTCACGCGCGATTTGACGGAGCTGGATGCCATGTGGCGGGCTGCCGCGAACGATATTGATGTCGGCCAGGCGGTGGTGCTGCAATCGGGAGTCGCCGCGCTGACGGTGCGGCTATGGATCAACGGCGGCTGGCGTGCGGGTGTCGGTGCGCTGCCGTCGACTACTCCTGCAGGCCTGAGCGCGAGCCTTTTTGTGCCGTCCGGGCTGGAGGTTACTTCGCGGCTGCAAGAACGCGAGGGCAGCCTGCTTAAAATATTTCTGCTGGGGGCGGTGTAGCCATGCGTCCTGTACCGCAACACCGGCAACGCGGCATCGCGGTGGTAACTGCGCTGTTGCTGACGACGCTGGCAATCACGATTGTCGCCAGCCTTTTCTGGCAGCAACAGGTGCAGGTGCGCTCAATCGAGAACCAGCGGTTGCAGTTGCAAAAACAATGGATATTGCGCGGTGCGCTCGATTGGGCCAGCCTGATTTTGCGCGAGGATGCGAAATATTCAAACATCGACAGCCTGGATGAACCGTGGGCGACGCCGCTTGCGGAAACACGGCTCGATCAGTATGTCGAAAATGGCCGCGCAGATGATAGTATTGCCGACGCGGCGTTATCGGGCAGCATCAGCGATGCGCAGGCGCGCTATAATTTGACCAATCTGAGCCAGAACGGTATTACCGACCCCGCCGAAGTTGCGATTTTCGCGCAACTGCTCGAAAACGTGCAGGTAGATACGGCGCTTGCGCAGGCAACCGCCGATGCGATGGCGGCGGCATACCGCCCTCCCGGCAGCAGTGCGGCGACAATACCGCAAACTGGCGCCGCGAATGACGGCAGCCAGCCCACACCGCAGCCGATGAATCTCGTACACGTGGAAGACTTATTGGCGGTGCCGGGTTTTTCTCCGGAGGCGTTCGACAGGCTGAAAAATTTTGTGATTTTCCTGCCCAGCGCCGCGCCGGTCAATGCGAATACTGCGCCGGTCGAGGTGCTGGCGGCCAGAGTGGGTTCACACGCCCTTGCCGCTTCACTGGTGGCAGGCCGCAAAGCCGCCAGTTTTCGCGATGTTGCCGATCTTGCACAACGGTTTCCGGGCGCGGCACCGGCAGTATCGGCCAGCGACGTATCGGTCTCAACCCATTTTTTTCTGGTTGATGGTAAAGTGCGCATAAGCCGGGCCGGGCTGGATGTGCAGGCGCTGATCGAGCGTAATGGCGCCAATACAAAGGTTGTCTGGATTCGAGAATACTAGAAAGAGAACGAAACAAGTTGAGCACACTTTATATCCGCCCGCCGTCCAGATATGCCGCCGACAATGAAGCGCACTTGCTTGAACTGGTTTGCCCGTTCGCGCAGGTGTCGCATGACGGCTCAATCGAGCGCGAAGGCGCGGCGCCCTTGCAGGATTTGTCCGGTTCGGCGGCAAAGGCGCAACGCGTGGTGTTGTTGCTGTCCGCCAGCGATGTAACCTTGTTGCGCATGCAGGTGCCGCCGCTCTCGGCGGCCAGGCTGAAGGCGGCGCTGCCCAATCTGGTGGAAACGCAGCTGCTTGACGATCCGTCCGGGTGTGTGGCGGTTGCAGGCGCTTCATCGGACGGGTTGCGCACCATCGCGGTGGCGCAGCGCGCCTGGCTCGAACTCCTGGCCAGAACCTTGATCGCATTCGGCGCTCAACGGGTTGCGGCGCTGCCGGCGCAATTATGTTTGCCCTGTCAACCGGGTGGCCTGACCGCTGCAATCGGCGAGCGGGATGGCGCGATCGATGTGACGCTGCGCCTCTCGGAGCATGACGGCATCGGCATGACGATTGCGCCTGCCCCGAACCAGGGCGAAGGTCGCGAAGCGCTGGAAGCCCTAGCGCATGAGGTTATCCGGGCATTGCTCGCGGTGGTGCCCGAAGCGCCGATTGCGTTGTATGTGCCGCAATCGGCTCTGGGCACTTACCGGGAAGCCATCAGTGATGTCGCTATGGCGACCGAACGCATCGGCGTGTTTGCCGACAATTGGCCGCACTGGATTGCCGGCGCGCGCGGCGCGACACTCGATCTGATGACCGGGTTGGGCGCGGCGGGCAGCCCAAAGCGCGACTGGCGCACGTGGCGCTGGCCGCTGGCGCTGGCTGCCGCAGTTCTGGCCATCAATGCCGCCGCGTTGAATTTTGAATGGTGGCGCATGAAGAGCGAAGCCAAGTCGCTGCGCTCGACCATGATCCAGATCTACAAATCGGCCTATCCGAACGAATCCGTGATTATCGATCCCATCGCGCAAATGCAGCAGAAGATCGCCATCGGCAAACGCAATTCCGGGTTGTCGGCACAGGATGACTTTACGGCGATGGCGGCGGTTTTTGGCGAAACATGGTCCCGGATCATGCCGGGCAAGCCGGAACTCGCCATTGCTGCGCTCGAATATCGCGAGCGCAGCTTGTTCGTGCGGTTCAAACCCGACGCGGAAACGCCGGCGCAGCAGATGCAGCAGATGAAGACCGCGCTGGCCGAGCGCAATTTGTCGCTCGAAGTTGCGCCTGCGCGGTCGGCGGCAACAGTGTGGCAACTCCGGAGCATGAAATGAACCCGACCGGCATGTTGAATCGATACAAGCAATCGTTAGCGGAGTTCTGGGCAGCGCGCGATGCGCGCGAGCGCACGACGCTCGCCGCTGCCGCCGCAGTGGCGGCGTTTGGCCTGTTTTACGCATTGCTGATCGATCCTGCCCTGACCGGCCGCGAACAGTTGAATAAAAATCTGCCGGAGTTGCGCCAGCAAGTTGCGCAGATGCAGGGGTTGTCGAAGGAAGCGGCAATGTTTGCCGGGATATCGGCATTGCCGGTGCCTGAACTGTCCAGGGAAAGCATCGAAACAGCGCTTGCGGGCAAGGGCCTGAAGCCGCAAAGCGTGACGCTGAGCGGCGGTCTCGCCAAGGTGCAGTTCGCCTCGGTTTCTTTTACCGGGACGCTGGAGTGGCTGGGCGAGATGCAAAAGAACGCTAAGCTGTCGGTGGTCGATGCCAATATCGTTGCGCTGGCCCAGCCCGATATGGTCGATGCGATATTAACCTTGCAGAAATCCAAGAATGAATGATCCGATTTTCAGATTTATGCACGATAACACCGGCATTGGCGGTTGTCCGCCGTTCTCCCGGTGGCTGGACAAAATAGCGCAACAGGGTGAAAAGGATATTCATTGCGCCGCTTAATAGTATGGTCGTTGGCGGGTATTGTCGGCGCCGCGCTCACAGTAATGGTGTTTCTTCCGGCGAACTGGATGGTAGCGCTGGTGGAGTTGCAGACCGGCGGTCGTTTGACATTGGGCGATGCGCAAGGCACGTTGTGGCGCGGCTCGGCATTTATTGGCGGGGCGCCCGACGGCAACGATCCGCTGACGCCGCTATTGCCCGGAAGGTTTTCCTGGCGCTTGTCCCCGCTGCTGCTGCTGGGGCATGTCGATGCGGAACTGGAAAATGCTGCGGCATTGTCGCAGCCGGTCAGTGTGACGGGCAGTTGGCATCAATGGCAATTAAGTCCGGCAGCGGTTCTGTTGCCGGCGGAACGCCTGGCGGCGCTGGGTGCGCCGCTGAATTCGATACAACCATCCGGGCAGATGCGGTTATCATGGGAAACGATGCAGTTCGTGCGGCAGGGCGGAGCAGTCGATGCGAGCGGCACCATGAATCTGGAGTTGAAGGACATGGCATCGCGGCTGTCGCCAGTCAAGCCGTTGGGGACGTATAATATATCGTTGGACTGGCGTGGGCAGCAGGCATCAGTGATGCTCAAGACGGCCAAAGGGCCGATGCTGTTAAGCGGGTCAGGTGTGTTTGCCAACGGACATTTGCAGTTTTCCGGCGAGGCGGAAGTCGAGGCGGGGCATGAAGAGAGGCTGGCGAATTTAGTGAATTTGCTGGGACAACGTCGCATGGAAGGCGGCAGAAATATTATCGCGCTAGAGTTCAAATGACAAAAAACAGATTGGTAGCATGGCGGTGCCGGAGCGCTGCGTTTGTATTGCTCTGCGCAATGGCAGGAGTGCAGCAGGCGCAGGCGCAGAATAACGTTACGAATGAACCCACCCCAGCAAGCAAGGGCACGCTCAATTTTGTTGACGCCGACATCGAATCGGTGGTCGCGGCGATCGGCGATTACACCAATACGACCTTCATCATCGATCCGCGCATCAAAGGCAAGATCAACCTGGTATCGGCAAAGCCCCTCACCAAGGCAGAGGCGCTCCAGCTCCTGAGTTCTGTGCTGCGTTTGCAAGGTTACACGGTGACGACCGGCAACGGCTATGCCAAAGTGGTTCTGGAAACCGATGCCAAAATTCAGGGAGGATTGCTCCAGGCCGAGGCGGTGCGCGGCGACCAGATCGCGACGCAGATTTTTCGGCTGAACCATGAGTCCGCCGCCAGTCTGGTGACGGTATTGCGCCCGCTGATTTCGCCCAACAACGCCATCACCGCCAACGTTGGCAGCAATGCGCTGGTCATCACCGATTACGCCAGTAACCTGCTGCGGCTGGGCAAAATCATTGCGGCACTGGACGATCCGTCAAGCATCAATCCGGAGGTGGTGCCTATCCGCCATGCGATCGCCAGCGATATTGCGGCGATGGCCGGTCGGCTGCTGGAACAGGGGGTAGGCAGAGGCGAGGCAGGGCGCATCAATTTGCTGGCAGATTCGCGCACCAACTCGGTGGTGGTGAGCGCGCCTTCCGAAGCGCGCGCCAATCTGGCGAAGACCTTGCTGGAAAAACTCGACCAGCCGACCGCGCAGCCGGGCAACGTGCATGTGGTTTACCTGAAAAATGCTGAGGCTGCCAAGCTTGCGGAAACCCTGCGTACCGTGATGTCGGCGGACGCTTCAGTGACGACAGGAGCTCCAGCGTCTGCAGGTTCGGCACCCGGTTCGGCAGCCGCGCCGGCCAAGGTGCAAAGCGGCGGGGCGGGCGGATTTATTCAGGCCGATCCGACGACCAACGCATTGATCATTACTGCCAGCGAACCGGTTTATCGCAACTTGCGCGCGGTCATCGACCAGCTCGATGCGCGCCGCGCCCAGGTTTATATCGAGTCGCTGATCGTCGAAGTGACGGCGGGCAAGGCGGCCGAACTGGGTGTGCAATGGGTCGGAGTGTCGGGGGATAGCAACAGCAAATACCGGATCGGCGCCCTGACCGGTTTCAACGCCGGAGGCAACAACCTGATCAACCAGGCTGCCGCCAAACTTTCCGGCGGTACGCCGACGCCGCCGAGCAACGGCCTGTCTATCGCCCTCTTCAACCAGTCAGGCATGGGAGCATTGGCCCATGCGCTCGAGACCGATTCCGGCGCAAATATCCTGTCCATGCCCAACCTGATCACGCTCGACAACGAAGAAGCAAAAATCATCGTCGGCAAGAACGTGCCCTTCATCACCGGACAGTACACGACGGCCTCGTCCGGGGGAGGCGCCGGTGTGAACCCGTTCCAGACAGTCGAGCGCAAGGATATCGGTTTGACCCTGCGCGTGAAACCGCAGATATCCCAGGGCGGCACGGTCAGGATGTCGATTTACCAGGAAAACTCCGACATTTTCGATTCGTCCAATTCGGCCGGGCTTATCACCAGCAAGCGCTCGCTCGACACCAATGTGCTGGTGGACGACGGGCAGATCATCGTGCTGGGCGGCCTGATCGAAGACAACATGCAGGACGGCGTCGAGAAGGTGCCCGGACTGGGGGATATTCCGCTCATCGGCAGTTTGTTCCAGTACAAGAAACGCAGCCAGACCAAGACCAACCTGATGGTGTTCCTGCGGCCGACCATAGTACGCAGCAACGAGCAGAGCGTGAACCTGGCGATGGACCGCTATGACTACATCCGCGACGTGGAAGTCAGCAAACAGCCGGAGCGGACGATCGTGCTGCCGAACATGGACGCGCCGCTGTTGCCGAAATTGCAGAACGGACAGATACCGGGCGGTCTTTTGTTCAACCGGATGGACAGTGGCTCCCTGTTCAACAAGGCCGGAGCGGCAAATTTGCCGTCAGCGCAGAACCCTGCCCCGCAAGAACCGGCGCCGCAACAACCGGCGCTAACGCCATCGAATGAATAGCAGTTGCGGGAGAGGTTACAGCCATGACTGATGCCCGCCTTCTGCCTTACGCGTTTGCCCGCGACTTCGCGCTGCTGGCGCAGCGCGGCGGCGCTGCGGGCAGCCCGGTCGAAGTCTGGGTGTCGGATGCGACCGCACCCAAGGCCATTGCCGAAGTGAGCCGCTGTTTCGGGCGCATCCGCCTCAAGTCCGTGCCGCGCGCAACGCTCGAAGCCGAGATCGCCCGCGCCTACGCCGATTCCGGCGGCGATGCGGCGCAGGTCATCGACGAATACGAATCCGACCTCGACCTGAACAAGCTGATGCAGGACATGCCTGCCATCGAGGATCTGCTCGAATCCGCCGACGATGCGCCGGTAATCCGCATGATCAACGCGTTGCTCACCCAGGCCTTGCGCGAGGGTGCATCGGATATCCATATCGAGCCTTTCGAGCAGATTTCGGTGGTGCGCTTCCGTATCGACGGCGCGTTGCGCGATGTGGTGCGCCCGAAGAAGGCGATCCACGCCTCGTTGATTTCGCGCATCAAGATCATGGCGCAGCTCGACATCGCCGAAAAGCGCCTGCCGCAGGACGGGCGCATCGCGCTGCGCGTCGGCGGCAAGGCGGTGGACGTGCGCGTTTCCACGCTGCCCACCGGGCACGGCGAACGCGCGGTGCTGCGCCTGCTCGACAAGGAATCCGGCAAGCTCGACTTGCAGCATCTGGGCATGAGCGCCGATGTGCTGGCGCAATTCGACAAGCTGATCGCGCAGCCGCACGGCATCGTGCTGGTCACCGGGCCGACGGGCTCCGGCAAGACCACCACGCTGTATGCCGCGCTCTCCCGGCTGAACGCCACCAGCACCAACATCCTCACCGTCGAAGACCCGATCGAGTACGAGCTGGCCGGTATCGGCCAGACCCAGGTCAACGCGCGCATCGACATGACCTTCGCCAAGGCGCTGCGCGCGATCCTGCGCCAGGACCCGGACATCATCATGATCGGCGAAATCCGCGACCTGGAGACCGCGCAGATCGCGGTGCAGGCATCCCTGACCGGCCATCTGGTGCTGGCGACGTTGCACACCAACGACTCGGCGGCAGCGGTGACGCGCCTGCTCGACATGGGCATCGAACCGTTCCTGCTGTCGTCGTCACTGCTCGGCGTGGTCGCGCAGCGGCTGGTGCGCAAGCTGTGCCCGCACTGCAAACGCCAGGAAGGTCAATTCTGGGTCGAGGCAGGTTGCGAAAAATGCGGCCAGACCGGCTATCAGGGGCGGGTCGGCGTCTATGAGCTGCTGCTGACCACCGAGCAGATCCGCGCGCAGATACACAGCCAGGCATCCGAAGCAGATATCCGCGCCACCGCGATGAAAGACGGCATGCGCACGATGCGCGAGGACGGCGAACGCTGGCTGGCCGATGGTACGACGACCGAGGCGGAGTTGCTGCGTGTCACCAAGGAGTAATTCTGAAAACTGGAGTTCTATCCGCAGATTACGCAGATTAACGCAGATTTCCAGACGGCTGCGGGTGGGCGCTGTATCACCCAAACAGCGGGTCGGCAATCCAAGGATTGCCTGTTTTTAATCTGCGAAAATCTGTGTAATCTGCGGACAACTGCTTTTTATAGTGTTAATAATGCCTCTTCATTTTGAATTGGAATAAATAGCTTGCCCGCATTCAGTTACGAAGCAGCCGATGCGCATGGCGCAGTCAAGAAGGGCGTCATCGACGCGGAGAGCGCGCGCGCCGCGCGCTCCGACCTGCGTTTGCAGGGATTGGTGCCGATCAGCGTCGCGGCGATTGCGGGTCAATTGGATGAAGCTGGCCAGACCAAACATAGCGCATTCGGCGACAAGCTCTCCACGGTGGAGCTGGCGCTGTTTACCCGCCAGCTGGCGAGCTTGCTGGAAGCCAGCCTGCCGCTGGAGCAGGCGTTTTCCGCATTGCTGGAGCAGGCCGAACGGACTTATGTGCGCGACCTGATCGCATCGATCCGCTCCGAGGTGATGGGCGGAGCATCGCTGTCCGATGCGCTGGCCAAACATCCGCGCGATTTTGCCGACATCTACCGCGCGCTGGTTGCCTCCGGCGAGCAGATCGGCCAGCTGTCCAGGGTGCTGTCGCGTCTGGCGGACTATATAGAGCGGCGCAATGCGCTGGTGCAGAAGGTCAAGCTCGCGTTCACTTATCCGGCGATCGTCACGGTGGTGGCGTTCCTGATCGTGATATTTTTGCTGACCTATGTGGTGCCGCAGATCGTGTCGGTGTTCGCCAATACCAAACAGAAGCTGCCGTTCCTGACGGTGGTGATGCTGGGTATCTCGGATTTCGTGCGCAATTACGGCTGGATCGTGTTGCTTGCCGCCATCGGGCTGGGATTTGCCTGGCGTCGCGCCCTGAAAAACCCCGCGATCAAGCTGCGCTGGCATACCTGGCTGCTGACCGCGCCGCTGTATGGAAGATTCGAGCGCAGCCTCAACACGGCGCGTTTTGCCAGCACGTTGGCGATCACGACCGGCTCAGGGGTGCCGATCCTGCGCGCGTTGCAGACCAGCCGCGACACCCTGACCAATGTCGCGATGCGCGCCCAGGTCGAAGAGGCGACGGCCAGCGTGCGCGAGGGCGTCAGCCTGGCGCGCGCGCTGTCGGCACACAAGCATTTTCCGGCGCTGCTGATCCACATGATCCGCGCCGGCGAAACGACCGGCGAGTTGCCGCCGATGCTGGAGCGCGCCGCCAACGCGCAGGAGCAGGATCTGGAACGGCGCGCGATGACGATAGCCGGATTGCTGGAACCGGTGCTGATACTGGCGATGGGGGTGGTGGTGCTGCTGATCGTGCTGGCCGTGCTGATGCCGATCATCGAAATCAACCAGTTGGTGCGGTAGGATGCGCATGGTAAACCCGATAAGAGGAATGGAATGAAACGCTTGCCGCTCGTTGCAACTTTTGTATTGTTCATCGCGTTATGCGTATCGGCCGCGTATTGGGCAATGCAGTTTTTCAAACCGCCGTTGCGCGCGGTTGCTGCCCCGCCGCAAACCATGCAGGGATTCACCCCTCCGCGCCTAGACGCTGCGGCGGCCTTGTTCGGCGGCCGCACGACCATCGCCGTTGCCGTCAATTTTCAACTGCACGGCGTGATTGCCGCCGGTAATCCGACCGAGGGTGTGGCGATCCTGGCGGCTGGCGGCAAACCGGCGCAAGCGATCAGGGTCAACACCGAGGTGATGCCCGGCGTAATGGTCAAGGAGGTGCATCCACAGTATGTTCTGCTATCGGAAAGAGGCGTGGTGAAGCGGGTCGACCTGCCAGAAATAGCGAAAGCGCAGGGAGGGGCAGGCAACCCGGCGGGAGCCGTCAACCCCGTTGGTGTAAGCAACGCAACCGGAGTTGGCACCACGGCAGGAACCGGCACCGTACTGAGAGGCAGGCGGGCGAGAGCCAATATTCGCGAAAGTTCGGATGAGGAATGAGGCTGCGAGGCGCACCGGGAGGTGGCAGGCAAAACAGCAATAAACCTTGCGGCCGCAGTTCAATCCGCCGATTACGCAGACCTGCACAGATTTGCAACAGTTGCCGTCTGTTTATGGGGCGCGCTCGGAAATGCCGCGCTGCATGGCGATCAACGCAGCTTCGGTGCGCGAGCGCACATGCAGTTTTTGCAGGATATTCGTCATGTAATGCTTGACGGTCTTTTCCGCGAGATACATGGCATCGCCAATTTCCTTGTTGGTAAGCCCCTGGCTGAGGAGTTTGAGGATTTTTGCCTCGCGCGCGGTCAGCTCGGAAAGCGGGTCAGCGGATTGCGGGCGCGAGAGTTCGGTCAGCATGTCCGCAGCCAGTGCGGGCGAGACATAAGCCTCGCCACCCGCCACACTGCGCGTGATAGCGCGCAATTCACCCGCCGATACGCCCTTCAATACATAACCGTGCGCCCCTGCCTTGAGGGCTGCCAGCAGGTTTTCCCGGTTCTCGGAAACGGTGAGCATCATGATGCGTATCATCGGTATGCTGGCGGAGATTTTTCCGGCAGCAGCGACACCGCCCATTCCGGCCATCTCGACATCTAGCAGCGCCATGTCGGGACGCAAGCGCTGCGCAAGTTCAACGGCTTCTTCTCCGCTGCCGGCTTGGGCGACTATCTCAAAATCCGGTTCCGCGCCAAGCGATAGAGCGACTCCTTCGCGGAACAGGGGGTGGTCATCGGCAAGAAGAATGCGGGTCGGTTTAGGCATGGGTTATTTCATTGGCTGATAGAGGTAGCCGGGCGCGGATACAGGTGCCGCGTCCGGGTGCGGAATCGACTTCGAATATACCACCAAGCAGCCGGACGCGTTCGCGCATGAAATTAAGCCCGAGCCGCCCAGATACCGCAGCCGCCTGAAAATCGAAACCGGCGCCGTGGTCAGCTATTGTTATCAGCACCTCGCACTCGGCCTGATGCATGCTCACTTGCGGCGAGCTGCCAGGCGCGTGCCGCCAGCAGTTGTTCAGGGATTCCTGGAGTAGCCGGTACACCGTGATCTTGACCGCGAGCGGCGCTTTGTCCAGGATTTCATCGATATCGGCCCGGACTGTTTGTCCGGACATGCGCTCGAAATCGTCTATGGCGCGCCGGGCGGTGTCGGCGAGGGACAGTTCGGCGATGCCCGGCATGGCCAGCCCGGCTGAAATTTTGCGCACGTCCCGCAGCGAGGATTGCAACGCATCGTGGATGTTGCGGAAGTCTTGCGCAGCGCCGCTCGGCGATGAAGCGCAGTTTTGGAATGCCGCAGCAAATTCATCGAAACGCATCAAGGCAAAGGCAATAGCCTGCGCCGGGCCGTCGTGCAGGTCGGCGGCAACCCGGATCAGGAACTCCTCGTTGAGAGTGGTCGTGCTTTCGCCAGCCTTGTGCACCTGCTCGCGCATGCGATCGTTATCTTCGAGGGCGGAGCGCAGTTGCTGGAGCTGCTGGCGCAGGTCGCGCTGCTGGTCGTGGATGGTAAGGCTGGCGCGACGCACCAAGCCGAACAGCAGCAGGTAGATGGCGAGAGTGACAATCGCGACAAACACCCAGCTACGCTGTTGGGCGGTGCTGATATCCCGTTCCAGGTTTTCCGAATATAGGTAGAACTCGGCAACCGAGATGACTTTGCCCTGGCTGCCGACGCGTGCCGGCACGTAGACTTCGAGCAGTCGCTGCCAGCGATTCTTCTCGGTCAGGTTGTCCGCCTCGTCGAGATTGCTCATGCGCGCCTGCAACGCGCCTTTGAAAGCCGCTGCGAGCAGCCCATCGATCGGAAAGCGAAGCCCCAGTTGCGAGTGGTTGTTGCTATAGACGATGCGCCCATCGGCGTCCCAGAGCTTGAAGCTGACCACCTTGCGGCTTAGCGGCCCTTCGACGAACAGATGATCGAGTGCATCGTGAGATTCGGCGCCCAGCGTTCCAACGCTTGGCCAGTCATGGAATTGCGTCGCCAGGATGCTTTCCACGTAAACCGCCGAAATCGCCGCAGCGCGGTTCACCGCACTTGTCTCTATTTGCCGCCCCATCCAGGTGCCGATGGAGGCCATGCCGATCGCGAGAATCGCGAAGATCGCCAGCATGAACTGGTGCGAAAAACTCAGGCGGCTGAATGCTTGGTTCAGGGTTGCAGGCACTGGAATCTCTCGTTATGCGATTTTGTAATGATTACTGGAGCCGAAAATCATAACACGGTGGGAATGACAAAGATAAGACGAAAGTCTGATAAAAACGGAACTTTAGTCTTGTCTGATTAGGGCAGAAAGGCCGTAGTGCGCTGTTCCGAAAATGTAAATAATGCTTCACCGAATGGCGTTTTTGATCGATCTTGCCTGCTCGATAGCGTCTTCGGTGCGCTTTGTAATGCATTGATTATTGATCCGGCCCGGTGAAGTAATAAACCTGTTCTGGCTAAGTTTGCCGAAACCCTTTCTCCCTTCGGCAAGAATTAAGCTCAGCGGGCTTCAAACATAGTCTGGCCGGATCAATATTTTTAATAAAAGATATGTACGTCCCTTGCCGCAATAATCTTGGTATTTCGCTATTATTCAAAATGATACGACTTTCTGAGTGGTTGCATTGCCAGGGGTGTATTTAATTTGTGCTTTATTAGAGTTCAAATCCACAATTGCGATTTCGAATTTCGACAAGGGAGGGGGAGGTAATGAGAGCCAAGCTTGTTCGAATGGCAGTACCAAAGTTAACTCAAAGGAGTTCTATTATCATGGAAAGTGTACAAAAAGGTATTAGCATTTCAAGCAGCTGCAATAAAAAGCTGCACGCGGCCCTGGTGATCGCCGGTCTGGCGTTCATGCCGTTTGCGCTGACAGGATGTAACTCTTCGTCCGGCGGCGGCACCACCGAGCCACCATCAAACGGCGGCGGCACCGAGCCACCACCGCCACCGCCACCACCAGCGGCGGCATTCAAGGTCAATTTTGCGGATGGCGCACCCAGCGTGAATTGGGGGAGCGAGGTCACCGTAACCGCCTTCAGGCCGGGTCAGGCGAGCCATGAGTATTTGTCGACTGCGGGGGCGGGGCACACCGGGGCACCGCTGGTGGCGATGGGCTGTGCCGCTTGCCATGAAACCAACCTGTTAAACCCTCCCCAGGTGGCGGCGAAACACGACGAGGACGAACCCGTCCACGACATCGCCACCGTCGATCTCAAGATTGCGGCGGCCTACGATGCCAGCAATTTCTACCTCAAGGCAAGCTGGCAGGCCGAGCGCCCCGGCATCACGCACGGCAGGGCGGTTTACAAGAACGGCGCATGGGTGAAAGACTCCATGGCAAACGAGCCGGGCGCAGATCCTGCGGCTGTGGGCAAGGTTTTCGCCGCCGAGGATCGTTTCGCGACCATGTTCATGCCAGCGTCCAAGGATGTCAATACGGGCAACGCGGGGCTTTCCTTTCATACGGCAGGCTGTTTCGTGACCTGTCATAACGACATGGACGACATGCCTGAATGGAATGCGGCCGGAAAAGAAACGCTCAAGTATCTGGTCAGAAGCAAAGCCAGAACCGAGGGCGCCAGCAACGGCGCTACCAAGTTTGCCACCGGCACCGAGACCGATGCGGACGTGACATCTGGCGCTACCCAGAACTTCCCGGATATGTGGCACTGGCGCGGCGGTCGTTCGGCCATCATCAATACTGTGACCGACGGTTTCGTCATGCAGTCCCGCGCCAACGATGGCGGCTCCAATTTCTATGCAGACAATACCCTCGTTACGGAGACTGGCTGGATGTATGACGCAAGCTGGATGGAGGCCTGGATCACTGCCAACTTCCCGAACTATACGGGCGAGAAGAAAGTGCATGCCCTTCCAGCCGCCCTGTGGGATCAAGCACTGCAAAATACGCCTACGCTTGTCACCGCCGGCGCCAACAAGAACGCGGTTGCATACAATGCGACGACAGCCAAGTTCCAGGAAGGAGACATCCTGCCGCAGCGCGTGCTGACGCCGAAGACAGGCAGCAGATCCGACGTCAACGCCTACGCCTCCTGGGAAAGTGGCACCTGGACCGTGATCTTCAAGCGCGCGCGCGATACCGGCAATAAGGATGATCACGTCCTGAACTTCGACGCGGAGAATTACAGCTTCGCTTTCGCGGCCCACCAGGATCACACCCAGCACCGCTGGCACCATGTGACCTACCCGGTCACCATGGGCAAGGAAGGCTCCAACGCCACCATCAAGGCAAAACTGAACTGAGCGTAAACTTGTAAAGATAAACGGGCGGGCTCATTGAGCCCGCCCGACTGTTTGACGGCGGCCATCATTGATGGCCACTTTTTCATCCCGCCGTATTCTGCCGAAGGACCTGCACGAATGGTCGGTCAAGTGTGCGCCTTATCACTGCAAATATATGGGCGGAGCCCCGCCCATTGCGGTGGCCAGCCCGAATATTTACGCGGTGTTAATGCCACCTGCTTCGTTCAGTCAGGCGACGATCCCGCCTTTACATTTGCACGCCGCAAAGTTTGAAAAATTTCAAAGCGGGTGAGTTGTAAAGAGGATTTGTAAAAAGGCTTGACGAGCTTAATAAGGTTGAAATAGTATCGTCCCGCAGTGCTGATGTTGTAGCGGGCAAACCTGTCTGAACTGCAATATGCCTGTGGTTGGTGCTTCGCTTACCTACATTCCATTACGACAATCTTTAAGGTAGATCTCGTGCGATTGGCCGGGGTTGAAAGCCCCCGTGTGTAGTGTCAACCTGGTTTACTGCTGGTGCGTTATGTTCGATGCGTCGGGTTTTAATGCAAAGAGTGGTTGGTGTTGGTATTTTTACATTTTAAACAGGAGGGGATTCCCATGAAACAAAAGAATATTGGCTACGCACTGCTGGCGGGTAGCATGTTGTTTGGTCTTACCGTTGCATCCGGTGCTTATGCTGCCGACGTGAACAAGCTTGCCGAAAATTGCGCGGGCTGTCATGGTGCGGATGGGGCAAATAGCGACAGCCACATACCGAATATCGGCGGCATGTCGGCCAAATATCTGACCATCACGATGGCGCATTACAAGCACAAGGAACGCCCCTGCGTCGAGATCGAAGTACAGTCCGGCGCCAAGAAGGGCACCAAGACCGATATGTGCAAGGTGGTCGCCGAGTTGAGCGACGATGACGTCAAGCAATTGTCCGATTACTATGCCGGGAAGAAATTCGTGCGCGCCGCGCAGAAGTTCGATGCTGCGCTGGCAGCCAAAGGCAAGGCGGTCCACGAAAAGAACTGCGAGAAGTGTCATTCAGAGTCGGGCAGCGTGGCCGATGACGATGCGGGAATCCTGGCAGGCCAGAAGATTCATTACCTGAAAGAGCAGACAGAGTTTTTCCTTGCCGAGAAGCGTCCGATGCACAAGAAAATGGCGCCGAAGCTTAAGGCTCTCAGCAAGGACGAAGTCGCAGCGGTTGTCGAGTATTACGGCAGCTTGAAGTAAGTCAGTTGGTGCACCGGTTGCACGGGGGGCACTCATGCCCATTAGCATGCAGGAGCGGCTTTAGCCTTGAAATGACGATATTTCTCGGCTAAAGCCGTTTCTGCGACCGCGTGTTTTGGAAAGATTCTGGATAAAAATTATCATAAGGAAATTAGATATGTCCGAAACAGGTAAATTTAAAAAGCTTAGCCAAGCGTTATGCCGCCCGAGCGTTCGCTTCTCGCTATTAACTCTGCTGGGAGGCGGTTTTATAGCGGGTGTAATTTTCTGGGCAGGATTCAATGTCGTCCTGAGTGCAACTAACACGGAAGCATTCTGTACCGGCTGCCACGAAATGAAAATCAATTTCGAGGAATACAAAAAGACCATCCACTATTCCAACCGTACCGGTGTGCGTGCTACCTGCCCAGACTGCCACGTACCGAAGGAATTCATACCCAAGATGTTGCGCAAATTTGAGGCGCGGCACGACGTGTGGGGGCATCTCATCGGGAGAATCGATACGCCCGAAAAATACGAAGCCAACCGTAAGGCTATGGCTGAGCGCGAATGGGCAAGGATGAGAGCTTCGGGTTCAAGCACCTGCAAGGGTTGTCACACCTACGAGGGCATGAGCGCCGAAATACAGGATCCGGCCGCAGTGAAAAAACATGCGATGGCAGCAAAACCCGATTCCGGGAAGTCATGCATCGACTGCCACCAGGGCATCGCGCACGAATTGCCCAAGGATGCGGAATGATAAGCCGCCCCGCATATTGACTGGAGCCTTAAACCTTTAGCCACAGAGACTGCATGTTGCATCGCCCTCTCTGTGGCATTTATTTTCACAAAACCTAAGGAATATTACTAATGAAGATTATTTTTGCATTGCTGGCACTGGCTGCGGTTGCCGATTCCGCCATTGCGGCAACTCCTCCGCAAAATGCGGGTGCGGCCAAACAGGCTGCGCCTGCCGCTACTTCCGCCGCCAAACCGACAGATGCCATGCCATCAGGCCATGCGCCGGCCAAGGCTGCTGCCGATCTGGGGGATGTCAAGGTTTCGAAGGCGACCGGCCCCAATGCGCGAACCGTCGCGGAGGTCGTCACCAAAAGAAACGAACTTAAAGACAAGGCGGTTGTGGTGCGCGGCAAGGTTGTGAAGTTCAACCCTAATATTCTCAAGATGAACTGGATTCATTTGCGCGACGGAACCGGCTCGGAGGCGGATAATACGAACGATATCCTCGTGACCACCAATGACTCCGCCAATGTCGGGGATGTCGTGACTGTGAAAGGTGTCGTGCATATCGACAAGGATCTTGGCATGGGTTACTCGTACAAGGTGCTGATCGAAGAAGCCAAGCTGCAAAAATAGATTTGCGCCCGGCCTTTGCGGCGTGAACCGGCTGCAGCCGAAGGTTGCAGCTTTTTCTGCCGTCCAGATATTTCCAGCCACCAGACAAGCCCGTAGCGCCGGAAAAATAGCCATACGCGCTGTGGGCTATTGCAAGATGATTGGCGCTCATTCACGGGATGCAATCGTATATAATCCCGCGCTGTCAATTTCAGGTTTCTCTTCATGCTGGAAGTCAGCAATCTTGCTTGCAGTCGCGGCGATCATCGTTTGTTTTCCGGATTGAGCTTTTCGCTGTATCCCGGGCAGATCATGCAGGTGCAGGGCGAGAACGGCAGCGGCAAAACCAGCCTGTTGCGCACGCTGTGCGGTTTCCTGATGCCGGATGAGGGCGATATAGCTTGGTGCGGCAAGAGTATCCGCGAGTTGGATGAAGCATATTATGCCGAGATGCTGTATCTCGGGCATTTGAACGCGATCAAGGATGAGCTGAACGCGCTGGAGAATTTGCGCATTTCTGCCGGTCTTGCGGGAGTTGAATTGGATGAGAAAGAGGCAATAGCGGCTTTGCGGCGCATGGGGCTGCGCGGCCGCGAGAGGTTGCCGACCAAGGTGCTTTCGCAGGGGCAGCGGCGGCGCGTGGCATTGGCGCGTTTGCTGGTGAGCGGCGCCAAGTTGTGGGTTCTGGATGAACCTTTGACCGCACTGGATGTCGGAGCCGTGGCGCAAATTCAGGAGTTGATTGCGGAACATCTGGCGCGGCAGGGGATGGTGATTTTTACCACGCATCAACCGCTGCAAGTGGCGGGAATGGAAATGCGCTGCTTGTCCCTGTCATGAAAAAATCTTCATTGCCCAGTTTGATTGTGCTGGTGATCCGGCGCGATTTGTTGCTGGCGATGCGCCGCCGTGCAGATGTGCTGACCACGCTGATTTTTTTCGTGATGGTGGTCAGCCTGTTTCCGCTGGGTGTCGGGCCGGAAATGGATATGTTGCGCAAGATGGCGGCGGGCGTGCTGTGGGTCGCGGCGCTGCTGTCTTCGATGCTGTCGCTGGGGCGGCTGTTCTCGGCGGACTATCTGGATGGCACGCTGGAACAGATGATGCTTGCCCCGCAATCGTTGTCCATGCTGGTGCTGGGCAAGATCGCCGCGCACTGGATCGTATCCGGTCTACCGCTGGTGCTGATGGCGCCGGTGCTGGGGGTGCAGTTCGACATGCCGGTGCAGTCCCTTGGCGTGCTGATCGTCGGGCTGTTGCTGGGAACGCCGGTGCTGAGCATGATTGGCGCGATCGGCGCGGCGTTGACCTTGGGCTTGCGCGGCGGCGGGGTGCTGCTGTCGCTGTTGGTTTTGCCGTTGTGTATTCCGGTGCTGATTTTCGGCACTGGTGCAGTTGAAGCAGTTTCGACCGGGTTGAGCGCGGTATCCCATTTATCCTTGCTGGGCGCGTTGTTTATGTTGGCCCTGGTGTCCACCCCGTGGGTGACGGCACAGGCATTGCGTATTTCGATGGAGTAACAAATTGGCAATAAACTGGTTTAAATATTCCGCTCCCACCACCTTCTACGGACTGGCGGGAAAACTGATCCCGTGGTTCGCGATTTCTTCTGCATTATTGTTCGCTGTCGGCCTGTATATCGGTTTCGTTGTCGCGCCGGTCGATTATCAGCAGGGCGAGTTTTATCGCATCATTTTCATTCACGTGCCGGCTTCTATCCTGTCCATGTTCCTTTATCTGGTCATGGCGGGTTATGCGGCGCTGGGGCTGATTTTCAATACCCGCCTGTCGTCCATGATGGCGACCGCGATTGCGCCGACCGGCGCGCTGTTTGCCTTTATCTCCCTGTGGACTGGCGCATTGTGGGGCAAGCCGATGTGGGGTGCATGGTGGGTGTGGGATGCGCGCCTGACTTCCGAACTCATCCTGCTGTTCCTGTACCTGGGCTTCATCGCGTTGCACGCGTCAATCGACGACCCGCGCCGCGCCGACCGCGCCAGCGCATTGCTGGCGATCGTGGGCTCGGTGAATGTGCCGATCATTTACTTTTCGGTCAAGTGGTGGAATACGCTGCATCAGGGCTCGACCATCAAATTCAGCGGCACTTCCATGCACGTCGCGATGCAGCAGGCCATGTTCACGGTGCTGGTGGCCTGCTGGCTGTATGCGATTGCGGTTGTGCTGGCGCGCGTGCGCAGCATTATTCTGGAGCGCGAGCGGAATACCACCTGGATTAACGAATTGCCGGAGGTGCGGTCATGAACGGTCTGGATATATGGATGAGGGAGCATACGCTCGCCTACGTCTGGCTGGGTTCCTATGCGGTAGCATTTCTCATCTTTGCTGTCGAGATCGCCATGGTCAGGCACAAGAGAAAGATTACCCTGCAACAGGTGCGCATGATGCGCGATGCGGAAGACGAAGCCGGAGACGCTAACTGACATGAAGCCGCGCCATAAAAGATTTGTATTCATTATTGCCGCCGTCGCAGGGCTAGCTGTGGCGGTCGGCCTGGTGTTGAATGCGCTGGAAAGTAATGTAAGCCTGTATTTCACCCCGACCCAGGTGTTTAACAACGAAGCGCCGCACGGGCGCAGTTTCCGTATCGGCGGCCTTGTCGAGGAAGGCAGCGTGAAGCGCGATGCGGATGGCTTGACGGTGAATTTCGTGATTACCGACCGGCACAAGAGCATCCAGGTCATATATAAGGGCATCCTGCCGGATCTGTTTACCGAAGGCAAGGGCGTGGTCGCGCAGGGCAGGGTAGAGGCCGATGGCCTGATGCGCGCCGACGAGGTGCTCGCCAAACACGACGAGAACTACATGGCGCCGGAAGCTGCCGATGCGCTGAAAAAAGCCGAGGCAGCGAATGCTGCTGCCGCCGCAGCGGCGGCGCCGGCAAGCGCGCCTGCGGCACCTTCTTCAGCCAAATAATTTTTTAAGGTTACAGCATGATTCCAGAGATCGGTAATTTCGCATTAATCGTCGCGCTGTTTCTGGCGCTTTGTCTGGGGGCGCTGCCGATTATCGGCGCGGCGCGGGACAACGCGGTTTGGATGGGGACGGCCCGCCCGCTGGCATACGGCCAGCTTGCATTTCTCGGCGTTGCATTCGCCTGCTTGACTTACGCGTTTGTCACCAACGATTTTTCCGTGCTGTATGTGGCGCAGCACTCCAATTCCCAGCTTCCTGTCGTGTATAAAATATCGGCCGTGTGGGGAGGACACGAAGGCTCCCTGCTGCTGTGGGCGTTTCTTTTGACCGCATGGATAGCGGCCGTTGCCGTATACAGCAGGCATTTGCCGGGAGAGATGGTGGCGCGCGTGCTGGGGGTGATGGGGTTGGTCTCGGTCGGTTTTCTGCTGTTCATGCTGTTCACCTCGAACCCGTTCGGCCGCCTGTTGCCCGCTGCCGCCGACGGGCGCGACCTGAATCCGTTGCTGCAAGACCCCGGGCTGGTAATCCACCCGCCGATGCTGTACATGGGCTATGTCGGATTTTCCGTGGCATTCGCGTTTGCCATCGCCGCGCTGCTGGGCGGCAGGCTGGATGCCACCTGGGCGCGCTGGTCGCGCCCGTGGACAACAGTGGCATGGGTATTTCTGACCGGCGGCATCGCGATCGGCAGCTGGTGGGCATATTACGAGCTGGGCTGGGGCGGCTGGTGGTTCTGGGATCCGGTGGAAAACGCCTCGTTCATGCCGTGGCTGGTGGGCACCGCGCTGATCCATTCGCTGGCTGTGACGGAAAAACGCGGCGCGTTCAAAAGCTGGACGGTGCTGCTGGCGATTGCCGCATTTTCGCTGAGCTTGCTGGGCACATTCCTGGTGCGCTCCGGCGTGCTGACTTCAGTGCATTCGTTTGCGGCAGACCCCAAGCGCGGGATATTCATCCTGTCTTTTCTGGTAATCGTGATCGGCGCATCGCTGTTGTTGTTTGCTTGGCGCGCGCCAAAAATCGGCCTGGGCGGGAAATTCGACCTGCTGTCGCGCGAATCGCTGTTGCTGTCGAACAATGTGTTGCTGTCGGTCGCTACGGCTTCGGTGTTCATCGGCACCCTCTACCCGCTGTTCATGGATGCGCTCGGCCTCGGCAAGCTGTCGGTCGGCCCGCCCTATTTCGAGGCGGTGTTCGCGCCGCTGATGACGCCCATGGTGCTGATGATGGGCCTGGGGCCGCTGGCGCGCTGGAAGAAATTTGCCGCGCTCGACCTGGCGAAACGTGTGCGTTGGGCATTCGCCAGCGCGTTGCTGATCGCGTTGCTGTTGCCGCTGACGATGGGAGAGTGGACCCCCATGGTCGCCTTGGGTTTGTTGCTCGGGCTGTGGATCGTTGCCTCGGTGCTATTGAGCCTGCGCGAGCGGTTAACCGGGCATGGCCATTTCATGCAGCGCGCGCGCGGCCAATCGTTGAGCTATTACGGCATGCAGCTGGCGCATCTCGGCGTGGCGGTATTTATCATCGGAGTGACCATGGTGAACGGCTATGAAACCGAGCGCGACGTGCGCATGGGTGTCGGCGATACATTGCAGGCGGGCGGCTACGAATTCCGTTTCGATGGCACGACGGACGTGCAAGGCCCGAATTACGTGGCGGCAAAGGGGCATGTAACGGTCAGCAAAAACGGGAAGCAGGTTACCGAATTGTTGCCGGAGAAACGCAAATACCTGGTGTCCGGGATGCCGATGACCGAGGCAGCGATCAGCCCCGGTTTGCTGGGCGATTTGTATGTATCGTTGGGCGAGCCGATTCCCGACGGCGATGGCGCATGGGCGGTGCGCATTTACATCAAGCCGTTTGTGGACTGGATATGGGCAGGATGTTTCCTGATGGGGCTGGGCGGCGTGCTGGCGATCAGCGACCGCCGCTACCGTATCCGCCGCAAGGCCAAATCGAACATCTTGGCGGCGGGGGGCAATTAATCATGGCGCGATTCATACTTCCATTTGTCATTTTCATGATCCTGGCAGCTTTTTTATTTGTCGGATTGGGGCTCAATCCGCGCGAAGTGCCGTCGCCGCTGGTCGGCAAACCGGCTCCCGCGTTCATGCTGCCGCAACTGTATGAACCGGCCAAGCAGTTTTCGCCGCAGGACATGCAGGGCAAGGTGTGGCTGTTCAACGTGTGGGCCTCATGGTGCGGGGGTTGCGAGCAGGAGCATCCGCTGTTCATGGAATTGGCGCGCCGGAATGTTGTGCCGATTCTGGGCATGGCCTACAAGGATCAGCCGGAAAACTCAAAAATGTGGTTGCACCGGGGCGGTAACCCCTACGCGCTGGTGGTCACCGATATAGAAGGCCGCGTCGGGATCGATTACGGCGTGTACGGCGTGCCGGAAACTTACGTCATCGACAAGCAGGGCATCATCCGGCACAAGCATATCGGCGCGGTGACGATGCAGGATCTGGACAAGAAAATCCTTCCCATGGTCAAGGAGTTGCAGGCGAAATGAGATACCTTCTGATACCGCTGCTGTGCCTGCTGCCGGTTTTCTGTTATGCCGACGAGGCAAAGGACATGGCCGCCGATCCGGTGCTTGAGAGGCGCATGATCGGGCTGGCCGAAAAATTGCGCTGCCTGGTTTGCCAAAACGAATCGCTGGCCAGCTCGCATTCCGAGCTTGCCGAAGACCTGCGCCGCGAAGTGCGCGAGCAAATGCAAAAGGGCATGAACGATCAGGAGATAATCGATTACCTGGTTGCCCGCTACGGAGACTTCGTGCTGTATGACCCGCCGGTGAAAAAAACCACGCTGGTGCTCTGGTACGGGCCATTTGCGTTGCTGCTGATCGGCGCAGGTGTGCTGGTTTATCAATTGCGCAAACGCAAGGGCCAGATCGCAGAAACAGAATTGTCCCCCGCCGAGGCGCAGCGCGCCGCCGAAATGTTGGGCGAGTCGCAGGAAATGCCCGGCCAACCGCCAACTAAACGGCCAGCTAAACGGCCCAATAAACCGAAAGACCTTCAGACATGACCTTATTCTGGATATATTGCGCCGTATTGCTGCTGGTGGCGCTGCCGTTCGTGGTGCTTCCGCTATGGCGCAGCGCCGGCAGAAACGATGCCGGTAACGGCGAGGTTCAGCGCGATGCGGCCAACCTGGAAATCCTGCGCGACCAGTCGGCCGAGCTTGAAGCGGATTTGCATAACGGCCTGTTGACGCAGGATGCCTACGAACAGGGTAAGCGCGAATTGCAGGCGCGCCTGCTGGAAGAGGTGAAAACCTCTGGCCAGTCTGCCGCCAAACCGCGCAACCCCGCCAAGGCGCTGGCGGTCGTACTGGCCGTGGCGCTGCCATTATTCAGCGTGCCGCTCTACCTTGCGCTAGGCAATACCAATGCACTATTGCCGCAGGAAGACATGGGCATGGATGGCGGCTTCGGCCTGCTCCGTTCCGAGGCACAGTTGCAAAAGCTGGAAAAGAAGCTCGAGCAACAGCCGGAAAACCCGGACGGCTGGTTTATGCTGGCGCGCTCTTACAGCGAGTTGGAACGGTATGCCGATGCGGCGCGCGCCTATGGGCGACTGGTCAAACTGGTGCCCGATGAGGCGCAACTGTGGGCGAGCTACGCCGATGCTTACGCGATGAGCCAAAACCGGTCGCTGCGGGGCGAGCCAACCAAATTGATCGAAAAAGCACTGGAATTGGACGGCAACAACACCTTGGCGCTGGCCTTGGCCGGATCTGCGGCGATGGAACGCGGCGACTATGCCCCGGCCATCGCGCACTGGACAAAATTGATCAATTTACTGCCGCCCGACAGCAAGGAATTGCCGATGTTCCGCAATGCCGTCCAGAAGGCGAGCGAGTTTCTGGACAAACATAAAAGCGGCAAGTTAAAACCCTGAAAGGTTCCTGATAAAACGGGGATAATGCCCATGTTGGGTGCGGCATTGCAGGCCTGGTATAGAATCGGTCGAGGGTTGAAAACAGGTCATTCTCAGCACTGCGTTGCGGTATTATATGAAGATACTGGCTGGCTCATAATGAGGCAGCGGGTTATCCATACGGGAGCGCTTCATGGCGGCAGATAGCGAGATGCAAACGACCGGCCTGGATTCGATACTGGATCGCTACGCCCGCGACCCGAACGCACTGCTGCAGGTGCTGCGCGAGGTGCAGGAACTGCACGGTTACATTTCTTCCGCCGCTATCGGTCATATCGGCGCCAAACTTGGTATCCCGCACGCGCGCATCGAGGGCGTCGCCAGCTTCTATTCTTTCCTGCATTTGCGGCCGCACGGCGAATACCGCGTGCTGTTTTCCGACAATATCACCGACCGCATGCTGGGCAGCCAGGCGCTGATGGAGCAGATGTGCCAGCAGCTGTGGTTGCAACCGGGCAAGGTTTCGGAAGACGGGCTGGTCAGCATCAACACCACGTCCTGCACCGGCATGTGCGATCAGGGGCCGGCAATGCTGGTCAATGGCCGCGCCATCACGAAACTTACCCATCAGCGCGTACAGGAGATCGGCCACCTGATCCGCAACCGCACTCCGCTGGCCGACTGGCCTGCCGATTTTTTCCGCGTGGAAGACAACATCCGCCGCAGCGGCCCGCTGCTCGACAACAGCATCGCTCCCGGCGACGTGCTGCGCGCTGTAATCGAATCCGGCAAAGACGTCGTCGAAGCGGTCAAGCAATCCGGCCTGCGCGGGCGCGGCGGCGCGGGCTTTCCCACCGGGCAGAAATGGGAGGCGTGCCGCAATGCGCCGGGCGCGGCGCGCCATGTGGTGTGCAACGCCGACGAGGGCGAGCCAGGTACCTTTAAGGATCGCGTGCTGCTCACCCGGCAGGCCGACCTGGTGTTCGAAGGCATGACGCTGTGCGCACTGGCTGTCGGCGCGCGGCACGGCTACCTTTATCTGCGCGGCGAATACCGCTATCTGCTCGAACCTTTGCAAGGCGTGCTGCAACGCCGCCGCGACAGCAATCTGCTGGGTAAAAATATCCTCGGACAGACAGATTTTGACTTCGATATCGCCATTCATCTCGGTGCGGGCGCCTACATCTGCGGCGAGGAATCGGCGCTGATTGAATCTCTGGAAGGTAAGCGCGGCGTGCCGCGCAGCCGCCCGCCGTTCCCGGTGACGCACGGCTACCTGCAACAGCCGACCGCCGTGGACAACGTCGAGACTTTTTGCAGCGCCACGCTGGCAATACAGATGGGCGCGGAAAAATTTCGCGCCATCGGCACGGAAAGATCCTCCGGCAGCAAGCTGATCTCGGTGTCCGGCGATTGCCCGCGCCCCGGCATCTACGAATACCCGTTCGGCGTCAGCGTGCGCCAGGTGTTGCAGGACTGCGGCGCGGTGAATACGCGCGCGGTGCAGATCAGCGGCCCTTCCGGCATGTGCATCGCGGAAAGCGAATTCGGCCGCAAGCTGGGCTTCGAGGATCTGCCCACCGCCGGCGCATTCATGGTGTTCGACGACAGCCGCGATCTGTTCGAAGTGGCGCGCAACTTCGTGCATTTCTTTGCGCACGAAAGCTGCGGCTTCTGCACGCCGTGCCGCGTCGGCACCTCGATGCTGAAGCAGACCATGGACAAGATCGCCGCCGGGCACGGCACGCGCCACGACCTGAACGAGATCGAGCATCTGGATCAGGTATTGCAGACCAGCTCCCACTGCGGCTTGGGGCGCAGCGCGTGCAACCCGGTGCTGCACACGCTCAAGCGTTTCCGCCCCGCCTACGAAAACCGCCTGAAGTCGCTGGATTTCGAACCGGCCTTCGATCTCGACGGCGCACTGGCGCGGGCGCGCCAGATGACCGGGCGTGACGATGCCGGGGCGCACCTGAAGACGGAGGAAACATGAATCGTAGCCTGGATGGAATGCAATGGAATCCGGGGCTTTTTGGCGCTATAGATGTTCCCGGATTCCGCTACGCTGCATCCGGGCTACCTCTTGTTGCGGAAATGATGCTTTTGATGGGGATGGCGTGAAATGACTGACATCTTTCAGCTTGACGGTGCAAATATTCCATTTGAGCCGGGCCAGACCGTGATGCAGGCGGCGCTGACTGCCGGACATTACATCCCGCACCTGTGCTACCACCCGGAATTCAAACCGCACGGCAGTTGCAAGGTGTGCACGGTCAAGGTCAACGGCCGCACTGCCGCTTCCTGCACCATGCCCGCCGAGGCCGGGCTCAACGTGGAAAGCAATATCGAGGAAATGAACGGTCTGCGCCGCACGCTGGTGCAAATGCTGTTCGCCGAGGGCAACCACTTCTGCCCGTCGTGCGAGAAAAGCGGCAACTGCATGTTGCAGGCATTAGGCTACGATCTCGAAGTGCATACCGCCGGTTTCCGCCACCTGTACCCGGATCGCCCGCTGGACGCCTCGCACAAGGACATCCTGCTCGACTTCAACCGTTGCATCCTGTGCGAACTGTGCGTGCGCGCCTCCGCCGAGGTGGACGGCAAGGACGTGTTCGCGTTGTCCGGGCGCGGCATTACCAAGCACCTCATCGTCAATGCCGAATCCGGTTTGTTGAAAGACACAAATATCGCGCTGACCGATAAGGCGATGCAGGTCTGCCCGGTGGGCGTGATCCTGCCTAAACGCGTCGGCTTCAGCGTGCCGATCGGCCAGCGCAAATACGACCGGCGCCCGATCAGCGCGCAGGCGCTGGACGATGCGCCGCGTAGTCCCGAAGCCCGTGGGAGCTGTGACGCCTGCGAGGATGCGCCATGAGCAATATATACAACGGATTCCCTCCCTCTTGCAGGGGGAGGGCTAGGGAGGGGGTAGAAACGTTAATGTTTCGCTGCACTGACTTTATTTCTACCCCCATCCTAACCTTCCCCCTGCAAGGGGGAAGGAACTGGTTTGGCTGCGCTCAACATTCCGGTGGGAGATTCTCATCATGAACGCCCCTGCCAAACCAAAACTTCGCATCGCCACCACCTCGCTCGCCGGCTGTTTCGGCTGTCACATGTCGTTTCTCGACATCGACGAGCGGCTGCTGACGCTGCTCGACCTCATCGAATTCGACCGCTCGCCGCTCACCGACATCAAGCATTGCGGGTCGTGCGACATCGGTATCATCGAGGGCGGCATCTGCAACGCGGAGAACGTGCATGTGCTGCGCGAGTTCAGGAAAAACTGCAAAACCCTGATCGCTATCGGCGCGTGCGCCGTCACCGGCGGTCTGCCCGCGCAGCGCAACCATCTCGATCTGGGCAGCTGCCTGACCGAGGTGTACCTCACCGAACCGGGGCTGGCGCACGGCCATATCCCGAACGACCCGGAACTGCCGCTGCCGCTGGACAAGGTGCATCCGCTGCACGAAGTGGTGAAGATCGATTACTTCATTCCCGGCTGCCCGCCCTCGGGCGACGCCATCTGGAAATTCCTGACCGACCTGATTGCGGGCAAGACGCCGGAACTGGGACATGGGTTGATTAAATATGATTGAAAAACTCTTCTCCACGAAAGACACGAAAGTCACGAAATGGGGTGTAAATGAACTCTGATCTTGAAACCGCCGCGCACCCGGAGAATCTGCGCCGCGTCGCCATAGACCCGGTGTCGCGCGTCGAAGGCCACGGCAAGGTCACGCTGTTGCTGGACGAGAACGACCGCGTGCATCAGGTGCGGCTGCATATCGTCGAGTTCCGCGGCTTCGAGAAATTCATCCAGGGACGGCCCTACTGGGAAGCACCGGTGATGGTGCAGCGGCTGTGCGGCATCTGCCCGGTGAGCCACCATATTGCGGCATCCAAGGCGATGGATATGATCGTCGGGGCGACGCTCACGCCGACGGCGGAGAAGGTGCGGCGGCTGATGCACTACGGCCAGATTTTGCAATCGCATGCGCTGCATTTTTTCCATCTGTGCTCGCCGGATCTGCTGTTCGGCTTCGATTCCGACGTGGCGAAGCGCAACATTGTCGGTGTCGTTGCCGCCTATCCCGAGATTGCAAAACAGGGTGTGCTGCTGCGCAAGTTCGGGCAGGAGGTGATCCGCGTCACGGCGGGCAAGCGCATTCACGGCACCGGTTCTATCCCCGGTGGCGTGAACAAGAACGTCAGCATCGAAGAACGCGACTATCTGCTCAAGGATATCGGCCAGATGATCGAGTGGAGCAGCGCGGCGGCCGGCATCGCGCGCCAGTTGTTCGAACAGAACCCTGATTTGTACAACAACTTTGGCACTTTCAAGACGCATACGCTCAACCTGGTGCGCGCCGACGGTGCGCTAGATCTGTATCACGGCGGGCTGCGCGCGCGCGACATGGACGGCAACACGCTGTTCGACCACCACGATTACGGACATTACTGGGACGTGATCTTCGAGGACGTGAAACCGTGGTCGTACATGAAATTCCCGTTCCTGCGCAGCCTCGGGCCGGAAACAGGCTGGTATCGCGTCGGGCCATTGAGCCGTGTGACGCAGTGCGATTTCATTCCCACACCCTTGGCGGAAGAGCAGCGCAAGACGTTTATGGCGTTTAACGGTGGCTCGGCAGCAGGTGCGACGCTGGGTTTCCATTGGGCGCGCATGATTGAGATGCTGCATGCCGCCGAACTGATCCAGGAGCTGCTGCACGATCCCGACCTGCAAGGCAACGACCTGGTCAACACCGGCAAACGCCAGGCGCGCGGGGTCGGTGTGATCGAAGCGCCGCGCGGCACGCTGATCCACCATTACAAGGTGGACGACAACGACCAGATCGTGCGCTGCAACCTGATCGTCTCCACCACCCACAACAATCAGGCGATGAACGAAGCGATCCGCCAGGTGGCGCGGCAATTCATCGACGGGCGCAAACTCACCGAAGGCCTGCTCAACCACATCGAGGTCGCGATCCGCGCCTTCGATCCCTGCCTGTCCTGCGCCACCCATGCGCTGGGCAAGATGCCGCTGGAAGTCGAGCTTCTGGATGCGTCGGGCGGCACAGTCGATACGCTGAAGCGCGCGTCCGACGGTGCGCTCTGCTTTCACGGTTGATCTGCGCGCATCCTGCATTTGCAGGATGCCGTTATTCAACGTGCGGACATCAGTCTCCGTGCGTGCAGACCCGGTTCTGGCCCGCTTGTTTGGCTACATAAAGGGCATCGCCGGCCATTTTTATGAGGTCTTTCATCTTTTTTGTGTCCGCAGGAAACGAAGCTATGCCGATGCTTACCGTTATGTTGTGAGCGGCATCCTCTCTTTCGCCGTGGAATGGCCGCCTCTCTATGGTGCGCCTGATGTTTTCGGCTACTACCTGAGCTCCCTGCTTGTCGGTTTCCGCAAGGATAACGGCAAACTCTTTGCCGCCGTATCTGGTTGATAGGTCCATGCGCCTCACGTTTTCGCAGAGAATGGTGGCGCACTTCTTCAAGACTTCGTCTCCCTTTGGGTGACCGTAGCGGTCGTTATATTGTTTGAAGTTATCTACCTCGATCAGCAGGATGGATATCGGCGAATGCACTCTTAAAGCCCTGTTGATTTCGAGTTCCAGCCGGATATAAAAATGTTTGCGGTTGTAAAGGCCGGTGAGGGCGTCGGTGATGATTTCATTCTCCAGCCCTCTCGTCCGGTCGAGGAGGCTATCGGCCATCATGTTGAAGTTCACGGCAAGCTCTTGCAATTCGTCTGCGGTGCTTATGCGTATCCGGTGTTCGAGTTGGCCTCTGGCTATGTGCTCCGCCCCAGCCCGGAGGGCATGTAATGGTCTTATCAGGATTTTATGGAAGGTGTATCCGATAAAGACAAATCCGGCCACCGACAGGACGAACAGGGCAATCCAGAGCATCGTGAAATTGTTTATATCCTGCGCCACGGTATTCTTGCGGGTGTCTGTTTTCTCCTGATGAATTTCCGCGAGGCCGCCAATGAGCGCCTTGATTTCATCGAGTTCGCCGGTATTAAGGCTGCCCTTCCGGTCTGCCTGCCGTTCGAGAATGAGCGCAATCCTGTCGATCGTTGCCATCTCCCAGGCCTCGTCCACCCCCTCCTCGGTCATGTCCACATCGCGGTGCATTACTCTAATTTCGCCAATGGCTGCACCGAGTTCCCGCAGATATATATCCGCAACAGAATCGTGGTAATGCCTGTCGGCAGAAAGGGCGGGATCCAGCGAGACATCGTAGAGCCGGTTTACGGTGCGCGAGAGGTAAGCGATATCCCTCTGTTCGACGGAGAGCCTTACAGCCTTCTCATGAGATTTGCCGATGAGGTTTATGGAGATATACCCCGTAATGGCCAGGATGAAAAACATGACAAAGAATGTGCTCAGGACTCCCAGGAGCCTCTGCGATATCCGGAGCGCCAATGCGCGGATCAGGAAATAGGAGATAAGGAATGCCGCAGCTGCCCTGAATAGCTGGATCGGAGCGCCGGTGAGTGAAAAAAACAACTCCTGGTTGCTATATGGCGACAGCAGTAGCTGGCCTTTGGGCACAATGATTCCCGCCAATACGCTATAGGCGATCAAGGTATATCCGCACCACCTGAAATGTTTGCCGAAGCCTTCAGGGAGCACGTTTTCGTAATAGGAATTGCGCGACAGTTTATAAAGCCCCATGCCGGCGATAGCTGCAGCCGGAAAACCCAGCAGGCTTCTGAACAGGATTTCCAGTTCTTTAAGTTCCGTGGAGCCCTTCCATAAATATACCGGGACAACCAAAAAAAACAGTATGGCGGCGTACCCGATGAAAAACCGGCAGGTATTTTTCGACATCTGCTCGATATCCCGGCTCAGCTTGAGGCCAAAGGCGAGCATGAAAAGGAAAGAAGATGCGAGCAGGGCGAGCCGCAGGTAATAAAACCTGGTATCGGCCCCCCGGTCATGCACGAGTCGCGCATATTGCAGGTACATATCCATCCATTCGACTGCCCCGTGGGTCAGCGCAAACAGCATCAGGTAACCGAAGGCGACGGAAAGCCCTATCGCCCTCAGCGGCCTGAAGCTGAGGAGGATGGACAGGAACAGATAGAGGAAGCTGCAGCCATAGATAAGAAAAATGGCTATCAGGTTTTTTTCAAGAAAGATGGAGTAATCGAAACCGGGTATCATGGGCTGTGCAATGGGGAAAAAATCGAGCGGATGCTCTTGACGCTCGAGTGATGCAAAAAATCATGCCAAGCTGACACAGCCTGGCGGCGAGGATGCCAATCCTGTTGACCGGTTCTATTCTAAACTGTTTTTCAGGATCGCAAATTATCCTTACGCGAACCTTACAAAGGTTTTTGGCAGGCGTTGTTGGCGCGGCTGCAATTCTGCTAAAGTTCACGATTTTGGGAGCTTGCACTTCATGCGTACTGTTGCCGATATCGGTTGGTTCCGCGTTTCGGGCCGATGAAAGCGCCCATTCTGATTTTTGCCGTCGGCAACGAGTCGCGCGGCGACGATGCGCTTGCGCCGCTGCTGGTGCGTAGCCTGGAAGGTTCTGGCGGGACGGCAGGGCGAGTCGAGTTGGTCGAGGACTACCAGTTGCAGGTCGAGCATGTCACCGACCTGCTGGATCGTTGCGCGGTATTATTCGTCGATGCCGATATGTCCTGCATCGAGCCGTTTCATTTTTCCGAAATTGCCGCCGCGCATGACCACAGCTACACCAGCCATGCGATGACTCCCTTTGCGCTGCTGCATACCTACCGTCAGGTGTATGGGTCGGATGCCCCTCCCGCTTTTCTGCTGCGCATTCGCGGTTACGACTTCGAACTGGGAAACCCGCTGAGCGGCAGGGCAACCGCCAATCTGGCTGCGGCGGAGGAGCAAATCCGCGCATTGTGTGCGGATGGCGATGCGCAGCGCTGGCGGTTGCGCCTGACCGGTACATGACGTGATACATTCCGCGAACTGCTCGTGATCACGCCGTAGAAAAATTTCGAGCGCCATTGTTCGCCACGCCGAGCGTGCAGCTCTACATCATTATCGGCAGCCGCCACCAGTTCGCCTTCGGCAACTGGAAAGGCTATAGAGAGCATGATGGATTCTTCGGGAGTTTTGGATATTTTGGTGGTTGACGATTCACCGATTATCGTCAGAAAACTGAGTATGCTTCTGGATGCAGCGGGATACAGGGTTGTCGGAACGGCTGTAAACGGAAAAGAGGCTATCGCTGCCTATCGTTCTTGCAAGCCCGATGCGGTGACCAAGCAATACCCCGATACGTTCATTGCATTACCCTGTGACGGGCCGCCGGTATTCGCCTGCAGGGCATGACTGAAAAATACCGCCTGCGTCACGCGCGGTAACATTACGCCACGCGGCGATAAAATGAAGCTGCTCTAGCCGCGCTCCAGCGACTCCAACCCGACCCATGCCTGCCCCAGCGCCAGCCCTCCGTCATTGGGCGGCGCGAGCCGCGCCTGAATGGCTTCGAGACCTGCGTCTTGCAGCAGGCCGGCGAGTTCGGTGCTCAGGATGCGGTTCAGGAAACAGCCGCCGCCCAATGCGATCCTGCTTAATCCCTGTTGTTGCGCCGCAGGAATGACCCATGCAGCGAGCCCCGCCGCCACGGTGGCATGGAACAGGCTCGCGCCTTCCCCGGCATCGCGGCAGTCTGCGAGGCGATCCAGCAACGGCAGAAAATTCAGCGTTTTGCCGACAAGAGCAAAACCTCCAGCCAGCGGCGCAACCCGGCCGTGCTGTGTGGCCAGGCCTTCGAGCAGCATCGCGGCCTGACCTTCGAAGCCGCTGCGGTTTTTTACGCCGAGCAAGCCGGCTGCCGCATCGAACAGCCTGCCGCAGCTCGAAGTTTGCAGAATGTTCTTGCCGCGCTCCAGCAGTTCGGCCAGCATTTGCGCGGATGGCTCGGCGAAACGCGCCGGAATTTCTCCGCCCCGGCCCAGCGCGGACAATGCGGCTGCCGCCATACGCCACGGTTCGCGCGCGGCGCGGTCGCCGCCGGGCAGCGCCAAAGGAAAGAGATGGCCGAGCCTCTCCATCTTCGATCCGTCCACGCGCAGCAGTTCGCCGCCCCAGGCAGTGCCGTCCGCCCCGAGTCCCACCCCGTCCAGCGCCAGCCCCAAGACCGGCTCACGGATTCCGTGTTCTGCCGCCACGGCGCCGATATGGGCATGGTGGTGCTGCACGGCCAGGGCCGGGATGTTCCGCCTGACGGCGAAGGCTGCGGCAAAGTGCGAGCTAAAAAAATCGGGGTGCAGGTCGTGAACTACCAGGTCGGGCTCGATTTCGAGGATGCCCAGCAAGTGTTCGACGGTCTGCTCCAGAGCTTCGCAGGCTGCGGCATTATCGAGCTCGCCGATATGCTGCGAGAGGAACGCTTCGTTTCCCCGCGTCACGCAAATGGCATTCTTGAAAAAGCCGCCGACCGCCAGCACGGCCGGGCCGGAAACGCCCAGATCGATCGGTGCGGGGGTGTATCCGCGGCTGCGGCGGATGAAGCACGGTGCCTGGCCGGAAAGCCTGAGCACGCTGTCGTCGGTGCGCAGCAGGATGTCGCGGTCATGAACCAGAAAGCCGTCGGCGATGCCCTGAAGGCGCAGGACGGCTTCCTCGTTTTTATGCACCAGCGGTTCGCCGCCGGGGTTTGCCGAAGTGCACACCAGCAGGAACGGCAGCGGCTCGGACAGCCAGCGGCTACCTGCCGGGCATCCCGCCGCCTCGTGGAACAACAGGTAATGCAGCGGTGCATAAGGCAGCAGCACGCCCAGCTCGGGCATGCCGTCGGCGACGCCGCACAGCTCGCCGGTTTGCCCGGCCGGCGTACCGTTTTTTTCGAGCAAAACGATGGGCCGCTCGGCGCTTTGCAGCAGGGCGAGTTCGTCCGCGCCGCAATGCGCGAGGCCTGCGAAAGAAGCGGCGTTCAGCGCCATCACCGCGAAGGGCTTTTCCTCGCGCGCCTTGCGCTGCCGCAGGCGCGCGACCGCTGCCGGGTTTTTTGCGTTGCACATCAGATGGAAGCCGCCCAGTCCTTTCACCGCCAGAATTTCGCCGGCCTGCAACCTTGCGACGGCGGCGGCCAGCGCATCCCCAACAGCAATTGGTGCGCCGCCGGCATCGAGTAGCGCCAGTTGCGGGCCGCATGTCGGGCAGGCATTGGCTTCGGCGTGGAAGCGGCGATCTGCGGGGGTGCGGTATTCGGCCAGGCATTCCGGGCACAGGGCGAATTTCGCCATGGAGGTTTGCGCGCGGTCGTAGGGCAGCCGCGCGGCGATGGTGTAGCGCGGGCCGCAATGCGTGCAGTTGATGAACGGGTAACGGTAGCGGCGGTCGTCCGGAGAAAAAAGTTCGGCAAGGCAGTCGCGGCAGATGGCAGTGTCCGGCGCGATCCGGGTTGTGACTGCGCCGCTCTTGCTTTCCAGGATGGTGAAGCCATGGCCTGGTTCGGGTTTTGCGCTTTCCACCGACACCTCCGCGATGCGGGCGAGCGGCGGGGGCTCCGAGTGCAGCCTGCGCAGCATGGATTCCACTTTTTCGGCGGAGCCCTGCACTTCGAACTCCACTCCCGCGCCGCAGTTGCGCACCCAGCCCGACAAACCGAGCTCTTCGGCGAGCCGGTAGATGAAAGGGCGGAAGCCGACTCCCTGAACCTGGCCGCGCACCTGCACCCGGCAACGGGTCAGGATTTCTGCGGCAAGGGCGGCGCGCATCTTCAACCGGCGGTCAGTTCGGCTTCGGGAGCGGCGTGCTGTCCTGCCTGTTCAGCCGCCGCTTCGCGCCTCATGGCGACGGCCGCCATCCGTTCGTCCAGCCAGCCCAGCCATTCGTCCATCCCCTCGCCGGAGCGCGCCGAGGTGACGATCACCCGGATGCCGGGGTTGATCCTGCGCGCGTATTTGATCGCAAGCGGGACGTCGAAGTCGAGGTGGGGCAGGAGGTCTGCCTTGTTGAGCAGCATCAGGTCGGCGGCCGCAAACATGCCCGGATACTTCAGCGGCTTGTCCTCGCCTTCGGTCACCGAGAGGATCGCCACTTTGTGAGCTTCGCCGAGGTCGAAGGCAGCAGGGCAGACCAGGTTGCCCACGTTCTCGATCAGCAGCAGGCTGTTGTCTTTGGGTTGCAGCCGCTCCGGCGCATGGCCGACCATGTGCGCCTGGCTCATCCCGGCGGCGTGCGCCCGGGCCGACCCCAGCCCGTAATGCAGGTCATGGCCGTGATGATGCGCGCCCCGGTGGGACGGTGCTGTGCCGCCGGCATGGGCATGCCCATGCTTTTCGTGGCCTTCGATTTTCAAGTCGTGGCTGCTGCAACCGCATACTGTGCACATGGTTCCTCCTGTTCGGTTTCCGTTTCTTTGGCGCATACTGACACGGTTTCCGCCATCTTGCAGCAGAAGCCGAAGTATCGCTGACTGGTTGAGGTAGGGGTGCTGAACCGGTTGATGGCAAGCTCCAGCAAAGTCGATTTCATTGTTACCGCCGTCCATCATCCCAAAATGAAGTCCGGCGCGCAAATCTGCGCGCCGTTTTGTTCGAATACCCCGTCGCTTTGTTAAAACACCGGGGTGCGGTCCGGTCGGACTGCCGTGCTGACCAGGTATGCGCCGCACAGCGCGATGCCCGTCCCGGCCATGCGCACAAGCCGCTCGCGCGCCCCATGCCAAACGTTCTGCCGCTGCATCCACAAACCGGATGCGATGCCGGCGGCGTGCAGCAATGACGTGGTTAAGGCAAACCCCAACGCATATGCTGTTCCGGAAGCCAATGGCGGTATTTCGGCGCCGTGCGCATGCCCGTGCCACAGCGCGAACAGCCCGACCAGGCAGCTGCCCAGCCAGAGCGGCAAGCGAACCGATGCGGCAATCAGGATGCCCAGCAGCAGCACGGACAGCGCGATGCCCTGCTCGGCAAAGGGCTGGCCGATGCCCAGCAGCGGCAATATACCGCCCAGCGCCATGACGTTGACAAAGGCGAGCGGTAACGCCCACATGGAACGCCCGCCAGTCCGCGCCGCCCACAATCCGACGGCGAGCATTGCGCAGACATGATCCTGGCCGACGGCCGGATGTGTCAGTCCATGCAGGAAGCTGGCGGCCTCTCCTATACCCGCATGTTCGCAGCAATACTGCCCTTTCTGTATTTATTAATTACAGGCATTCGAAGTATCGTGGGCTGGCTGTGCATCCATTGCGCAAATGAGGCGTGGATGTTCAGCGAATAATCCTGTTTTGTCCGGCCGCAAGCTGCCTCAATAGTTCGCTGACAAAGATTCGGCGCATGCGGGGCGAGCGGAAGGCAGGAAATGCATATGGCCGGATGGCGCGAAAGCAGGCGGCGGTATCCTGCGGATTTTGTACAATCGCGGCATGTTAGGTAATCTTACCTATTTGAAAAACCACTGAGCCCGCTACATGATGTTCCTGCCTTGCCGAAACCGGGTAGTATCAGGGTGAACGGCGTAATTTTGGAGCAGGCTCAAACAGATTGACCAAAGGAAAACATGTGTCTCGCCATCCCCGCCCGCATCGAACAATTCATTGCTGAAGACAGCGCCATCGTCAATTTAGGCGGGGTGCACAAGGAAGTTTCCCTTGCTCTGATGGAAGGCGTCGCGCTGGGCGATTATGTGATCGTGCATGTCGGCTACGCGCTGCAAAAACTCGACCCGGCCGAAGCCGAGCGCACCCTGGCGTTATTTGCCGAATTAAGCTCGAACGGCTTGCCGGAAGAATTGCCGGGCAGCGCAGCATGAAATATGTGGACGAATTCCGCGACGGCGCGCTGGCGAAAAACATCGCCGCCAACATCGCGCGCGAAGCCGATCCGCATCGCCGCTACCACCTGATGGAATTCTGCGGCGGGCACACCCACGCGATTTCGCGCTACGGCATCGCCGACCTGCTGCCCGCCAACGTGCGCATGATCCACGGCCCCGGCTGCCCGGTGTGCGTGCTGCCGGCGGGGCGGGTGGAAAATGCCATACAGCTCGCGCAAACGCCGGAACTGATCCTGTGCTGTTACGGCGACTTGCTGCGCGTGCCGGCGGCCGGCGGCATGAGCCTGTTGAAAGCGAAGGCGCGCGGCGCGGATGTGCGCATGGTGTATTCCAGCGCCGATGCGGTGAAGATCGCGCAGGAAAACCCGCAGCGGCAGGTGGTGTTCTTCGCGATCGGTTTCGAGACCACCACGCCGCCGACGGCGGTGGCGATCAAACAGGCGCAGGCGCTTGGCCTTAAAAATTTCAGCGTGTTCTGCAACCATGTGCTGACCCCGTCGGCGATTTCGCACATCCTGCAATCGCCGGAAATACGCCAGCTTGGCGTGCTGGCGCTGGACGGTTTCATCGGCCCGGCGCATGTCTCGACGGTGATCGGCAGCCGTCCTTACGAATATTTCGCCGAGGAGTTCCAGAAGCCGGTGGTGATCGCCGGGTTCGAGCCGCTCGACGTGATGCAGGCCATCCTGATGCTGGTGCGCCAGTTGAACCAGGGCCGCGCCGAAGTGGAAAACGAATTCTCCCGCGCGGTGACGCGCGACGGCAACGTCAAGGCGCAGTTGCTGGTGGCGGAAGTGTTTGAGCTGCGCCGTGTGTTCGAGTGGCGCGGCCTCGGGCCGGTGCCCTACAGCGCGCTGCGCATCAAGGCGCCATTCGCTGATTACGATGCGGAATTACGTTTCGAAATAGCGCCGCTGTCGATCCCGGACAACCGGGCCTGCGAATGCGGCGCGATCCTGCGCGGCGTGAAGCGCCCGCAGGACTGCAAGCTGTTCGGCACGGTCTGCACACCGGACAACCCAGTCGGCTCCTGCATGGTTTCATCCGAAGGCGCATGTGCCGCGCATTACAGCTATGGTCGATTTCGCGGTGATGACGACTTGGTTGCGACGTAGGCTAACATGAGCAAAGCGAATGTTAAGGCACACAGTGCCGGCCGTAGCCACAACCCAGTCGGTTCCTGCATGGTTTCATCCGAAGGCGCATGTGCGGCGCATTACAGTTATGGAAGATTCAGGGAGAAAGTTTCATGAGTACGGTCAAGCACAATTACACGCGCCCGCTCGATTTCAAGCATGGTCGCGTGGACATGACGCACGGCAGCGGCGGGCGCGCGATGGCGCAGTTGATCGACGAGCTGTTTGTGGCAGCATTCGACAACGAATTTCTGCGCCAGATGAACGACCAGGCGCGCTTCCCGGCACCACAGGGTCGCATGGTGATGTCCACCGACAGCCACGTGGTGTCGCCGCTGTTTTTTCCGGGCGGCGACATCGGCTGCCTCTCGGTGCACGGCACGCTCAACGACGTGGCGATGTCGGGTGCCAGGCCGCTGTATCTTTCCGCCGGTTTCATCCTGGAGGAGGGGTTTCCGCTTGGTGACCTCAAGCGCATCGTCGAGTCGATGGCGCGGGCTTCGCGCGATGCCGGCGTGCCGATTGTCACCGGCGACACCAAGGTAGTGGAGCAGGGCAAGGGCGACGGCGTGTTCATCACCACCACAGGCGTCGGCGTGGTGCCGGACGGCGTCAACATCTCCGGCGAGCGCGCCCGGCCGGGCGACAAGATTTTAGTATCCGGGATGCTTGGCGACCACGGTGTCGCGATCATGTCGCTGCGCGAGAACCTGACTTTCCACACCAGCATCCAGTCCGACACGGCGGCATTGCACGGACTGGTAGCGGCGATGGTCGCGGCGGTCTCGGACATCCACGTGCTGCGCGATCCCACGCGCGGCGGGCTCGCCACCACGCTCAACGAAATCGCGCGCCAGTCGGCGGTGGGCATGATGCTGCAAGAAGACCAGTTGCCGGTTCGCGAGCAGGTCAAGGCGGCGTGCGAGTTTCTCGGTCTCGATCCGCTCTACGTCGCCAACGAAGGCAAACTCGCGGCGATCTGCGCGCCGCAGGACGCCGAACGCCTGCTGCAGGCGATGCGCGCGCACCCGCTGGGGGGCGATGCCGCGATTGTCGGCGAGGTGATTGAAGACCCGCACCATTTCGTGCAGATGGAGACCGCGTTCGGCGGGCGGCGCGTGGTCGATTGGCTGACGGGCGAGCAGTTGCCGCGCATCTGCTGAACCTGAAAAAACGGCTACCCGCAGATTTCTGCCTACCGGCTTCAATCCCCGATATTTTTCTGCACTGCCTCTTCCGGTAACGCGGCCAGCGATTTCAGGCGCAGGTGCAGCGCCGCCTTGGACAGCAGGTGGGCGCTGACCGGCGCGGTGATGAACAGGAACAGGGTGACCAGCACTTCGTGCAGGCTGATGCCTTCGCCGCGCGTGCTGAAAAATACCGCAGAGGCAATCAGCAGGCTGCCCACGCCCAGCGTGGTGGCCTTGGTGGGGCCGTGTAGGCGGGTGTAGAAGTCGCGCAGGCGCGCCAGGCCGAGCGAGCCTATGAAGGTGAAAATGGCGCCGGTCAGGATCAGGAACGAGAGCAGGTAATCGAGCATGGCGGTCACTCGATGATGTCGCCGCGCAACAGGTATTTGCACAGGGCGACGGTGCCGACGAAGCCCATCAGGGCGATCAGCAGCGCCGCCTCGAAATACAGGGCGCTGCCCAGGTGGATGCCGAGCAGCACCAGCAGCGCGATGGCGTTCACGTACAGGGTGTCGAGCGCGAGGATGCGATCCGGCGCGCTCGGGCCGCGCAGCAGGCGCCAGAAATTCAGCGCGGCGGCGGCGACCACCAGAGCAAAGGCGATCGGGATGACGACGTTCAGCATGGCTCGAAGACCTCCTTAAGCGGGGTTTCATAACGCTGCTTGATGGTCGCGGCCAGCGCATCGGGGTCGGTCGTGTTCAGGGCGTGCACCAGCAGGCTTTTGTTGTCCGGCGCGAGCAGCGCCGACACCGTGCCCGGCGTCAGGCAGATGGTGTTGGCGAGCAGGCTGATGGCCAGTTCCGAGCGCAACTCCAGCGGCACGATCACGAAGGCGGGGCGCAGGCGTTGCGGGTTGCCGAGGATCAGCCGCGCCACCGTGAAATTGGCGCGCACGATGTCGAGCAGCACCATGGCCGTGAAGCGCAGCAGCGTGAGCGGCTTGTAGATGCGCACCGCTTCCGGCCAGAAGCGCAGCGTGAAAAAGGGGATCGCCCAGCCGAGCAGCAGGCCCAGCACGATCTGGCCGGGCGCCAGGCTGTTGGCCAGCAGCAGCCAGATTCCGGCCAGCGCCGGGGCGAGGATGGGGTGGGGCAACAGGCGGTGCATCAGGGTTCTCCTTTGCCGAGCACGGCATGGATGTATTGGGAAGGTTGCAGCAACTGGGCGGCGGTGACGCGGGCAAAATCCGTGGCTGCACCGGCCCATATGGTCAACGCCAGGCACAGCAACAGCAAGCCGATGATCGGGACGATCTCGCCGACAACGGGCGGCGCTTGCTCTGCCGTGTCGGCCATCTCTTTCGGGTGCACCCGGTAGAACATCAGGCTGCCGCTGCGCGCCAGCGCGATCATGCCGAGCAGGCCGGCCAGCAGCACCGCCCCCATCACCCAAGGCAGGGCACCATGTTGCAGCGCCGCGCGCAGCAGCAGGAATTTTCCGAGAAAGCCGGACAGCGGCGGCAGGCCGACCATCAGTAGGGCGCAGATAAAGAACAGCCCGCCGAGCAGGCGCGGGCTGGCGATGGCCGGGCCGGGTTCGAGGCGGTCGTCCATCCCGCTGCGGCGGACGGCAATCGCATCCGCCAGCAGGAACAGGGCCGCCGCCGCGAAAGTAGTGTGCGGCAGGTAATACAGCCCGGCGGCGACGCCGGCAGCAGAATTGAGCCCGAAGGCGGTCAGCAGCGAACCGACGGAGGCCACCACCAGGTAGGCCGCCTGCTGGCGCAACGTTGCGGCGGCCAGCGCGCCGAGCGTGCCGGCGGCGAGCGTGAGCAGCGCGAGCGGCAGCAGCCAGGGTTCGATCAGGTTGGCGGCAGCGCCTGCCCCCGCGCCGAATATCAGGGTATAGACGCGCAGGATGGCGTACGCCCCGACCTTGGTCATGATCGCGAACAGCGCGGCTACCGGCGCGGAAGTGGCCGCATATGCGGCGGGCAGCCACAGGTAGAGCGGCAGCAGCGCCGCCTTGAGCGCGAACACGCCGAACAGCAGCAGTCCCGCCGCCCGCACCGGCGCGGCGTTTTCCGGCGCCATCGCGGCGGCTTTCACGGCCAGATCGGCCATGTTGAGCGTGCCGAGCACGCCGTACAGCGTGCCCACGGCGAACAGGAACAGGGTGGAGCCGGCCAGGTTGACGACCACGAAATGCAGGCCCGCGCGCGTGCGCTGCCGCCCGCCGCCGTGCAGCAGCAGCCCGTAGGAAGCCAGCAGCAACACCTCGAAAAATACGAACAGGTTGAACAGGTCGCCGGTGAGGAACGCGCCGTTCAGGCCGAACAACTGCAACTGGAACAGGATGTGGAAATGCCGTCCCGCGCCGTCGATGCCGCGCAGCGCGTAGAGCAGCGCGAACAGGGAGAGCAGCGCGGTGACCAGCAGCATCCAGGCTGCAAGCCGGTCCGCCACCAGCACGATGCCGAATGGCGACGGCCAGTTGCCCACGGCATAGACCAGGATTTCGCCGCCGCCCACCGCCGCCAGCAGCTCCAGCGCCAGCCCGATCTGGCCGAGTACGGCGGCGACGCTCATAATGCGGCGCGGAACGACGCCCTGCCGGTGCAGCAACAGCAGCAGGATGCCCGCCAGCAGCGGCAACAGCACCGGGGCGATGACGAGATGGTTCATCAACCTAGAAACCTCAGTTGAACGTGGCGGAGTGTGCGGTTATGGGGGTGACGGCTGCGACACGTTACTGGCGAAGCCAGCCGCTTGCGGGAGCAGCCGTTCGTTGCCCTTCCCGCACCGGATGCTGCGCAATACCGTGTCAGGACAACTGTGGCAAGGCGCAACGACGCGGAATGGTCGTTCCATTCCAAGGAGTTGCAACGCCGCCACGCGCCGCCAGAACCGTGCAATCCGCCACGTAGCGTGCTCGCCCATCCGGTGAAACATGAAAACATGAGAAAATTTATCGGCTTCATGATGTTAAACGTTCGATTAAGCGGTCAACTGAGGTTTCTAGGGTCAATGTTTTCCGTCCACGTGATCGCCGCCCAGTTCGGCGCGCGCCTTCAGCGCCAGCATGATGACGAAGGCGGTCATCGCGAAACCGATGACGATGGCGGTGAGCACCAGTGCCTGCGGCACCGGATCGGCGTAGTCCGCCGTGCCGCTGGCGACGATCGGCGGTTGGCCGATGGCGAGGCGGCCCATCGCGAACAGGAACAGGTTTACCGCATAGGACAGGAAGGTCAGCCCCAGCACCACCGGAAAGGTGCGCGCGCGCAGCGCCAGATACACGCCGCAGGCGGTGAGCACGCCGATAACTAGGGCGAGCAGCGCTTCCATCAGGCGCGCTCCGCGCCGTCCGCCGGGGGGCGGCTGGCGTCGTGCATCATCCCCAGGTTGATCAGGATCAGCAGGGTTGCGCCGACCACCACCAGATAGACGCCCAGATCGAAAGCCATCGCCGAAGCCAGCTCGAAGTCTCCCGCCAGCGGCAGGTGAAAATGGCCGAAGGCGGAAGTCAGGAACGGGTAGCCGAACAGCCAGCTGGCCAGCCCGGTCAGCAGCGCGAGCAGCAGGCCGGCGCCGATGAGCGGATGCATGTTCGCCGTCAGGCGGCTGTGCGTCCATTCCACGCCGTTGGACAGGTATTGCATGATCAGCGCCACCGCAGTAATCAGCCCCGCGATGAAGCCACCGCCGGGCTGGTTGTGGCCGCGCAGCAGGATGAAGGCAGACACCAGCAGCGCGAGCGGCAACAGCAGGCGCGTGAACGAGGCCATGATGGCCGGGTGCAGGTCGCTGTCCCAGGCGCGCCCGCCCGCATCGCGCGCCAGCCCCGGCAGGGACAGGCGATCCAGCATCGCGTAGATGCCCAGCCCGGCCAGCGCCAGCACCGTGATTTCGCCCAGCGTGTCGTAGCCGCGAAAGTCCACCAGAATGACGTTCACCACATTGCCGCCCCCGCCGCCCGGCACGCTGTTGGCGATGTAATAGCCGGCGATGCTCCGGTAGGGGCGGGTCAGCACCGCCCAGGCCAGCGCCGCAGCGCCGCCGCCCGCCGCGCACGCCAGCAGCAGGTCGCGGCCGCGCCGCAGCAGAGACGATTCCTGCGGCGTGTGTTGCGGCAGGAAATACAGCGCCAGGAGCAGCAGCACCACCGTCACCACTTCCACCGACAACTGGGTCAGCGCCAGATCGGGTGCGGAGAATTTGACGAAGATCAGCGACACCACCAGCCCCACCGAGCCCATCAGCACCAGCGCGACGAAACGCTGCCGGTGCATGATGGTCGCGCCGACCGCCGCCGCGCAGAGCCCCAGCGCGGCCAGCGCGCTGACGCCGTCGACCGGCAGCAGCGCGCGGCTGCCGGTCAGCGGCGCCGCCGCACCGAGCCAGCCGGACATGCCGAGCGCAAGCGCGAAAAGAACCAACAGGAACAACATGCGTTGCAGCGAACCGGCATCGAGCAGGCGCGTGGCGGCGCGCGCAAAAGCAAACACCCATCCGAGCAGGCGGTCGTAGTATGCCTTCGCCTCCAGCCGCCCTGCCGTGCGCGCTTCCAGCGCGAACAGGGGCTTGCGTACGAGATAAACCAGCCCGCCGCCAGCCAGCGCGATCACGCTCATCCACAGCGCCGGGCTGAAGCCGTGCCAGATCGCCAGATCGTGCTCGGGCGGCGGCGCCTGCAATACCCCGGTCACCGCCACGGCGAGAAGCGGTTCCACGGTCTGCGCCGGGAAAATGCCGACCAGCAGGCACAGCACCACCAGCACCGCCACCGGCGCCATCATCCAGCGCGGCGGATCGTGCGGGGTTTTCGGCAGATCGACCGGTTCGCCGTTGAAGAACACGTCGTGGATGAAGCGCAGCGAATAGGCCACCGCTAACACCCCGGCCAGCGTCACCGCCGCCGGCAGCAGCCAGCCGAAGGGCAGGTGGGTGCTCGCGCCGACCGCCTCGCTGAAAAACATTTCCTTGGACAGGAATCCGTTGAACAGCGGCACGCCGGCCATTGAAGCCGCCGCTACCATCGACAGCAGCGCGGTGTGCGGCATGAATTTCCACAGGCCGTTGACGCGGCGCATGTCGCGGCTGCCCGCTTCGTGGTCGATGATGCCGGCGGCCATGAACAGCGAGGCCTTGAAGATCGCGTGGTTGATGATGTGGAACACCCCCGCTACCGCGGCGAGCGGCGTGCCGATGCCGAACAGCAGCGTGATGAGGCCGAGGTGGCTGATGGTGGAGTAAGCCAGCAGCCCCTTGAGGTCGTGCTTGAACAGCGCGGCGAAAGCGCCGAACAGCAGCGTGGCCAGCCCTGTCCCGCCGACCAGCCACGACCATTCCGGCGTGCCGGACAGCGCCGGGAACAGCCGCGCCAGCAGGAATACTCCGGCCTTGACCATGGTCGCCGAGTGCAGGTAGGCCGACACCGGCGTGGGCGCGGCCATCGCGTTGGGCAGCCAGAAATGGAACGGGAATTGCGCCGACTTGGTAAACGCACCGAGCAGCACCAGCACCAGCATCGGCAGGTACAGCGGGTGGGCGCGGATCGCATCGCCGGAAGCCAGGATCACCGAAAGATCGTAGCTGCCCGCGATTTCGCCGAGCAGCATGAAACCGCCGAGCAGCGCCAGCCCGCCCGCGCCCGTCACCGCCAGCGCCATGCGCGCGCCGTTGCGCGCCTCGCGGCGGTGTTGCCAGTAGCTGATGAGCAGGAACGAAGCGAGGCTGGTCAGCTCCCAGAAGATCAGCAACTGGATGATGTTTTCCGACAGCGCCACGCCCAGCATCGCGCCCATGAACAGCAGCATGCTGGCGTAGAAGCGCCCCATGCTGTCGCGCGCCGACAGGTAATAGCGGGCGTAGAGAATGACCAGCAGGCCGATGCCCAGGATCAGCAGGGCGAACAGCATCCCCAGCCCGTCCAGGCGGAACGCGAGGTCGAGGCCTTCCTGCGGCATCCAGGCGAAGCGCTGGATTTCGGTGTGTCCGTCAAAGGTTGCGCCCATCAGCGGCAGCAGGCAGAGCAGGGCCAGCAGCGTCACGACGCCCGACATCCAGGCGGCGTACGAGCGCCCCAGACGGGAAATCCAAGCGGCGGCTCCGGCTCCGATGAAGGGGATGAGGACGATAAGGAGCAGGTTCATTGCGGTGGATTATAGCATCGCGCGACGGGCGATTTTTTTGCGGGACGACGGCAAATTCGCCAATGCTGGCGCGGTATGGCAACCGTTTTAGGGCCTGCCTTGCGGCATTTCAGTCGCGGGTGGCTAGGCCGAATTATCTATGCATTTCGGCATATTGATTATGTGCCGGACGAGGGGTAGGGTGCGCAACGGGATTGTTGCATTTTCTCCCGCAGGTTCATCAATGCCACCAACTACAAGGGGATAGCCATGAAAAAAACGATTGCGCTGGTTTGTCTGGGTTTTGCATTTACGGTTTCGGCGCCGGCTTTTGCCAGCGCACAACAGGAAAAGATGAAGGGGTGCAACAAGGAAGCGACAGGCATGAAAGGCGATGAGCGCAATGCGTTCATGAAAAAATGCCTGTCCAAGGACTATATGTTGAAAACCGCTGCGGGCGCTCCGGCAGCCGCTGCCGCTCCGCCCGCGCAACAGGATAAAATGAAAGCATGCAATGCCGATGCCGCCAGCAAGGGGCTGAAAGGCGACGAACGCAAGAAATTCATGAGCGCCTGCCTGAAGGGTTAATGTTTCTGCCGGACCGGGAAACGCGCCGCAAGGCGCGTTTTTCGTTGGGGACGGGGGAAATCGCGCGGTGTATAATCAGCCCCCTCTTGTGCGGCCATGCCGCGCTTCATTTTGTAAAGATTGCATGATCAAGAAATTTCTCAAACGCGTATTTCGTAAATCGGCAAAAGTCAGGTCGTCGGGGAATGCGCAGATAATCCCGTTCGAATTGCATGGCGTTTCCAGCGACCAGATCAGCTACGGCGGCAAGAGGGTCACCGACGGCTTGCAGGCCGCGGGCTATCAGGCCTACGTGGTGGGCGGCGCGGTGCGCGATCTGCTGTTGCAACGCACGCCGAAGGATTTTGACGTGGCGACCGACGCCACGCCGGAGCAGGTGCGCCGCGTGTTCCGCCGTTCGCGCATCATCGGGCGGCGCTTCCAGCTGGTGCACGTGATGTTCGGCGAGGAAGTGGTCGAGGTTTCCACCTTTCGCAGCTTGATCGAAGCCGAGGATGCGCAGACCGACGAACATGGCCGCCTGCTGCGCGACAACCAGTTCGGCGATCAGGAGCAGGATGCGGCGCGGCGCGATTTCACCGCCAATGCGCTGTTCTACGACCCGGCCACGCAGGAAATTCACGACTTTCACAACGGCTATGCCGACACCCGCAAGCAGGTGCTGCGCATCATCGGCGACGCAAAAGTGCGCTACCGCGAAGACCCGGTGCGCATGTTGCGCGCGGTGCGCCTGTCCGCGAAGCTGGGCATGAAGCTCGAAGCTGCAACCGAGGCGCCGATCGCCGCGATGAAAGACTTGCTTGAAAATGTGCCGCAGGCGCGGCTGCTCGACGAGGTGTTGAAAATGCTGCTGTCCGGGCATTCTGTGGAGTGCATCCAGCAGTTGCGCAGGATGAATCTGCACCACGGCCTGTTGCCGCTGCTGGACATTATCCTGGAACAGCCGATGGGCGAGAAATTCGTCATGCTGGCGTTGCGCAATACCGACGAACGTATCGGCCAGGAGAAGACGGTTTCGCCCGCATTCCTGTTTGCCGCATTGCTATGGCATGAAGTGCTGGCGGCGTGGAATCTGCGCGTGCAGCAGGGCGGACGTCCGGTGGGCGCAATGCACGAAGCGATGGATGAGGTGCTCGGCAGGCAGAAGGCGCAACTCGCCATCCCGCACCGCCACGATGCGGTGATGAAGGAAATCTGGCTGTTGCAGCAACGCTTCGAGCAGCGCGCCGGACAACGCCCGTTCCGCCTGCTCGAGCAGCCGCGCTTTCGTGCCGCATTCGATTTCCTGCTGCTGCGCTGCGCCAGCGGCGAGTCGGACGACGAGCTCGGGTTGTGGTGGGACGAATTTCAGGATGCCAGCGCCGAACGCCGCGCGGAAATGCTGCAACCGGAGCAGGCCGGAGAAAAGAAACGCCGCCGCCGTAAACCGCGCAAGAAACCGGAAGCCGCTGCGGCGGAAAATCCGGCAGCCTGATCTTGAGGAAGGGCTGAGTGCCCTGATTGAACGGGAGAGTAATGATGACCGATAACGCCGTGCGGCACCTGACCGTGGGCGAACCTGTATCGGACAGCCTTGCGCGCGCCAGCGCCGCTATGAAAGCCGCCAGACAAGGCAAATCCACACCACCCTCTTTTTGCGTTGGCTTCGATGATGCCGGCGAATTGTTTTCCGTATTTACTCAATAAACAGAGCGAGCCTGCGCGCTCCAATTCTATGCTAGTATATAAACACATAAATAACGAAACATATTATACTGTCGCATGCCCACCCTACGACGAGGAGCTTGCAATGCGACAGACCGAACTGCATCTTACTGACGAGGATCGCGAGTTGATCGAATCATATCGTGCAAAGGGTTTACGCCATGCACGAGAAGTCAATCGGGCGCATATCCTGTCCGCTCTTGATCGTGGGA